>Ga0209253_10001327_pt1 | contig 21727 bp, 19 predicted proteins | sample FrelakmetBRP12BR_FD_187145 | JGI IMG/M metagenome (GOLD analysis project Ga0209253, IMG submission 187145) | Freshwater lake sediment microbial communities from the University of Notre Dame, USA, for methane emissions studies - BRP12 BR (SPAdes)... | ecosystem: Environmental > Aquatic >...
CCCGATTATTTCTCGTAAGCCTGGATCAGCTTAACCTGTGCAGGAGGCGCCTTTTCTTTGAATTTTTCGTATACACTCCTGCTCTTTTCGATGAAGGGTCCTCTTTCCGGATCGATAATGGTCATCCCTTTTTTCTTGAATTCATCATAAACACCCAATTCCTGTTTAATTCTTTCTGCTCTATTGACCATTGCGGCATCATGGCCTGCTGCAATGATTGCCATTTGAATGTCTTTGGGGTACTTTTTCAAGCTTTTCTCAGAGGCGGTATAGAGATGAAAATAGATAAGGTGGTTGGTCCGAATGAGATATTTCGCTACTTCAAAATGCTTTTTATCAAAGGATGGGCCGGGTGCTGTTTCTATTCCGTCGGCCACTCCCTGCGAGAGAGCTAGATAAACTTCAGTCCAAGGAATGGTTGTGGGATTTGCCCCCCAGGCTTTAATGATTTCAGAATAGAGGGGGTTGGCAGGAACACGAACCTTGAGGCCTTTCATGTCTGCAAGGGTTTTGATGGGTTTAGACTTAAAAATCATGCAACGGGTTCCAGCAAACGACCAGCCTAATATTCTGATCCCCTTTTCCCTTGCTTCATCGCCGAGGTACTGGCCTATGGGTCCATCGAGAACACGCCAGGCATGTTCTATACTGGACAATCCATAAGGTAAATCCAGAATCGAAAGACCGGGGACAGCGGTTGCTAAAACCGTATTGCTCACGACGTTGATATCAATGTTTCCAGCCAGGGTATTTTCGAGTGTGTTTTCCTCTGAGCCCAGAGTCCCGCGAAAAAATACCCTCGCTTCTACTCTATTATCCGTCAGCTCGGCAATTCTCTTCTGAAAGAAGAGGCATCCAATTCCAATCGGATCCTCTTCACCGGCCGGAGCGTTGACTTTAATGGTTATTTTATCCTGGGCAAAGCACAATCCGGATAGCGAAAAGATACCTATTAATACAACCATTACAAACAGCCGTAATACTTTCTTTTCCATTTTTATTCCCTCCTTTGGTCTTATTATTTCGTCACCCATGCTAAAGCCTACTCTTTCATGATGCTAACCGACCCAAAGAAACCTCTGACCAAAATCACCTCCTTCTGTCAGGATACGTCCTGTTATGATTTGATGCCCATTGCACCTTTCATCTTCATGACTCCATCTACGGCATCCTTACCAAAAAGGTCTGCTCCTATTTTTTCTGCAAATTGTTCAGTCACGGGGGCTCCGCCCACGATGACTTTTATCTTGCTTTTAACATCGTTTCCTTTGATGAGACCTACAGTTTTCTTCATTTCAAGCATCGTAGTGGTTAAGAGAGCGGATAGGCCCACAAACTCTGGCTCATAGGTTTGGATCGCCTCCAAGAACTTTTCAGATGGGATATCGATACCAATATCCACGACCTTAAAACCCGAGGCTTCTGCGATCATCCCCACCAGGTTCTTTCCGATATCGTGGAGATCGCCTTTAACTGTACCAAGTACTATTGTCCCGAGATTTTGCTCACGGTCGAATTTAAAACCTGATTTCAGCCATTCTAAACACTCTTTCATAATCTTTCCAGAGAAAATCAACTCTGGAATGTAAAGTTTTCCCTGGCTGAATTGGTCTCCGATCCTATCCAAGGCCGGAATCAGCCCTTTTTTAATGATATGAAACGGCTCTTCCCCTTCTGTTAGGTTTTTCTGAAGGGTTTCCATGATTCGAGCTTTAGGTTGATCCTCATCAAGAAACGATTTAAAATATTCGTCAGAATCTATCATTGCGCATCTCCCCTTAACCAAACTGACCTATCATAACCTAATCGGATAATGGCCGAATTCAAAAACGGCTTCGATCATGGCTTTAAAATTCTCTATCGGTACATAACTGGTAATGGAATTACTGGACGAAACCAAGTATCCCCCACCCGGGGCGATCTCTTTGATCCGTATTCTAACTTCTTCCCTGACATCCTCCGGTGTACCCAGTGACAAAGGGAATTCCAAGTTTATATTCCCTAATAATGTCAGCTTTTTCCCGTATTTCTCCTTAATTTCTTTTATATCCATCACATTAGGCTGGATCGGATGGATCCCATTGAATCCCAATTCTATTAATTCATCCAGAACATCTGTCATTTTTCCATCGGAGTGGCAGACGTAGGGAATTTTCTTGTCCCGGCAGATATCGCCTATTTTTTTGTACCACGGGAAGACATGTTTTCGCAGGAAATCGGGTTTAACAAAGAGGCCGGCGTTGTGAGCAATATCGTCTGAACTTAGGACAGCTCTCACATCACAACTTTCTAAGATTCTCTCGTAGATGGCAAATTGAAGGCGTCCGATTCTATCCAGCAACTTTTCAACCAATGGTGATTTTTGTCTTACAGCCATAAAGAAAGTTTCCGCTCCCATAAGCATCCAAGCGGGTGTATAGATTTTCCCCATGGTTACGCACAATTTCATGCCTTTGGGAAGAAGGCTCTGTACCTCCTTGTATTTATCAAGGGGATAATCTTCGGGGGAGGGCCAATTGAATCTTTCAAACTCGGCGTCGGTTGTAATTAATCCCTTTTTTTCATCCGCCCATTCGCGGACTCCTCCTTCCTTATCCTCGTCTTTACTAAAAGCTGTTTTCCCAATGCTTTTAGCAGGTTCCAGTATACCCGCAAACATAGGAACAAAGTCAAATCCTGCCTTATACCAAAATTCTACTTCGGTTTGAAGATCGTTTACCGGTTTCCCAAGGAACTCCTCTTTTTTCTCTTTGTCCACCGCAAAATCACCAAGAGGAACACGGTCAGGCTCTTCATGATTAAAAGTGGCAATTACACGATTAAAATCAGGGTTGAGTCTCATAGGTTCCCTTCCTTGAGTGTCTATTTTACCCAAAATTTTTTCTCAAGGGTTTCGCTCAGAAATGGACCTTTTTTCATTCTTCTCCCTGGCTCAAAACCTTGCCAGCCTTTACGTCGAGGCATTGACCCTCTTTTACCACAATCTGACCATTGAGAATAACGGTTTTTATACCCTCCGGATAGCGCTTTGGTTCCGCAAATGTGCCGTTTTCTCTGAGGGCCTCGTAATCCATGATCACCAGATCTGCTCGTTTCCCCTCATCGATGATTCCTCTTTCACGTAATCCATAAAACCTCGCCGTCAGGCCGGTCATCTTGGCTACGGCCTCCTCAAGAGTGAGGATCTTCCTGTCACGGACATAATGGGCCAATATACGGACAAATGTTCCGTAGAGTCGGGGATGCGGCTTGCCTTCGGAGGGAACACCATCACTTCCGACGATTTGGGCCCCATGTTTCATAATCTCTACAATATTTTCGTCCGACATCGTATAGGCCACCATCATGCCTCCGCCTCGCATCTCGATCAACAACTCTGCAAGAATATCGCCCGGGGATTTTCCTGTCATTTCAGAAATCTCAGCAAAGCTTCTTCCTTCATATTCTGTCCCCCATGGGACAGTGCAGGCGACCACCCCCGACCAGCCTCCTGCGTCCATCGCGAAGTTTTCCCAGGACCCATCGTCGACATGTTCTATCGCATGGATAATCTCCGCGCGGCTATCCCTGCTTTTAAGCCTCTCAAGAAGTTGAGGCATCCCTCCTTCATGTGCCCAAGGAGGCACAAGGGCACTCATAAAAGTACTGCAGGCTGTATAAGGGTACTGATCAAAAATGACTTTTTGACCAGCGCTCCGAGCCTTTTCCACCTTATGAAGCATGCTGTCGACTTTTCCCCAATTACGTCTGCCCATTGCCTTGAGATGTGAAATGATGAGAGGAACCTCGGCTTTACGGGCTGTGGAGATTGCTTCATCAATAGCCTCTTCCACGGCGAAACTCTCGCTCCGGATATGTGTGGAGTAGAACCCATCCGTTTCAGCGACCGGCCCAAGGAGAGCCAGCAACTCATCTTTTGTGGCATAGGTTCCAGGAGGGTAGACTAAACCGCTTGAGAAACCTCGTGCTCCTGCCTGCATCGATTCGCGCACCATGGTCACCATGCGATTTAACTCGACTGGGTTTGGTGGTCGACGATCAAAACCCATGACAGCCATGCGAATGGTCCCGTGTCCCACAAGTGGCACCACGTTCATAGGCAATGAGGACTGTTTCATCACCGCAATGTATTCAGCGAAGTTTTTCCACTCATAGCCGACAGGTCGGCCTGCGGCAATGGCAGAAAGGTACCGATCAAACAAGGGTAAGGTGGCTTGGTCAACAGGTGCTAAGCTAAAACCGCAAATACCGATAACATCCGTTGTTACTCCCTGCATGATCTTGGCATCAAACTCGGGATCTCTCAGGACCGACACATCAGAGTGGCAATGAGAATCAATAAAACCTGGGGTCACCAAGAGTCCCTGAGCGTCGATCAGCATCGCTGCAGATGGCTTGTTGGAGGCAGACCCATGATGCACCCAGAAGATGCGTTCGCCCTTAATCCCAATATCGGCCTGAAAGGCAGGCCTTCCTGTTCCGTCAACAACCTTTCCTCCGGTAATGAGCAGATCCAATTCCATGGTCAAGGTCCTCTTTGAGTACTAGCAGGATGCTGAAAAACGCCCATCTACTTTGTTCCCCTCATCCTTCGTCATTGCGGCGTACATCCAAGTACGCCTCACTCCTCAGGATTTCGGGCGCCTCGTATCTGGGCATTTTTGAGCATCCTGCATAAAAAGACTTTTTCAGCAAACTGCTGGATTTATGCGGGAAGCTGACTTTTGACCAGATCGACGGCGGAGGCTGCATCCGGGGCATATCCATCCGCGCCGATTTCTCTGGCAAACTTTTCAGTCACGGGCGCACCCCCGACAATCACTTTAACCTTTCCCCTTAATCCTGCCTGCTCGATGGCCTGGATGGTATCCTTCATCTCTTTCATGGTTGTGGTCAATAGAGCAGACAGTCCCACCACCTGAGGTTGATGTTCGCGGATGGCTTCGATAAATTTATTCCGTGGAACATCGATCCCCAGGTCGACCACATCGAACCCGCCTCCTTCTAACATCATAATGACTAAATTCTTGCCAATGTCGTGAAGGTCACCTTTCACCGTTCCGACAAGAATCTTGGCAGTCAATGTGGTGGTTGATTTGGATAGGATCGGTTTTAAGATGGCCATCCCAGCATGCATGGCCCGGGCGGCGATGAGCACTTCTGGGATATAGATCTCACTATTTTTGAATTTCACCCCTATCCGATCCATGGCTTGAATGAGACCCTCTTTCAGAATGGTCTCGGCTGAATCTCCGACATCGAGAGCTTCCTGCGTTAATTTTTTCACTTCGTCCATCTTCCCCTGCGAGAGCGCTGTGTAAAAATTTTCTTTATCGATCATTTTCCTCCCTCCTTTTAATACTTCATCGGCAACCGTCCCCGTTCGCGAACCATCTCGGTAATCCTGATGAGTCTCTCCAATTTGGCATCTGGTGGGGTTGTATCGCTAATCCCTAAAATGAATCGATCCCCGGGTGCAATGGCTTTAAACAAATCTGCCATAAATATTTCGAACTCCTCATCCGACATGCTATCTTCCAGAAGCGCAACAGAGGGAACTCCTCCAAAAATCGTAACCTTCCCCTTGAACGCCTTTTTTACTTCCTGGAGCGTCACCTTTGTCATAGGTTTAGGACAGATGGCCTCGGCAATGTCCATTCCGCTTTCCGGGATGAGATCGAGGAGTCCCTTATTTTCACCGTCGCAATGGCAGAGAAGGAGTTTTCGTTTAGGATGAAGCATGTCAGCCAATTTCTGAAGATGGGGCATGATGTGATCCCTGAAGAAGGGAGGGTAGGTGATCATCTCGTCATAGTTGGCTCCTGAGAAGATGACTTTTGCCGGAGATTCGGCCAGAATTTTAAAAATCTGATCGAAGTAAGGTTCCATATCCTCGCAGAGCCCCTGCATTTCTTTGGGATGATCGTACATCTCAAGATAGAACACTGTGGCATCGAGAAATTCTTTCATAATGTGATGCATTGGACTGGCTGAGAGATTGGCAAAGGCGGCCGCGAATCCTTTATCCCCCACCTTCCTCTGGAAGTCAAGATAATTGTCGTAATCCGGGTGAATTTTCATATTTTTGAAGATGTAACCCACGGTCCTGTAATCCTTGGGCTCTTTAAGCACGTGTTCTGTGATCCAGGTGATGGAGGCTCCCGCCCGCTTCATTTCTTCGGTATAAATGTATTTGCATGAGACGGACCCGATAGGGGTATGATAAGTGACCAGGGTTGCATCTCCTTCCTTTCTGACTTCCCGATCCACTCCCACTAATTCCGGCCGATAGGCCATTCCCAAGAGACGATAAACGCCTATTCCTCGATCAATATTGTCCTCGGGTGAGCGGACCTTAAGGAACTCCGGCACAATTTTATGGTATCCGCCTCCGATGTAATCAGCGATTTCATCCAGGGAGGCATCCTGTTTAAAAGGCTTGGGCAGGGTGCCACGCATCGAATTGGAATTGTGCCAGAGGTCAATCCGGGGAACCCATGGGAGTTGGTCTGCCCATTCGCCCCGGACTGCTTTCAGCATCTGTTCTTTGTGGGTCATCATAAAAAATCCATAATATCAACCATACCAAGTTGAATGAAACCTGTCTTGTTCAATTCTGCTTAAATTTAGTAAAATACTGCTATTTCGAATCGATCGGAGGAAGATACGAACATCCATTACATTATCTCATTACTTTTTTGTGATAAATTTATTGTTTAATTTGTTTATTTTGGTAAAAACGGCTATATCTCTTAAACTGATTGTCACTTTTAAGGCTACCTCTAATCATTCAAAATTCGTCACTCCGGTGAAAACCGGAGTCCAGGATTCCCGATGAAAATCGGGACCCAGTATTTGATATGCTTCCCGACTGGAGTTAACCCCGTAATGGATACGGGGTCGGAACGACGTCTAAATTCCGCCTGGAGTTTATCCCGTACTTGTTACGGGGACGGAATGGCATTTTTAGAGGTTCCCTTAATTTAGAATATTTTTCATTTTAGAATAGGGTTGCAAAGATTAAAGAGTGTCCGATTAAAGGAGATAAGAATCCAGAGCGTCGGCTAACTTCAAAAAAGCTTCCGGAAGGAGTTGAAGATGACCAAGCCAACGGATATAAGCCCCAAGGATGTCAATATCTATTTTTTACCCATTGAAGCACGTGTACCGGTGAAGTTCGGCCCCGAAACCATGACCCAAGTGACATGCGCCCGAGTCAAAATGGAGGTTGAAAATAGAGGAGGACTCGTTGCAGAAGGTTGGGGTGAGACTCCTCTCAGCGTGCAGTGGGTCTGGCCGAGTTCCTTATCCTATGAAGAGCGCCATACGGCTTTGAAAAATTTTGTAATCAAACTTGCACAGGCGTGGAAGGAATTTCACGAATTTGGACACCCCATAGAATTAAGTCACGTATTTCAGGAGAAAGTGTTTCCGGAAATCCTTAGGGAATTCAACTCAGCAAGAGAGGATAAGGAACCGATGCCTTGGCTGGCTGCCCTGGTTTGCTTGTCTCCCTTTGACCTTGCACTTCATGATGCCTATGGAGTCGTTCAAAAAAGACCGGTTTATGAGACCTATCATGAGGAGTTCATGAATCAGGATCTTTCTCATTTCCTGGTGCCTGCCGAAGGGGCGTCTATTTCCTTTTCACGAAGATTTCCATCACAGTACTTTGGGAAAATCGTTCCGAAAAAACTGGTGGCATGGCATCTTGTTGCCGGATTGGACCCTCTTTCACCCTCAGAACTGAAAGGGAATGAGCCAAATGACGACTATCCCATTTTGCTTCCAGACTGGATACGCCGGGATGGATTGAAGTGCCTGAAAATCAAGTTAAAGGGGGTTGATTCGACTTGGGATTTTGAAAGGATCGTGAAGGTGGGAAATATAGCCATTGAGCACGGTGTCGATTGGCTTACTGCTGACTTCAACTGTACCGTTGAGAATCCCGATTATGTGAATGAGATTCTGGATCGTTTGCTTAAGGACTATCCGCGTATTTATGGGATGATTTTATATGTGGAACAACCCTTTCCCTACGATCTGGAAAGAAACCAGATTGACGTTCACAGCGTTTCCGCCCGGAAGCCACTCTTTATGGATGAGAGTGCCCACAACTGGCGTTTAGTAAGGCTGGGGAGGAGATTGGGCTGGACAGGGGTCGCCCTAAAAACCTGCAAGACCCAGACCGGAGCCCTCTTGAGTCTCTGCTGGGCTAGGGCCCATGGGATGACCCTCATGGTTCAAGATCTATCCAACCCAATGCTGGCCCAGGTTCCTCACGTGCTCTTGGCCGCTCATGCGGAGACGATCATGGGTGTGGAGACAAACTCGATGCAGTTCTATCCAGAAGCTTCCCTTCTTGAGGCCGCGATTCATCCTGGGGTGTACCGCCGAAGAGGCGGAATGATCGATCTGTCCAGTATCAAGGGTCCTGGTTTTGGGTACCGGATCGATGAGATCAAACGGAGCCTTCCTGATCCGGTTCTGTAAACCTTTACGACCTTCTCACCCCTTTACGCCGCTCATTACGACCGCCTTAACGATCCATCTTTGAAAGGCGAGAAAGAGTATCAAAATAGGTATGATGCTAAGCAACGCCCCTGCCGTTAACAAATTATATTCAATATAGTACATGGTATAAAAGGAAGAGAGCCCGAGCGTGACCACCTTCATTTCTTCCGTGTTGGTGATGACGAGGGGCCAGAAAAACTCATTCCAGGTCCAGAGAAATTTGATAATGGCCAAGGCGGCCAGGGAAGGTTTTACCATGGGGAGAATGATCCGGAAGAAGATGCCTATCTCGGAGGAACCGTCAATTCTGGCCGCATCAATGTAGTCATTCGGAATGTTTCCGATAGCCTCACGCATGAGAAAGACGCCAAACGCGCTGATAAAATGGGGAATCATGAGGCCTAAGTAAGTATTGACCAGGCCGAACGTAACTACCCACTGATATAACGGTATGACAATGGCCTGGAAAGGAATCATCAGAAGACAGATGATGCTAAAGAACCAGAACTCCTTGGCAAAAAAATTGAACTTTGCAAACCCGTAGCCCGCAAGGGAAGAGAAGATGAGGCTGGTGAGGGTGGTGATTCCAGAGACCCAAAAGGTATTCCAGAGATATCGATGAAAAGGCTGCCTTTTGAAGATTTCAACATAATTTTGGAAATTTGAAAAATGATCAGGCAAAAAAGTAAGAGGGACCCTCATAATTTCCGCTGGTCGCTTCAAAGAGGTCAGAAACATCCAAATAAAAGGAAAGAGGACAAAAAGGGCACCTGTGACAACCAGAAGGATCAACATCCAATGAATGATCTTCTGTTTTATTCTTGGGTGGTGAGCAAGAATGGCTAACATCTATCTTTTTACTTTCCCCTTAGCACCCGATGTGTCTGACGAAATGAAATGTTCACCTGTTTAGCAGGATGCTGAAAAACGCCCATCTACTTTGTTCCCCTCATCCTTCGTCGTTGCGACGTACATCCAAGTACGCCTCACTCCTCAGGATTTCGGGCGCCTCGTATCTGGGCATTTTTGAGCATCCTGCATAAAAAGACTTTTTCAGCAAACTTTTAGTCCGTCGCTTTCCTGAAAAAGATCCACTGCAGGACGCTCAGAGCCAAAAGAGATACAAATATAAAAATGGCTACAACCGAAGCGTCCCCCAACCTAAACCACTTAAAGGCTGTATCATAGAGGTACATCATCACGACACGGCTTGCATTGGCAGGCCCCCCCTCGGTGGTGACGAAAACCTGATCGAAGACCTTAAAGGCAAAGATCATTTCGATGATGATGACCATAATGATCTGGTTATTCAAAAAAGGGAGCGTGATGTATCGAAAAACCTGGAGATCGTTGGCGCCATCGATTCGGGCAGCCTCCTTATATCTTTCGGGGATGCTTTGAATAGCAGCCAAGAAAATAATGGTCTCAAAACCAATCCGTAGCCAGATATTGATGATCGCTAAGGAAGGCATGACCTGTGTAGGGCTGCTAAGCCACTTTTGAGGTTTGAACCCAAAAAGAGTGATCATGCCGTTTAAAAATCCATAGAGGGGCTGATAGATCCATCCCCAGATGAGGGCGGCAGCGACGAGCGACGTAACGACAGGCGTAAAATAGCTTGCGCTCAGTACATCTCGAAATTTTTGACTCTTGATCCGATTAAGAAGCAAGGCCACGATCAGGGCGAGAACCACTGTCGGAGGGACAGAGAGGATGACAAAGGTGAGTGTGTTCTTAACCGTTTGCCAGAAGAAAGGATCGGTCAGTATCTTCTCATAGGATTTCAGCCCCACAAATTTTTCAGGCTGACCCAACCCTCCTTCGTAGAAAGATAACTGGAAAGATTGGTAGAGGGGGTAGAAAAAGATAAGGGCAAAGTATAAGACCGTTGGAAAGATGAAAGCGAATCCGACACGCCGATATCTTTTGGACGGCGTCGTCCCAATCAATTTCTTCCCAAACCATTCAACTTTTTTCGTGATCAGCATCTACTTACGATAGATTCTTAATCCTTTCTACCAAAAGGTTGAGATGACGATCGAGTATCCATTAGGTTGGTTTGTAAAAAACTGAGGTCAAGGTCAAGAAGGAGATTCTCCCTTGACCTTAACCCCAACCTCCAAATAGGCTTCTCAAGCCCTCATGGTGATCAAGTTACTTTAACATTCGTTCGATTCTTATAGCGGCTTCCATCAACGCTGTCTCTGCATTCTTCCGGCCATACATCACGTCGAGGACCGAATCGCCGTAAGCGGTAGCAACCTCGCTACATTTCGGATGGGCATAAACAGGACCAATTTTACGTTTGAGCATCTCTTTAATCGCATCATAGTCCTGGCGTTCTTTCACGAAGGGGGTGTCGAAGTTAACAGCCCAAGCCGGTGTGAGATTCTGCCTTTTATGTCGCTCCAAGTCGTATTCCTTCGTCCAAAAAAATCTCCAAAAATCCCATGCCAATTTTTTATTGGGACTGTGCTTATAGACCATCTCTGTCACTGGGAATAAAGACCAGGGGCCGGGTGCGACCTGCATTGGAGTTAAAGGAAAGACTTTAAACTTGACATCTGGCCCATGTTTTTGGACATAGGGTACTCCAAAGGGTTCACGTGTCATCATCGCTGCCAGTTTCTGGGAGAAGGCGTCTTCAGGGTTTCCGAATTCAAGACTGGTCACTTTATGCTTGTTGACTAAATCCCCGTAAAAGGTCAGGGCCTCGATGGCGTTTTTGCTGTTGACAATGCCGATTCCCTTCTTATAGTTAGGGTCCACAAAAACCGCATCCCAGGCATGAAGGATGGGTAAAAATTTATCGGTAATTCCGACGGGATGCCCTTTATAGCGAATACCAAAGCCTGCCCGCACGACCTTTCCGGAGGCATCATATTTCGTCATTTTCTTGGCATATTCTAAAAATTCCTGAAGGTCTTTTGGAGGTTTGTTGGGATCCAATCCGGCTTCTTTCATCATATCTGTATTGATGAATAACATCTGGAATTGTGCACCCTCAGCGGGGAGTCCATAACGAGCACCCCTAAAGACACCAGTCGTTTTATCAACGGCTACCTCTCCAACCCTCTTGGCCAGATCGTCAGGCATTTTATCAGCAAAATCGTGTGTTCCAGCCCAATCATGGGCCATCCCAAAAAACATGTCAGGAGCCCCCTTCCTGGCCATAAAGGCTGCTAAATATTTGGCTTCATTCCCTGCGAAAGGAATCTTGACCACTTCAACTCCCTCACACTGTGGATTCTTTTGAGCGAAATCCTTGCCCACCTCCACGAGGTACTCACTAAAGATTGGATTGGGTTCCCACCATGTCCAGTAGGTCAGTTTAACCTTCTGTTGCGCCGCTGCTTGGCTGGACATGATCGCCAGAGATACAATAAAAACAAGAGACACTAACCCAAACGACCATCGAACTTTCTTCCCCATAAGACACCTCCTCGAATTTTGATTCTTAAGACTGGAATCATTATATAAACTTTTTCAAAAAAAAACAAACCTCCTAATCATTCATGAGCGCCGTATTGAACAACCTTCTCAATCGGGCATTTCTCGAACATCTGGTTACAGGTCAAGAGCTTCATTGGATTTTGTCCAACCACTTTTTTTCGATACGCTCGAGCTTTGTTTTTTGGGAACCACTCAGGTGTTCTGGAGAAGGTTTCTTTAAAAGATCCCCGACACGCTCCTCTGACCTCTCCCTCAAGCTCTTGCGGCCTCCTTCATCCCAGATGGTCCATCTTTCTCTGCTAAGGAGATTGGTCATCAGGAATTCTTCCCGGAAAAAAGTGAACGTGTGATCACTGTTCAGGTAATCCGCCTTCTGCCCCATCGCTTTGATGGTTTGTAGCGCCATCCGAGCTTCATCAATCTGGATTCCCTTCCATGCCCGAAGGATTCCAGCCGCGATTTCATTGTCGATCACCGCCTGCTCAGGGCAGAGGGTAAGAGTTGCTTCGAGATTTCCGATCCCCCAGATGAGATTGACCCCTCCCAGGGCATGCAGAAGTCCGAGGAGGGTCTTCTCATAAGCTGCCTGGGCATCTGGGATCTTTGATTCGGTATTCATCCACGAGGCGGAAGGAAGATTGTAAAAATGAGCAATTTCGCTCCCCGCTGCTCCCAACAGGCCACCCTCTGGAGAGCCAGTGAGAGTTTCGGCGAACTTCATGTCGAAGATATGGGAAAAACCCAGGTTGAAAATGACGGGCCTTCCCGGTTCCAATAGCTGTGCAATCGTGACACCGCTCAGCGCTTCCGCAGTAGCCAATGCGAGCGATCCAGCAAGCGTGACCGGACCTGTCACGCCACAAATGACCTCCGAGTTGATCATCAGTGGCAGGCTATAGCCAGAAGAAACACGAAAAACCTCCAAAGCCGAATCGGACCACCGGAGTGGACTGACACACGTGAATCCGAAGCTGAGAATGGGGTACTCTTTTAATGACTTTCCCTCAAGGAGCACATCTGCCATCTCCAGGATGATCTCTATTCCCTTTGGCGTAAAGATCACAGGTCGAAGATGTTTTTGAGTATTTTCTGCCATGGCCCGAAAGCCGACAAAGTCTCTGGCCGCATCAGGATAATCCGGGAGATTTGTTCCAACGATGGCATGGAGGTGAGGGAGATGGTTCGCTATACGACAGAACTCCACATATAGTTCTCGAGTGAGTTCTCTCCTCTCTGATCCCCGAAGATAGTACATGGCATTCCCTGTCCAGAAGAGAGGCATCGAGCCTGCCTGGACTTCGACCAAATTGCCCTGCAGATCCATGAAACGGACCGAACGTGGAGCCTTCTTAAGGGCCTCCGAGATGAGCTCAGGGGGAAAAAGGAAGACCTCATTTCTTATTTCCTTTGCTCCGACATTGAGCAAAAGCTTACGGATTTCCGAGTGGGTTATTTTGACGCCCACCTCAGAAAGAATTTCAAGGGCCGATGCCTGAATTCTTTCGATCCCCCCCTTTGCCAGAAATTGTGACATCTTTTGCTCCTTCGGCAAACATCCTCCAAACAAAGCTGATTTGCCTATTCACCTCGCACAGCTTTAAGCATTCATTCTTTATGGTTAATATGTGCTTATTTATATCATGTTTTTTGAGGTTTGTCTTGTTTAATTCTACTTATTTTTGGTAAAATTCTGCTAATGATTCTTGACCTCCCCTCATTTTTCATTTAAAGTTAGCTAATAATGGATATCGGGAATTCTACCAAAGAATGTTTGATCAAGGGGAAGAAGAATCCGAAACTCCTGATCTTGGGATGTGCTGTCATGGAGCAGGAGCTCCGGAAGTTCCAGAATGGACAGACAGAATTTAAATTTTTTGACTATGGACTGCATCGCACCCCAGAGAATATGACCAAGGCCCTTCAGGTAGAGATCGATCAAGTCCAAGAAGAGGATTACGATGGAATCGTTTTGGGTTACGGCCTCTGTAGCAATGGCATTGTGGGTCTCCATTCCTCGAAACACTCATTGATCATCCCCCGAATCCATGACTGCATTAGCCTTTTTCTCGGCTCTCCTGAAGCCTATCGAGAACAGTCCGCAGAACACCCCGGGACCTACTACTTGACCCCTGGATGGATTGAAAGGGGTCAAACGCCTATTTCCAAATACGAATCCTATGCCCGATCTTATGATGAAGAGACGGCGAGGTGGGTTCTTCATGAGGAGATGAAGCACTATACCCGGATCGCCCTCATTGACACAGGCGTCTATCCTATCGAGCTTTATCGCGAGGGGGCGAAGGAGAACGCCAAATTCCTTGGGGTTGCCTACGAAGAGCTTCGAGGATCTCCTCAGCTCTTTAGAGAATTGATCTGCGGCCCCTGGGAGCAGAATTTTCTCATTGTGGAAAAGGGGCATTCTGTTCAACAGGAGATGTTTCTCGATCTATAATCCCCTTACCTTTGTTTTAAGGGAGGGGTCCACATGGGACAATATCAAGAATATGAGACAGGTTAACAAGAATAGAAAAACGGCCGATGTGCTGATAAGGACCCATCCATTCCATGACGGACAAGAAATCGATCAGGGGTTCCAGGATCTATCACAGGCCGTCTTGATGCGAGATTGCAGGTTAGTAAAGGAATTGACCGAGGGAATGGTGGAAGAGGGGATGGATCTTTTTGAAATCCTCAACCACGGATTGATCCCCGGTATGGTTGAAGCCAGCGAGCGGTTCAGAAGGGGGGAATTTTTCATTCCAGAACTTCTCATGTCTTCCAGGGCCTTAAAATTTGGCTTGAATGTTCTAAGGCCGCTCATGCGGGAAAGAAAGAAGGATGTGTTGGGCAAGGTGGTCGTCGGGACGGTAAAGTTTGACCTTCACGATATCGGAAAGAATCTCGTCATCATTCTTCTGGAGGGGGATGGTTTTGAGATCATCGATCTGGGGGTGGATGTCTCCCCTGAAAAATTTGTTAAGGCTATAGAAAAAAATGAGGCTAAACTCCTGGCGATGTCCTCCCTGCTTACCTCCACCATGAGCTGGATGAAATTTACGATCGAACTCCTTCACGCCACGGGATTAAAACGAAAAGTCAAAACCATGGTCGGGGGCGCCCCTGTCACTCCGATTTTTGCAAAAAACATTGGGGCAGACGGATACTGCCGTGAAGCAACCTCGGCTCCTTCTTTAGCCAGGGAACTTTTAGGGATAGAGGGAGATGAAGCCACCGTCATTCCGAAATAGGCTGAAAGAAGATTCCAAGATCATTTCTCAGATCAATTCGTTTGTTCGAACGACCAACATACCGTTACGCCTCTTGGATTCAAAGGGAGAGGTTCTCTGGAAATCAAATTTTTTCAAGACGAAATCATATTTTTGTAACACCATCCAATCAGGTCATTTTCAGGGCAGACCATGTTTAAAATCCCACAGAGAAGCGGTTCAAGAATCGTTACGGTGGGGAGAACCCATTATTTCAAAGTGTTGTTATTTTATCATGCAGATCGTATCTCCGGTTCTCGAGAAGGGAAGGCTGGTGGGACACTTGGTGGCTTCTCCTTTTCTCCTCATCGATCCTTCCGAGTTGCAACCCGAAGAGCTTGTTCCCCTCCTTAGAGTAAAATCAGACAGAACTCAAAACCTTAAAAAAGCCCTTTCTTCGATTCCCATTGTTAAAGATGAAGAAGCACGGCAAGCCGCTCAACGCCTTTTTCAATTGGCCGATCGACTATCTGATCCTGATCTGAGCGCGCTCATGAAGGTTCAGGAAGCTCAAATTCTTCAGGGGAAGATTGCGGACCAAATTCGCGATCTTAAGGACCTTGACAGGGAGTTTACCCCGGATTCTTTAAGCAAACTCTTCTATGATCAGGAAAAGGAAATTGTGACTAAAATCAGACTCGGAGACCAGGCCGGGGCAAAGGAGATTCTCTGCCAACTCCTCGCCATTATTCTCGTTCAGTATCTTGAAAATTTTGAACTACTTAAGATCTCAATTTTGGAACTTCTCATTATTCTCTCTCGTGCGGCTGTGGAAGCCGGGGCCAAAATTGAAGAGATGTTAGGCATGCGGTATGGCTTTGTCACAGAACTCTCCAGGATTCGAGATCAAGAGGAGCTTTGTTTATGGATTGTGAAGGTCCTCGAAAAAATGACAGGCCAAATCTACCAAACCCGAAATGCAAGGAATTATCAGCGGTTGAAGAAAGCGATGGATTTTATTGAGACTTACTACAGCCAGCCTTTAACCGTTGAACAGATTGCCCAGGCCATTTATCTCAGTCCATCCCGATTAAGCCATATCATTAAAGATGAATTTGGGATGACCCTTATTGATTTTATCTCCAAGGTGAGAATTGATAGAGCTAAAAGTCTTTTAAACAATGAAGCGTTTTCAATAGCGCAAATTGCCCAAGAGGTGGGTTTTTCTGACCAGAGTTATTTTACGAAGGTTTTTAAAAGAATTGAAGGATGTACGCCAAAGGCCTTCCGGGTTACTCTTTCTCAACCTTCCATCGCGAATCAACAACACACCTCCTGAACGACCCTTTAATGTTCTTTCGGAAATTCGCAGATTTCAATCAGGACATCGCTTGAGGATTTGGGGTGGACGAAGGCGACTTTTGTATTGTGGGCACCTGGACGGGGCTTCTGGTCGATTAGCGTTGCCCCTTTTTCAAGGTAGGCCTTTACCTCTGCCTCCACAACCTCCACCTCAAAACAGATGTGATGGATTCCCTGTCCTTTCGTTTCCAGGAATTTCACCAGCGGGGAATCCGGCTTAGCAGGTTGAACCAGTTCGATGTTCGACTCCCCGATTTTAAAGAAGCCCACTTTCGTCTTCTGGGCTGTTACCACTTCGACCCCTGAAAGGGTGAGGCCCATCACCTCCTGATAGAATTTTGTTGCCTCCTCAATGTTATTTACCGCAATGGCAATATGGTTGATTTTTTTAAGCATGGGTTCCTCCCAGTTCATAAAGAAGGGGATGGGGTAGCGGTCCCGCTTCCTTTATGGGTTTCTTGAAGCCTAACAACGAAGAGAAAATCGCCAGGCACAATACCAACCTAACTTTGGGGGATCAGGAGGGCATCCAATGCATTCTGTTTCAATGCGTGAATCGACGGTCTCCGCAAATGTGCGATATTCAATAATACTGCCAGACTTGCATGGATAGTTTTCCAATCCTTTAAGCTGTCGGGAGGTCTGGACGCGGCACTCGATCATTCGAAAAACAAAAGAACCTGTTTTTTCTTCCACGATATCCTGTTTGTTGATGCGTGCATATAAACGGAATTGAAGTGCTGTTTTGAGAGCCTCCAATCCCCCTTGCTCCGGCAGGCCCAATAGAGTTTTGATGCGGTAGGCTTCATAGGGTGAAAATCGGGTCCAGCAGGTATCATTGCATCGTTTCGCATCAAACATACCAAATTTATTTTCAATAGCCTGAAACCAGACGCCATCATTGGCCAACCAATTGAGACAGAGGGCATCTAACATCTCCTCCAATTGATTTTCATCCATTCGATAGAGGGCCGCTGGGAGTCCATCCTGTAATTCAATATTGAGAATTTTTGCAAATCGCCTTAACTGGATCGTCAAACTTGTTTCACCGACCTCTTTTTCTATCTCAAGGGCGACATTCATTCCATACTGGTATTCCACCTCTTTGAGCCAATAACCATAATGCACCATGGTGCGCCGGAGGGCATCCACCATCCATCGAATCAGGAATTCTTTTGTCGGTTTTGGCGAGATTCTCACATTTTTATCGATTTCCTTTCGCTCTCCTTCCATATCTTTCCACTCCTTGAGGTTGAAATAGTACCATTGAAGTCCTCCCTCTGTCCTCTATGTCAGAAAGATAAAGCGGAAGTGTCTCCACAGCGCGGCTTCCAAAATGGCCGCATCCGATGATGAGGTAAGAGGAGGGATTCATTGATTGAGAATCTCATCCCTTACAATTCCTTTGAGATGGGGAAAAGGATCTTTCGCATGAGGGAAATGCATGGCTTCCATGAATTCTTTCTGAAAGTCCGCTTCAACGGTCAGCTCGATGTATTCTACCTTGCGAGCAATCTCACCTGCCTCCGCTCGCTTATCCCGGTTTAGAAGGGCAATCCTTGCCCCATCCCCAGCCGCATTGCCGACAGCATAGACTTTTTTCAAGTCACAATCTGGAAACATTCCCAGCGCCATCGCCTCTTCCGCATCGATGTAGCTTCCGAAAGCCCCTGCCAGGATCACCTTGTCCAACTTCTCGATGCCCAATTTTTTCATCATTAACTTGGCTCCTGCATAGAGGGCAGCCTTTGCCAGTTGGACATTTCTTACATCCTGCTGAGTAATGGTAATGTCTTTCCCAATGGACGTTTCTTCTTTCCATGCGATCACAAATTCGGGTTTTTCATCGGAGAGCCTTAATCGAGGCGTCGGAAGCCCCTTTTTCATCCGGCCGCTCTTGTCGATTATCCCGGTCCGGTAGAGTTCCCCGATCGCATCAATAATGCCAGACCCGCAAATTCCTTTGGCGGTAACAATCTTGAGATCGGCGTGCCAGTCCGTGTGGCCGATCACTTTGAAGTTGACCTCTAAGGTCTCGGGATGGACCCGGATTTTTTCGATGGCTCCGGGAGCAGCCCGCATTCCGAATTTGATGTGGGCCCCTTCGAAGGCAGGACCGGTGGCACAGGATGACGAGACCATGACCCTGTTGTTACCCAAAACTAACTCCCCATTCGTTCCAATATCGATGATCAGGGCCAACTCCTCCTGGTTGTAGGGTTCTTCAGCGATGAGAACACCCACGTTGTCGGCACCTACAAATCCCGCTTCAATGGGCAATACATGGACATTGGCACAGGGATGAACGTGAAGGCCCAGATCGCGTGCCTTGACGTCGACTGAACGATGGATGGCAGGAATGAAAGGAGCCACTCCGACATATTCAGGATTGATCTTGAGAAAGAAGTGATGCATGGCTGTATTTCCAACGACGGTGAGTTCTAAAATGTCATCCGGTGATAGACGGCACCCTTCGGCAATCGTCCGGATCAAACGGTTCAGGCCATCGATGATCGATCCGTGAACTCTTTCGGAGCCATCCTCATGGGTGATGGCATAAGTCATTCTCGACATCACATCTTCACCGAAGGTCACCTGGGGGTTCATCATCGATTCGGTCGCAATCACCCTTCCACTCCGAAGGCTACAGAGGTAGCCGGCTACGGTCGTCGTTCCGATGTCAACGGCCAATCCGTAGGCCTCATCGACCTTCCCTGGTTTGATGTCAATAATCTCTTTTCCCATCCAGAGGACGACGGTGGCCTTCCAGTTCTCCCGGCGGAGGGCAGTGGGCAGTTTGAGGAGGGCAGGATAATCGATCTGGAGGGAGGGGACGTTGTATTTCTCAGCAAGGGTCTTCTTGAGCCGATCGAAATCTCCAAGGGTGTCGTGAGACGTGGGAGGCGAAAGCTCGATATAGTGAAGAGAAATGGCAGGTTTAAGGTCGATCGCTCTCTCGGTAGCCGCCTTTCTTACTACCTGTTTTCCGACACGGCTTTCCTCCGGAACGAAGAGCAGAACATCTCCCCTGATTCGGGCAGCGCAGCCGAGACGGTACCCTGCGGCTCGGTCCGTTTCGTTGATGAATTCTCCCTCCTCATCTGTGAAAGGGGAGAGTCCTCCTTCCAATAGCTTGACCCTGCATTTTCCGCACGTCTTTTCCCCTCCACAGAGAGATTCAATCTCCACCCCCAATTCCCTGGAGGTCTCAAGGACGGTTTTCCCTTCTTCGACTTTCCCTCTCCTGCCAGTCGGTTGAAAGATCACCTGGAATTTTTTCATGGATGATCATTCCTTTGTCGAAAAACAGGTTTGTAAACATTTTTATCAGATTGGAAGGCCATCGCCTATGTAGAGTTATATAGAAGATATAGGAAAAGAAGTCAAACCAGAATCTTTTTTTCTGGGTCTGATTTTAAATAATCGAGGCAATAAGGATCTTTATTGACGAGGATATTGCTGGTGTAAATTGAGGAGATGAGAGTCTGGCCTCGGACATTAATGAGAAGGGTATCAAATAGGGATCTACGCCTTCCTCCAGGGTAATCTTTGCCCACTTTACCACCTCTTCCTCTTCAAATTGAACGACGGTTTCGTGTAGCTTCTTCAAAATTTCTTTGGTCCTCTCCTCTGTTGCCATAAATGGTCCCTCCTAATCTTCCGGAAAAATAATAGTGATCAATGGGATGGGGTATCCAGATCAATTAAATAAAGTTCACCCGTTCCAATTTTTCTGAAAACCGCCCCCTTTTTGTGCAGTTTGTCAGCCAGTTCTTCGCCGAGGATTTGTTCCACCTCTTTCGATAACAGGGTCTTATCGAGGGAGGAATCTGAAGAGCCGGGAGTCTGCTGGGGACGGAGGGGAAGGTCAAGACTCAGAAGCAAGGTTGGATCGAAAGGTTGGGTCCCATTGAGTTTGGCCATATGGTTTCCCACTTCCAGGAGGTCATCGATGATTTCCTTCCTTGCTCCCGCTCCGTCTCCCTTTTTCAAACATTCGAGAATTGCTCTATGGGATTTCGCCACTTTATGATAGAAGTCAGGCCCGAGATTCAAGTTGAACTTAATATCGTTCAGAATATTATCGATAAAGTCCATCACTAAGATCAGGATAGGATTTTCAGTCATCCTTGCTAAGTAACGATGAAATCCTATTTCTTTGGAAACAATGGAATGGGGAACAAAAGGATCCTCCGTAATCATGCTCTCTAATTTAACGATGTCCTCAGGCTGGATGCGCGAAGCGGCGATTTGGGCGACAGGTGGCTCGAGCAAATAGCGGATCATTGTAATATCCTTGATGGAAATTGTTTTGAAATGAAGGAAGTTCATGATGCCGTGGATCGTCGTCTTCATGTCCACTTCTGCAATAAAGACACCCCCTGCTACCCCCTTCCTGATCTCCACCAACCCCATGCCTTCGAGCACCCTCAACGCCTCTCGTAAGGTAGCTTTGCTGACACCAAACTCAGACATAAGTTCCTTCTCAGAGGCGACTTTATCCCCTGGTTTAAAGCGACCCGAAAGAATGGCATTTCGAATCTGTTCGATGATCTGATCGGATATCTTGTGGGTTCTATTGGCAGTCTGAAACAAGGATATATCTCACTTATTTTTGTTTCTATGGATTTTAGAAAGTGGAATTATTTTAATAGGGGTATCTCCTTGACTCCAGTAATTCTTCGCTAAACTTTTGAATCTAAACGTTTTTTCGGGTAATTCAGCCTGCATATGTCCAAAAAATAAAAACTCATTAGTTTTCGCATAGATACTCGTCTACAGCTTGAGTCAAGTAGATAGCCCTATTATTTTAAAAATGATTTAAGATGTCAAGAAATATACCATTATTTTATAATAATTCTACTATATATAAAATATTCAATAAATATAAATGGTTATGTTGAGATAATTCTTAAAAATATACTTGCAATCCTATTATAACAATCAAGAATGTGCGGAAGTTAGTCCAAAATTTTTGCGCTTCCTCTCAGATTGAGGGAGTGCGAGGTCATTTTAACCCCATTAAAAGTAATGGACTGCTCGGTTTCGAGTCCCGTTATAGCGGAACTGAAATTTCTAACGGGGTTTACTTCTCAAGGAGAGACTTTAGCTTGGTTAAACGTTCGGTTCTTTTTTTGGCCACCATTGTAAAAGATCTTGGAACATCTGCCATCAAGTGCTTGGCTTGTTCC
>Ga0209253_10001328_pt1 | contig 21725 bp, 19 predicted proteins | sample FrelakmetBRP12BR_FD_187145 | JGI IMG/M metagenome (GOLD analysis project Ga0209253, IMG submission 187145) | Freshwater lake sediment microbial communities from the University of Notre Dame, USA, for methane emissions studies - BRP12 BR (SPAdes)... | ecosystem: Environmental > Aquatic >...
GTACGTGCCCTCGGCCAGCGCCTGGTAGAAGCCCCCGTGCTCCGCCTGCGCGAGCCAGTCGGTGGCGAACACGATGCGGTCCTGAGCGGCGCCGGCGGCAGCCCACGCGCCAAGGACAAGCGCGGCAAAGGCACGGACGAACAGACGGCGCATGCGAGATACCCTTTCCATGGCATGGTCGAATCGCGGGAGCCGCATTGCGAGCCACGGCCGCGCACGAGCGGGGAAGGATAGCGCACTCACGCGAGCGCGGGCGTACGACAATGCCGCGACGATGCGCAGTTCGCACCGGCGGGGCACGACATCGGGCAGGCTATGCGCTCACGCCGTTCGTTCGGACTGCGCGAACCGCACGTACCAGTCGAGGCTGCCGGGATTCGCCACGGCATCGGGATTCAGGATCCGTTCGACCGGCTCGCCGAGCAGCAGCCGCTTGATCGGAACTTCGAGCTTCTTGCCCGACAGCGTGCGCGGAACTTCCGGGGCCGCGAAGATCGCATTGGGCACGTGTTTCGGCGTGAGTGCGGTCCTGATGGCGGCGATGATCCGCGCCTTCAGCGCGTCGTCGAGGACGGCGCCCCCGCGCAGCACGACGAACAGCGGCATGTACGACGCGCGGCCAAGATACTCGAGGTCGACGACGAGGCTGTCCGCGATTTCCGGCAGCGCCTCCACGGCGCTGTAGAGCTCGCTCGTGCCCATCCGGATTCCGCTGCGGTTGATCGTCGCGTCGGAGCGTCCGTAGATGATCGCGCCGCCGCGCGGCGTGATCTCGATCCAGTCGCCGTGGCGCCAGACGCCGGGAAACATGTCGAAATAGCTGTCGCGGTAGCGGCGATCCCCGTCGTCGTTCCAGAAGTGGAGCGGCATCGACGGCATCGGCGCCGTGCAGACGAGTTCGCCGACCTCGCCGACGACCGGCTGGCCCGCCTCGGTCCACGCCTCGACCTTCGCGCCCAGGCATCGGCACTGCATTTCCCCCGCGTGGACGGGCATCGTGCAGTTCCCGCCGACGAACGCGCTCGCGATGTCGGTGCCGCCGGAAATCGGGCTGATCCAGATGTCGCCGCCGAGCTGCGCCTGCAGCCACGCGTAGGCGTTCGCCGGCAGCGGAGAGCCGGTCGAGCCGATCGTGCGCAGGTGCGGCAGCCGGCCGTCGCGGCGCAGCACGATGCCGGCCTTCATGCAGTTCACGTAGTATGCGGCGCCGCTGCCGACGAACGTCGCGCCGGCGGCGTCGGCGAAGCGCCACAGTGCATCGAGGTCCGGCCACGCCGGGCTGCCATCGTAGATGCAGATCGTGGCGCCCGCGAGCAGCCCGCCCATCTGGCAGTTCCACATGATCCAGCCTGTGCTCGAATACCAGTGGAAGCGGTCGCCCGGGCCGAGGTCGTTGTGCAACGCCATGAGCTTGAGGTGCTCGAGCACGATGCCGCCGTGGCCGTGCACGATGGGCTTCGGCAGTCCCGTGGTGCCCGACGAGTACACGATCCAGAGCGGGTGATCGAACGGGAGCGACTCCGCATGCAGCGGCACATTGCCGGCAGTCGCAGTTGCCCAAAGAAGATCGGCGGCGTTGAGCGGCGTCGCGTCGTCGAGTCCCGCGACCGGCACGCGCACGAACGTGTCGACGGTAGGCAGCGCGTCCTTCAGCGCGGCCGTCACCGCGCGCCGGTCGTAGAGGCGGCCGCCGTAGCGATAGCCGTCCGCGGCGATCAGCACCTTCGGTTCGATCTGCCGGAAGCGATCGACGACGCTCGCCACGCCCATGTCGGGCGAGCAGAGCGACCAGACCGCACCGATGCTCGCCGTCGCGAGGAACGCGACGACCGCATCCGGCGTGTTCGGCAGGTAGGCGGCGACGCGGTCGCCTCGTCGCACGCCGCGCGCGCGCAGCGTGGCCGCGAGCGCACCGACGGCACGCTGCAGTTCCGCCCATCCGATTTCGACGACGCGTCCGGACTCGTCGCCCGCGACGATGGCGGGGCGCGATGCGGTCGCGTGGCGGAACACCTGGTCGACGTAGTTCAGCCGCACGTGCGGAAACCATTCGGCTCGCGGCATCGCGCTATGCGCGAGCGCCGGCCGCGGCGTTCCCGTCCCGATCACGTCGAAGTAGGTCCAGAGCGCGCCCCAGAATGCGTCGAGGTCGCGCGTCGACCACTGCCACAGCGCGTCGTAGGTCGGGCAGTCGATCCCGCGGGTTCGCGCGAGCCACGCCTGGAAGTCGGCGATGCGTGCCGACCGCGCGCGCTCGGCGGTCGGCACCCAGAGAGGAGCGGAGAGAGTGGTCATCGGGCCCATGGTGCGCGCTCGCGACGCCGCGCTCAATAGGACTTCGGCAGCCCGAGCACCTTCTCCGCGATGAAGCAGAAGATCAGCTGCGGACTCACCGGCGCGATGCGCGGAAGCATCGCCTCGCGCAGGTAGCGCTCGACGTGGTACTCCTTCGCGTAGCCCATGCCGCCATGCGTCAGCACCGCGGTCTCGCACGCACGAAACCCGGCTTCCGCGCCGAGGTACTTGGCGGCGTTGGCTTCGGCGCCGCACGAGTCCCCGCGGTCGTAGAGCCACGCCGCCTTGAGCATCATCAGCTGTGCGGATTCGAGCTCCATCCAGCGTTCGGCGAGCGGATGCTGGATGCCCTGGTTCATGCCGATCGGCCGGTCGAACACGACGCGCTCCTTCGCGTAGGCCGCGGCGCGCTTCAGCGCCGCGCGCCCGAGCCCGATCGCTTCGGCCGCCAGCAGCACCCGCTCCGGATTCATCCCGTGCAGGATGTAGTCGAAGCCTCTGCCTTCCTCGCCGATCCGGTCTTCCACGGGGATGCGCAGCCCGTCGATGAAGAGCTCGTTGGAGTCGACGGCCTTGCGGCCCATTTTCTCGATCTCGCGCACGTCGACGGTCGCGCGGTCGAGGTCCGTGTAGAAGAGACTCAGGCCACCGCGCGGACCCGTCACCTCTTCGATGGGCGTGGTGCGCGCGAGCAGCAGCATCTTCTGCGCGACCTGCGCGGTCGAGATCCAGATCTTCTGGCCGTTGACCACGTAGTGGTCGCCGTGCCGGACGGCCTTCGTCTTGAGCTTGAGCGTATTGAGGCCGGTGTTGGGCTCGGTGACGGCAAAGCACGCCTTGTGCTCGCCTGCGATGAGCGGCGGCAGCCAGCGCCGCTGCTGTTCCTTCGTGCCGAACACGACGACCGGATGCAGCCCGAAGATGTTCATGTGCACGGCGGACGCGGCGGCCATGCCGCCGCCGGATTCCGCCACGGTCTGCATCAGGATGGCCGCCTCGGTGATGCCGAGTCCGGCGCCGCCGACGTCCGTGGGCATCGCGATGCCGAGCCAGCCGGCGCCGGCGAGCGCCGCGTGAAAGTCGAGCGGGAACCCGCCATCGCGATCCTTCTTCAGCCAGTAGTCGTCATCGAAATCGGCGCAGACCTGCTCGACCGCGGCGCGGATCGCCTGCTGTTCTTCGGTGAGGGAGAAGTTCATCGGTGCGCCGTTCCAGTTCAGCGTTGCGAGGCTGCCGACGCAGCCGCAGGCGCGAGCACGGCCTTTTCGTCCTGCAGGCGGTTGATCTCGGCGTCCGTGTAGCCCAGGTCGGCAAGGATCGACAGCGTGTGCTCGCCGTGCAGGGGCGGCGGCGACGACGGCTGGTTGCGCTCGCCGTCGAACAGGATCGGCTGCCCGATCGTCTTCAGCTTGCCGTGCGTGTGGTGCTCGTATTCGATGACCATGCCGCATGCCTGCGTGTGCGGATGCGCGACGACGTCGGCGAACGAATTGATCGGCGCGGCGGGAATGCCGGCGTCGCCCAGCACGCGCACCCACTCGTCGCAGGTGCGGCTCAGCATCACCGCCTGCACGGCGCCGACGGTCGCCGTCCGGTTGCGCACGCGATCGGCATTGGTGCGGAACCGCGGATCGTCGGCGATCGCGTCGAGTCCCGCGAGCGTGCAGAACTGCCGCCATAGCGCGTCGTTGGCCACACCCAGCAGCACGAACTTGTCGGACGCCTGGAACGCCTGGTACGGGCAGAGCGACTCGTGCCCGGAGCCCCACTTCTCGGGCTGCGTGCCCTTTTCCCAGTAGCTCTGCAGGAAGTACGCGAGGAACGCGAGCGACGAATCGAACAGCGACGTTTCGACGAGCGTGCCATGACCGGTACGTTCGCGTTCAAGCAGTGCAGCAAGGATGCCGCTCAGCGCGTGAAATCCCGTCGCCTGATCGACTGGGGAGAACGGGCTGCGCGACGGCGGGCCGTCCTTTTCGCCGGTGATCGACATCATGCCGCTGAACGCCTGCAGGATGACGTCGTAGCCCTTGCCGTTGCGCAGCGGCCCCTTCGGTCCGAAGCCCGAGATACTGCAGTAGACGAGGCGGGGGTTGTCGATCTGCACCGTCGCGTAGTCGATGCCGAGGCGCTTCGCGACGCCGGGGCCGAAGGCCTCGACCACGATATCGGCGTTGCGGACGAGCTTGCGCGCAATGTCGCGGCCCGCGACGCTCTTGAGGTCGATCGCGATGCTGCGCTTGTTACGGTTCGCGCTAAGGAAGACGGTGCCGTCCTGGCCGCGGAAGGGGGGCCAGCGGCGCGTGTCGTCGCCGTCCTTGTAGGCCTCCACCTTGATCACGTCGGCGCCGAAGTCGCCCAGATACTGCGCGCACAACGGGCCGGCGAGGACCTTCGAGAAGTCCACGACCTTGAGGCCGGCGAGCGGTTTCATGGGTCCTCCACAGGCAGTTTCTGGCGCCGCGGAGACCTTCGCGAGCCGCCGTCGGTACTGCGTCGGTCGATTGGGCGACGGAGATTGGTCATACCATTGACAATGTGAATAATAGACCGATAATATCCAGGCGTAAAGGTCGCCCGGTGCGTGCCGCCGGACCCGATCATCCTCTGGAAAGACGGACCCCGTGGCGGAGATCAAGCTCGAACCCATTTTCGTCCCCAAGACGTCGGACGTGCTGGCCGACCAGCTGCGCCGCCAGATCCTCGCCGGCGCGCTGGCCCCGGGTGCGGTCCTCCCGCCCGAGCGCGACCTCGTGACCAAGACCGGCTTGAGCCGGGGTTCGGTGCGCGAGGCGCTGCGCATCCTCGAGGCCGAGGGGCTCGTCACGACGCGTCCCGGCCGGCAGGGCGGGTCTGTCGCGCGGCTACCCGGCGACGAATCGCTCGCCAAGTACGTCAGCCTGTTCGTCCACGGGCGCGGCATCTCGCTGCTGTCGCTGCTCCAGACACGCGAGGCCGTCGAGCCGTCGCTTGCGTATCTCGCCGCGCAGAACCGCACCGACGCGGAGCTCCAGGACCTCGTCGACATCACGAAGCGCGTCGAGGACGCGTACGCGGACCCGCCGCTGTACCTCGCCGAGAACGTGAAGTGGCACTGCGCGATCGCGACGGCCAGCCACAACGAGCTGCTGCGCGCGTTCATGGTCGCGATCTCGAGCATGGTCTACAAGGCGTCGGCGATCGAGAACTTCGCCACCGAGGACGTGCGCAACGTCGTGCTCAAGGCGCATCGACGCATCCTCGACGCGATCGTGGCGAAGGACGCGGACGCGGCGCGGAGGCGCATGGCGCGCCACCTGGCCGCGCTGACCGAGGCGATGCGCGCGTTCCCGCATGCGCCGCTGGTGATCGAATGACGTCCGCCGGCGCAGCGGACCGGCGCAGCGGCCGTCCGCCGCGCGTGCGCAACCGCAACGGCGAACCGGTGGCCTCGCGCTACGTCGTGCGCGAGCAGGATGCGCAGCCGTACCACCCGGCGAACCACACGGGCACGATCAACCGGCGCCTGATCGGTCGCACGACCGTCGGCGCCGCGCAAATGGAGATGCTGATCGGCGTGATCGAGCGCAATGCCGGCGCGCTGCCGCATGCGCATCCGGGCATCGAGCAGGGAGGCTACGTGCTCGCGGGGCGCGCGGTGGTGGAAATCGGCGAAGGCGCGGACGCGGAGATCGCCGAGATCGGACCCGGCGACGCGTTCTTCTTTCCCGCCGACGTGATGCACAAGCTCGATGTGATCGGGGACGAGCCGTTTCGCGTTCTCGTCATGTACTCGCCTCCGTACGAAGAGGCGCCGGAGCGCGCCGTTCGCAAGTCGCGATAGACAGCGTAACCGGGCCGCGCGATGCGCCGGTTCGCGAACCACACGCAGCACCCAAAGGAGGAGATGGCATGTTGAAGAGCTTGCGGCTGCTGGGCGCGCTGGCGCTTGGCCTCGTGGTTGCGGTCCCCGCATGGAGCCAGGGGTACCCGGACAAACCCGTCAAGATCATCGTGCCGTTCGCGGCGGGCAGCGCCACGGACATCATGGCGCGCATCATTGCCGACGACCTGCGCGTGGCGCTCGGACAGCCGTTCGTCATCGACAACAAGCCGGGCGGGTCCGCGCAGATCGGCGCGGAGCTTGCCGCCAAGGCGCCCGCGGACGGATACACGCTGTTCGTGACGACCAACACGTCGCACTCGGCCAATCCGTTCCTGTTCAAGAAGCTGAATTACGACCCGGTCAAGGACTTCGCGCCGGTGGCCAACATCATGCGCATTCCGGTGATCCTCGTCGTGAACCCGAAATCGGGCATCAACAGCCTTGCGGAGCTCGTCGCGTACGCAAAGGCCAATCCGGGCAAGGCGTCGTTCGGCTACGGCAACAGCATCGGCCAGGTGGTCGGCGCGTCATTCGCGAAGCAGACCGGCATCGAGGTGATCACGGTGCCGTACAAGAGCACGCCGCAGGCGATCACCGACGTGCTGGGCGGGCAGGTCACGTTCGCCGTGGCCGACATGGCGTCCGCGCAGGGATTCGTCAAGGACGGCCGCCTGAAGGCGCTCGGCGTGTCGAGCGCGAAACGCCTGTCGCTGGCGCCGGACGTACCCGCCATCGCGGAGCTGCCGGGGCTCGGGAATTTCGAGGTGATCGCGTGGGTCGGGATGTTCGCGCCCGCCGGAACGCCGAAGCCCATCGTCGACAAGATCAACGCCGCTGTGCGCGCGTCGCTCGCCAAGCAGGAGGTGAAGGACAAGATCGCCGGCTTTGCCGCGGAGCCGGCGCCGGGCTCGCCCGAGGACCTCGCCGCGTTCGTGAACGCGCAGCTCGCGAGCTGGGGCAAGAGCATCAAGGACGCGGGCATCCAGCCCGAATGAAGCAACGCAACCGGGAGCGGCGCGCACGGTGGTTGCGCATGCCGCCGTCGCCTGGCCGCACCGCACGCCATTGGGAACCTGACGCATGTCGATCGACCTCGTCGTCGCGCAGCACGTCGCCACCATCACGATCAACCGGCCGGAGCGCATGAACGCGATGGACGCCGAGCACTACGCGGCACTGTCGGCGGCGTGGATACGCGTGCGCGACGACGCCGACATCCGCGCGGCCGTCGTGACGGGCGCCGGCGACAGGTCGTTCACAGCGGGCGCGGACCTCAAGTCGTTCGTCGGCGCGCCGCCGTCCCTCGCGGACCTGTTGTCGACGCAGAGGAATCAGCTGCTGAACCGCGGCCTCGAAGTCTGGAAGCCCGTCGTCGCGGCGATCAACGGCTACTGCCTCGGCGGTGGCATGACGCTCATGCTGGCGACCGACCTGCGCATCGCGGCCGAGCACGCCACCTTCTCGGTACCCGAGGTCAAGCGCGGCGTGTTTCCCGCCAACGGCGGCACGCAGCGCATCGCGCAGCAGCTGCCCCACGCCATCGCGATGGAAATGCTCCTGATGGGCGAGACGTTCGACGCGCAGACCGCGCTGCGCTGGGGCCTCGTGAATCGCGTCGTGCCGGCGACCGCACTCATGGAAACGGCGACGGAATTCGCGCAGCGTATCGCGCGCAACGCGCCGCTCGCCGTGCAGGCCGCCAAGGAGCTCGCCGTGCGCAGCCGCGACGTCGATCTCGCCACCGGGCTTCGCCTCGAGCAACTGATGCTCCGGGTGCTGCAGGATTCCGACGACGTCCGCGAAGGCACCGCGGCGTTCCGGGAAAAGCGCACGCCCACGTTTTCCGGACGATGAAGATGCGCAGCGCACGATTGCGCGACACCACGACCAGCACCCAGTGAGGAGAACATGATGCGACGCCTGATGCACGTGCTTTGCAGCGCGGTTCTGTGCACGATCGCCACCCCGTCCGCGCTGGCGCAGGGCGCGTATCCCGATCATCCGATCAAGATGATCCTGCCGTTCTCGGCGGGCGGCGGCACCGACGTGGTCGGCCGGATCATCGCCAAGGGCATGTCGGAGCGGCTCGGGCAGCAGGTCGTCGTCGAGAATCGCGCGGGTGCCGGCTCGACGATCGGGACCGACGCCGTGGCCAAGTCGCCGCCGGACGGCTATACGCTGCTCTTCGCGTCGGCCGCGCACAGCTATTCGCCGACCGTCTACAAGCAGCTGCCCTACGCGCCGGGCGACTTCATCGCCGTCGCCATCGTCAACACCACGCCGCTGATGGTCACCATCAATCCGAAGGTGCCGGCGCGCGACCTGAAGACGTTCATCGCACTGCTCAAGGCGAATCCCGGCAAGTACAACTACGGCTCGTCGGGCAAGGGCACGACGCTGCACATCGGCGCCGAGTACTTCAACGCCACCGCGGGCGTGGACGTCGTGCACGTCCCCTACAAAGGCGAAGCGCCGGCGATGAAGGACCTGCTGAGCGGCGAGATTTCCTACATGGTCAACCAGGCGTCGAGTTCGGTGCCCTATCTCAAGAGCGGCCAGCTCGTCGCGCTCGGCGTCACCACGCCGAAGCGCGTCCCATCCATCCCAGACGTGCCGACGGTGGCCGAAGCCGGCCTGCCCGGCTTCGCCGGCTACGGCTGGAACGCGATCCTCGTGCCCAAGGGCACGCCGCGCGCGATCGTGGATCGCCTGAACCGCGATATCAATGCGGTGATCGCCAGCCCTGAGACGCAGGCGCGCTTCAACGAACTGGGCTTGGGTTTCGTGGATCCGACCACGCCCGAGGCGGCCGCCGCCTTCATCGCGGCGGAGACGGTCAAGTGGGCGCCCGTCATCAAGGCCGCCGGGATCCAGGGCGAGTAGGGCCGCGCATGACCGTCCGCCACGAACTGCGCGACGCCGTCGCGATCGTCACGCTCGATCGGCCCGAGCGGCGCAACGCGCTCACCGTCGAGATGCGCGACGCGCTCGGCACCGCGTTCGAGCATGCGGCGCGCGACCCCAGCGTGCGCGCCGTGCTGTTGCAGGCGAGCGGCCAGGCGTTCTGCGCGAGCGGCGACGTCACGAAGATGGGCGACTTCACGCCGGCGTCGGGCCGCGACCTCCTGAAGCTGGCGCACCGCATGGTGCGCAACCTCGCCAACATCGAGAAGCCCGTCGTCGCCGCGGTGCGCGGCGCCGTCGCGGGCATCGGCTGGAGCATGGCGATGGCGTGCGACATGGTCATCGCGTCCGAGACTGCGCGGTTCTCGCAGGTGTTCCGCAATGTCGGCCTCGTGCCGGACGGCGGCGCCGTTTGGTTCCTGACGCAGCACCTGGGCGCGATGCGAGCGAAGGAGCTCGTCTATTCCGGCCGGCGCATCGACGCGCACGAGGCGCTCTCGCTCGGGCTCGTCACGCGCGTCGTCGCCGACGACGCGCTCGACGCGGCGGCCTGGGATGCCGCGAGCGAACTCGCGCAGGGCCCGACGTTCGCGCTCGGCACGGCCAAGAAGATGTTCAAGCTCATGCACCAGCCCGACCTCGAGACGCTGCTCGACGCCGAGGCATGGGCGCAGGGACTGGCGCTGATGAGCGACGACCACAAGGAAGGCGTGCGCGCATTCCTCGAAAAACGCAAGCCCGTGTTCAAGGGCCACTGAAGGGAATGACCGCGATGACGACCGCCACTGCCGCGCCCACGATCCTCAAGTCGCTGCTGTTCGTTCCCGGGGACAGCGAGAAGAAGATGGCGAAAGCGCTGGCGACCGCCGCCAGCGCGGTGATCCTCGACCTCGAGGACGCCGTGGCGGTCGACCGGATCGATATCGCGCGAGGGATGGTGAACGAATTCCTGGCGAGCCACCGGGACCGGTCGCGCCAGCAGCTCTGGGTGCGCGTCAATCCGCTGGACGGGCCGCTGGCGCTGGCCGACGTCGTCGGCGTGGTGCGCGGCGGGCCCGACGGCATCATCCTGCCGAAGATCGAATCTGCGAACGACATCGTGACGCTCGACCGTTACCTCACGGCGCTCGAGGCGCGCGACGGCGTCGCGCCGGGCAGCATCCGGATCATTCCCGTGGCCACGGAGACACCGCACGCGATGTTCGCGATCGGCAGCTATCGCGGCGTGTCGGCGCGGCTGGCCGGGCTCACGTGGGGCGCGGAAGACCTGTCGACCGCGGTGGGTGCCAGCACCAATCGGCTCGACTCGGGCGAATACGAATTCACTTACCAGCTCGCGCGCTCGCTGTGCCTGCTGGGCGCCACGACCGCCGGCGTGCAGGCGATCGACACGATCACGCCCGACTTCCGCGACCGCGAAAGGCTGGTGCGGGAGGTGCGAATATCGCGGCGCGCGGGCTTTACGGGCAAGATCGCGATTCACCCGGACCAGGTCGACGGCATCAACGCCGGCTACGCACCCGATGACGAAGAAGTGCGGCATGCGACCGCCGTCGTGGACGCATTCGAGCGGGCCGGAGGCGCGGGCGCGGTCCAGCTCGAAGGCAAGATGCTCGACAAGCCGCACCTTACGCAGGCGCTGCGTGTGCTCGCGCTGGCCGGCGGCGCCGTAATGCCGAAATGACGTTCTCCGTCGGTCGCGCGATCGGGGAGTAGCAGGGAGGAACAAACGATGGCTGGACTGTATTTCGAGGAACTGACCGTGGGACGAAAGTTCGACCATCCGGTGCGGCGGACGGTGACCGAGGCCGACAACGTCTTCTTCAGCGCGCTGACGATGAACTCGGCCGCGCTGCACCTGGACGAGCAGTATTGCCGGGAGCACACCGAGTTCGGCACGCGGGTCGTCAACAGCGCGTTCACGCTCGGGCTGGTCGTCGGGATCTCGGTCGGCGACACCACGCTGGGCACGGCGGTCGGCAATCTGGGCTGGGACAACGTCCGGTTTCCGAAGCCGGTGTTCCACGGCGACACGATCCACGTCGAGACCGAAGTGATCGAAGCGCGCGAGAGCCGCTCTCGACCGGACAACGGGATCATCGTGTTCGAGCACCGCGGCTACAACCAGCGCGACGAGCTCATCATGACGTGCCAGCGCTCGTCGCTGATGTTGAAGCGCCCGGCGGCGTGACGGTGTTCGCTTGCCGTAGCGCACGCCGCGTCTAGCCGCCCGTCAACTTCGCTGCGAGACGCCATGCTTCCGGCCACCAATCGCCAGGTCATCCTGAAGTCGCGCCCGGTCGGGATCCCGCAGGCGGTACACTTCGAGGTAACGACCGCGCCGCTGCGCGAGCTGCGCGATAGCGAACTGCTGGTCCGCAACGAGTTCCTGTCGGTCGACCCGGCGATGCGCGGCTGGGTGAACGCGGCCGCCAACTATTCGGACCCCGTCGGCATCGGCGAAGTGATGCGGTCGTTTGCGTCGGGCACGGTGATCGCGTCGCGGCATCCGCAGTACGCCGAAGGCGACCGGGTGATGGGGATGCTCGGATGGCAGGAATGGGCGATCACCGACGGCAAATCCATCCGGCGCAAGGTCGTGGAGAGGGACCTGCCGCTGTCGTTGTCGCTCGGCGTGCTTGGCCTCAATGGCGTGACGGCCTACTTCGCGCTGACGGAAGTGGGCGAGCCGCACCCGGGCGACACCGTCGTGGTGTCCACCGCGGCGGGCGCCGTAGGCTCCGCCGTCGGGCAGATCGCGAAGATCGCGGGCTGCCGCACCATCGGCATCGCCGGCGGCAGTACCAAGGTGCGCATGTGCCGCGAGGAATTCGGCTACGACGCGGCAGTCGACTATCGCGCGGCCGCGTTCGCCGAGGAGCTCGCGCGCGCCGCCGGGAAGGGCGTGGACGTCTACTTCGACAACACGTCGGGGCCGATCACCGATGCCGTGCTGCCGCATCTCGCCAAGCGCGCGCGAGTCGTGATCTGCGGCACCGCGTCGGTCGCGAGCTGGGACCCATGGCCGCAGGGCGCGCGCGCCGAGCGGCACCTGCTCAACAAGTCGGCGCGGATGCAGGGATTCCTGATCTGGGACTACGAGCACCGGTACGAGGAAGCGGTCGCGCGCCTGGCCGACTGGATACGTTCGGGACAATTGCGGTACCGGGAAGAGATCCTCGACGGCCTCGCGCACGCGCCGGACGCGGTCGCCGGCCTCTACCGCGGCGAGAATCTCGGCAAGCGGATCATCCGCGTCGACCACGGCGGGTGATCGCGTTCGCGGGGCAGTGCGCGTGCGCAGGCTGTTGCGCGCGCGACCCCTGTCGGCTCATCGTGACCGCACGCTAGACAGGCTGCTGCTGTGCCAGCGCCGTCGTCACCGGTTCCTCGCGCACCGGCTTGCCGCCGGCGTTGCGCGGCAGCTCGTCGAGGTTCACGATGAGCGTCGGCGCGCCGCCGCCCGGCGCCTCGCGACACGCGCGCGCGACGATGTCGATGTCGACCGCCGGTTGAGCCACCGCCGCCGCCCAGATCTTCATCATGCCTTCGGGATCGTGCGCGCCAAAGGCGGCGGCGTCGATGATGCCTGCCTGCGTCAGCAGTACTCCTTCGATGGCGTGGAGGGAGATCTTGTTGCCGCCGTTGTCGATGAGCTCGGTGACGCGGTCGGCGACGTCAAAGCAACCATCCGCCGACACCGCGCCCAGGTCGCCCGGATGAGACCACGCGTCGCGGAATCTCTCCTCGCTGGGACGCCATCGCCCGTACAGATCAGCGGCCTCGCGCTGAACAGACAGTCAGGGGCCAGGAACGAAATCGTGAGGCACGAATTCGTGCACCGATCCGCGACGCGCATCCGGGCGGCGCAGGCGCGTCCTGCGACGTCGCAGAACGGTGCGACCCTGCCGGCGGGCCGCTTGGCGACGGTCAGCGAGTCAGGCCGCGAACGCGCGCGAGGAAACGGACGTCACCCCGGCATCGAGCATCCTCGACCACGCCGCGGCGAGCGAGCCGCCGGTGTCGATCGCCCGGCACGCGTCCTCGACGACGACAGCCGCGAAGCCCGCATCGCGCGCGTCCACCGCCGACCACGCGACGCAGAAGTCCGTGGCCAGCCCCGCCAGGAAGACGCGCGTGAATCCGCGTTCGCGCAGGTAGCCGGCGAGCCCGGTGCGCGTACGGCGATCCGCTTCGCAGAAGACCGAGTAGCTGTCGACGTCGTGCCGGTAGCCTTTGCGGACCACGATCTCGGCGTTTGGCACCGAGAGCGCGGGCGCGAACTCCGCGCCCGGCGTACCCTGCACGCAGTGATCGGGCCACAGCACCTGCGGGCCATAGGGCAGCGTGATGGTGTCGAACGGCTGGCATCCGGGATGGCTCGATGCAAAGGACGCATGACCGGACACGTGCCAGTCCTGGCAGAGTGCCACGTGCGCGAAGCGCGACGCGAGCCGGTTGATGACCGGCACGACGGCGTCGCCGTCGGGAACCGCCAGCGCGCCGCCGGACAGGAAGTCGTTCTGCACGTCGACGACGAGCAGAATGTCGCGGTCGCCCGGCTTCATCGTCATGCGGACATCCTAGCCTTCGTGCGCTGCCAAGTCGGGCACCGCCACGGGCAGCATGCGCGAGGCCACGGGCGATCGATCGTGGTCAAGCGGAAAGGGCACGTCCGCGGCGGGGGCTTTCCGCGGAGGTTTGGAGGCGGGGGTCGGAATCGAACCGGAAGGAGCCCTCATGGGCAAGAGACGACGACTGGGGCCAACCAAGAAATTCGCCTTGCCTCCGCCGTGGCCACCTCTTTGCGTTGCTTGGCAGCCCAACACTCCATTGACCGCAGCGCGGTCGGCAAGACTCGAAACGAAGACATCTGCAATCTCGGCGAATTGGAAAAATCCTGTCAAATATATCTGCCGCTCGCCTCAGTTTGTCGTCGACGGCCTTCGTGAGAGGGTGCAGGCTACGCAGAGATCTCAATTGCGGACCAGACGCGGGGCGAGGGGCGCGAGCCAGCAGGCCGTGCCGCAATCGCGCAACCCGCGAATTCTGTCTTCACCCCCTTCGCCATCGCCTGCGCAGGGCTGCTCGCGACCCAAGGCGGAAGTAGCGGCATTCGGAGAGCGGACGCCCGTAAGACGGCCGGCATCACGGCCAACACGAATTCGTCGCAAGCCAATCGCGACGATGCGCAGCTACAACTCGGACCTCGTTCGTTCCTGCAGGCTCCAACCGCGCTCGTTTCCTTCTCCGTTGGTTGCAAGCCGAATGGCACCAGACGCAATCGGTTGAGGCGGTCGGAGCCGTCGCCACCGGCGCCCTGGATCAACGTCCGTGGCGCCGATCGGTGGTGAGACGGCTCCCTGCAAGGCGCCTGCCTACGGCCCGCAGCTGGTTTCAATGGCCAGCTTCGCCGTCCAGACCGTCGCCGCATCGGACGTTACCGGTGTCAGGCTGGCCACCCCGGCCAGCTCGCCGCCGTATGGGCAGCCCGCCGCCACCTTCGCGGTGTAGTGATTGGCGACGTCCAAGCGGTTTGCCACCGTCAAGGCATCCAGCCCCGTCGCTCCGCCCAGCAGATCCAGCGTGATCGTCTGCGGCGTGGTCAGGCCGGCATTCAACCGATCGAGGTAATACTGCTTGCCGCCCGGGTCCGGCGCGCGTCCCAGCGTCTGCTGGTAGAGGGTATCGATCAGTTCGCTGTAGCTCAGGCCACCATATCTCTGGTTGAATTCGGCCGAGTTGCCGAAGGCGGCAATGATGGACGACAGCGAGCCGCCCTCCGCATCCATCCGGCTCGCCCAATACGCCAACCCGGCAGGATCGGCTGGGCGGCCGTAATAAGCCACGTAAGCCTTCTGCACCCATTCGTTCGCGTTGGCGCTCCCGGCGCCAGTAAACGTGAACGTGGCCGTGACGCTCAGCGCGGCGGACATCGAGACCATACACACGCCGGTGCCGGCACAGGCGCCACTCCAGCCGCTGAATACCCACCCGGCGTCCGGCGTGACGATCAGCGTCACATTGGTTCCGGCGAGGTAGTTCTCGATACAGTCGCTGCCGCAGGCGATGCCCGCTGGATTGCTGGTGACTGTGCCGGCGCCTGTCCGCCCCACGTTCAGGGACACGGGCGTGGGCACGGCCGCTGCGACCGTAACACTCGCCGACGCGGTACCTCCGTTACCGCCTTCAACCGAGGTCACCGCACCGGTCGTATTGTTCTTCGTTCCCGCCGTCGTGCCCGTCACGTTCACGCTGAAGGTGCACGAGGCGCTCGCTGCGAGCGTCGCGCCCGTCAAGCTGACCGCACCCGACCCGGCAGGTGCCGTAACCGTGCCCGCACCGCAGCTACCCGTGAGTCCGTTCGGCGTCGAGACCACGAGGCCCGCCGGCAACGTGTCGGTAACGCCGATGCCGGTCAACGTGGTGGAAGCGTTGGGATTGCTGAGGGTGAAGCTGAGCGAGGTCGACCCGTTCAGCGCGATGTTCCCTGCATCGAAGGACTTTGCAATCGTCGGCGGGACGACCGGCACGATGCCAGTGGTGACCGCCAGGAAGGCTGCACCATCGAGCCCCGTGGCCGCGCCGGCAATGGTCCGCTGCGGGGCCACGTTGCCGTTGGCCGTCCGCGCGAACGCGCGAACGGAGTTGTTGGAAATGCTTGTGACCTCCAACTGGTTGTTCACGGTGTCGACGGCAATGCCGACGGCACAGGCCAACCCCGTGGCCGCCCCGGTGATGGTCCGCAGCGGGGCCGCATCGCCGTTGGCGGTCCGCACGAACGCTGAAACGGCACTTCTGCAGTCGGCTACCAGCAACTCGTCGTTCACCAAGTCTATGGCGGTGCCGTCCGGGTTCCTCAACCCCGTGCCGGCGCCTTTGATGGTCCGCAACGGAGACGGATTGCCATCGGCCGTTCGGGGATAGATCGTGATGGAGGAAAGCGTACTGCTCCCATTGTTGTTGGCGACGAACAACTCGTTGTTCACCGTGTCCACGGTCACGCTGATCGGGAACAGCAACCCCGTGCTCGCACCGGACAGGGTCCGGATCGGGGCGGCGTTGCCGCTTGCCGTTCGGGAGTACACCGTGACGGTGCCGGGATCGAAGTTGTTCGCCACGACCAGCTCGTTGTTCACCGGGTCAAAGGCGACATGCAATGGATGGTTAAGGCCGGTGGCGGCCCCGGTCAGCGTCCGCAGCGGGGCAACATTGCCCGTTGCGCCAAGCGCGTAGACCGTGATCGAGTTGACGTTCGCCACGAACAACTCGTTGTTCACCGCGTCCGTCGCCACCGCGAACGGACCGCTCAATCCCGTCGCGTCCCCGACGATGGTCCGTATCGGCGCAACATTTCCATTCGCCGCCCGGTTGAAGACGGTCACGGAGTTGTTCGAGTAGTTCGCGACGAAGAGCTCGCCGGCTGCCGACGCCAATCCGCATTCCACTCCCGAGACAATCGTCGCAACGACAAATGCGGCGCAACGCAGGCGATTCAGCACGTTTGACCCCCGTTCCCTGATTGGACCGATATTGCCGAGCCGGTCATATGGCGGGGCATCAAGAAAGCCGAACGAGGCTAGACCTGCACGATGGCGACGTCAAGCCCGTGCCCGGTCCTCAGGAGCGCCGATTGCGCCCGCAAGGTCGCACTTTGGCATTTGGCGGGCGACCGGCTGACAACGCCGGGCACGCTGTCGACGCCCGCTGAATGGCTGTTGCCGTGGGTTTCGCCGACCGCTTCGAAGCGTCCTCGGCGTCGGGTTCTGGTCGCGAGTCGCCGATTTTTCGTCAGCGCTGAATGTGCGGTTGCGTAGGGAAGCACCTGCGCGACATCAACTGTACGGCCGATCAGTTTGGTGGCGCTGACACTTTGTTGGCAGGAGGAGACGCGCGTTGGGGAGTCACGGTTCACCGAGGAGCAGGATGCCTGCGCCCTGCGCCAGGCGGAGGTCGGTACCCCGGTCGGGGATTGCTGCCGGCAACTGCGGATCGCCGAGGCGACTTTCTACGTGTGGAAGAAGAAGCACGGGCAATTGGGCGTGACCGAATTGCGCAAGACGCGCATGCTCGAGAAAGAGAATGCCCGGGTGAAGCGCCCGGTGGCCGATCTGGCATCGGACCGGCACATCCTGCAGCAGGTGCTGCGAAGAAAGCCGTCTGAAACGGACCCGCCGCCGAAAGCTGGCCCACTGGATTCGCAAGCGCTTCGCGATCGGTGTGCAGCAGGCGTGTCAGCTGGCCATGTTGCGCCGCTCGGCCTGGTATCGGCACCGCCATGCGCGCGATCAGGCGCCGTTGCGGATCCGGGCGCTGGCGCTCACGCGACCGCGGTTCGGTCACTTGCGCATTCACGTCCTGTGGCGCCGCGCACGCCTTTCCTTGCTCCAACGGCGCCGGACATGCGCGCCGCAACCGCATGACTTTCTTGGCGTCGAAAGTCGTGCAGTCGGCAGGCAATCCTGGAGGCGCGTGGCGGAGTCGAACCGCCCTAGACGGATTTGCAATCCGCTGCATAACCGCTTTGCTAACGCGCCATCGCAACACTTTACTACGTCACCCAACGGCCAGGTTCTGCAGGCCGCTGCATGACCACTCGGCCACGCCGCCATGAGGCGGGCGCACGCCATTGCGGCGGGCGCCTGAAACCAAAAGGGAGAGCCAGGTCAGCGGCTCTCCCTCGAAAATCTGGAGCGGGAAAGGAGTCTCGAACTCCCGACCTCAACCTTGGCAAGGTTGCGCTCTACCAACTGAGCTATTCCCGCGTAGGACAGCCGCGAATTATAGCGGAAAATTCGCGGCCGTCAAAACCACGGCCCCACGTGCCCCGGCGCAGCTCCCGGAAGGGGAGCGCCAGGCCTGAGGTGGCCACCGCCCGCGCCTACGACAGCACCTTCGCGACCGCGTCCGCGACGCTGTCGATGTTGTGCGAATTGAGGGCGGCGACGCAGATGCGCCCCGTGTCCACGGCGTAGATCGAGTATTCCTCGCGGAGCACCTGGACCTGCGCCTTGGTGAGGCCCGAGTACGAGAACATCCCGCGCTGCGCCAGCATGTAGCGGAAATCGCGGCCGGGCAGGCGCTCGTGCAGGCGCTCGACGATTTCGGCGCGCATCAGCTTGATGCGGTTGCGCATCATCGCGAGCTCCGCTTCCCACAGCGCGCGCAGCTCCGGGGACTCGAGGACCTGCGCGACGATCGCGCCGCCGTGCGTGGGCGGGTTCGAATAGTTGGCGCGCACGAGGCGCTTCAGCTGCGACAGCACGCGCGCGGCCTCGTCCTTGTCGGCCGCTACGACGGTCAGCGCGCCGACACGCTCGCCGTAGAGCGAGAACGACTTCGAGAACGAGCTCGAGATGAACAGGGGTCCCGGCGTCGCGGCGAAGCGGCGCACGACCGCGCCGTCGGCGTCGATGCCCTCGGCGAAGCCCTGGTACGCGATGTCGAGGAACGGCGTCAGGTAGCGCGCACGAACGACCTCGATGATGCGGCCCCACTGATCCGCATCCGGATCGGCGCCGGTCGGGTTGTGGCAGCATGCGTGCAGCACGACGATGCCGCCCTGCGGGATGCGCTCGAGCGCGGCGATCATCGCGGGGAAGTCGAACGCGCGTGTGGTCGCGTCGTAGTACGCGTACAGGTTGACGGTGAACCCGGCGCCCTCGAACAGCGCGCGGTGGTTCTCCCACGACGGGTCGCTGATCCAGACCTGCGCGCCCGGCGCGAAGCGGCGCAGGAAGTCCGCCCCCACCTTGAGGCCGCCGGTGCCGCCCAGCGCCTGCACGGTGATCGCCCGGCCGGCTTGCACGACCTCGCTGTCCTCGCCCAGCAGCAGCTTCTGGACCGCGCGGTCGTAGGCCTGCAGGCCGTCGATCGGCAGGTAGCCGCGCGGCGCGCTCTTCTCGGCCATCGCGTGCTCGGCCGCTTTCACGCAGTCGAGCACCGGGAGCTTGCCGTTGTCGTCGTAGTAGACGCCGACGCCCAGGTTGACCTTCTTCGGGTTCTTGTCGGCGACGAACGCCTCGGTGACGCCGAGGATGGGGTCGCGCGGCGCGAGTTCGACGGTGGACAGGAGCGATTGGATCAGCGGAGCGTTCATGGTAGGGCCGGAGAGGCGGAAAATCGCCATTTTACGCCAGACGCGGACCCCCGTTTCCGGCGGGGCCCTAGGCGGGGAATCCGATCACGCGCACGACGCTCGCGAGGGCCGCCACCCACGTAATCGACAGCGCGAACGTCGAGATCGTGAAGCCGGTGTGCCGCTTGCGCGCCTCGGCCCAGTAGCCGATTGCATAGACGATGCGCCCGACGAGCCACACCGCGCCGGCCAGCGCCGCGAAGCGCGGATTGCCGAACCACGCGAACACCCACATGGCCGGCAGAAACGCGACGATCTGCTCCAACTCGTTCATCTGCACGCGAAATGCCCGCTCGAAGGCAGGATCGCCGGTGGTCGCGGGCGCGTAGACCTTGTATTGGGTCCGCATGCGCCCCACCTGAATGCCGGTGACGACGTACCAGAGGACCGCCAGCAGCGTCACCAGCGCGGGGAGGGCCAACGGCATCGCGGTTCTCCTGTAGGTTGCACACTCGACTTTGGGGCGCGGCGAGGCTAACGTGAGTCCGCCGTCGCCGTCGCAACCGCCGCACGGCGAGATCCGTCACCCCGCATGGCCCGAGCTTACTCCCCCATACCGCCGGACGCGCCGAAGCTGCCGCCGATGACCGCGCTGCGGACGCTCGCGCGCATCGGCCGCTTCGTGCGGCCGTACCGGCGGCAGATCGTGTACGCGGGCATTGCGCTATTCCTCGCCGCCGCCGCCGTGCTGGCGATCGGCCAGGGCCTGAAGTTCGTGATCGACCGGGGCTTCGCCGCGGGCAGCGGCGCCGAGCTCGACCGGATGCTCGCGTTCACGCTGGGCGTCGTCGTCGTGATGGCGCTGGCGACGTATGCGCGCTTCTACTTCGTGTCGTGGCTCGGGGAACGCGTGACGGCGGACCTGCGTCGCGCGGTGTTCGACCACCTGATGTCGCTGCCGCCGGGCTACTTCGAGGTCATGCGCACGGGCGAGGTGATCTCGCGGCTCACGAACGACACGACGATGCTGGAGACGGTCATCGGCTCCAGCGCATCGATGGCGATCCGCAACGTGCTGCTGATGTGCGGCGGCCTCGTGATGCTCGCGCTGACCAGCGCGAAGCTGACGCTGCTCGTGCTGGTGGGCGTGCCGCTGGTGCTGGTGCCGATCATCTTCTTCGGGAGGCGCGTGCGCCGCCTCGCGCGCGCGAGCCAGGATCGCGTCGGCGAAGTCAGCGCGTACGTCGACGAAGCGCTGCACGAGATCCGCACCGTGCAGGCGTACGGCCACGAGGACGAGGACCGGCGCCAGTTCGGCGCGCGTGTCGAGGAGGCGTTCGGCACGGCGCTCCTGCGGATCCGCCAGCGCGCGCTGCTCGTCGCGGCGGTCATCGTGCTCGTATTCGGCGCCGTGGGCGTGATCCTCTGGATCGGCGGCCACGACGTCGTCGCGGGGCGGATCAGCGCGGGCCAGCTGTCGGCGTTCGTGTTCTACGCGGTGATCGTGGCGAGCGCTGCAGGCACGATCAGCGAAACCATCGGCGACCTGCAGCGCGCGGCGGGAGCGACGGAGCGGCTGTTCGAACTCCTCGCCATCGAGCCCGCCATCCGTGCGCCTGCGAATCCGGTCGCGATGCCGAGGCCCGCGCGCGGGACCGTCGCACTCGAGGATCTGACGTTCCACTATCCGTCCCGTCCGGACAGCGCGGCGCTGGACGGGTTTTCCCTTGCCGTCGCTGCGGGTGAAAAGGTTGCACTCGTGGGACCGTCGGGCGCGGGCAAGACGACCGTGTTCCAGCTGCTGCTGCGGTTCTACGATCCGGAGCATGGGCGCGTGTCGATCGACGGCGTCGACCTGAAGGACGCGGACCCTGCGGCGGTGCGCGCGCGGCTGGCCGTCGTGCCGCAGGAGCCTGTGATCTTCGCCGCCAGCGTGCTCGACAACGTGCGCTACGGACGGCCCGGCGCGACCGACGCCGACGTGCGCGCCGCGTGCGAGGCCGCGTACGCGACGGAGTTCATCGAGCGCCTGCCCCAGCAGTTCGGCAGTTACCTGGGCGAGCGCGGCGTGCGCCTGTCCGGCGGGCAGCGGCAGCGGCTCGCGATCGCGCGCGCGATCCTCGCCGACCGCCCGATCCTGCTGCTCGACGAGGCGACAAGCGCGCTCGACGCCGAAAGCGAGCGGATGGTGCAGATGGCGCTCGAACGCCTGATGGCGGGGCGCACGGTCGTCATCATCGCGCACCGGCTCGCGACCGTCCGACATGCGGACCGGATCGCGGTGATGGAACGCGGACGCATCATCGCGACGGGCACGCACGACGAGCTCACGCGGTCCAATCCGCTCTACGCGCGGCTGGCTTCGCTTCAGTTCGGTGCCGGGCAGGGCCGGTCCGACGTCGACGCGGCCGTCGCGCTGCCGTCCTGACAAGCATGAGGGTCTGACCGTTCGTCCTTAAGGGTCTGACCCTTAACAGGTTGTTCAAATTCGTGTCTTCAATCTACCCAATGCCTCATTTCGAGCCCTTCGCTTGCGCTCAGGACAGGCTCCGCGAGAAACCTGCTTCTGAACGAAATCAATTG
>Ga0209253_10001329_pt1 | contig 21712 bp, 18 predicted proteins | sample FrelakmetBRP12BR_FD_187145 | JGI IMG/M metagenome (GOLD analysis project Ga0209253, IMG submission 187145) | Freshwater lake sediment microbial communities from the University of Notre Dame, USA, for methane emissions studies - BRP12 BR (SPAdes)... | ecosystem: Environmental > Aquatic >...
CTCGGTGTTCGACATCACCACCTTTGCCGTGATGTGGTGGGTCTTCAAGGCAAACACCGTGGCGCAGCAGACCCTGTTCCAGTCGGGCTGGTTCGTCGTGGGGCTGCTGACGCAGACGCTGATCGTGCACATGATCCGCACGCCGAAGCTGCCCTTCATCGAGAGCCGCGCCGCGGCGCCGCTGGTCGCGACGAGCGCTGTGATCATGGCGCTCGGCATCTTCCTTCCGATGGGGCCTGTGGCCCACTACTTCAAGCTGCAGGCGCTGCCCGCCTTGTTCTTCCCAATCCTTGCGCTGATTCTGGCAGCCTACATGATGCTGACGCAGATGATGAAGGGCTTCTACTCTCAGCGGTTCGGATGGCAGTGATACGAAGTACGGCCTGTCGAGCCTTGCGCCAGAGGGCCATTGTCGAGCGTTCTGGCGGACACAAGATCAGGAACTTGTGACCCTCTACACCGGGCAAGTCGATCGTTCGACGGCGACGTCTGGTGGGGCACGGAATCAGGAAGACCCACCGGCCGCGCGCGAGCGGTCACGATGATCCGATGCGTGCCGCGATAAGCCGGCGCTGAACGGCCAGAAGAGCCTGTTCCGATCGCCCCTGACGAACTACTGCAATAGACGGCAAGCTGTCCTTGGCTTCCTGCTGGCGACGGGCACCCGCGAACCCTGCAGCAGTCGCGATGCTGACCACCACAACCGGATCAAGGAGACCCTGGTAGGCGGCGAAGCCTGCCAGCACCAAATTCGTCTCCCCCTCCAGCACGCAGCCCAATGCGAGCACCCGGTAGCGCTGCGTCTGCAAGACATCGCTCCACATCGACTCGTTGCTCCCAAGACATTGCGCTGAGTGCGCCAGCAACGCTACGACCTACGGCCCACAGAGGCGGCCCCAGTGCTCGGTGGCTTCGTTCTTGGCATGTGCATGGCACTTGCGTCTTCTACGACGATCGGCTCTGCGTGGGCGCGCTCGTGTCCGCGCTCCAGAACTTCTCCATGGAGATGTACGTGAAGGATGCCGACCAACCGATCAGGAGCAGTCCGTTTAGCGCCTCAACACCGGCAAGCAGGCGCACCGGACCCGTGGGGGTCAGGTCACCGAAGCCCAAAGACGTGTAGGTCTCGGCGGAGAAATAGAGGCAACTGGTTAACGACAACCCTGCGCTGCCACTGAGGGTCCCCGCGTCCAGATGGGCGATTAGCACGTAGAGCGCCACGCCATAGATGGCCATCTCGGCAGCGTGTGCGACAAAGGCAGCGACGATGACGACAAGTAGCTTTGCACGTCTTGGAACGGGCAGCGGTGGTAATGCGGCATTGAGTCCGCGCAGCACTTCGTAGTGCAGCACCGAGGTCAGTACAACGAGCAGGCCGCAGATGGCGATCACGGTAAGCATGCGAACGGTGTCCAGGCTAATGCGGTTCGATGTTGGCCTGCTGGGAGACCTGCGCAGAGCTGGCTCGCTCCAGCGGGTTGTGTGCCTCGGATTCTGCGCTCACCCGCAGGAAGAGAAGTCGGCAAAGGCCGAGTCGCCTATGACTGGCCAACTCGCTGCGAACGAAGGCGCCAAGGTCGCCGCGCAGTCAAGGCCTTCCCTTGCCCAACGAGCGCCATCACCCGCCTTTACAGCTCCTCTTTCCAATGAAACCGATGTAACAGCCGATGCAACACGGGCGTGAACAACAATCCCGCCGAAACGATGAACACCAACCCGGCGTACAGGGCGTAGAGGCTGGCGAAGACTTTTCCAGCAGTTGTGACTGGGACATGAATAGGTCCCATGCCCCCGAGCAGCATGGCTGCATTGAGGAGCGCATCGAGTGGCAAGAGCCCTTCAAAGCCGATGTAGCCAGCGATGCCGATGAACAAGGACACGACGATCAGGCCCAGAGACATCGCCAAGTGGACGGCGAGCCGAATCGCGAACTGCCGCCGCCTTAGCGGAGGTTGGTGCCTCGATTCGTACATCCCCGATTGCTAACTCCGCGATGGACGAGGACCACACCTTGGAAGCAGCTGAGCAGCCGCGCGGATATCGTAGTACACAATTACCACTGGCCAATGATCGAGTCCTTGGCGAAAGTCTGGTGTCATCAGGACAGCGCAGGGCGAGTGCCCGGTCGTCCACACTCAGGTCGATCGAAGCCTCGAACGTCGCGACCGCATTTCGGCCGTTTGCGTCGATCCGACGCGCGCGCCATCACCGGCCGTTCATTTCAGCACCCGCGCGCGAGAGACCACTCTCTGCATTGCGGAAGTTCACGCCGAACGACTCGACGGGCCAGTCCGGGCCGGACACTGTCCTCAGACGGCCGCTGTAGGTGTGGTCTCTGCACGGCCATTAACTTGGGTTCAGAGGGGCAAGAGATCAGGAAGGCCCGAGGGCCGCGCGCGGGTGGTCACGATGATCTGCCGCTTGTTGGTGCCGTGAGCGCGCTAGCAACGCACACGGCCGCGAACTTCGCGAATCGGCCATTTCCGATCTCTCGGCCGAATGCCAAATTCGAGCGAAAGCCGCCGCTCAGGCGGTTTGGCTTGGCTCTCAGAGCCGAGGCTAAGCCTTCCGCTGCTCTTGCCACCTGCGAAATTCCCGAAGCAGGAATTCTTCGTCTTCCGGGGAGACGTCAAACCGCTGGCAGGCCTGCTCGATGAGCGACGGCGTCCAGGTTTCCTGTTCAGCGAGCCATGCGACAGCGCGGCGCAAGGCGTCCCCTTTGGGGACGATGGGCGGAATGGGCATTGGCCTCTGGCAGCTCAGACCTAGCAATGCGACCGATCAGGCCCAAAGGTCCGTAGAACTCGGGCCGGTCGATCCTACTGCCCTTTCAACGCGCGGCACTGGAGTTTGCTTTCGGAGATGCGGACGATCGCGGACTTCGCTGAACCACCATGACCGGCTCGTCGAGTTGGTCGGCGCGAACGTCCGCAATGCGAGTGCGGTCTGTCGCGCTGCGCCGGGCGAGTACTGCACCCGGCCATCAGCGGTCCAAAGCCCGTTTGCCCGAAAGCACGCCTCGGATCGCGCAATCAGCCCATCGCTGTCCTTCGGTGAAGGAGTGACACGTCGCCGGGGGGCGTCCGCAACGATGCGGGCTGGCGGTAGGGCCCGCCTCAGCCTTCATCCGTACCTAATGAGTTCCTGATGCCGAGCGTGCTACGTTGAGCGCGATGAAGCCCAGTGCCGACAGGCGACGCCCAACGTCAAGGCTCGATCAATGGCCAGCGGTCCCCGTATGGCTGGGCGCCTGGCTCGTCATGTTCCTGCTCGATGGGCGCACCGACATCGGCAACCAGGCGCTGATCCTGGTTCTCGCTTCCGCGGTCGCCGCGTTCTGGCTGTCGCCCATGGCCTCGATGGTCGCCTGTGCCGCGGCGGTGCTGACCTTCAACTTTGTCTTCGTTCCGCCGCGCGGCACCTTTGCTGTCGATCTGCATCAGCACGCGCTTCTGCTGGTCACGATGCTCGCCGTGAGCTGGATCATTGCGCTGCTGATGGCGCGCCAGCGCCAACTGGCGCTCAACGAGCGCATGCACCTGATGCGAGCCGAGCAACTGCGTGGCCTGGGTGAAGCTCTCCGAGATGCCGAAGATCCGCGGTCACGCGGCCCGATGCTGCAAGAGGCACTGTCGCGTCTGACTGGCACACCCGCGACCTTGCTGATGCTGCCGGAGGTGTTGATAGATGCGGCAGATGAGAACGCGTGCATCCTGCTCGGCGACGCGAGTGCGGACGAGAAGGCGGGGCTCTGGCTGAGCCTGCGTCAGAGCCAAGCCATGGGACCCGGCACCGGCCGCCACGAGGAGCAGGCAGCGTGGTACCTGCCGATGCGCGGGCGCCGCTCGAGCTTCGGTGCATCGCTGCTGCCGCTGCCAACGATGCCGCGTGAGGCCGGCACCCTGCGCGACCAGGCGCAGGCGCTGTGCGACCAGATGGGCCTGGCGCTGGAGCGCGCGGCCGCCCTGAACTCCGCGGCTGTGGCGCGGGAAGCTGCGCGATCGCAAGCACTGCGTAACACCTTGCTCGCGGCCATCTCGCACGACCACCGCACCCCGCTGGCCACCATCCTCGGGGCGGCGTCATCACTGCACGACCAGGCTGATCGGCTCTCGCCCGATCAGCAGCGGCGCCTCGTCGCGACCATCGTCGACGAGGCGTCGCAGCTGGCCCGGCTGACCGACAACACGCTGCAGTTGGCCCGGTTGGATGCGCCGGGCCTGGTCCTTCACAAGGACTGGGAGTCGGCCGAAGAGATCATCGGCACGGTGCTCAGGCGGGTACGGCAGCGCGATCCCGCACACCCGGTGAAGGCGCACGTGGAGCACGGACTGCCGCTGCTGCGCTGTGACGCCCTGCTGCTGGTGCAGTTGCTAGACAACCTGGTGGACAACGCGCTCAAGTACGGTGGCGACAGCGCGCGCGTCGAGATCGTCGCCCACCGCACTGCCGATGCCGTGGTGTTCGCGGTACGCGACCGTGGTCCGGGTGTGCCGCCTGAATGGCGCTCGCGCATCTTCGAGGTTTTCCAGCGGGCCACGCCGGTAAATGAGCTGCCGAGCGGCGCTGACGCACCGGCACGTCGGGGTGCCGGGGTTGGGCTGGCCGTCTGCCGAGCCATCGCCCGCGTGCATGGGGGCGAACTCACGCTGCGGCCCCGCAGGCACGGCGGCGCGAGCTTCGAGTTTGCGCTGCCGCTCGCGGTGCCGCCCGAGAGCGATGATCGTCAGGCCGAGAAGCCTCCGCCATCATGAGCCTGACGGTCCTGCTGATCGAGGATGACCGCGAACTGCGCGCCACGTTGCGCGAGGCGCTGGCCGTGGAGAACTATCGGGTGCTGGCCGCTGCCAGTCTGGCCGATGCCCGCGCGCTGCTTACCCACGCCGGCGAGACCGGCGGCATCGACCTCGTGCTGCTCGACCTCGGCCTGCCCGACGGTGATGGCGAAGCCCTGCTGGCCACGCTACGACGCGAACGAGGCATGCCGGTCATCGTGATCTCGGCGCGGCACAGCGAGGACCCGAAAATCCGCCTGCTCGATGCCGGCGCCGACGACTACCTCGTCAAGCCTTTCAGCCTGGGCGAGCTTCTGGCGCGCATGCGCGTGGCGTTACGCCACCGCGGCACGCTGGTCACGGCAGCCGTCAGCCGTTACGAAAACGACGGGCTGGTGGTCGATCTCGCCGCGCACCGCGTCATGCGGGCCGGCGCCGAGGTGCACTTGACTCCCACCGAGTTCAAGCTGCTGGCCCGCCTCGTGCGCAACGCCGGACAGGTGGTGACGCACCGGCAACTGCTGGCCGATGTCTGGGGGCCGGAGTACGTCGAGCACACGCATTACCTGCGGCTTTACATGGCGCAGCTGCGGGCCAAGCTCGAGGGCGACCCGGCCGATCCGCAGCTACTGCTCACCGAACCAGGCGTGGGCTATCGGCTCGCCGAGCCCGCGGCCTGAACCCATCCTTATGCGTTCCTGATGCCCGGGCGGGCACGCTGGGGCCTCGTCACTCCGGCAACACCTGCCATGTCCACTGCCGCACCCGCTGTCGAAGGCCCGAACTCACCGACCGCCATTCGCCGCCAGAGCCTGGCCGCGCTGACGCTGGGCGCCATCGGCGTCGTCTATGGCGACATCGGCACCAGCCCGCTGTACACAGTCAAGGAGATCTTCGCGCCGGCCACGGGCGTGGCGCTGGACGCGCACAACCTGATCGGCGCGGTTTCAGCGATCTTCTGGGCGCTGATCCTGGTGGTGTCGCTCAAGTACGTGATCCTCATCCTGCGCGCCGACAACCGGGGCGAGGGTGGCGGCCTGGCCCTCACGGCGCTGGCAGCCCACGCGGTGCGTTCTCGCCCGGCGCTGCGTAGCGGCCTGTTGCTGCTGGGCGTGTTCGGGGCCACGCTCTTCTATGGCGACAGCGTGATCACGCCGGCCATCTCGGTACTCGGCGCAATGGAGGGTCTGGACCTGCTGACGCCGGCGCTCAAGCCCTACGTGGTGCCGATCACGGTGCTCGTCCTCGTCGCGCTCTTTCTTGTACAGCGTTTCGGCACCGCCTTCGTCGGCCGCTTCTTCGGGCCGATCATCGTGCTGTGGTTCGTCACGCTGGGCGCCGTCGGCGCGGTGCACATCGCCCAGCAGCCGGCAATCCTGACGGCGTTGAACCCGCTGCACGCATGGAACTTCCTCGCCGAGCGCGGCTGGCACGTGTTTGCCAGCGTGGGCGCCATCGTGCTGGCGCTCACCGGTGCCGAGGCGCTGTACGCAGACATGGGGCACTTCGGCCGGCGGCCGATCCAACTCGCCTGGAACGGCCTGGTGCTGCCGGGCCTGGCGCTCAACTACCTGGGCCAGGGCGCGCTGCTGATCGGTGATCCGTCGGCCATCGAGAACCCGTTCTATCGCCTGTTCCCCGAGGCCTGGCTGCTGCCGGCATTGGTGCTGGCCACGCTGGCGACCATCATCGCCTCGCAGGCCGTGATCTCGGGGGCGTACTCGATGACCAAGCAGGCCATCCAGCTCGGCTTTCTGCCGCGCATGGCGGTGCGCTACACGTCCGTGCGGGAGGTGGGGCAGATCTACATGCCGGCGGTCAACTGGGCGCTGCTGGCCGGCGTGCTGGCGGCGGTTTTGTTCTTCGGGAGTTCGTCGGCATTGGCCGGCGCGTATGGCATCGCGGTTACGCTGACGATGATGATCACCACGGTGCTGACCTACTTCGTGGTGCGAGAGGGCTGGCGACTGCCTGCACCGCTGGCGGTCGGCGCCACCTGCTTCTTCCTCGCCATCGACGCGCTGCTGGTGGCCGGCTGCGCGGTGAAATTCTTCGACGGTGGCTGGTTCCCGCTGGGCCTGGGCCTTCTGCTGTTCGGCTTGATGAGCACGTGGGCGCGCGGGCGCGCGCTGCTCCTGCAGAGCATCCGCCGCGACGGCACCGAGCTGCAGCCGTTCATCGACAACCTGGATCCGCGTTCGATGCATCGTGCCCACCGCACCGCGGTCTACCCGGTGTCGGACCCGTCGACCGTGCCGAAGGCGCTGCTGCACAACCTCAAGCACAACCAGGTGCTGCATGAGCGCAACGTGATCCTGACGGTCGTCTTCCACGAGGTGCCTTGGGTGCCGATGGAAGAGCGGGTGGAAGTGCACCCCCTTGGCCACGGCTTCTGGCGCGTGACGCTGAACTTCGGCTTCATGAACACTCCCGACGTGCCGAAAGCGCTGGCGCTTACCGACTCGCACGGACTGCACATCCCGATCTTCGAGACCAGCTACTTCCTGAGCCGCGAGAACGTCGTGCCCACCCGAGGCGGCGGCATGGCGAACTGGCGGGAGCGGCTCTTCGCGACGATGAGTCGCAACGCGATCGGCGTGGACGAATTCTTCGGTCTGCCGGGCAACGCGGTGGTCGAATTGGGGACGCGCGTGCAAATATGAGCGAGCGCCTCGCTGCAGACGACCGTTTCTGACGGTAGACGCAAGGTCTGGGACGACCGGCCGCCGATGGCCGCAAGCCGAAGCCCGCCACCGTCTGCTTCTTCACGCCTGTAAAGACGGCAACGGTCGCGGGCCGCCGTCGCTCGCAGCAACCGAAGGTCTGCTCGCAGTCAATTGAATCGGGCACCCCATCAGCACGCCGCACCAGCTCCCAGGCTGAACACCGAAGGGAGCCAAGAACGATAGGGTCGGCTATCGCGTGCCGGTGAAACTGCGCTTGCTCAGGGCGTCCTGGATAGCGTGAAGACTCTCTTCGCACTGTGCAGTGAGCATGCGCTTCTTGCCCAGCGACAGCGCCAGCGAGCGGACGTTGCTGTTGCGTCGGGACAGGGCGATGAGCTGAGTGTTGAGATCGGTAAAGCGGTCCAATGCGGCGGTGGCGGCAGCGAGTTGTGGTCGTGACGCAGGCTGAAGCAGGCCCGACAGGTTCTGCAGCACCCCGCGCGCTGATCCCTCGGACGATGCCATTCGCTCTTCGAGCCGGGTCATCGCCGCGTCGTCTGCCTCCGCGATGTGCGGGCCCTGGAGCACCTGAATCTCACGCACCGCCGACAGAGCGGCTGCCGTGAGCGCCTTGACCTGCCAGGCGTCCTTTGTGGGGGAGGAGCGCTCGATGGACTCGAGGGCATCCCGGAACGCATCTGCTTCTTTCTGAGCAGGACCGAATGACAGACGCTGTGCTTTGAGATTGGTGTTCTCGACGGCCAAGCCGCGGATGACGCGATCCAGTTCCTGATACTCCGAGAACCGGCCGATGAACTCTTCGAGGAGCTGGACTTCGGGGGTGTAGCCGAGTCCTGCAAGCAGCGGCTTCAGGTCGACGGTGTCCCGCCTAACCGTCTGTATGGCCTGCTCCGCCTCGCGCGCATACTCGGTGGACGTCTTCTCGCTGCCCGCCATGACGGCCAGGTTTGCGGCGTCGGCCGCATTGGCAAACCGGACGAGCAGGTCCGACGATAGCCGTCGGGCTTCCATGAGCCGTTCCAGGCTGGATCCATTGTTGCAGCCAGCGGCGACAGCTACAAGGATCATGAGGGCCCAACCACGGGCGGTTCCGATGGCCCGAAGCGACGAAGTCAAGCGATCCATAACACCCTCCAAGGCACGATGCGTCGACCGATCGAGACGCCGACACTGGCATATGCGCCGGTTGGCTCGTGACCGTCTCGAGGCGGTTCGTCCCGACAACCGCTCCGCCAGCGTCGTCTTGTCCGGCTCGTTCTCCGAGTGTGCCACGACGATTGTCACCACACGGTTGCTGGGGAAGTTCGCCAGCGACCGCGCCTCGGACACGAAAGGGTCCACGCCGCGGATGAGCGCCGGCCCGGCGACCGGAGTGAATGGTCTGCCTCGTGGAAAGCTTTGGCGAGTCATGCGCGGGAGCGCCGCTGCGACGGTAAGCCTGACGACCTTTGCATGCGAGGGTCAACTCGTTGCAGAGGATGCACACTGTTCGAGAGGTCCAACCCGCTAGTGCAATGGATCAGTTTGCGACTTCGCTTCACGCCGACGCTCGTGGTCACTGACCGGTAGGCGTTGAGCGTCTGATTTCGGGAACAGTCTGAACGACCGCATTCTGCGGGCGGCCGTTCAGCCCCGGGCACTCGATGACAGCAGTCCGTCTCTTGCGGTCCAGCGCGTCACGAATGAAGGCCGTCAGCAATGCTGCGTTTATGGACCCTCAGTCTCGGCTCTACCGAGGGCCGTAGTCGGCCAACTCCCGCCGTACCGCTAAGTCGCCGCCAGCGGACGTTCGATGGAGCTGTCGATTCAAAGTCGCCGCTCGCTTCGCGCGACACTCCAGTCTCGCGCAAACGCGGTGCCGCCGGCGTCACCCGTGAATCAGCGACCCCGCGTCTCCGAACGCACTGTCCCCGGCGATGATGATCATGCCGGCCGCGGGAGAGATGACGCCGATCGTCCAGACGATCAGTCTCAGCGTGTCCCAGATCGCCCCGCCGTCGAAACCGAGGTGCTGCGGCTGTGCGCGTTCGTTCCCGAAGATCCGCCTAGGCTGTGCCGCATGAGCCAGGGACCCGGAACGCGAGCCTGGCTGCCGAGCCACAGGTCTATCGAGACGAGGCGCACGCAGCGTCGAACTGATTTCGCAGTACGCCGATCCGACACCTCCCGGGACGGGGCCGTATGTGCTGGGCATCGAGGCCAAGGCCGCGGGGAAGCTGATCGGCAACGTCGGCTTCAGCCCGTGGGACGGCGCCGCTGAAGTCGACTTCGCGGTCGAGAAGTCCTGCCGCTCTGCTCGCCTGAGCAGCCCATGACTTCACCTGGAGTCGCTACGGTGAACCTCGCCAGACGCATCCAAGGGCGAGTCACGGCTTCGAATCGTGTTTCGGCCCATCGAACGGACGCACGTTGCGCTCAGCCGCCCTGCTCTGCCCCTCGGCGATCGGGGCTTCGGATTGCTGCCACAAGAGGCTGCGGATCCGGTCGGGTGTTATCGGCTCGCGCGCGAGAATGATGACAAGGCGCATGCCGTCGCTGTGGTAGGGGTCGTCAGTCAGGTTGAATCGTGGTTTCGACGCCGTGGCGAACGCACTCCCTTTGACGAAGCCAAATCGATCGACAAAGCCCCCGGCGATCAGGCTATGCAAGAGGTACTCGCGGGTCGCATCGACCTGAGGGTCGATGACATGCGTCGTCAGGGTCGGCGACTTGGACGTCACCTTGACGCCGATGTCGCGGCTTACCTGGCCTACCCAGACAGGCCGGTCCTCAAAGCGGAACGGTGCCAGCCAGAGACGCATGTGGTTGCGCCGCGCGATCGAACGGCGCGCGCGCTGCAGCGCGACGTCCTGGCTTCGATCGAAGAGGTAAAGACTGCTGACCGGCGCGACAGGGTAGGCGGTCCCGCCGATCGCAGCATCGACCTCGCGTCGCACCGTCCGGAAAGAGATGCGATGGGTGAAGGACCATCCACTGCGCGATAGTGAGTTAAGCACATCGTCGGCTTCGCCGGCGATCACGATGTTGAGAGGATCCCCCTCGCGCTGGCCGTCAGCCTCGGTCGCGCAGCACGGCAACCGCTCGAGCGTCGCGCGCAGTTCGTCGACGGTGAGGTTGGGCAGCAGTTTGCCCGTATACGTTTGCGCCGGGTCGATACGCTCGTAATCGAAGTCGCCGTCGGGCAACGGCAGCGCAAAGTCGAAACGCAACTCGCGCGGCCTACCGGTCGGCGTGGCGTTGACGCCCGCTCCAGCGCTGCGCTTTGCAGCGTCCTCCAGGTACACATCTCCCAACAGGCGGATGTCGACATAGCGCCCGCCCTCGACCCGCGGCAGGTAAACGAAACCTTCCGTGACGGTCATCGGTGCGAGTTGGACGCGGATCGACTCGTCGCGGAAGTACTGGTGCAACTGGTCCCTCGCATCGCTCGGGGTATCCGTCTCAACCAAGAGCGCCGCTTCTTCGGCTGAATAGAAGTCCGGGTCCAGGACATTGCGTATGAACCACAGCCTTCGGTCCGATCCATTGCGAACACTCATCCACAGCGCTTGCAGTTCGCGCTTGGCGAAGTCGACGCCGAAATGCTGCATGGCCTGTTCGTCGGTCAGGACTGCAACAGTCACCGTCACGTCGCTGAGCGTCTTGGATTGGGTGCCACGCAATTCCTCCGGGGTCGCGAGGCGGCGCGGCGCAAACGAAGTCGCACAGCCAGCGAGCAGCAGCGCTAGCAGTGCAACCTGGCCAATTCGAAATGCTGCAACCATTGTCATGGCCTCCTTCGCTGAGTCTATGAGCCATTGGGCTCGAGACCGCGCGTTGTTTCGACAGATCGGCCGCTCGTTAGAATCAACCAGAATCGAAAGGGGACCGTGATGAGAGTACACATAGAGCGACTGCTGATGGTGTGTGCCTTGGTGGCCGCCAGTTCCTTGGCGTTCGCGGCAGATGGCATCGAATCCAGGCCGCTGCAGTTCGCGCAGGGCGCCTCGTCGGCCACGGTGAAGGGCTCGCTCAAGGGCGACAAGACCATCGACTACAAGTTGCGTGCCAAGGCCGGCCAGACCATGAGCGTTACGCTGAAGACCAGCAACGGCGCCAACTACTTCAACGTGTTGCCACCTGGCTCCACCGGTGAGGCCATCTTTGTCGGTTCCACCAGCGGCAACGAATGGACGGGCGCGCTCCCCGCCGACGGGGAATACACGGTTCGGGTCTATCTGATGCGTAGCGCCGCCCGCCGCAACGAGACGGCCAACTACACGCTCACCGTCGGCATCACCGGCAGCGCCGTGGCCCCGGCCGCTTTGGGAGCCGCTCCAGCCGGCGATGCCAAGGTCAAGGGCACGCCGTACCACGCCACCGGGCAGGTGCCCTGCTCGATGGGGAGCGCGCCTCAGGGTTCGGCGCAGTGCGACTTTGGCGTGATCCGCGGCAAACCGGGCAATGCCGAGGTGCATGTGACGCCGCCGGGCGGTTTCAAGCGTGTGCTGACCTTTGTCGGCGGCAAGGTGACCTCGGACGCCGACGCCAAGGTGAAGGCCAGCAAGAGCGGCGACGTGTGGTCGGTCGACGTCAACGACTACGAGCACTACCGGATTCCGGAGGCGGTGATCTCCGGCGGCTGATCGGCTACTCGGCCGAAGCGACTGAGCCGGTCGCGTCCATGGTGGAGATGCTGAGCCGGTGGCTGATTCAGCAGCCGGCGCACATCCTGCTGATCGCAGCGGTCAACCTGGCGTTGTGGGCCGTGTGCCGAGCAACGGTGCTTCGCTCGGTCCCGAAATCCAATGTGCTCTGGGTACCGGCGGTCGGGTGGCTGGCGTATGCGGGCTGGGAATGGCTGGTGCTGGTGAAGAGCCCCGAAGCCAACATCCGTGTCGACCTGCTGCTGATCTGGCCGGTCCTCGGGCTCGCAACGCTCTGGGCCTTCGTTCGTACCGCCGAGGGTTGGTGGTCGGTCGGCAGACACAGCCGCTAACGGCGAGGATGTGCAAGCTCATCGTGACGTGCCAAACCGGCGAGACTGCCGCTGACATGAACGCGATAACTGCGACACGCTACTGGCTCGAACAAGCCGTCATCGGCCTGAACCTGTGCCCCTTTGCCAAGGCGGTGCACGTGAAGGAGCAGATCCGCTGGGTCGAAAGCCAGGCACGTGACGCACAAGGCCTGCTCGAAGATTTTGTCGATGAACTGCAGTTCCTGGCTGCGGCCGACCCCGAGACGGTGAAGACAACGCTGCTGATCCACCCGCACGCGCTGAACGATTTCCTCGACTACAACGACTTCCTCGATGTCGCCGACGCCACCATCGAAGAACTGGGTCTGGACGGCGTGCTGCAGGTGGCCAGCTTCCACCCCGACTACCAGTTCGAGGGCACGGCGCCCGACGACGTCGACAACCTCACCAACCGCTCGCCGCACCCCATGCTGCACCTGTTGCGCGAAGACAGCATCGCCCGCGCGGTGGCCGCCTTTCCTGACACCGCGACCATCTACGAACGCAACATCGAAACCCTGCGCCGCCTCGGCGCGAGTGGCTGGCGCCAGTTGCTGTTCAAAAAGCGCTGACGCCCGGCGGTCGACTGGTTCCAGACACCTGGCGATGCCACTGGCAACGCCATCAGGACACCCGTCTGCCCGGTCCACTGCGACGGATGCTGCCGGGCGAAACGGGGAAGTGACGTCCCCGGGGCCGGTTCTGGCCGACGCGAGCAGCGCAACTTCCGGTCGCGGGCGAACCTTCGCCCGGCGCGCAATGAACGAGGCGGAAGTTCCCGATAGCGAACTCAACTCTAGCGGCAGGCGCGATGGCGGCGCGCCCTGCGGCTAATGCAGACGGATGACCCTGACTCTCTAGTACCATGCCCGCCCGAATGAGGCGTTTTCAGCGCGAAGCCCCTCGCTGGGCTCCAGCAACCCTTCGGCGCGGACAGCATTGAGCCAACATGTACGTAAGGCGCAGACGATGAAAGCAGGCTGGCTTGTGCGGTTCGGGCTGCTCGTCGCCGCAATGCTGGCGCTGCCCGCCACCGCCCTGTCGGAGCCCGCGTCGACCCACTGTGCGCTGACATCGCAGAGCATTCCGGCACGCGCGCCTTCGGCACCGGCCGGCACCGAGTTCGCGCGGCAGGTTGCGCCATTGAACGAGCGCGACCGCGATGCGGCGATCCGCGACGCCCTGGTCGGCGGAAACCTGCCGCAGTTCCTGCGCACGGCCGTGCCGGTCGAACTGATCGGTCGCGTGATCGATGGCGTGGTCACGCGCGTGACGCTGTGTGTGTTGCCGGACTACCTGTCGGTCGGAACGGCGCGGGATTTCCTGCTGGTGCCGATGGGGCTCGATACCGCGCTTGCCGTCGCCGACACGTTCGGTTTCGTGCTGCCCACCCGCAAGATGGTCGACGCGATCTACCGGCAGGCGGCCGTTCGCCTGTCGCCGCAGCCGCTGCCCCCGGGCGAGCGGATGACTTCGACCGGCTACTACGTCCGCCACAACGAAATGGTGCAGGCACAGCGATCGACCGTCGGCGTTGAGCCCGCCGCGTTGACGGCCGGCCACAAGAAGGACCTCGTCATCACCAGGCAGCTGTGGAGCACGCCCGGTCGCGTGGCGATCTATGGCTGGCACCGCGACGAGAGCGCGCCGATCCAGCCGCTGAGCACCGTTCACGGGGCGCGCTACGCCGACTACAGCCACGGCGTGCGCCTGGTCAGCACGACCGCCTTCGTCGACGGCAAGCCGCGGTCAATCTTCGAGCTGATGCGCGACGAGCGCTTCGCCAACCTGCTGAGCGACGAAGGCCCGCTGCCCGGCCTGCCGGAGGCGCTGCGCTCGCTCGCCGGCAACGGCGCATCCGTACTCGCCGCGCTGCGCACCGGTCACTGACCGGCGAGCGTCTTGCAGCAGCGAAAGCCGAGGTGGTAGTTGGCGTGACTGTGCGCGTCCATGACGCGGCTGCCATGCCAGTACGGCGCGCGCCAGCGGCACCAGTCCTCGTGCGCGCGATACGTATCGAAGATGAACCAGCTGCCCTTCATCTCCGTGTAGCCGAGCTCCTTGCTGCCTAGGCTGGCCATCTGGCTTTCGTTTAGCGGCAGGTTCATGTGCTCAGCCGCGTTGCCGTGCAGGTCGTACACCCCCAGCGAACTGCGGCAGTCGGGGAAGCTGCCGGTCGGATAGGTGTTGGAGCCGCAGGCGTTCCAGCCGCCGCCGGCGCAGCCGGGCGTCTTGTGGCTGCCGGTGCCGCATATGCCGGACTGATAGACCGGACCGTAGCTCCAGTTCTTGTCGGCCTGGCGGGCGTTGTTGTGCGCGGCGCGCATCCGCTCGACCGCCGCGTTGGGGGCGCTGCCCTTGGCCAGATCGAAGCGATAGTCAGGCTTCTCGAGCCGACCGGCGCAGGCGCCCTCCCACTCATGCGCGTCGCAGAGCCGCTTGCCCATCGCCTCACAGATCAGCGCCGCCTCGCGCGCCTTCACCCAGATGACGGGGTACTCGCACGGAATGTCCGGGAACTCGAACTGGTCGATGCACACCTGCGCATCCTCGGGCCGCTGGCGGCGCGGATCGTAGAGGGGGGCCATGAACCTGGCCGCGCAGGTGCGTTCGAAGGCCGGGTCTTGGTAGCGGATCGACCGCTGCGCCAGACTTGCCCGGCATTGGTCCGGCGATTGCGGATGCGCGGAGATTGCCGGATTGCCCTGGCCGATGACGCCAGAGCGGGCAAAGATCCCGCGGATCGCGTCCATCTGCGCGTCGGACAGGGCGTGAACGCGCTGCAGTTCGCGCAGCAACCGCTCGTTGTTCTCGGCCAGCGTCGCAGCCGCAACCGTCGACAGGGCGACGGCGAACAACGTGCCGATTGCCGCGGACCGGAGACGAAGCGAGATCATCGGCTGGGCGCCCGGCGCAGCAGGTAGAAGAAATCGCGGTTGTCGGGAAAGCTCAGGAAGCGCGGCAGCAGATCGTTTCCCGACTGCTTGTCCAACACCGACATGCCCTTGACCAGGTGCTCCACCGCGATCCGCGGGCCCTGCCGCGCATAAATGGCGAGATAGGTGTGCTCGAGCGCGTTCATGTCCAGGTGCATCGCGTAACGGCAACCGTACGCCTGGAAGACACGCGCCATTGTCGGCGGCGTCGCGGTCGAGAAATAGCCGTAGACGAGATAGCGCTTCGACGCATGCGCCAGCAGGCAGGCGCCGGCCCGCAGCGTGCGCAACTGCCCTTGCGCCGATCCCGACCAGTTGCCCGGTCCCCACTGCTCGACCAGCGCGCCGACAGCAGGTGCTCCATTGACGGGATCCGGCTCGACCAGCGCGACGCCGTTCTGTCGCGCATCACGCAGCCTCGGCAGCAGCGTGTTGTCGCCATCAGTCCAGGTCTTCATGTCGACGGTGCCGTCGTTCAGCACGTAGACCGTTGCCAGCCCCGGCACCAGGGTGCTGAAGACGACGCCCTGCTCGACGAAACCGTAATGGCTGCCGCGGTTGCGCTGCGCCAGCGCGCCATGGCGAAAGGCGCCATGTTCGCGCTTGAAGCCGCCGGTGAAAGTGGCGACCGCACGCGCCTCGATCGACGGGCTCATCATGCCCGTGCGCGCCAGCGGCGCCGCCGTATCGATGCCGTCCGGCCCCGGCAGATCGGCGCTGCGTGCCTCGTCGCGGATGTTGGCGGACCAGCCGACGCGCGGGTGGTCGGTGCCGAGCGCGAAGCCGAGATCGAAGCGGGACAGGTCGAACGCCACGAGGTAGACCAGCGCCTCGGCCTCGACTGCGTCGGGACGCCAGGGTCGGCCCGAACGAGTGGCCGGCGCGTCGGTAACCGCTGCGGGTTCCACCACGCTCACGTAGACGTCTTCGAGTCCGCGGACGGCATACCACTGCCCCAGAACGACGCCGTGGGTTGCATCGGCCAGGTCGATGCCGAGCATGCCCGGGACGACGGCGCGCGCCGCGGATTCGGGGCGCAGCGCCGCCGGTGGCGGCCCGCCGACGGCACCGCCCGCCACCGGCCCGGCCGTGCCGGTGGACTTCGCCCGTTCCACGTAGGAGTCCCGAAAAAGTTCGCTGCGGACGAAGCCGACGATCTTCTCGCCGCCCCAGACGTGGTCGCGCAGGAACTCGCTGGTGGCCTCCAGTTCGGTGCGGCTGCCGCGCACCGGGTTGCGCAAGTACAGGCGCCCGTCGCACAGCGGCGCAAAGGGCAGGTTCGATCGCCGCGCCCGTTCGAGCGCCCCTTCGGCCTCGGCGGACAGGATCGCGCAGCGCGTCGTCCGGCCGTCGGCGGCGACGTCGAGCGAGCCGCCGCCGGCCGCGTTCAGCTGCAACCGCTGCTGCGGGCTGGCGTTCTCGAGGTGGTAGGTCGCCGAGCGCTTGCGCCCGGCGTCATCGAGCGTCAGCACGAACCACGCGTTGACCGCCGGGTTGAGGTTGACCAGCGTCGCCTGCGCCGCCCCGCCCGCGCCGGTCTCGAGCGCCACCGTCGAGGTCTGCCGCGAAGGCTGAAGCGCGACGATCGTGCGCGCCGTCGCATTCGTCGCCGTCTGCGCACTCGAACCGGCGCACATCGGTCCGAGCGCAGCGACTGCCGCTGCCCAGCAAGACAGCAGATGGCGAGACCGGGCCGCGTTCATCGGACCATCCCGCGCATTCATGCAGCCGCCACGAACAGCGCCAGCACGATCGCGCCGACGACCAGGCTTTGCCGGTCCTTCAACGCGAACATCACCGGATCGTCGCGAATGCGGCGCTCGCCCGCGAGACGCCACAGACGCTGCATCCAGAAGAGCGTCAGCAGGCAACCGCACCAGATCAGCCATCGGCCCGGGTGGACTGCCGGCTCGGCCAGCGGGTAGAGCGCCAGCACGGCCATGGCGGCGCCGCCGGCAACACGGCCCACTGCCGCGACCATCGGCGCATCGCTGGCCTGGTAGCCGTGCGACTGCGCGCCGGCGTCGACCAGCACGCCGACCAGCGCGAGCTCGGCGTACCGCTTGAGCAGCGCGAGGCTGAAGAACAGCAGCGTGCTGCAGATGAGCAGCCAGGCGGACACCGCGATGCCCATGGCCGCCGAGCCGGCAAGGATGCGCAGCGTGTAGCCGCAGCCGAGCAGCAGCGCATCGACGGCTCGCAGGTCGCGCACGCGCAGGACATAGGCGAGCATCAGGGCGATGTAGGCGGCCAGCACCAGGCGATAGCCGATCGGCAGCGCCACGGCGGCGGCGATCGTGCCCAGCCAGAGCAGCGCCAGCACGACGACGGCATTCGTCGCCGGGATCGCGCCCGAGGCGATCGGCCGTTCCCGCTTGTGCGGGTGGCTGCGGTCACGAGGCAGATCGACCAGGTCGTCGAGCAGGTAGACCGACGAGGCCGCCAGGCACATGCCGACAAAAGCCAGGGACGCCTGCGCCAGCGCCTGCGGGTCGGACAGGCGATGCGCGGTGAGCAGCGGCACGAACACCAGCAGGTTCTTCACCCAGTGGTGCCAGCGCAGCTCGCGCAGCCAGCCGCCGATGCCGGCGCCTCCGGCGCCGAGCACCTCGACGATGACGGTGACCTTGCGCACGGCGGCCGCCAGGGGCTTGCTCGGGTCGACCAGGATCGCGCCGCGCGCCGAGCGCCACACGGGAAGGTCGCGGCAGCCGCCGCCGACGTAGTCGAAACCGCGCTCGCCGAACGCCGCGACCAGTTCCCTGCACTTCGCCTCACCGCTGAGGTTGGTCGAGCCGTCGCTCGCGAGGACCTGATCGAACAGGCCAAGCTGCTCGGCCACCGCTCGGGCGACCCGCGCGTCGGCGCCGGTCGCCAGGACCAGCCGGCGGCCGCGTCCCTTCTCGGACTCCAGGTGCCGCAGCAGCTCGGCGTGGTAGGGCAGCGTTCGCACGTCGGGCAACGACACCGCGGCGACCCGTTGCTTCAGCCTCGCCCGGCCCTGCGCCAGCCAGATCGGCAGTCTGAACAGCAGGGAAGGATGCTCCTTGGCCAGCACGAACACCGACTCCAGCAGCGAGTCGGTGCGAATCAGCGTGCCGTCCAGATCGACGACGAGCGGAACGTCGTCGGCCGCCTGCCCGGCGCCACCCTGCGCCGCGCCGGCCGAGGCTCGCGCCTGCAGTGCGCCGGCGCCTAGAAGAGCCTCTTCGCCCATCGAAGGAAGCCCTTCTTCCACGGCACGCGGTGCGTCGTCCCGGACTGTCCCTTCAGCTCGTCCCGATGCGCCACGTACCAGTCGTAGTTGGCGGTCAGCGCCGCCCGGTTCGAGCGCCTCGGCACGTAGCCCAGCTTCTGCTCGAGGCGCTCGGTCGACACGAAACTCTCCAGACCCGCGGTCTCGTAGATCCATTCGTACAGCGGCGAGAAGCCGGCCGCGCGCAGCAGCCGCAGGGCGAAAATGGCCGGCGCCGCGGGCAGCGGCACCACCTTCCTGCCGTGCCCGGCGCGGTCGAGCACGGCCTGGAAGTTCTCGCGCATCGTGCCGAAGTCTTTCGCGCCGACGTTGAACGTGTCGTTGACTTGCGCGGGGTCGAGCGTCAGGCACCGGTCGATCACTTCGCACAGGTCGGCGACGTCGAGCAGCTGGTAGCGGTTGTTGCCGGCGCCCAGCACCGGAAAACTGCGGCCCTCGTAGGCCCACTCGTAGAGGATCTCGAAGGCGCCGAGCCGCTCGGGGCCGATGAAGCTCTTCGGCCGGATCACGGGCACGCACAGTCCCTTGGCCCGGAACTCCTCGCACAGGCGTTCGGCATCGATCTTGGCGCAGCCATAGGGACCCACGCCGTGCAGCCGGTCGTCTTCGCGGATCGGATGATGGTCCGGTATGCCGTAGACGGCCGTCGACGAAACGAAGACGAAGCGCTCAGCGCGATGACGCAGCGCCGCCTCCAGCAGGATTCGTGTGCCGTCGACGCCGGTCGAGACGATCTCCTCTTCGCTCGCCAGCGGCAGTGCGGCCGCGCAGTGAACGATGTCGGGCGAGTCGTGCATGACCCGCTCGACGGCGTCGGCGTCGCGGATGTCGCCGACGATCGCCTCGATGCGGTCCTTCTCGGGGTAGTCGAATGGCGCGATGTCGAGCGAGCGGATCCGCAGGCCTCGCGAAAGCAGATGGCGGACCAGATTGATGCCGAGGAAGCCCGATCCGCCGGTTATCAGGCAAGGGCGCGCCGTCATGCTGATCTGTCTGCTTCCCGGGAGAACAACCCCAGCATAGGGTCCCGGGCAAGGTGCCAGTTGACTGACCGCAACGTGTCGGTCCGCCGGACGCCGGCCCGGCCGAGCGCACGGTCGCGGGCGCGGCGCGGGGAATCCGGGCGTCGGCTGCAAGCGACACCGCTAACATCGAGGCCGCAGTGCGTGTGGCGGGCATGAACCTTCTCAACCTCAGCCTGGAAGAGCGCGACGACCTCGCGGCGCTCGAGCCGCGCATCGGCCGTATCCACCTGCGCCAGCGCCTCGGGCTCGAGGGCGAGCGCGAAGCCCATGTGTTCCGCAAAGGGACGCATTTCTTCCACATCGAGAACTGGTACTCGATCCACGGTCTCATTCGCGGCGCGCTGACCGTCGCCGGCCTGCACGGGCGAGGTCGCCGCAACGTGCTGCGCTTTCAGCTGCGGCGAAACGACGTCCTGCTGCCGTCGCTGCCGGCCGCCTTCGACGGCTACACGCTGCTGCAGCTGAGCGACCTGCACCTGGACATGAGCGAGACCCTGCTCGAGTCCCTCGTCGATTACGTGCGGCATCTTGAGTACGACGCCTGCGTGCTCACCGGCGATTTCCGCTTTCGCACGTTCGGGCCGCACGAGCCCGCGCTCGAGGCGCTGGCGCGCCTGCGCCCGCACCTGCGAAGCCCGACCTACGCCGTGCTCGGCAACCACGACACCATCCGCATGGTGCCGCGCATGGAACGGCTCGATATCCGCGTGCTGCTGAACGAGTCGGTGCGCATCGAGCGCGAAGACAGTGTGCTGCATCTCGCCGGCATCGACGACGCGCACTACTACCGCACGCACAGCTTTCACCGGGCCGCGCACGACATCCCGCACGAGGCCTGCTCGATTCTGCTGTCTCACACGCCCGAGCCGTACCGCCTCGCCACCCACGCCGGATTCGAATTGATGCTGTGCGGCCACACCCATGGCGGGCAGATCTGCCTGCCCGGCGGCGTGCCGATCCTGACCGATTCCGACGCGCCACGCGCCTACGCGCGGGGACCGTGGCGCTACGACCGGCTGACCGGCTACACGTCGGTCGGCTGTGGCGCCTCGATCGTCGACATCCGCCTCAATTGCCTGCCCGAGGTCACCCTGCACCGGCTGCGCGCTCCCGGCCACGGCAACGGAAGCTGACCGCGCATCTCAGTAGGGACGATCACGCAGTCCGAATCGAAACGCCAGGCGCGCAAGCGGCATTTCGAGGGCGAAGAACACCGCGGTGATGCCGAGGATCTGTGCGACGGACAAGCCGAGCAGGGCCTGCACGGCAAGCAACGGCAGCAACGACTCGGGGATCTGATCGAGCCCGGTGGCGCGCCCGCTCGGCGCCACGCCGAGGCGGCGCTTGATGAAGCTGGCGAGCGCATCGCCCGCCATCGAAACTGCGCCGACGAGCGCGCCGACCGACGGCGAAATGCCGAGCGCCCAGGCCGCGATGGCGGTGGCGACGATGGCCACGATGACGCCGCGGATCGTCTTGCCCGGACCCAGGAGCGGCCGGCCGTCGACGAAGTTCAAGCCGAAGTCGAGCGGCGCCGCCCATCGATCGCCAAGAAGTCGCTTGGCAGCGATCGGCGCGCTGTTGGCCACGCCCAGAAGCAGCAGCACTCGCACGCTGAGCCAGATTGCGTCCATTGCTCCGAATCCGAGATTTCCCCTCCCCTTCGCTCAGGTTACCGAAGATCGAGTCGAGTGAGCGACCACGGGCGAGGCCGCTGCGCCCGCTTGAAACACGGCTGCGGTTCGTGGTAAAAACAAACAATCGTTTGGTAAAGAATCGGCTGAATGCCCGCCCTGCGCGCCCCCCGCTCCGATAACCGCCTGCCGCAGATCCTCGACGCGGCCGCGCGGCTGTTCCGCACGCAGGGTTTCCAGGGCACCTCGGTGCGCGACATCGTGCGCGACGTCGACATGCTGCCGGGGTCGCTGTACTACCACTTCGCCACCAAGGAAGAGCTGCTGGCCGAGGTCTACGCCGAAGGCGTGCGGCGCATCTCGGCGCGGGTTCGCGCAGCGATCGAGCCGCTCAGCGATC
>Ga0209253_10001330_pt1 | contig 21712 bp, 16 predicted proteins | sample FrelakmetBRP12BR_FD_187145 | JGI IMG/M metagenome (GOLD analysis project Ga0209253, IMG submission 187145) | Freshwater lake sediment microbial communities from the University of Notre Dame, USA, for methane emissions studies - BRP12 BR (SPAdes)... | ecosystem: Environmental > Aquatic >...
GAGATCGGCTCGCAGGTGGAGAAGCTGGGCGGCACGTCGCAGGCTGCTCGTCCCCACCCTGGCGCCCGGCGGCAGGTCGGCGAAGCCTCTCCCCTCGCGCACGACCAGGACATCCCTCGGGTCTTCTCTGAGCGGCATGGCGGCTACGTGGAGTCCCGAAGGAAGCTCCGCCGGCATGTCCTTCATACTATGCACCGCCAAGTCGACCCGACCGTCCAGAAGGGCATCCTCGATCTCCTTGACAAAGAGGCCTTTTCCCCCCACTTTGGCCAGGGGTACGTCGAGGATCTTGTCACCCTGGGTCTTGATGCTCACGAGTTCGACCGTGAGCCCCCGGTGGGCTGCCGTGAGCTGCGACCTGACCCATCCCGCTTGCCACAGGGCGAGGGCGCTTCCGCGAGTGCCGATCCTGAGGTGCATCCCCTCTCCTATTGTGGCGGGTTCTTCTCAGTGGCAGCTGCCGCAGTTCGCAGCAGCGCACCCGCTGCAGCTCTTCCCGCTCGTCCCCATCCTGCTGCTCGCTGCGCCCTTGTCGCCACCGCTCTTGAAGGCGCATACCGAGAGCACCCGCTTCACCTGTGCGGTCCCACACCCAGGACAGGTGACCGGGTCGGAAGAGCGGAAGACAAGGGTCTCAAACTGGCGATCACAGTCGGCACAGTGGTATTCGTAGATGGGCATGTACAACTCCTCTCATATCGAATCCCCAGGTCGGCGGTGTCCCCACCCTCTCATGCTCACGAGGGAGGCTGCCGCTGGTCATCCAGTCTTTATGATAGCAGCGGCCATGTGCCCTGACAATGAAGCGGAACCTACTCTGGGACCCCTTCGAGCCGGACGGCCTCGCCGTCTCGCACCTCAAGGAAGCTCTTCGGATCGCCCAGGACCCGGCCGACAACCGTAACGGCACTGGCGGCGCGGATCTCTCCCGGCGCGCTGATGGGGGTTTTCCCGAAGAAGATGCAGAAGGCCCGGCCCGAAGGCCAGTACCCTAGCTCACCCAGCTCCAGGACGTCGCGGGCATGGGGCTCGAGGTCGCAAGAGACGGGGATGCGAAAATAGATCTCCTCGCCCCAGGTACGGGCCGAGCCGGTGATCGGCAGTTCCCGCCAGATGGCCTCCGCCGTCACGGAATTGTTGAGCTCCGCCGAAACTTCCACCGGACCCGCCTTGATGACGATTCTCTTCATCTCACCCCACCAGGTTCTTAACAGGTCGCCGGATAAGCCTTCCCTTGCCGAACAGATCGCCCGGGCTCCCACCACCACGCTCCATGGAGGCAGGGTGGTCTGCGACGCAAAGCGCATCCGGAGCCACTACCGTCCTTCGGTGACAGGAAGGCCCCCCGAGCTTTCCACCACAACCCCGCCGAAAGGCCGAGCATCACCTCACACTATCAATGCCGCGACCATGCGCCTTTGCAGAGCAGACCTCCCTGCCTCCCACTCCCATGCTCCCCAGGGGCAGGGGTGGTCTGCGAGACAAAGCGCATCCGGAGCTACCTCGAGCTGCTAGCCGAGGAGTTCGATCACCGTTGCGGCCAGGAGCGGCACCATGATCTCGTGGTGCCCGATGAGCTCATAGCCCTTCCCACCCTTCAAGACAGGTCGCTCCACCACGTTCACCCGCGGCCGGTAGTGCCTCTGAAAATCCATGTTCACCGTGGAGAACCGTTCCACCCGGTAGCCGAGGTTGCGCACCAGGGTGAGGGCCTTGAGGAAAACCTCCGGCAGGAACACCGCCGACCCGAGGTTGAGATACACTCCCTCCTCCAGCGACGCAACCAGACGGGCAAAAATCCGAAAATCCAGGTGGCTTGCCTCTCCTGTTGCCCCGGGATCCACGCTCGGGTGGAGGTGAATAATGTCGGCGCCAAGGGCGACATGCACCGTCACCGGGTTCCCGAGCCTGGCTCCCGCCGCGAGGATGCTCCGGCTCAGGTGAGACCCCCCCCTCTCCAGGAGTGTCTGTCCCACCAGAGAACCGATACCTTGCTTCGTCTCCCGGTGGCGGCTGATGGCTCCATTCAAGAAGTCTGCGGTCTCACGGCTCATGCCAAAGCTCCCGTCGGCAAGAGCCGCCGCCACATCCTCCGAGGTTCGGCCGGCGAGGGCGAGCTCGGCGTCGTGGATGATCCCGGCGCCGGTCATCGCCACCCCGCTCAGGACACCTCGCTCCATGAGATCGATGATGATCGGGCTCAGTCCAACCTTGATAGGATGGGCTCCCATGCCGAGGAGCACCATCCTCTTCCTGCGGCTTGCCTCTGCGATCGCCTCCGCCACCTCCATCAAATCGGTGCCGGCGAGAATCCGAGGGAGTCTGCGCAAAAACTCGGAAAACGACTGGCCGCGCTCCCACGGCCTTCCCACCAGCTCAAGGGTGATCTTGCTCGGACGCTCGGCCAGGGATACTGTCCGAACCCCCGCGAGAGAGATAGGCTTGTGTTCCTTGTTCACGTGGAGGCGATCCTCTGGAACAACTGGTAGTCCACGAGCTCGCAGATGATATGACCCATGGTGATGTGGCACTCCTGGATTCGCGGCGTGATCCTGGCATCCACGGCCAGGAGAACGTCGGCGATCTCGGCGAGCCTTCCTCCTCCCGGGCCGGTCATGGCGATGGTTCGGAGCCCCCGCTCTCGCGCCGCCGCGAGCGCCTTCACCACGTTGGTGGAGGTCCCGCTTGTACTGATGGCCCACGCCACATCCCCCTCCACCCCAAGCGCCTTGAGCTGAGTGCTGAAAACGTGGGGGAACTGGTAGTGTTCATCGTTGCCCACGCTGGTGAGAATAGAGGTATCGGTGGTGAGAGCGAGCGCCGGGAGCGGCGGACGCTCGATGATGAACCTGTTGACGAATTCCGAGGCAATATGCTGGGCGTCCGCCGCGGAACCGCCGTTTCCGAAAATCATGAGCTTGTTCTCGCCGTCGAAGGCCTCGGCGATCATGGTCGCCGCCTGGATCAGCGCCTCGGCGTTCTGCTCGAGACAGCGCTGTTTGGCCTCGATGCTCTCTCGGAAACTCCGTTTTACGATCTTCCTCATCTGCTCCATGAGGTTCCCGCCGCTCCTGTCTCCAGTATGGCCCCTTCTATCGTACGCCTCCTCCCCTTGTCAATGTGAGGGCGCACACCAACTGACTGCGTGAAGGGCGCCGGAAATTCCCAGACTGGTCACTTTCACCAAGCAACTGTGGGAGCTGCCTCTCCAGCCCATGTATCCTTCGGTCTCTGCGGACACGTGTCGCGCGGTGGTCCGGGGAACGTCGCGCCCAGAGCCCACGAGTTATTCCGGCGGAGCAGGCCCGGCCGCGATCGCAACCGGAGGTTGCTCCAACAGCGTTGCCAGCCCGCCGGCTGAACACTGGAAGACGGTGGCCGTTACCCACCCTACATCTGTCTGCTACCACCTGCCCCCTGTCAGCTGCCTGCTGCTGTGGGTGGTCCATCCTCGAACACCGGGGTCTGGGCCGCCGGGTTCTTGTACATGTCCCAGCGGAGCCGTTCCCTCACCCCTCGGAACACCGGCCCCGGAGCGCCATTCCCGATGGTGTGGCGATCGAAGGTCACCACCGGCAGGATGTCGAAGGTGGTCCCGAAGAGAAGTATTTCGGCGCTGCTGTATGCCTCGCTGAGGGTGATATCCTCGAAGACCACATCTTGCAGCATGCCGGCGGCAACCAGCGCCCCAGCCAGCTCCATCGCCCGTATCACCGTGGTCCCCTGGAGAATCCGGGAAAACTTCGGGAGCTTTAGCCTCCCGTCCCGCGTGACCACCCCCACGTTCTCCGTGGAGCCCTCGCCGAGGAAGCCGTTCTCATCGACGGATACGGTGAATTCCACCTGGTTGTCCACCGCCTCCTTCTTCATGAGCACGTTGGGCAGGTAGTTGCAGCTCTTGATGTTGGCGAAATAGGATTTCTTGATGGGCACCGAGCTGCTCTTGGCCCGCACTCCCTCGGAGTAGAACGCGTCCGGGTAACCGTTCAGCCGACCGACCATCACGTAGAGCTGGGAAGCCGGACACTCATAGGGATCGGTGGTGAACCCGCCGGGTCCCCGGGACACAAAGAGACGAATGAGGGAGTCCCTCTGTCCGGTAAACCGAATGGTCTCCACCGCGATCCGGGTCAACTCCTCGAGGCTGACAGGGAGCTTCAGGTAGATGGCCCGGGCCGAGCGCTCGAGACGCTCCAGGTGACGCTTGAGGTTGTAGATTCGGCCGTCCACGCACTTGAACACCTCAAAGATGCCGTCGCCCCGGTGGACCATGTGGTCGTCCATGGGAACGGTCATGAGGAATGGATGGGTGACCACACCGCCGAGGACGCTGCTGTACATGGCGAAGTAGTCCTGGTGATAGGGTTTGGTGAAGGAGGCTGCCAGACGTTCGCAGTCCTCCAGGTTGAGTTTTCGTAAGGTCATAGGCTGCTCCTGTTTCCCTTCACATTACTGAACAAAGTAGATTTCACGGGAGCCACAGGTACATGAATTGAACCGGCGGCCCCGAAAGCGACATGCCCTGGTGTTGAACGCGGTCCACCCAGCTCCACGTCTCGGCTCTGGTGGATGAGTAGACGTTCTCCACATAGGTTCCCGGGCGGTGATAGATGATCACCTGGGCTTCCGGAGCCCCGGCCTTGTCTCGGGCCCATGTGACCCCGTCACTCAGATACCCGAGCCGATCCACGAGGTGGAGCTTGAGGGCCTGCTCGCCGGAGAGCACCCGCCCGTCCCGGATCACCTTGAGATCCTCCTCCGTCACCCGGGGTCTCCCGGCGCGGACCACCTCGAGGAACTGTGCCTGGTACTCGCCGATGATCGTTTGGAAAATAGCGAGTTCTTCCCTGGTCGCGGGTCGGAGGGGCGACCAGATGTCCTTCTTGTCGCCCGACTTCACTGTTTCCGACTCCACCCCCACCTTTTCCAGGAGCCCCTGGACGTTGAACTTGAAGGCGATGGTGCCGATACTTCCGGTGAGCGTTGTCGGCTGGGCAATGATGTGATCGGCCGCCGCTGCCACGTAGTAGCCGCCCGAGGTGGCCATGCCGAGTAGACAGGCGACCACCTTGATATTCTTCTCTTGCTTGAAGGCCATGAGCTCATGGTACAGGAGGTCGCTGGCATTCACCGTTCCCCCCGGCGATTGAACCCGGAGGATGAGCCCCTTGAGGTCGGGGTCCTCGGCTGCCTTCCTGAGCTCCTCTTTCACCCTGGCCACCAGGCCCACGTGCTCTCTGAACGCGCCCGACCGATCGTCGTCCTCGTAGGCGATCAGGCCGCTGATGTCCATGATTAGGACCTTTCCGGGCCCCTTCCCTTCTATCACCTTCTCCCGGAGCGGCTGGGCTCCCTGGAAGAGACTCACGTTGACGAAGGCGCACCCGGACACGGTAGAGCCGACGACAAGGGCCGCCGCCACCCAGGGGAGGACCCTCCCTAACTTCCTGGCTCCCATCATAGGTGTCACTCCTTTCTCTTTTCCGAACCGGCTACAATCCCTCGGTTCAGTTGACGATCATCCCTGGATTTGCTATCAACCTAAGAAGATTGGCGCCTGATCCTACCCGGAGTCGCAAGAACTGACAACCCCTTTTCCCAAACCGCCCGGAGATCTCCGCCATGGTCAACCTGCATGATGTCCAGGGAGCCGCCCGCGTCCTCGACGGCGTGGCCATCAAGACACCCCTCATCTTCTCGACCTCCCTCAGCCGACGCGCCGGGGCCCAGGTGTATCTCAAGCTGGAGAACCTCCAGAAGACGGGATCTTTCAAATTCCGCGGGGCTTACTATCAGCTCAGCAAGATCCGCCCTCAGGTGGGTCCCCTCGGCGTCGTGGCCGCTTCTGCCGGCAATCACGCCCAGGGGGTGGCCCATGCGGCCCAGCTTCTCGGGGTTCCAGCGACAATCGTCATGCCGGAGTGGGCCTCGATCAGCAAGCAGCTCGCCACCCGCGGGTACGGCGGCCGGGTGATCCTCGCCGGCACGAGCCTGACGGAGAGCTTGGCCCAGGCCCGCACCCTGGAGGCGGAGGGTCGGACCTTCATGCATCCCTATGACGACGCTGACGTTATCGCCGGCCAGGGGACCATCGGTCTCGAGATCGTCGCCGAGCTCCCCACGGTGGATGCGATTCTGACACCGGTCGGGGGGGGCGGTCTCATCGCCGGCATTGCCACGGCGGTGAAAACGCTGCGGCCCGAGACCAAGGTCATCGGCGTCCAGGCGGCTGTCTGCGCCTCGGCGCTCGCCGCTCGCCGCCTTGGGAAACCCGTCGCTGTCACCGCGAGGAAATCCATCGCCGACGGGATCAGTGTGAAGGAGGTGGGACGCCTGCCCTTTGCCGTCATGGAGCGACGGGTAGATGACATTGTCACCGTGGAGGAGGAGCAGATTGCCGCCGCCGTGCTTGACCTCCTGGAGCGGAAGAAGATCCTGGCCGAAGGCTCGGGCGCCGTCCCTCTGGCAGCGCTCGTGAGTGGCGTGCTCCCCTCACTCCGGGACCGTGTGGTCGTACTCGTGGTGAGCGGCGGCAATGTGGATAGTCACCTGCTGGGCAGGATTCTCAACCAGGGGCTGTTCAGGAGTGGGAGGATTCTCAAGTTTTCGGTGGTACTGGAGGACGTTCCCGGTGCGCTCGCCGGCCTCCTCGATGTCGTCGCCGGCCGTCGCGGCAACATCCTCCACATCCTTCACGATCGCATGGGGCGCCACCTGCCTTTGGGCCTGAGCCGCGTGGAACTCGAGGTGGAGACCCGCGATGTCGGGCACATCGAGGAGATCCTCAATGCCCTGACCTCGAGCGGTTACGAGGTGGAGGCCCTCTGAGCCCCGGCGATCTCGCCGAGAAGATCTCGAATCCGGCCCTCCTCGGGTGCGAGCTCTGCCGCTCGCCGGCAGTGGGTGAGAGCCTCTTCCACCTCTCCGCTCTGAAAGAGAATCCGTGCGAACCTCTCGAGGTAGAGGGCGTTCCCGGGCTCGATCTGGATGCTCCGTCGGGCCAAGGAGAGGGCCACCTCCCGGTTCATCTCCCTCTGACCATACACAACCGCCAACCCGCTGAGGGCCGCCGCATCCGCGGCGTTCAGCCGGAGTGCCCTTTTGAAGGCGGCCATGGCCTCCTCACCCTTACCCTCCTCGAGCAACCAGATCCCAATGAGACGCCAGGCGTGGAGCCACTGGGGTCTCAGCTCCACGGTCCGCCTCAGGTGGGAGATGGCCTCTTCGATCCGATGCTCTTCCTTGCAGAGGGTGGCGAGCTGGAACCAGACTGCCGGAGCCGCAGGATCAAGGTCGGCCGCCCGTTTCAGGGCCTGCTTTGCTTCCTGGGCGCGTCCGATGCTCGCGAGGGCGCAGCCGAGATTGTAGTGGGGCATGAAATCGTCCGGGCTGAGTGCTGCCACCCGGGAGAACTCGACGGAGGCGTCTTCGATGCGCCCCATCTGGGTGTAGCAGACGCCGAGGCTGTTCCGCACGTTCACGTTTTTCGAGTCGAGGACGAGGGCCCGGTGGAAGTCCTGTACCGCCTGCTCCAGGTGACCCGCCTCGAAAAGACGGTCACCGCTGATGTTCAAACTTACGGCATCGAAAACGGTCTGGGTGTCGGGCCCAAAAAAGCCGGTGTGAATCAACGCCTTCCGGGCGTTCTCCAGGAGATCCCCCTTGGCGAATCCCGCACAGGGAAAGAGGCTCACGCCGATGCTCACCGTTGTAGCCCGCTCCGACCGGGCGCGACCCCTGATGGCATGACCCTGCTCCTCCGCTCGTTCCCGCTCGGCGCCAGGGAGAAAGACGACAAACCGGTCAGGGCCGGCCCAGTTCACAGCGGCGCCTGTAGGGAAGATCCGCCGACTCGTCTTCAGAACCTCCTTGGCCCGCCGCGCCGCCTCCTGGGCTCCTTGCTGACGCTGCCAGCGTTCCCACTCGTCCAGCTTCACCAAGAGCAGCGCGCACGGTTCCTCCCCCACAAGGAGAGAGGTGAGTTCGCGTTCCGCTGCAGCCTCCGGTTTCGGTGCCAGACCCCGTTCCCGGAGCGTCTGGTAGGTGAGCATCGTGACCTTCAGGTGGTCCCGAGCCGCCTCGGCCGTAAGAATCCCCCGCCTGATGACCTCTTCGCCGGCGGCCAGTCTGTCATGACCCCCGCTCTTTTCCCAGGGGAGCACGGGCCCCACATCGTAGAAGTCCTCGGGAAAGGCGCAGATGCCCGCGTGCAGGGTCCAGCTTCCGTGTGAAGCCCCCGTTCCCCCCATGCTTTGGATCAAGGCGTCCAACCAGGTGCGGACCTCGTTCATGTCCGACCCGGGCCAGAAGACCGCCACGCACCCGCCGCCGAGATGAGCGGCCAGCGCACCGGCCGGCAACGATTTCTCCACCAGGGGACCCCTCTGGAGCCAGAAGGGGCCGGCTCCGGTCCAAGGCTCCGGGGCAGGCGTGGTTACCATACAGACGAGGGTGAAGTGGATGGGCCCGTCTCCCTGGCCGAGGAGCCTCCGCGAAACGATTCGGCTGCCGGTCTCGGCCGCCTCCACGGCCCGCACCACTTCGTGGACCAGGGCCTGGCGCTGCCAGAGCATGGTTTCCCCATCTCGCGCCGCCCGCTTCTCCCACTGGAGCCCCTCGAGACAGAGGTGGACGAGGTGCTCGAGGACGGGGACCCTTTCTGACACCCGCCATTCTGTGGTCACACCCTCGGCAAGGAGCACCCCCAGTACCTTGCCGCTTAGGGCCAGGGGAACAAGCAGCCAGCCGGCGTTCTGATCGTAGGTCGGTCGACGACTCAGGACCACCTCATTGACCGCCTTGAGTAGTGGCCTCGGAGCACGGCTCCGACTGAGGAGTTGGTAATCTGGAAAGGGGGGAAGGACGGTGAGATGTTGGCACCCGAGCAGGTCGATGAACTCCCGGCGAAAGAGTTCTTCGTGGGCGATGACATCGGCCGAGGTCAATTCGATTGGATAGAGTTCCATGGGGCTCCCGAGCCAAGTGCCTAAAATGCTTAAAGTGATCCAAAATTCCTAAAATTATCCGAAAGGGCCCATCGACCTACACGCCCGCGCGTCGCAGAGACAGGGCACTCTCTGAGGCAAAGCGTATCCGGAGCCACTTCCTCAGACGTTCATAAGGCGGCTTGCCGCCGCCACAATCACCTCTTCGTCTCCGGGCTGGAGGGTCCGGACATCGAGAAGGAAGCGCTCCTGCTCTACCCGGCCGATGATGGGCGGCTGATTGCCCCGAAAAATGATCTCCAGCCGGGCGGCCGAAAGCCTCCGTGAGGCGAGGGCGACGAGCTTGCTGGGTAGGTTCTGCACCGGCAGTGCGCCGCCGCCCACCTGAGAAGCACCGTCCACCACCGCCACCTCTACTCCGCTGCCGACCGCCGCCCGGATTCGGTCTGCGAGACTCTGAGCCCGCGTCGCCAGGGTCTCCACGTCGAGAGCGATCATCCTGAGCGTGGGGATCGCCCTCACTGCCGTCTCATCATCCCGGTAGAGCCTGAGCGTTGCCTCGAGCGCCGCCAAGGTGAACTTGTCGACCCGGAGCGCCCTGGTAAGGGGACTCTTCCGGAGCCTCTCCATGATCTCCTTACGGCCCAAGATGATCCCCGCCTGGGGACCACCAAGGAGCTTGTCGCCGCTGAAGGTGATCACGTCCGCTCCGGAGCGGACTGAATCCTGGACCATGGGCTCGCCCCGAAGCCCGAACCGTGCCAGGTCCACAAAGCAGCCGCTCCCTAGATCATCCATGACCGGAAGATCGTGGGCCCGCCCCAGAGCCACCAGGGTGGCGAGATCCACCTCGGCGGTGAAGCCGGTGATCTGGTAATTACTCGCGTGGACCTTGAGGAGGAGCGCGGTCTCCGGGCCAATCGCGGCCCGATAGTCCTCCAGGTGGGTTCGATTGGTGCAGCCCACCTCGCGGAGGCGGGCACCGCTCCGAGTCATCACGTCGGGGATGCGAAAGGAGCCGCCGATCTCCACCAGTTCCCCCCGAGAGACGACCACTTCTCTCCCCCGGGCCAGGGTGTTGAGAACCAGGAGTACGGCGCCGGCATTGTTGTTCACTACAAGGGCGCCTTCCGCTCCCGTGATCTCGCGAAGGATCGCCTCTGCATGGACGTAACGCGACCCTCTGGAGCCTACCTCCAGATCGTACTCCAGGTTGGAATAGCGGCTCCCGATGAGTTGGAGCCGCTCCAGGGCCTCCTGGCAAAGAAGGGAACGGCCCAGGTTGGTGTGGACGATGATCCCGGTACCGTTCACCACCCGCTGCAGGGTGTAGGCCGCCAGCCCTTCGGCTTCAGCGAGGATCTCCTGGATCAGGGCAGCCTCATCAGGAAGATGGCTGAGCCCCGATGCTTGATCACTCAGGATGGCGTGGCGGATCCGGTCGAGCACGTTTCGAACCGCCCTCACCAAGAGAGGCCGAGGAGACGTTCCCATCGCCTCAACAATGAGAGGATGGCGCAAGAGCTCATCAACCGCCGGGAGTCGACGGAGGAGATCCTGAAGGCGCGAAGTTTCCATGAAGACTACCCTCCGGAACCACCGCCCATTCGGCGAAAACGCTCACGGATGGGAGGTCCCAAGTAGAGCACCACGAGAAGCTTGAGGAGGTCTGCCGGCAAATACGGGACAGCTAGTAAAAGGAGAGCCGCTCTCAAGCTGAAGGACTTCTGCTGGATCAGATTTAGGTTGAGGTAAAAGACCGTTACCCCCGGAACGTACATGGCGACGATTCCCGCGAGGATCGCAACTAGGAGGAGACCTCGGTGCAAGGGCTCCCTTCTTTCAGTGAGCCGCCCGATGACATAGGCACCGAGGATGAACCCAAGGAGAAAGCCGAACGTGGGCTGGAGCACATAGCCAGGGCCGCCCCCCTGGGCGAAAATGGGTATCCCGAGAAGACCCACGAGGACGTAGACGAGCTGGCTGAGCGCTCCCAGGCGTCCCCCGAGGAGGAGGCCGGAGAACATCACCATGAGGGGCTGAAGGGTCAAGGGGATGTAGGGAATCGGCAGACGGACGAAGGCACTGACCCCGCTCAGGGCGGCGAAAAGCGCCACCAGACTCATCTCCCGGGCGCTCAGACGCAAACTTGGTCTCTTTTCCTCCCCCACCTGAACCCCTTCTCGGTCGCGAGGGAAACTCTAGGGAAAAAACGTCCGGGTGTCAACAGGTTGCCGTCGGTCATAGTGATGACCACTGACTGTACCCGAATACTGTGGGAGCGCCCTGTTCCTTCGCCTCGAAGAATGCCAAATGTCAAAGCTCAAATGTCAAATCAAGCTCAAATGTCAAATGACAAAGTGGGAATTCCGATGGCGAGCGGACGGCGTCACACCGGTGCTCCGGGCCATCATCCCGGCACAACCTTTGCGCCGAACAAAGGCAGGGGGGAACTTGCCTTTTCAGCCCGATTGGGCTAGTTATCTTGATTCGAGATCAGGAGCTATCGGTTCGGAGAATACATCGGGCATGTCCGACAGCCTTGTGGTACCTGACGATTGGAAATCCCTGGTGGGCGGCGCCCGCCTCGCTGATCTCTGTGCTGCCGTGGAAGGCGGCGCCCGGGTCATCTCAGTCCGCGGCATGAACCCCTGGGCCTTTGTCTACACCTTGGCCCGGATTCTCCCCCGCCTCGGCCGCACCCTGCTGCTCATCACCCCCACGTCCAGAGAGGCCCGCCAGGCCCAGGAGAGCCTCACCTTCTTTCTCGGCCTTCCTGAACAGTGGCTCGGGGATCCCCTGGAGTGCCCTCTCTGGTACTTTCCCAGCACCCAGGGGCACTCGCCGAGCGGCCCCATGGTTTCTCCCCAGGTCCAGGCGCAGAGGTTGTCAACATTGTACGCTGCCGCAGCCAGCGGCAGGCCGAAGATCATGGTCACTTCGGCGGCGGCGGCGATGGAAAAGGTCTTGCCGCGGCGGCAATCCATGGATACTACGCGCTACTTCGTGGTGGGTGAAAAGATACCGAGAGACGAGCTCGTCTCCCACCTCAGCGCCTCCGGCTACTATCGCAGCCAGCTCGTGGAGGAGGTAGGCGACTTCAGCGTGCGGGGGGATATTATTGACCTCTTCAGCCCCCTCTACCCTCAGCCGCTCCGTCTGGAGTTCTTCGACGATACGCTGGAATCGATCCGCTTCTTCAACCCCTCCTCCCAGCGCTCGAGTCTTCACCGCGAGGATGTGATCATTCTCCCTGCCCATGAGGTGATCCTCACCTCCGCCGCTCGCGAGCTCGCTCGCACCCGCCTGCTGGCAGCCCGTGTGGAGGAGCCGCAGGCTCGCCCGCTCTTGGATCCTTGGCTGGAGCGAATCCGAACCTCGGGTCATTTTCCCGGGATCGATCACCTGCTCCCCTTTTTCTATGAAGAGCTGGACTCGTTCTTTCATTACCTGCCGCCCTCGGCTCTCATCATCCTTCCGGACCCCGGTGGGGTCAGAGAGCGAGTGGCAGCGCGGTTCGCCGAGGCGGAGCGCGAGCGCGGGGAGCGGTGGCTGCCACCGACGGCAAGCTATCTCGTCTCCGAGGGGGAGCTCGGGACCCACCTGGAACGCCACGCCCGAATCATCCAGGACAGCCTGCCGCTCGCCCAGTCTCCCGAGGAGCCGCCGAGCCGCGTACTTCAGTTCCGCATCGACGATCACGAGGAACTCCGGCAGGAGGTGCTCACCTATCCGCACCGGCAACGACTCCTGGAGCCCCTCGCGCTCAGACTCCAGGAATGGCAACGGGCCGGGCTGAGCCCTTTCCTGGTCTGTCGCACGGCAGAGCAGGGCCGCCGTCTCCAGGACCTTCTCGCCGATTACGGCGTCGACAGCGTGTTCAGCACCGAACCTTTCGGCCGCCTCTCCATGGACGCCCCGGTGACCAAGATCCTGGTCGGCCACATCCCCCGGGGCTTCATCTGGCCCGACGAACTTCTCGCTATAGTGACCGAGGCCGAGTTGTATGGCGACAAACCCCGGCGACGACGCCAGCGCCACCCCGCTGCCGGGCCCTTGCTCGATTCCCTAAGCGATCTCCAGGCCGGGGACTTAATCGTCCATGTGGATCATGGTATCGGTGTCTACCAGGGCCTCGTCCACCTCACCGTGGCCGGCCTTGCCAATGATTTCCTCCTTCTCGAGTATCAGGACGGAGATCGCCTCTACCTTCCGGTGGACCGGCTCCACCGGGTCCACCGCTACCTCGGCATCGAGGGGCAACAGCCCCGGGTGGAAAAGCTCGGCGGCACCCGCTGGGCCTCGACGCGCAAACGGGTGCAGGAGTCCATCCGCGAGGTCGCCCAGGAGCTCCTCCAAATCTATGCCCTGCGCCAAATCAAGGAGGGGACGAGCTACTCGCCCCCTGACAGTACCTTTCGCGAATTCGAGGCCTCCTTCTCCTACGAGGAGACCCCGGATCAGCTCGCCGCCATCGAGGATGTCCTGGCCGACATGCACTCGGCGAGGCCCATGGATCGCCTCATCTGCGGCGACGTAGGCTTCGGGAAAACGGAGGTCGCTGTCCGCGCCGCCTTCAAGGCGGTTATGGACGGGAGACAGGTCGCGGTCCTCGTCCCTACCACCGTGCTCGCCGAGCAGCATCTTCTCACCTTTCAGCAGCGTTTCTCCGGCCATCCGGTTCTGATCGAGGCGCTGAGCCGCTTCAAACCACGGGCCGACCAGAGGCGAATCCTTGCCGATCTCCGGAGCGGTCGCATTGACATCATCATCGGCACCCACCGGTTGCTCCAGCGAGACGTGGCCTTCAGCAACCTTGGGCTGCTTGTCATCGACGAAGAGCATCGCTTCGGGGTGCGGCACAAGGAGCGGATCAAACAGCTTCGCGCGGAGGTGGACGCCCTCACCCTCACCGCCACTCCCATTCCTCGCACCCTCCACATGTCACTCATTGGCATCCGAGACCTCAGCACCATCGACACTCCTCCCGAGGATCGGCTCGCCATCGAGACGAGGATCTGCATCTTCGAAGAGCCTGTCATCAGAGAAGGTATAGTGAGGGAGAAGGCCAGGGGCGGCCAGGTCTTCTTCGTCCACAACAATGTCCACACCATCTACCGGATGGCAGACCGGATCCAGCGGCTGGCACCCGAGCTGAAGGTGGGCGTGGCCCACGGCCAGCTCCCCGAGCGGGAGTTGGAGAAGGTCATGATGGACTTCGTCCAGCAGCGCATTGACGTCCTCGTCTGCACGACCATCATCGAATCAGGCCTTGACATCCCGGCGGCCAACACGATCTTCATCAATCGCGCCGACAAGCTCGGGCTCGCCCAGATCTATCAGCTCCGCGGTCGGGTGGGCCGTTCCTCGGAGCAAGCCTTTGCCTACCTCATCGTTCCGCCCGAGCACCTGGTCACCCGCCAGGCCCAGCGGCGCCTCCTTGCCCTCATGGACTTCACCGCACTCGGCTCGGGCTTCAAGATCGCCCTCAACGACCTCAGGATCCGAGGTGCCGGCAACATCCTTGGTGCAGCCCAGTCTGGTCATATTGCGGCGGTGGGGTACGAGATGTACGTGCAGCTCATGGAGAAAACGATCAGGGAGATGAAAGGCGAGGACATTCGGGAGTCGGTGGAGCCGGAGATTCACCTGGATCTGGAGGCCCACATCCCGGCCACATACATCGCCGACGGCAGCCAACGGCTCACCACGTATCGCCGGCTCGCCGCCGCCGACGACGAGATGGCTCTCAGCGAGATGCGTGACGAGTTGGCGGATCGGTTCGGACCGTTGCCGCCCGAGGGGAGCCGCCTTTTCTCCCTCCTCAGCCTGAAGATCCTTCTCCGCCGCCTCTGGATTCGCCGCCTCGAGGCGGTGAATGGGAGCTACATCCTGAGCTTCGCCGAAAACCCCGATATCGATGGGGCCAAGCTCGCCCGGCTGGTTGCCGCCGACCCGAAGAGGCTCCGCCTCTCCCCGGATCACCGGCTCTATGTGAAATGCTCTTCACCTGATGCCGGGGAGTGCCTCGCAGAACTGAAAAACCTCTTGCACACTTTGGAGTAACGTGTTATCTGTTTGTTCTTGCAGGCTTTTTGTTTTGAGCTCGGATAGTTAGCCGATAATTATGTTCCTCATGTGCCCGAGATTTATTCTTCTTAGCCTGATGCTCTCCTTCCTCTGGGGGCTCCTGTTTCCCCCTGCCTCCCCTGCAGCGGCGGTGGTTGACCGTATCGTCGCCTACGTGAACGACGATATCATTACCCTGAGCGAGCTCAACGAGAAGACCGCTGCCATGGTTGCCGCCCGTAAACAGAACCCATACGTCCGCGATCAGGAACAGGACGTCGAGAAGCTCCGCCGCGAGATCTTGGACAACCTTGTCAACGAGCGGCTGGCCGCCAGAGAGATCACCCGGCTGAAGATCTCGGTGACCGCGGCCGAGGTGGACAACGTCCTCAAGAGCATTATGGAAGACAATAACCTCACCCCGGCGCAGCTCGACGCCGAGCTCCGCAAGGAAGGGCAGACCGTCGAGGATCTCCGCAAACGGATCCGGGAAGACCTGGAGCGCGCGAGGCTCATTGACCGCGAGGTCAGAAGCAAGACCGTCATCACCGATGCCCAAATAGAGGTTTACTATCAGTCCAACCGGGAAGAGTTCCAGGCAAAGGTGCGGCGACGCCTCCAAAGCATCTTCCTGCCCTTCGGGCCCGAGAGCACCCCGGATGGGCAGCGCCAGATCTACGCGGTGGCCGAGCAGATCCGCGAGCGCCTGAGCCGGGGCGCCGATTTCGCCGCCATGGCTCAACGCTATAGCCGGGGACCAGGAGCGGAAGCAGGCGGGGATCTCGGCTTCTTCAACGAGGGAGAACTTGATCCCGTCCTTGAACAGGCCATCGAGATGATCAAGCCCGCCGAGATCAGCCAGATCGTCCGCACCGACAGCGGTTTCCACATCATTCGCGTCGCGGAGGTTAAGACCGTTGCCGACAAGCCCATGGAGGAGGTGCGGGAGAAGCTTCGGGGCCGTCTCTTCCAGCAGGAAATAAACCGGAAATATGCAGAGTGGCTCAAGGGTCTGCGGGACCGATCCTTCGTGAAGATTCAACCATGATCGGGAGTGCACCGATGGCTGTCATCGCCACCATCGAAAGGATCGGCCAGTTCGTCGGCCAGACGGTCACCATTCGCGGCTGGCTCTACAACAAGCGCTCCAGTGGGAAGATCCACTTCCTCCTCATTCGCGACGGCACCGGCACGGTTCAGACTGTGGTGTCGAAGAAAGACGTGACCGCGGAGGCCTTCGAGGCCGCCGAGCGCCTCACCCAAGAATCGTCCTTGGTCGTGACGGGGAGTATCCGTGCCGATGCCCGGGCCCCCGGGGGCTACGAGCTCCTTGCCACCGATGTCAAGGTGGTGCAGGTGGCGGCGGAGTACCCCATTACTCCCAAAGAGCATGGGACCGCCTTCTTGCTGGACCATCGTCACCTGTGGCTGCGCTCATCCCGCCAGCACGCCGTGCTTCGCATCCGGAGCCACGTGATCCAGACGGCCCACGAGTATCTGAGGGAGCAGGGGTTTACCCTCTTCGACTCCCCCATCTTCACCGGCGCCGCCTGCGAGGGGACGAGCACGCTGTTCGCGACGGATTACTTCTACGATCAAAAGGCATACCTCTCCCAGAGCGGCCAGCTCTACGCCGAGGCGGGCGCCATGGCCTTCGGCAAGGTGTACACCCTCGGCCCCACCTTCAGGGCAGAGAAGTCCAAGACCCGCCGGCACCTCACCGAGTTCTGGATGTTGGAACCGGAAATGGCCTATGCCGACCTCGGGGATCTCCTGTCGCTCGCGGAGCAGCTCGTCAGCCATCTAGTCCAGTCCGTGCTCACCCACCGCCGCCGGGAGTTGGAAATCCTGGAGCGGGACCTGAGCAGGCTGGAACCGATCCTCCCCCCCTTCCCGAGGATCACCTATGAGGAGGCCATCGACCTCCTGCGACGCCGCGGGGCGACCATAGCGTGGGGCGACGATCTCGGCGGGGACGAGGAAAGCATCCTTTCTCAGCAATTTGATCGCCCCGTCATGGTCACCCACTATCCCGTGAAGATCAAGGCGTTCTACATGAAGCGCGCCTCTGAGCGGCCCGATCTCGCCCTCTGTGTCGACGTTCTCGCCCCGGAGGGATATGGGGAGATTATCGGCGGCTCGCAGCGAGAAGACGACTACGAGCAACTGGTGGCCAGGTTGCTGGAGCACAACCTTCTTAGAGAGCATTTCGAGTGGTACCTTGACCTCAGACGTTACGGTTCCGTACCTCATGCCGGGTTCGGTCTCGGCATCGAGCGAACGGTTGCCTGGATTTGCGGAATTCCTCACCTGCGTGAGGCAATCCCCTTTCCCAGGATGTTGCAGCGCCTGTACCCATAGGGATGAACATGAAAAGTCTTGGCGAATACCTTCGCTCCGAGCGCCTGAACCGGGGGATCACCCTGGAGGAGATCTCCCGGGAGACCAGGATCAGCACGCGGATGCTCCAGGCGATCGAGGATGGCAACACCGAGAGTCTCCCCGCCGGCGTGCTGGTGAAGGGCTTCCTTCGCGCCTATGCCCAGAAGATCGGCCTGGACCCCGAGGCAGTGATCCTCCGGTACCAGGATCTCTATGAGGAAGAGGGGGCTCGGAAGGAGGCGCTTCAGAAGTTCCACGAGCGATTCCGGCCCGTTCCGACCCGGAGGAAGTCCTTGGTCCCCGCTGCGGCTGCCGCCCTGGTCATTTGTCTGCTCCTGGCCTGGCTGCTCTCCCCCAGAGACCGGCATCAAAATGCCCCGCCGAGCACCGAGGCGCCGGCCATAGTGCAGCAGGAGGCCCCGCCTGCCCCACCAACCGTCCAGCCCACCCCTTCTCCTGTTCCGTTGCCGACTCCTCTCTCCGTGCAGTCGGCTCCACCGGCAGTGCCGCCCCCTATGAGGGAGACGGTCTTCCCCTCCGAGCCGTCCTCGGCGGGCCTTTCAGAGCCTGCCTCGAGCGCGGCCCCTAGTGGCCAGGCGACTCCGGCGGCGACACCGACCCCAAGACCTGTTTCCGCCCCGCCGCCACGAACCGGGGCTCCACCGTCCGCCCAGTCGGCTCCGGCCACCCCCGGAGCCGAGCCTTCGGAGTACGTGCTCAGGGGTGAGGTCACGAAGACGACCTGGCTCAAGATCAGCGTCGACAAAGGCCGGGAGCTGGAGTACCTCCTTCGACCGGGCGAGCAGTTGAGGTGGCAGGCGAAATCGAGCTTCAGCCTTCTGGTCGGCAATGCTGCCGGGCTGCGGCTCTTCCTGAACGACAAGCCCCTGAAACCTCTCGGCCAAGAGGGGCAAGTAGTGGGCATCAGCCTCCCCAACGACTCGCTGCTCCAGGCCCCAGGGACGGCTCCCCCAGGCACACCCACAAGCCGATGACGATTCAACTCCTCCCTCGAATCGGTGCGTTCGTACCCCAGACTTCTTTCTCGTACCCCGTGAAATTTCGCCGTGCCTCTTGCCCCATCTCGGCCGGTACACCCCTTAAGACTCTCGTTACCGCCGAAAGAAGTGGCCATGTGGACACGCCGCTCTGATGCGATCATCCTCCGCACCCGGGATCACGGCGAGTCCGACCGTTTGATCACGTTTTTTTCCAGTGGTCAGGGGAGGCTTACCGGGATCGCCAAAGGGGCGAGGCGCAGCAAGAAGCGGTTCGTTCACACCCTGGAGCCCCTTTCCCTAGTGCACCTGACCTATGTGGAGCGAGCGCCCTCGGGCCTCGTGCGGATCGAAGCGAGCGAGCTCAGGAACCCCTTCACCGCCCTTCGCCAGGATCTGGCGCGTCTCGGCTACGCGAGTCTAGGCGTCGAGCTCGTCCTCGAGCTCGCCCCGGAACGCGAGGCCAATCCTGCCCTCTTTGCCCTTCTCGCTCAGTACCTCGACCGTCTGCAAGCGGGCGCCGATTCGGAAGCGCTCGCCCTCCTCTTCCAGGCCCGGATCCTGAGCCTGAGCGGCTTCGGTCCCAACCTCCAGCGCTGCGCCCGCTGCGGCGAGGAGCCCACCGTTCCGGGTCAGTGGTATTTCTCAATCTCCCGAGGCGCCCTCCTTTGCTCCGCCCACCGCTCCGGCAGTGGGACCACTGCCCTCTCTCCTGGCACGATCCTCATCCTCCGCCAGGCCCAACGCCTCCCTCTGGAAACGCTCTGGCGCCTCAGGTTCCACCCCCAGTCCCGCGCCGAGTGCCGTGTCCTTCTCCTCGGCCTGATCCGGCACCACCTGGAGAAGGACCTCAAGTCCATCACCGTCCTCCAGCAGATCGGCGCCTTGCATAACACGACTCCGTCCTCGGCGACTTAGTCTGCTCCCCGTTGCGATGATATCTCCAGTTCATGAGTATTGTTTTCATAAGACCTCTGGTAAACTAGAATAGTAGCCCTCCGAGGGTCTGACACTGTTTTCGTGGGGCCCACCCTACGAGGAGAGCCAAGGTGGGGAGACCGATCGGTCGCCGTCCTCAGAAGCGATTAAAGCAGGCCATCATCGGCTTTCTGATCGTGCTCCTGGCCTCCCTCTTCACCGAAGTTGCGACCCGCGCCGGCTGGCTGAACGTCCTCGAGCTCATCTACTACGATCTCTGGCATCTCCTGGCGGGCCCACGGGGTGAACCGCGGCATGTGGTCATCGTCTCTGTTGACACCCAGGCCTTTCTCGAGCACAGGGACGAGCCGCTTGTATTCTGGGGGCCCTATTTCGCCCGGGCCGTCGAGAAGGCTCGGCGGGCCGGAGCCCGGATTATCGGTCTCGACTATCTCTTCTCGGTGAGCGCCGAATCGTGGCTCAGCAAGATTGCGCTCGTGCGGGGCGACCAAGGGCGTACCCATGACATCCCGCTGAGAGCCCAGCTTGCCTCCGGCCGGGTGGTACTCATCGGCGACGTAGCCACGGACGATCAGGGAAACGTTCACCTCGTGCTGCCTATTGAGGACTATCTCTTCGCCCTCCCGGGCGGCCTGGCCGACGTGGGGTTGGGCAACTTCCTCACCGATGCCGACGGCGCAGTCCGCCGGTTCGCTCCCGCTCTGTTCGAGGACGGAAGACTTCCCAGCCTTACCTTTGCCACCCTGCTGGCGGTAAGGGTCGCCGGGATGAGTCCCGCAAGCGCAAGCTGGTCTCTCGCCGGGCGCGAGGTAGCCAATGGCGCTCTTCCCCAGGCTATCGGGTTTGTCGGTCCCCCGGGAGCCGTTCCCCGCCTCCCCTTCAGCCGCCTGATTAGCTCTCACAGCGACGAGAATGCAGAAATCGAGCGTCTGAAAGACAAGGTCGTCATCATCGCCGCAGAGCACATGGGAAATCAGGACATCCACCTTACACCTTACGCCCGCGGGTTCATGGCCTTCGAGGGCCGCATGATGAGCGGCGCCGAAGTCCACGCCAATATCGTGGAGACGCTGCTCACCGGGCGGTTTCCTCGGCCCCTGCCCTCATCCGTTCGGCTTTTGAGCTTCGCCGTCCTGCTCACCGCAGCAACCGCCGTCTTTCTCAGGGTGTCTCCCTGGCGGGGCCTTGGTGCCGGTGTCATTCTATCCCTCGTCTGCACGCTCCTGGGATTCCTCCTATTCCTCGGCGACTGGATTCTCCCGGTCGCCGGCATGCAGACAGGCGTGGCGGTAGGCTATATGGTCACCCTCGGGATCAGACTGACAGGAGAGGAGAGGGAGCGAGTACGCTTGCGGGAGATGTTCGGCAAGTACGTCTCCGACGAGGTGGTCGAGAAGCTCCTCGCCCTCGGCCGCCGTCCCGATCAGCGAGGCGAAGCCCATCCGGTAACGGTTCTCTTTTCGGACATCAGAAACTTTACAACCATCTCGGAGATGCTCACTCCCCATGAGGTAGTGGATCTCCTGAATGCCTACTTCACCCGGGTCTGCGAGCCGATTCTCGAGCAAGGCGGCACCGTAGACAAGTTTATCGGCGATGCGGTGATGGCCTTCTTTGGAGCGCCGGCGCCCTCCGACGACCATGCCGAACGGGCCCTTCGCGCCGCCGTGGCTGTTGCGGACATCGCTCGCGACTTCCGCGCCTGGGTCAAGGAGCGTTTTGATTCGATGGATCTCCCCGAATTCCGGATCGGGATAGGGATTCATACGGGAGAGGTTGTCGTCGGCAGTATCGGCTCTCCCAAGCGCCTTCATTTTACTGCCATTGGCGACACGGTCAATGCTGCATCCCGGCTGGAGGGGTTAACAAAGGACCTCGGCTGGACGATCGTCGCCAGCGCCGAGGTGATCAGAGCCGCTGATGGGGTCGCCGTGACCGGCAGGCGCGAGACCGTGACGGTGAAGGGCCGACAGGCCGCGATCGAGGTCTTCGAGGTGACTGGGCTCAAGACTGAAAAGGGGGAAAGGCCATGAAAACCCGCTTCACGTGTAACGTCTTCTTTACCCACCTCATCTGCTTCGTGACTGCACTGGTGCTGCTGCCCCAGGCGGCCGCGGGGGCGCAGCCTCCACCTGTTGATGTCGGATTGATCACCAAGCTTTTGGGCGAGGCGACCTACTGGAACGAGATATCCCAGAAGACTCCGAAGACAGCGCAGGTCTTCATGAAGATACGGAAAGGCGACCACCTCAAGATGGCGTCGGGAACTGCTCTGGAGATTGTCTACTTCCAGGGCGGTCGGAAGGAGACGTGGCAAGGACCGGCGGAGATTATCGCGGAGGAGACGGGGAGCCGGGCCGAAAGCGAGAGCGCTACCAA
>Ga0209253_10001331_pt1 | contig 21710 bp, 17 predicted proteins | sample FrelakmetBRP12BR_FD_187145 | JGI IMG/M metagenome (GOLD analysis project Ga0209253, IMG submission 187145) | Freshwater lake sediment microbial communities from the University of Notre Dame, USA, for methane emissions studies - BRP12 BR (SPAdes)... | ecosystem: Environmental > Aquatic >...
TCCTGGATGTCCGGTATGGCGGCCAGCACCTCGCCCAGCTCGGATTCGTCGCTGCCCGGCTGCGGGGTCACGCAAACGAATGCCACCAGGCTGCGGTCAAAGCGCGCGGGGTTGAGCCGGACCTCGTAGCCGTCAATGATCCCCTGCTTCTCGAGCTTGCGGACCCGCTCCAACACGCCCGAAGGTGCCATGCCCACCTGCCGGGCCACTTCGATATTCGGGACCCTGGCCTTTTCCTGGAGAATTTTGAGAATCTTGAGGCTGATATCGTCCATGCAGGCATTTTTGTTGTTATATTTTGAATTTTTCAGACAAATATTTTAAAATAATTACCATGTCAAGAAATTAATTCACTTTTTTACATATTTTAAGGAATAAACCGCTCAACAGAGATTTTTAACTTGGATTTAGGACCGCCCCCATGGTAAATGTTGTATTTCAACAAAAGATTTGGGATATGTTGATTATTTGCAGCGTGCAGGGCAAACACCGTTTCTGAAAGGAAAAGGCCGATGTACGAATCGCACTACGGATTGAGCAGGAAGCCGTTTGAAATAAGCCCAGACCCTGATTTTCTCTGGTATGGGGAGAAGCACCGGGAAGGTCTGGCCATTTTGAAATACGGCATTCTCGAGAACAAGGGGTTTCTGCTCATCACGGGTGAAGTCGGCACGGGCAAGACCGCTCTCATTCGTGCCATCGAGAAGGAAGTCCAGGCTCGCGCCATTATCGTCACCATCCCCGATCCGGGCATGACTCTAATGGACTTCTTCAATTTCATGGCCTCCGAGCTCAAAATGGAGCGCAACTTCAAGAACAAGGGAGATTTTCTGATCCAGTTCAAGAAGCTGATGCTGGAGGCGTTCTCATCCTATCGTCGGGTGCTGCTGATCATCGACGAATCGCAACGGTTGAATCACGAGCTGCTGGAGGAAATCCGGCTCCTGTCCAACATCGACTTGGCAGGCAAAGTCCTGATCAATATCTTCTTCGTCGGCCAGAGCGAATTTCGGCAGATTCTGGCCCGGGAAGAAAACCGGGCCGTCCGTCAGCGCATAACGGTCAGCTATCACCTTCCCCCGCTCACGGAAGATGAGACCGGACACTACATCAAACACCGCCTGAAAGTTGCCGGCACGTCGCGTGAGATTTTCACCCCCGATGCGCTCCAGACGGTTTATCGGTATGCCAGTGGTTTGCCGCGGCTGACCAACATCGTTTGCGACCATGCACTGATGACCGGCTATGTGCGGGGCCTGAATCAGGTCGATGCGGATGTCGTTCGTGAATGCGGCGATGACCTCAAGATCACGATTGGTGCGAGGCCGCCCGCTGAAAAAGCTCAACCCGCAGCTCCAGCTCATCCACCCGCAAAGGAGGCCGTAAGGCCGTCGGCTCCGGTTAAGAGTCAACAACCGCAATCGACGCGCAGCGCTTTTATTTTTGCGGCCTTCCTGGTCTTTCTGGGAGCCGGATGGTATTTCTGGGGAGACAGGGTCTCGGATCAGCTGGCGCACTGGGGCAAGGGGAAAGAAGCCCGCGTGACTCAAGGCTCGACGGCCGGCGAAAGTCCGGGGCGCCTGGGCAGCGCCCCCCCCCTGCCGGTGGAAACCGGACCGCGTGAGCCGAGGCCGGCCGAGGCTTCCGGGGGGACGGCAAAGGCCCCGATTTCCCCGGCGCCGGAGTCCGTTTCCGCCGCAGCCCCAAAACCGGAAGTGAAAGAGCCTGCATTAACCGTCGAGCCGGCCAGAGCCGAGCCAAAAACCGTAGCTCCGCCGCCGGCTGTCACAGCTCCGCCGGCCGCCCAAGCGGCGACACCCGCCCCGACGCCTGCCGCGGCCGCACCTGCAGCCGCTGAGCCCTTCAAGCTGAAGGATTTTACGGTGAACTTCGCCCAAAATTCAGCGGACATCAGCGGCTCAGCCAGGGAGGTTCTTGCGAAAACAGCCGCGCTGCTCAAAACCAACCCCCGGACCGCCGGAATCATCGAAGGCCACACGGATATAACCGGTGATGCCGCCTACAACAAGCTCATTTCGGAAAACCGGGCGGTTTCGGTGAAAAACTACCTGATCGCGCAGGGTATCGACGCTTCCCGGCTCTCCATTTCGTCATTTGGCTCGGAAAAACCCGCGGACACCAACGCTACGCCTGAAGGGCGCAGCAAGAACCGGCGGGTGGTGATCCGCATCGTCCCGGGCAAGCAGGGATAAAATTCACTGCTCCGGAGGTCCTGCCTTAAAAACCGGCCATCGACGACTCGAACGGCAAACCCGAACACCGCGTGACCGGCTTGCTGCCGGAGCAATTAATTTTATTTCAAGGCATGGCTATCCCTCAGGTAAGGCATGGCTATCCCTCAGGTGCTGAAGAGCAGCGCTATTCCGGCCACGGCGATGGCCGCCCCGAGGCAGGCTCTCAGGGTCACGCGTTCACCCGTCCACGCCGCCAACGGCAACACGAACAGGGGGCTCGTGGACAGCAGGGTCTGAGCCACTCCGGCGGGAGCCAGCTTCAAGGAAAGCTGCTGCAGCGACAATCCCAGATAAGTCCCGATGAACACCGTAAAGACCATCAGCGCGCAGAGTCGCAGCGAAAGGACCCCCCTCAGCCCCTGCCGGGCCCGCTGGCGATCCAACGGCAGCAGCAGCAAGACGATCCCCGTACCGCCCGCCAGTCGCCAAAGAGCGCTCTGCATGGCCGTCATCTCACTCCCGAGGAATGCGGCATGGGACAGAACGGCGCCCGCGGTCTGGCCCAGCATGGCGACCAGCCCCAGCCCGATGCCGGAAAGCGACGGGTGCTGCAGACGCCCGCCGGAGGATGTGCGCTCGCTGATCACCCAGGCCACGCCTGCCGTAGTGAACCCCACCGCCAGCCAGGCGGCAACAGACAGCCGTTCCCCGAGGAAGAAACCGGATGCGATCGCGGTCAACGGCGGCGCCAGCACCAGCATCAGCAACGACCGCCTGGCTCCGAGCCGCTGAAGCGCACCGAAATAGGCGGAGTCTCCAATCCCGATCCCGACCGCGCCGCTCAGGAGAAAAATCAGAATCACACGCCGATCAGCGGCCGGTGCCAGGTTGTCGCCCGCGGCCAGCGTGACGGCCAACATCAGAGCACCCAGCACGTTCTTGAGCAGGTTCATTTTGAGCGGAGATAGGAACTGACCGATCCGGCCGAAGCAGACGGTAGCCAGCGCCCAAAGCGCCGCCGCCGCCAGGGCGGCGATTTCACCCCCGAGCATGCCGATCCCCACGGAGACGTCTTCCAGAGCGATCGACATCGGTCAGCCGCCCGCCGCCGTGCGAAAGCTGCGCGCTTCAGCGCAGTTTTTCAACACCCTTGTTAGCGGGTGCGCAGTTTCCATCGGATGACCGAGCTGTCGTAGTCGATGGTGTACTCCACCCGGCTGAGAAAATCCATTCCCAGCAGCCCTCCGTAACTTGGCGTGGGCCCCTCGAAGGCCAGGATCACCACCGGGAAATCCCGGGCGGTGATGGGACCGACCCGCATGGCGTCGACCTTGCCGACTTCGGAGTGGACCGACTGGCCGCCGGCCACCTTGGACTGGCCTTTGGCCAGAGTCATGATGTTCAACTGGTGGGCCACCGGCCGGTAAAGGACCGTGTGGGTGGCGCCGGTGTCCATGATCAACTGGGCGGTCGCCTCCAGCCCGCTGTTGGTGAAGGCGACCGGGACCAGGATCTGGTTGTTGGCGATGGTCACCCTGGTCTCCATGGCCTTCAACTGCTGCTGCTTTTCGGCGTCGGCCTGCTGCAGCCGATCGGCTTCCTTCTGGCGATTCAGCTCCTGAAGATGCATCTCGGTCTGCCGCTGCTGCTCCAATTCGATGGCCTTCTGACGATCCTGGTCGGCTTCGATCACCTGGATTTTCTGCTCTGCCGGGAGGTGGTCGTATTTTTCACGGTAGCGGCCCACCTGATCCCGGTAAGGCTCCGGGATCTTCCAGGCTTCATCGACGTAATAGGTCCTGCCGGCCTTGTCGGTGTACTTGTAGAATTCGGCAGCAACCGGAGGCCCCCAACAAAGCCCTGCGGCGAATGCAATGACCGCCCAGCGTGCCATGCGTCCACCCATACCGTCATCGTCCCGCTTGGAGGTTGTGTTCACTTGACCCCTCGACCCTTGGCCCCTTGGCCTTCGAGCGCCCGATTCAGGCTGCCCTGCACGTATCCTTCCAGGTCCACCGCGACGTGCGTGAATCCGATGGCTTGCAGTCCCTTGAGAAGTTGAGACCGCACGGCCGGCCGCGTGGCCCGGTTCACATCGCGCGCCGCCATCTCGATCCGCGCCACGTCCCCATGGTGCCTGACCCGGCACCCGGAAAACCCAAGCCCCTGGAGGATTTCCTCGGCTGCCTCCACCATTTTCAGGGCCTCCAGCGTGATCGGCCGACCGTAAGGAATGCGCGATGCCAGGCAGGCCATGGAAGGCTTGCTCCAGGTCGGCAGTCCCATCCGCCGCGACAGCGCGCGGATGTCGGCCTTGTTCAGCCCGGCCTCCACCAGCGGCGCCGCCACCCCCATTTCCTCCGCGGCCTTCAGCCCGGGACGATAGTCCCCCAGATCGTCGAGGTTCACGCCGTGTGCGACCCGCTCAACCCCCATGGATCCAGCCATGCGGATAATTTCAGCAAAAATGAGCTGTTTACAGGTGTAGCAGCGGTCGGGCGGGTTGGCAGCGAAACCCGGAACCGTCATTTCCGCGAACGGCACCACGATGTGCTTGACACCGAGCGCTTTCGCCGTTTCGATCGCCTCCCGGATTTCCCGGCGAGAATGGATGGGGGAATCCGCCGTGACCGCCGTCACCCGGTCTCCTATCGCTTCCTGGGAGGCCGCGAGCAGGAAGGTACTGTCCACTCCGCCTGAAAACGCCACGACCAGGCGGTCATAGGCCTTCAGAATTGCAATCAAGCGCTTTTTTTTCTTCGCTCGCGCGGAGTCCATCCGGGCCATGGCCATTATCCCACATCTCTAAAAAATTGGTGTTTACACGCAACCGGCGATCTTTTATATGGGAGGAAGCAGTTTCAAGACCGCTGAACGTTTTCATCTCACCATTTTTAATTATAAGGCAAACCCCTTATGGCCGCAAAGGAGTTTTTTTGAGCACCCGCCGTTTTCTCATAGTGATCCCCGTGGTGCTCAGCCTGGCCCTGCTGCAGTCCTACTTCTGGGTGCCCACCTACGACGAACAGGCCCGCGGCAACCCCGGCCGCCTGGAGGAGTTCATCAACGCCTCGATCGGCGATGCCAGCATCCTCAACCCGATCCTCTCGGCCGACTCGGCCAGCTCCGAAATCGAAAACCTCGTCTTCGAGGGGCTCATCGACCGCGACGAGAACCTGCGTTTCCGCGCCCGCGTAGCCGAGTCCTGGACGGTTTCCGAAGACGCCTATTTTTTCGTCAACGCAGCGGTGATGACGCCCGGCTCGACGCATGCCGACGCCGAGGCCGTCGCGGGGCATCTAAAGCGACTGCAGGCCGGCGCGGAGTCTCTGCCCGAGCAGGTCCAAGCGGCCCTCGGCAACATCCGGGAAATTGCGGTGGTCCCGCCCCGCACCTATGCCGTCAGCCGGAAGCGCACGGCGGCCGCCGGCCGGGATCCGATGGATCTGCAGATCGAGGTGGCGGCTCCGGCCAGAATCAGACTATCGCTGCGGCAGGTCGACCAGGACCTCTTTACGCACCTGGCCGCCGTCCTGGGGCGGGAGTATTTCAGCTCCTTTCAGCCCCGCCCGCACATCGCCGTGACCCCGTCGATCGATGAAATGGATCTCGACGCCCTGGCGGCGGAGCTGCTGCCGGCCACCGAGCACAACCCCATCATCGAGTTCCGGCTCCGGCCCGGTGTGAAATTCCACGACGGTCAAGCGCTCACGGCGAAGGATGTCAAGTTCACCTTCGAAGCGATCATGAATCCGAAGAACCTGTCGCCCCGGGTGTCCGACTACGAGCCGGTCAAAGACATCCAGGTGATGGATGCCCGCACGGTGCGCGTCGTCTACAAGCGGCTGTACTCGCCGGCGGTGGGCACCTGGGCCATGGGGCTGCTGCCTGAGCACCTGCTGAACGAAGCGGCGCTGCGCCAGGAGGCCTTGCGTTCCGGCAAAGACCCGGCCGTCTTCTCCATGCGCCAGAGCGAGTTCAACCGCCGGCCCGTCGGCTGCGGGGCCTTCGTTTTCCGCGAGTGGAAATCCGACCAGTACATCGCCCTGGACCGCTTCCCGGAATTCTTCGAAGGCGCCCCCAACTACAAACGCTATCTGTACCGGATCATCCCGGACCTGCTCACCCAGGAGATGGAGTTTTACGCCGGCACCATCGACGCCTACGGGGTGCAGCCCTACCAGGTGGCCCGGCTCAGCGACGACCCGCGCTTTCAACATTTCTCGGGCACCTCCTACGCCTACTCCTACATCGGCTACAACCTGCGGCGCGCACCGTTCGACGATCCGCGCGTCCGCCGGGCGCTGGCAATGGCCATCGACGTCGACAGCATCATCGATTTCGTCCTCTACCAGCAGGGCGAGCGCACCACCGGGCCGTTCCTGAAGCAGACCGAATACTACAACCACGCCATCGCACCGGTCCCGTATGACCCTGAGGGGGCCGTGAAGCTCCTGGCCGAGGCCGGCTGGCACCGCAACGCCGACGGCCGCCTGGAAAAAAACGGGCAGAAGCTGCAGTTCACCCTGATCACCAACAGCGGCAACGATATCCGCAAATCGATCCTGGCCATCGCCCAGGCTGCCTGGAAGCAGATCGGCATCGACGTTCGCACCGATCTCGTGGAGTGGTCGGTGTTCATCAAAGAGCGGATCAACAAGCTGGACTTCGACGCTGTGGTCCTGGGCTGGTCCATGGGGATCGACCCGGACCTCTACCAGATCTGGCACTCCAGCCAGATCGGCCCACACCAGCTCAACTTCGCAGGGTACCGCAACCCCGAGGCCGACGACCTCATCATCCGCATCCGGCAGGAATACGATTTCGACCGCAAAGTCGCACTGTGCCATCGGCTGCACGCGATCATCGCCGGCGACCAGCCCTACACCTTTCTCTATGTCGGCAAGTGGACGGCGGTGCTCGACAAGCGTATCGTCATCCAGGAAACCGGCCCGGAGGGCAAACATCGGCATCGCCCCATCCAGCCGACCCGGACGGGCAATTACATGTTCTATTTCAACCAGTGGACCAAGCTGGCGGAAATGCCTCAATTTGGCAAAGAATGATTAGAACGATTGACTGGGTATTCAGGTGTTTGGGTATTTGGCAAAACACCTAAACACCCAAAAACCTAAAGACCATATCAGGATTCAAGAGTATGCTTGCCTTCATCGGCCGCAGCGTAGTCCAGAAAATCGTGACGCTTTTCTTCGTGTCGGTGGTGTCCTTCGCCATCATCCACATCGCCCCCGGCGAGCCCAGCCAGGTAGACCCCCTCAACCCCAAGTTCACCCCCGAGATGGTGGAGCGCTTCCGCCAGGCGTTTCATCTGGACCGGCCGCTCTATATCCAGTATGGGTTTTTCTATCGCGACCTTCTCAGCGGCCAAACGCTGTCGTGGAAAGACAACCAGCCCGTGCTCCACAAGATCTGGGAGCGCTTTCTCAACAGCCTGCCGCTTTTCATCGTCGGGACCCTCATCACCTGGACCATTTCCTTTCCCGTGGGGATCCGTTCCGCCATCTTCCGCGGAGGGGCCTACGACCGCAGCGCCACGTTCATTTCCTACGTGCTGATTTCCATCCCCGGCTTTTTCTTTGCCTACATGCTCATCATTTTCGTGGTGAGCCAGTTCCACGTGCCGGTCATCGGCATGCAGACCTTCGGCATGACCGACACGGCCTGGTTTTTCCAGGTCAACGACCGCCTCTGGCACATGCTGCTGCCCTCGATCCTCGGCGCCACGGGCGGCATCGCCGTGCTTTCGCGCTACGTGCGAAGCCAGATGCTCGAGGTGGAGAGCCAGGACTACGTGCGCACCGCACGCGCCAAGGGGCTGCCCTGGGAGATGGTTCACTACAAGCACGCCCTGCGCAACGCGCTGCTGCCGTTCGTGACCATGTTCGGCCTGATCCTGCCGGGGCTCATCGGCGGCTCGGTGATCATCGAGTCGATCTTCTCGTGGCCGGGGCTCGGCCGCATGGCGTATGAGGCGATCCTCGCCCGGGATTACCCGGTAATCCTGACCATCAACTTTATCGCGGCCGTGCTGGTGCTGATCGGCACGTTTGTTTCCGACATTCTCTACGTCATCGTGGACCCGAGGATCCGCCTGTGAGCCCTGAGGTGACTGCACTCGCATCGGGCTTGGAAGAGCCGCCGGCACCGAAGCGCACGCGCTTCGAGGAGGCCTGGCGCTTGTTCCGGCGCAACCGGATGGCCTTGGCCGGCATGGTCATCTTTGCCTTGTTTTTCTTCAGCGCCGTCATCGGGCTGGCGCTCACCTCCGGCAGCCGGCCGCTGTTCGACCCCTCGCTGGTGCGCCTGCAGGAAAAGCTGCGGCCGCCGCTGTCCACGCCCCACCTCGAGTCCCTCACGCCAGAGTACCGGCCCGTCGTGGGCGTTTACCTCTGCGGCACCGACGATCTCGGCCGCGACGTCTTTGCCCGCATGCTGCAGGGCGCCTGGGTGTCCCTGACCGTGGGTTTCGTGGCGGTCGGCATTTCGGTGGCGATCGGCATCTTCATGGGCGGGTTGGCCGGGTTCTACGGGCAGCGCCACATCCGCCTCGAACAGCTGCTGGTGACGGCCGTGCTGCTGACGGGGGCCGGCCTGCTGGCGGCCGGCCTGCGATCCTGGGGCGCCCTGCTGCTGGCCGCCGGTCACGCCTGGCTCTTCTGGTCGATCTCGCCCTGGGGGCTTCAGCGCCGCAAAACGCTGCCCGCGGGCTTGAGGTTTCTCCGAAAGAACACGCTCATGGTGGACACGGTCATCATGCGCTTCGTGGACGTCATGCTGTGCTTCCCCAGCTTTTTCCTGATCCTCACGGTGGTGGCGCTCCTGCCGGCCAGCATTTACAACATCATGATCGTGATCGGTTTGACCAGTTGGGAGGGCACCACCCGCTTCGTGCGCGCGGAGTTCCTGTCACTGCGGGAGCAGGACTTCGTGGCGGCGGCCAGAGCGCTGGGCGTGAGTAACCTCCGGATCATCTTTCGGCACATGGTGCCGAACGCCGTCGCGCCGGTGCTGGTTTCCGCCACCATCGGCATTGCCTCGGCCATCCTGACCGAGGCGGGCTTGAGTTTCCTCGGCTTCGGTGTGCCTCCGCCCCACGCCACCTGGGGGAACATCCTTTCCGACGGAAAGCGCTTCATCTTCGACGCGCCTTGGCTGACGTTCATTCCCGGGGCGGCCATTTTGATCGTGGTCCTGGCGTTCAACCTGTTCGGCGAGGGATTGCGGGATATTCTGAACCCCCGTTTAAGAGAGAGAAACTAACCGCTTTTTTCATGCAGGAATCTGACGACATAGTGCTTTCCGTTGAAGGCCTTAAAGTCTACTTCCGCAGCGAGGATGAAGTCGCGCGGGCGGTGGACGGCGTGGACTTCGAGGTGCGGCGGCGCGAGACCGTCTGCCTCGTGGGAGAATCGGGCTGCGGCAAGACCGTGTCGGCCCTGGCCTTGTTGGGTCTCGTCCCCCGTCCGCCGGGAGAGATCGCCGGAGGGCGCGTGCGCTTCTGCGGCGAGGACCTGCTCGACCGGAATGAAGCAGCGATGGAGACCGTCCGCGGCCGCCGCATCGGAATGGTGTTCCAGGAACCGCAGACATCCTTGAACCCGGTCTTCACCATCGGCGAGCAGGTTGCCGAGCCGCTGCGGATCCACTTGTCCCTGCCGGAACCCGAGATCCGCGAACGATCCCTGCAGCTGCTGAACGACGTGGGCATCGATTCACCCGGACAACGGCTATCGGACTACCCGCACCAGTTGAGCGGCGGTCAACGCCAACGTGTGATGATCGCCATGGCCCTGGCCTGCGGTCCCGAGCTGATCATTGCCGATGAACCGACCACGGCGTTGGATGTGACCGTTCAGGCCCAGATCCTGCGACTGATCAACCGCCTGCAGCAGTCGCACGGCATGTCGGTGCTCTACATCACCCACGACCTGGGCGTGGTGTCGCAGATCGCCGATCGGGTGTATGTCATGTACGCCGGGGTGATCGTCGAAACCGGTGCGGTGGAGCAGGTTTTCCGGAACCCGCGGCATCCCTACACCCAGGCGCTGCTGGAATCCCTGCCCAGCCGCAAGAAACGGGGCCGGCGACTCTACAGCATTCCGGGCACCGTGCCGCACCCGGCCTACAAGCCGGCCGGCTGCCCGTTTCACCCGCGCTGCCCCCGGGCGATCGCCGCCTGCCGCGCTCAGGTCCCGGGCATGTGTGCGTTCGATGACCACCACGTGGCCCGCTGCCCGGTGGCGGCCGGCCGCAGTTTTTTTGATCCGTGAACCACTGAACCGTTGAACCGTGAACCGTGAACCTTGAACCAAATAATATCCTGCGAGTCGAAGGGCTGAAAAAGCACTTCCCGATCCGGCGTGGGTTTTTTCAACGCACCGTCGGCTGGGTGCGCGCGGTCGAGGACGTTTCCCTGGCGCTCGCCGGCGGAAAGACCCTCGGGCTGGTGGGTGAAAGCGGATGCGGAAAAACCACCGTGGCCAGAATGATCCTGAACCTGCTGCCGGCAGATGCCGGCCGGATTCTGTACAAAGGCGTTGATATTTGCGGCTTCTCCGACAGAGACATGAAGCCTTTCCGCAAGCAGATCCAGATCGTTTTTCAGGACCCCTACGGGTCGCTCAACCCGCGCATGACGGTCGGCCAGACGCTCGGCGAGGGCCTGCGCATGGTGGGAACCCTGGGGCGTCAACCGGCGCAGGAGCGGCTCGAGCGTTTGCTGGAACTGGTCGGCATGGCACCGGCCGCCGTCGACCGCTACCCCCACGAGTTCAGCGGCGGCCAGCGCCAGCGCATCGGGATCGCACGGGCGCTGAGCGTGGAGCCGTCGCTCATCATCTGCGACGAGCCGGTCTCGGCGCTGGATGTCTCCATCCAGGCGCAGATCATCAACCTGCTCAAAGACCTGCAGGACCGCCTGGGATTGAGCTACCTCTTCATCTCCCATGACCTGAACGTGGTGGGCTACCTCTGTCACCACGTGGCCGTGATGTACAAGGGCCAGATCATGGAATACGCCCCGGCCGAGGAGATATTCGAAAATCCGCTGCACCCCTACACCCACATCCTGCTCGCGGCCGTGCCCGACCCGGAGGCCCTGAAAAAACCGGCCGTCGCAATCCTTGACAGCGAGCATCCGGGGTCGGCCATGGAATTTCCGGAGGGCTGCCGTTACCAGGTGAAGTGCACGGAGAAAGATGACCGCTGCCGGCAGTTCGGCGGAGAGCTGATCCCGGTCGGCAAAGATCATTTTGTTCGCTGCGGGAAGGCGTAGTCGCACGTGCCGCATGGCGCCCTACCCCATCGGACCGCCTGCGGGTTTCGGCATTCAGCGCTTCCGGCAACTGGATTTTGACATGGATTCAAGATTTGGATATGGCCTTAGAGACTAAGTTCAGGTTTCACCGCACCTCCGTCAGCAAGGAGCCAGACCGGTGTACGACACGTCCTTGAACACACCAAAATCGGAAATCGATGCGCGCATCAACCAGCTTCAGGCGACGCTCAAGCGGCAGGGCATCGACGCCGCGTTGATCCTCCAGAAAACCGATTTGTTTTATTTCTCGGGAACGATCCAGCAGGCCAACCTCTACGTGCCCGCTGACGGGACACCGATACTCATGGTCAACCGGATTCTGGAGCGCGCCCACGCGGAATCGCCCCTGGAGCGGATCGTGCCCTTGCCGAGCCCCAGCAGGATCCCCGAGATCCTCAGGCAATCCGGCTGCCGGCTGCCCGGACGGCTGGGGCTCGAGCTCGACGTCTTGCCGGCAAACCTCTATTTCAGATATGGCAAGGTTTTCAGAGACGCCGAGGTAGTGGACATTTCGGCCGAGATTCGCCTGATCCGCGCCGTGAAATCCGCCTTCGAAATCGCAGTGATCCGCGAGGCCGCGGAATTTTCCGACAGGGTGGCCGGCCGCGTTCCGGCACTGCTGCAAGAAGGCATGACTGAAATCGAGCTGGCGGGCCGCGTGGAAGCCGAAGCCCGCCGGCTGGGGCACCAGGGCATCGTGCGCATGCGAATGTGGGGCGCTGAGCTGTTCTACGGCCACCTGCTCGCGGGACCCTCGGGCGGGGTGCCGAGCTACCACTCCTCACCCACCGGCGGCAGCGGGGTGAACCCGGCCGTGGCCCAGAGCGCGAGCTTCCGGCCCATTCAGCGCAATGAGCCTGTGATGGTGGACTACGTGTTCGCCTACCGCGGCTACATTTCCGACCACACGCGCCTCTTCTCGCTCGGGCCCATCCCGGCGGACCTGATCGAGGCTCATGGGACCATGCTGACGCTGCAGGAGGAGCTCAAGAAACGGGCAAAACCGGGAGCGATATCCGGTTCGATCTACGACGTCGCCCTGCGATACGTTACCGACCGGGGGTATGCGGAACACTTCATGGGAGCGAGCGGCGAGCGCGTGCGTTTCGTCGGCCATGGCGTCGGCCTCGAGCTGGACGAGCTTCCTTTTCTCAACGCCGGCCAGACGATGGAACTCCAGGAAAACATGGTCATCGCCTTGGAACCCAAATTGATTTTCCCTGACCGCGGCGTCGTCGGCATCGAGAACACCCACCTGGTCACAAAGGACGGGCTGGAGCAATTGGGGCATTACCCGGGAGAGATCACCGTTGTCTAAAACCGTGAGAAAACGCCCTTGCCATCATCAGGAGGAAAACCATGTCAGCTGATTTATCCCCGCATGAGCTGAGAGCGCTCATCCGCAAAGGCCAATGGACCCACCCCACCAGCGGGGCGTCCAAGGGCTACATCCAGGCCAATCTCGTGATGATGCCCCAGGAGGAGGCCTTTAACTTCCTGCTCTTCTGCGTACGCAACCCCAAGCCCTGCCCGCTCCTCGACGTGCTGGAACCGGGACGGTTCGAGCCGACCATCGCGCCCGGCGCCGACCTGCGCACGGATCTTCCGCGCTACCGCATCTACGAAAACGGCGCGCTCAAGACCGAGGCGGCGGATGTGCGCGACGTGGCCCACAGCGGCATGGTGAGCTTTCTTCTGGGCTGCAGCTTCTCTTTTGAAAACGCCTTGCTGGCCGCCGGCCTTCCCATCCGCAACATCGAAGAAGGCAAGAACGTTTCCATGTACGTCACCAGCCGCGATTGCCGGCCGGCCGGGCCGTTCACCTCGAAGCTGGTGGTGACCATGCGGCCGATGACCCCGCAGCAGGCCATCCGAGCCGTGCAGATCACCACGCGCTTTCACCTCACACACGGCGCGCCGGTGCACATCGGCGATCACGGCGAGATCGGAATCAAAGATTTCTCGCGGCCGGAGTTCGGCGACCCCGTCACCATCCGCCCCGGCGAAATCCCCGTGTTCTGGGCCTGCGGCGTCACCTCGCAGCTCGCGGCCACCTCGGTGCCGCTGCCGCGGGTGATCACCCATTCACCCGGCCACATGTTCGTTTCCGATCTGAAGGATGAAGATTTGACAATTCTGTAACCCGGCCTTTGCGTTCAAACATTACCGAATCAAACCGCTTGACAGGCGTAAAGGCTTACTATATCCGTATTCAACTTGCCGGGACTGCGGTTTTGCGCCGCTCACCGGTTGCAGAGCCATCAATCCCACCCATTTTTAACTTTCTACCCGGTCATGTGAAGGAGGACAGCGATGAGAAGTTGGCCAAAAGGTGCACAGATGCTGCTGGGTATTGTCCTGTCAATCGTACTGGCATTTCCCTGCACGGTTATTGCGGCGGAAGAAATCAAGATCGGGGTTCTCTTCCCCCTCACCGGCGGTGCGGCTTCGGCCGGAAGGGAGCTTCGTGCGGGGGCCGAACTTGCCGCCGACATCGCCAACAACGTCGTGCCGGACCTCAACATGACCATGGCCAAGAATGCCGGCATCAAGAGCCTGGGCGGGGCCAAGATCACCCTCATCTTCAAGGACCACGAGGGCAACCCCACGCTGGGGGCCGACCTCGCCAAAAAGCTCATCCTCGACGACAAGGTCCACGGGCTCATGGGCGCCTATCACAGTGCGGTTACCAAGGCCGTAAGTGGTGTCGCCGAACAGTACGGGGTGCCTCTGATCAATGACTCCTCGACGTCGCCGGACCTGACCCGCCAGGGCTACAAGTGGTTCTGGCGTGCCACCCCCCACGATAACTACTTTACCAAGGATCTATTCGAGTTCCTTAAGGGCATGACCGAGGGCAAAGTGAAGGGCCTCGCCGCCGTGCCCAAGAAAGACATCACGAACCTGGCCGCGGCTTGCGAAAAGACTGAATGGGGCTCCGCCGTTGCCGAACTGATCGAAAAGTTCGCCAAGGAGTATGGATTCGAACTTAAGAAATCTATGCTCTACGGCGCCAAGGCCACCGACCTTTCCAGCGAGGTTCGCTCCCTGACCGCCGTGAAGCCCGATGCCATGCTGTTCGCCTCCTACGGCTCGGACTCCATTCTCATGATGAAAACGCTCAAGGAACAGAAAGCCCAGCCCAAAGTTCTGTGGGGCCAAAACGCCGGGTTCGAGGTGCCGGAGTTCGTGAACACGCTGGGGGACACCACGATCGGCGTCCTGACCCGCACCGTGTTCATCCCCAAGGTGGGCCAGGTGAAGCCCGTTGCCGCCAAGGTCAACGCCATGTACAAGGCCAAGACCGGAAACGACCTGAGCGGCGCCTCCGCGCGTTCTTTTACCGGTTTGCAGGCCTGGGTCCACGTCTTAGAAAAGGCTGGTTCCCTCAAGCCGGCGGACATCCAGAAGGCCGCCAACTCCATCGAGATCCCGGGTGACGAACTGGTGGTCCCCTGGCAGGGGATCAAGTTCGCCACCACCGGTGAGGACATCGGCCAAAACATCCTGGGCTCCGGCCTCATCGGCCAGTACCAGAAGGGCGCCGACGGCAAGATCGACCTTGAGATCGTCTACCCCTTCAACTTGGCCACGGCCAACATGATTTATCCGTTCCCGAAGTTCTAACAGATTGTTGAAAAACAAGCATCAGACCGTCAGACAAGGCGTGCGGCGATTTGGAAAGCGCAGCATATTCAGCGAGATGCGAGCATTTACAAAAGCCGCACAACGCCGGATCACGGACTTAGGCGCAGTTTTTCACCATTGACCATGGCTGACCCTCGCCACCCTTCGGGTTACGTCCGGAGAGATGGCGAGGGGAGGTGCGCGATTCGGAGGCGCTTCGCTCAATGGACATTCTGGTTGGATCCCTCGTGGCCGGTATTCTCTTAGGGCTGGTCCTGGCCCTGGTGGCCCTGGGCCTCACCATCATCTTCGGGGTGATGGACATCGTCAATTTCGCCCACGGCGAATTTCTGATGATCGGCATGTACACGGGGCTGTTGACGGCTCAAGCCACGGGCATGGATCCGCTGTTCACCCTGCCCGTTGCCGCCGTCATCGGGTTTCTGCTCGGCGTCCTCTGTTACAACGGATTCGTCAAGTTCCTCCTGCGCGGGCCCATGATCGCTCAGCTTCTCGGAACCTTCGGCCTGATGCTGGTGCTGCGCAACCTATCGCTGCTGTTCTTCGGGTCCGAAGACCGCTCCCTGCAGCACGGGCTGCTCGTGGGCCAGAGCTTCGACATCGGCATGGGCATCATCGTCTCGGCCACCAAACTGGCCGTAGCGGTCCTGGCGGTCGCGTCTTTTATCGGGGTGTGGTTGCTCATGAACCGAACCAAGATCGGCAAGGCGCTCACGGCGACCGCGTTGAACCGCCAGGGCGCCCGCTACATGGGCATCCCCACGGAGCGCATGAATGCACTGGCCTGGGGCATCGGCGGCGGCACGGTGACGGTCGCCGGCGCCCTCATCGTGAATTTCTGGTCGGTCAACCCCTACGTGGGCCTGACCTTCACCATGATCGCCTTCACCGTCGTAGCCCTCGGAGGCTTCGGCAGTGTGCCGGGCGCTTTTTTTGCGGGGCTGGCCGTCGGGCTCATCATGGAGATCCCCGGGTTCTGGGACTTTTTCAGCATCACGTTTAATCTCGCATGGATGTCCAACGTGCCCATGATCTCTTTCAAGTACACCTGGATCTACCTGTCCTATTTCGTGATCATGCTCATCAGCCCGCGAGGTTTGTTCGGATGGAAGCACTAAAAAACGCCGTAAATTTCTCCGACTTTCCCCGAATCGACCGTTTCGTCGCCGGGGCCGTTTTTTGCTTCCTCGCGGCCTATCCCATTTTCCCGCATTCCGCCTTTGCCATGGCCACCATGATCCAGTTCTTCATTTTCTCCCTCTACGGCATGGGCTGGAACACCATCGGCGGCTACGGCGGCCAGGTCGATCTGGGCCAGGCCCAGTACGTGGGCATCGGCGCCTACACCACCATGGTGTGCCTGTTGCGCTGGGACATCCCGTTCTGGATATCCATGCCGATCGGTGCCTGCCTGGCCATGGCATGGTCGTTTGTCATCGGCTACCCCTTGTTCAAACTCAGGGGCCACTATTTTGCCATTGCCAGCATCGCCACCTCCCTGGTGCTCAAGGATCTCTTCGAGGTGTGGAAGTTCGTAGGTGCCTCGCGCGGCCTTGGGATCCTGCCCTCCAAATACCAGCCGCCGGATTTTCTGCGGCTGATATTCAAGGAGGACGTCTACTATTACTATTCGATCTTCGGCTTTTTCATCATCGGGCTGCTCTTTATGAATTGGTTCCGCAAATCCCGCCTCGGGTTCCAGCTGCGCTCCATCAAGGACAATGAGGACATGGCCCGCTCGCTCGGCATCAACGTTCAATGGGCGAAGATCAAGACCTACGCCATCGCCACCGCCTTCGTGAGCGTGGTCGGTTCCTTTCACGCCGTCTATATCAAAAACATCGAGCCGGAGGACACGATGAGCCTGGATCTGTCCATCCTCATCGCCCTCATGGCCATGCTGGGCGGCGCCGGCTCCTTCTGGGGGCCCGTCATCGGCGCGGGGGTGCTGATCCCGCTCAAGAGCTACCTGAAGGAGTGGCTGGGCGCGGCGGCCGGACTGGTCGGCATCGACCTGATCATTTACGGCCTCATCATCATGCTCATCTCGGCGTTCGAACCCCGCGGGATCTGGGGCATGGTCGAGCGGCTGCGGCGGAGGAAACGCATCTGATGGCCCTTCTGGAAGTGCACAACCTGGTGAAGGCGTTCGGCGGGTTGAAGGCCAACGACGACGTGTCGTTCGATCTGCAAAAAGGCGAGCTGCTGGGGCTCATCGGGCCGAACGGCGCAGGCAAGACGACGCTGTTCAACTGCATCGCCGGAATGTTCGCACCCACTTCCGGCCGGGTGGTATTTGACGGAACGGACATCACCGGCATCGGCGCACCGGCCATTGCCCGGCTCGGGCTGGCGCGCACCTTCCAGGTATATGTCGCTGCGGGCGACCTCAGCGTTTTGGAGAACGTGATGGTCGGCTGCTTCATGAAAACCGCCTCCCCGGCGCGCGCGCGGGCGGAGGCCGCGAGAATCCTTGAAGAACTGGGTCTGAAGGACCTCCGGCAGCAACTGGTCCGCGAGCTGCCCGTGGCGGCCCAGAAACGGGTGACCATGGCCACCGCCTTAGGCACCGTGCCGAAGCTTCTCCTGCTGGATGAAGTCGCCGCCGGCCTGAACCCGAGCGAGATCGATGAGATCATGGCCAGCATCCGCCACATTCACAACGACCTGGGGGTCACCGTGATGCTCATCGAGCACGTGATGGAGCTGGTCATGAACATCAGCCACCGCCTCATTGTCCTGGACTACGGTCGCAAGATCGCCGACGGCGATCCCCGGGCGATCGCCAAGGACCCCCAGGTCATCAAGGCGTACCTGGGCGAGCGTTACGTGCGCGAACACGCGCAGGGACTGAAAGGTTGAGGCCACGCCATGAGCCGTCCGATTCTTGACGTCCGGAACATCAAGGTGCGCTACGCGGGGTTGCCGGTGCTGCAGGGGGTCTCGCTGAACGTGAACGCGGGGGAAACCGTGTGCGTCGTAGGTGCCAACGGCGCCGGCAAATCCACCCTGCTGCGTGCCGTCATGGGCGCGCAACGTGCCTTTGAGGGGCAGATCTTCTTCCTGGGCCGCGAAATCCAGAGGATGCGCACCGAAGAGATCGTCCGGCTGGGGATCGTGTACGTGCCCGAGGAAAAAATGCTCTTCCGGCCGCTGTCCGTTGAGGAAAACCTGCTGCTGGGGGCCTACACCCTGGCCGACCCCCAGCAGATCCGAAAAAACCTCGATTCGATTTATGCGCTGTTTCCGCGCCTGCAGGAGCGCCGCCTGCAGCCGGCTTCAACTCTTTCCGGCGGAGAGCAGCAGATGGTGGCCATCGGCCGGGGCCTGATGTCAAACCCCAGGATCCTCATGCTCGACGAGCCGTCCCTGGGGCTGGCCCCGAAGCTGGTGGACGAGGTGCTGGACACGGTCAGGCGCCTGAAGGCGGAGGGGATGACCATCCTGCTGGTTGAGCAGAACGTGCGCGAAGCCTTGGATCTCGCCGACCGGGGCTACGTGATCCAGACGGGGCGCATTGTCGGCGAGGGCGGGGGGAAGGAATTGCTGGCGAGTGACAAGTTTCGACAAGCCTTCTTGGGCATCTAAACGGCTTCGCAAATTCCACCCCGAACCCTGCGGTCCGCTTTGCACAACAAACCCGCCGGCCTGAAACAATTTCCCCCATTTATTAATCCGACACCTTCCATCTGCTAATCACAAATCAGGTTGACCCAGAATGGCCGGCTATCCATAGCTATCGGTCGTTTTTGCGATATGCCCCTTGACATGCTTCATAACGAACTTAGAGTTTGTCCCAACTCACAAAGGAGTGTTAACGCTTCTTTGATTTAGGGTCTTCTGGCTGATCGCCTGCTGTCTTGAAAGCAAAGATTCCAATCTCCAAATACGATTCCCGAATGTCATCAACCGATGCGACCACCTGCAGTGATGCAGGAGCCAGATGGATCGAATCAACCAACCAAAAAAGGAGAGACTAAAATGAAAAGGGTAAAACTGAGTTGGATAGTGGCGCTGGTTTCACTGGCGTGCCTTGGGTTAAGCACAACCGGGAACGCCGCGGAAATCATTTATCAGGAAGACATCATTCAGAACGTCGTCACCAAGGACGTCCTGGTCCGCACGGCGGACAATGTGATCGTGTTGGTGGATGCCTCCAGCTCGATGGACTTCGCTCATCGCAAGTACAAGAAGACCAACTACGATATGGAAAAGGAGGCGCTTTCGGCCGGGATTTCGCGCCTGCCGGATCTTGGCTACAACGTGGGCGTTTACGCCTTCAGCCCCGAGTGGAAGGAGATCTACCCGGTGCAGAAGTTCGACGCGGCCAAGCTCTCCGCGGCCATGAAGCAGCTGCCGGCCAAGGCGTCGGGGCGGACGCCGCTGGCGGCAGGATTCGATAAACTGGAAGGCGTGTTGAAAGGCCTGTCGGGGAAGACCGTGGTTTACGTTTTCAGCGACGGCGGCTGGGAAAAAGCGGCCGGCAAAAAAGACCCCGGCGACAAGGCGGCTGAACTCGCCCGCAAATACAACGTGTGCTTCATCGTGGTCAGCTATGCCGAGGACACGGACGGCATCAAGCGGGTCAAGGACATGGGCAAGGCCAATGCCTGCTCGCGGGTGATCCCCTTCGACTCCTACATCACCAACCCCTACTATGCCTTGGGGCCATTGTACTACACGAAGTCCGAGACCTCGGTCGAGACGCTCTCCGAGAAGAAGATCAAGGGGGTCAAGGTCGGCAACATCTATTTTGACTACGACAAGTTCGAGCTGAAGTCGCAGGAGAAGGAGGAACTCAACCAGGTGGGCAAATTCCTCCAGACCACCCCGAACGCCTTCGTGGCGGTGCAGGGCTTCACCGACAACCGAGGCACGCCGGAGTACAACATGAAGCTATCCCGTGAGCGGGCCGAGTCGGTGGCGGACTATCTGGTGAAGAACTTCAAGCTGGATTCCGGGCGCGTGACCACCATGTGGTACGGCGAGGGCAACCCCGTGGTCAGCAATGACAACGCGGGAGAGCGTTGGAAGAATCGCCGCGTGGAGGTTGCGGTCTCTGGGCTGTAAAACGAAAGTCCATGCGGGGGGTAAGAACCGGAGCCTTCAGGTTCTGAACCCGCATGGGACGAACTTCGGATAGGCACTGCCCTATCGCCTTCAGGCGCGGGGCGGTGCCTGCAAACGCACGGCATACCTTTCACTGCCAGGTGAAATGTGAAGGCCATTTCACCTGGCGTTCAAGAATTAACGCTGGTTGTTCAACACCCTGCCTGCCGGACTTATCCCAAAACCAATTTCACCCGAACACATCTTGGCATTCTAAATCGCTGGAGGCAGATTCGAGCAGGCTATCTGAATCCTTGTTGGTTGAACATGAACGAGAATAATTCATTGAAAGGCACGCTCACACAACCTCGAACCACTCTAAAATTCGTTTGGTTTTTATTGTCTATTGCAAGTTTGGCGAGAGCTGAAAACTTCTTCTCTTGACAGGAACAAAGGAATTCACATTGTTTCCCACCTTTAAAAACAAACTTTAGAAGGCCAAACTACCACTGAATTGAGGAACCTATATGAAGATCCGAACTTTTTTGACGCTCGCGGCTGCCTGTTTGCTGCTCGCTTCGCCTGTCTCAGCACAGCAGGCCGTCGACCGGATCTGGTCCGGAGGGCCGATCCTTACCATGAACGATGCGGCAATGCGCGTCGAGGCGGTAGCCGAGCAGGGCGGGAAGATCGTCGCCGTCGGATCGAAGGCGAACGTGATGAAGCTCAAGGGGTCGAAGACGGAGATGATCGACCTCAAGGGCCGCACGATGCTCCCGGGGTTCGTTGACGCCCATGGCCACGTGACGGCGGGGGGCTTGCAAGCGCTGGCCGCCAACATGCTGGCGCCGCCGGACGGCAACGTGAAGGACATCGCCACGCTCCAGCAGACGCTTCGCGACTGGATCGCCGCCAACGAAGCCACGGTGAAGAAGGTCAATCTGATCGTCGGCTTCGGCTACGACAACGCGACGCTGGCGGAGCAGCGCCACCCGACTCGCGAGGACCTCGACCCGATTTCGAAGGATGTCCCGATCCTCCTTGTCCACCAGTCCGGCCACCTCGTCGCCGCCAACTCGAAGGCGCTGGAGATCGGTGGCATCACAGCCGAAACGCAGGATCCCGCAGGCGGCGTGATCCGCCGGAAGTCCGGCAGCAAGGAGCCGGACGGGGTCCTGGAGGAAACGGCCGCGTTTCCCCTGCTCGGAAAGCTGCTGGGGCAGGTCGGCGCGGAAGGCGGGAAGACCTTCGTGCGGGCAGGATCCGAATTGTGGGCCCGCTTCGGCTACACGACCGCCCAGGAAGGCCGCGCGACCCCGGCCGTCGTGGCCATGTTGCGGCAGGTCGCCGATGCAGGCGGCCTGAAGATCGACGTCGCCGCCTATCCGGACGTGCTCATCGATCGCGAGTTCATCAAGAAGACTGTCAGCCCGACCTACGCCGGCCGCCTGCGTGTCGCCGGCGCGAAGCTGACGATCGAC
>Ga0209253_10001332_pt1 | contig 21706 bp, 24 predicted proteins | sample FrelakmetBRP12BR_FD_187145 | JGI IMG/M metagenome (GOLD analysis project Ga0209253, IMG submission 187145) | Freshwater lake sediment microbial communities from the University of Notre Dame, USA, for methane emissions studies - BRP12 BR (SPAdes)... | ecosystem: Environmental > Aquatic >...
CATGCCCTCGTTTTCCAGCATTTCAATCAAGGCGATCAGCGGTAAGCCGATCAATGCGTTGGGGTCGTCACCGCTCATTCTTTCGATCAGGGCGATACCTAATCCTTCCGATTTGGCGCTGCCGGCACAGTTGTAAGGCTGTTCCTTGGTGAGATAATGCTCGATTTGCGCATCGCTTAGCTTGCGGAAATGCACCGTGAAGGGAACTTCCCGTGCCTGGGTGTTGCCCGTCCGGCTGTTGTACAGGCACAGCGCGGTGTGGAAAACCACGCTGCGACCCCGCATCATGGTGAGTTGCTTGACAGCGTTGTCGTGGGTATGCGGCTTGCCAAGCTGAATACCATCCAGAGTGGCGACCTGGTCGGAGCCGATGATCAGGGCGTCGAGAAAATCCTTGGCAGGCGCCTTAGCCTTGGCGATCGCCAGGCGATAGGCTGTCTGCTCAGGAGTTTCACCGGCCAGCGGTGTTTCATCCACTTCTGGCGAGCAGACCTCGAAGGGAATTTTCAGGCGCGTCAGCAGTTCGCGCCGGTAGGGGGAGGTGGAGGCAAGAACGAGTTTCAAATCTTACTCCGGCTGGATTTCCACCAGCGCCTCATCGGGTGTGACGCTGTCGCCCTTGGCAACCCAGACATTGATCACAGTACCGTTGATCGGGGCCTGCACTTCGTTTTCCATTTTCATCGCCTCGATCACCAGTACCGGGTCGCCGGCCTTGACCTTTGTGCCGGGCACCACCAGCACATCTACGATGGCGCCTGGCATGGCGGTAGTGACGTGGCCTTGATGCGAGGGGCGAGGGCGCTTGCTGCTTGCGGACTTGCCGCCTTCCTTGGACCTGGATTTACTGCTGCCACCCGCGATCACGCCCCCCATGCCGCCGAAGACTTCCACTTCATTGAGGGCTTCGATAATCACTTCTTCCTGCACGCCATCCACCGAGACGAAGAATGGGCGCTGCTCTTCTCCCGTCCGGCCGGAACCGGTGATGTGGATGTGATAGGTTTCACCGTGCAGGGTGACATTGAACTCGTTCGGCGAGTAAAACGGGCCACATGCAAGATTGCTGCCGACAGGCAGCAGTTGCTCAGGCTTGAGCGTGCCGGCGGCGCGTTCCTGCAGAAAGGTGCGGGCCAGTTCCGGGAACATGGCATAGGTCAGCACATCCTCCTCGCTCTTGGCAATGCTTTCGATCTCGCCGCGCAGCCTGTCCATCTCGTCTTCCAGTTGGTCCGCCGGGCGGCAGGTGATGACTTCGGCATTGCCGATGGCAATGCTTCGCACCTGCGCATTGACCTCGCCGGGTGCCTTGCCGTAACGGCCTTGCAGGTAGTTCTTGACCTCGGTGGTAACGGATTTGTAACGCTCGCCGGTCAGCACATTCAAGACTGCCTGGGTGCCGACGATCTGTGATGTCGGCGTGACCAGCGGGGGAAAGCCAAGATCTTCACGCACCCGGGGAATTTCTGCCAGCACTTCATCCATGCGGTTGAGCGCGCCCTGTTCCTTCAATTGGTTGGACAGGTTGGAAATCATGCCGCCGGGAACCTGGTTGACCAGCACCCGGCTATCCACGCCAGTGAATTCGCTTTCGAACTGCCAGTATTTTTTGCGGGTCTCGCGGAAATAAGCGGTGATTTCCTGCAGCAGTGGCAGGCTCAGGCCAGTGTCGTATTCGGTGCCGGCCAGCGCTGCGACCATGCTTTCTGTGGAAGTATGGCTGGCGCCTTCGCCAAACGAGGAGTTGCAGGTGTCCAGAATGGTTGCGCCATTTTCTACCGCTCGCAGGAAACACATTGCCGACAGGCCGGATGTCGCATGGCTGTGCATGTGGATGGGCATCTTTACCGCGGCGGCAATCGCCTTGACCAGCTCCGCTGTAGTGGCGGGGGTGAGGAGGCCGGCCATGTCCTTGATGGCCAGGGTATCGCAGCCCATCGCTTCGAATTCCTTGGCTAAATTAACAAAGTAACTGATGTTATGGACTGGGCTAGTAGTGTAGCTGATTGCGCCTTCGGCGATCTTGCCGCTGGTTTTTACCGCCTCTATGGAAACGCGCAGGTTGCGCAGGTCGTTCATGGCATCAAAAATACGGAACACGTCCACGCCGTTGTCGGCCGATTTTTTTACGAAGGCGCGCACCACATCATCTGAGTAATTGCGGTAGCCGAGCAGATTCTGGCCGCGAAGCAGCATCTGGATACGGGTGTTGGGCAGCGCCTTGCGCAGTTTCTTCAGGCGATCCCATGGATCTTCGCGCAGAAAACGCACGCAGGCGTCGAAGGTCGCACCACCCCAGGCTTCCAGCGACCAGAAACCCACGCTGTCCAGCTTGGCACAGATCGGCAGCATGTCTTCAGTGCGCATGCGGGTCGCAATCAGGGATTGATGTCCGTCGCGCAGTACCAGATCGCTGATGAAAACTTTAGCCATTCTTTAATATCCTAGCTTTACAAATCAATAAGTCGAAATCAAAGCCCCACATGGGCCGCGATTGCCGCCGAGATGGCGGCTGCAAGCAATTCTTTGGGGCGCTTCACCGAATAGTTTGTCAGCTCGGGGTGGGTTTCCACGAAACTGGTATCGAACTTTCCACTGCGGAAATCGGGGTGCTTCATGATTTCCTGATAGTAAGGAATCGTGGTTTTTACCCCATACACCACCATATCGTTCAGGGCACGCTTGCCGCGTTCTACCACGCCTTCCCAGGTCAAACTCCAGACGGTGAGCTTGGCGCACATGGAGTCGTAGTAGGGAGGAATGACATAACCCGTGTACATGGCCGCGTCGGTGCGCACGCCGGGGCCGCCTGGCGCATAGTAGCGAGTGATTCGGCCGAAGCTGGGTAGAAAATCGTTCTTCGGATCTTCGGCATTGATGCGGAATTCCATGGCAAAGCCGCGATAATTCACGTCTTCCTGCTTGTACTGCAGGGGCAGGCCGCTGGCGATGCGAATTTGCTCCTGCACAATGTCGATGCCGGTAATGGTTTCAGTTACAGTGTGTTCTACCTGCAGACGGGTATTCATTTCCATGAAGTAGAACTGGTTATCCTGGTCAAGCAGAAACTCCACCGTACCCGCGTTTTCGTAGCCGACGGTCTTGGCGGCCTGCACTGCGATCTTGCCAATGTAGTCGCGCTGGGCGCGGGTCAGTTGCGGGGAAGGGGCGATTTCGATCAGCTTCTGATTGCGGCGCTGGATCGAACAATCGCGCTCGAACAGGTGGATTACGCTACCGAAGCTGTCGCCGATGACCTGGACTTCGATGTGGCGCGGGTTGACCACGCATTTTTCCATGAATACTTCGGGCTTGCCGAACGCCTTGGTGGCTTCGGAAACTACCCGATCATAATTCTTGGCTAGTTCTTCTTCACTGTTGCAGCGGCGGATACCGCGTCCACCACCGCCGTTGGTGGCTTTCAGCATAACGGGGTAGCCAATTTTGACGGCCAGATCCATGGCCTGCTCGACATTGTCAAGATTGCCTTCACTGCCTGGCACTACCGGCACTCCGGCGTCGATCATCGCCTGTCGAGCCTGAATCTTGTCACCCATGCGGTGGATCACTTCAGGAGAGGGGCCGATGAACTTGATGCCTCGCTTGGCGCAGATTTCTGCCAGAACAGGATTTTCCGAAAGGAAGCCGTAGCCGGGATGAAGTGCATCGCAACCTGCCGCAACGGCAAGATTGACTATATTATGTGCGTTGAGGTAGCCAATGACTGGGTCGGAGCCGATATTGTATGATTCATCTGCCTTCTTGACGTGCAGGGCATGTCGGTCGGCATCCGTATAGATAGCGACTGATTTAATCCCCATTTCGGAGCAGGCGCGTACAATACGGACCGCGATTTCGCCACGATTAGCAATAAGAATTTTCTTGATCACGCGAGAGCCCGTTTAATTATCAAAACATCAAGTTTCTATGATCGCTATTGGGATTGCTCTTGGAGCTTGTTTTTTGACAGCCAATCTTAAAAATTATATCATGCGCGCCTTATGCCTGAACAGGTCGTCATCAACAGCATCGAGTTTGCGCGCAACGGCGAAGCGTTAAACGGTAGCGTCGCGGTCGCAAATTTGAGTCGGCTACAGGATTTACTGTTTTCCAGCAACGGTACGCTGGAGTATACCCTGACCGGCAAGCGTGGCGAGAACGATAAGCTTTTTCTGGTTTGCGCCGTCAAGGGCATGCTGCAACTTAGGTGCCAGCGTTGCCTTGGAGCTCTGGCCCATCCTGTTGACCTCGATTCCGAACTGGAATTAATTGAGGATGAACAGGTTTTGCCAGCGGTGGTGAACGAGGATGAATTGACGGACGCTATCAAGGTAGATCCGAATATGGATGTGCTGGCGTTGGTCGAGGATGAGGTGTTGCTGGGCTTGCCGATGGCGCCTACGCACGCGTCTGGAGACTGTAAGGCGGGCGGTGATTTTGGCCAGGCTGAAACCGATAAACAAAATGCTTTTAGTGCACTGGCCGCGCTGAAAACGAAAGATTTGAGAAAAAATTAGGAGTTATCATGGCTGTACAACAGAACAAGAAATCCCCTTCCAAGCGTGGCATGCACCGCGCTCACGACTTCCTGACCAACCCACCGTTGGCCGTGGAGCCGACCACCGGGGAAATTCACCTGCGTCACCACGTCAGCCCCAGCGGTTTCTACCGCGGTAAAAAGGTTGCACGTGCCAAGGGTGAGTAATTGGTGTTGCTCGGCGTCCGGTAAAGGCAGTTTGCAGCGAGCGTAATGGATATCACTGTTGCGATCGACGCCATGGGCGGCGACCACGGACCCCATGTCACTGTCCCTGCTGCTCTGGCGTACCTGAAACGGGACGCTGAAGTCAATATAGTATTAGTCGGCTTGGCCGGGGTGATTGAAGCCGAGCTTCAATCCCTCAAGGCCTCGGTTTCGCCTCGCCTGCGCATTCATAATGCCAGTGAGGTGGTTACCATGGATGATCCGCCAGCGCTGTCCTTGCGCAACAAAAAAGACTCCTCCATGCGCGTCGCCATCAACCTGGTAAAAACGGGTGAGGCGAATGCTTGCGTTAGCGCCGGCAACACCGGCGCGCTGATGGCCATCTCCCGGTTTGTCCTGAAAATGCTGCCAGGGATAGAGCGGCCGGCAATTGCCGGAATGATGCCCACGCTGAACGGTCATACCCACGTCCTCGATCTTGGAGCCAATGTGGATTGCACTGCCAATCACCTGCTCCAGTTCGCGGTAATGGGCGCGATGCTGGTTTCCGCTGTGGAGCATAAGGAATCCCCCACCGTAGGCCTGCTCAATATTGGCGAGGAAGACATCAAAGGTAACGAGGTGGTCAAGCAGACCGCTGAGTTGTTGCGTCAGAGCCATCTGAATTTCCATGGCAACGTGGAAGGCAACGATATCTATAAAGGAACCACGGACGTGGTGGTATGCGACGGTTTTGTCGGCAATGTTGCGCTGAAGGCATCGGAAGGACTGGTGCAGATGCTGGCGACTTTTTTGCGCCAGGAATTCAAGCGCAATATCCTGACCCAATTGGCTGGTCTCATCGCCTATCCCGTTCTCAGTGCTTTCAAGAAACGCCTCGACCATCGGCGTTACAACGGCGCAAGCCTCCTCGGATTGCGCGGGGTTGTGGTAAAAAGTCACGGTTCGGCGGATAGTTTTGCCTTTCAGTTCGCCATTGAGCGAGCCGTTGAGGAAGTGCGCAATGGCGTGCTGCGTCGGATCAACGAACAAATGGCCCTGCTGAACGAGGAAAAGGCCTGATGTATTCACGTATTATCGGTACCGGCGGCTACTTGCCGGAAAAAATCCTGACCAACCACGATCTGGCGCAGATGGTCGACACCTCTGACGAGTGGGTTTTTTCTCGTACGGGTATCCGCGAACGCCACATCGTCGCCGAGAACCAAACCACCAGTGATCTGGCTTTCCAGGCGGCGCAACGAGCCATAGAAATGGCCGGCGTCGATCCCCAAAGCATCGACTTGATCATTGTCGCCACGACCACGCCTGATTTTGTCTTTCCCAGTACAGCCTGCATTCTCCAGGAAAAACTTGGTATCAAGAGCGGTGGCCCGGCGTTTGACATCCAGGCGGTTTGTAGTGGTTTCGTCTACGCCCTGGCGACGGCCGACCAGTTCATTCGTGGCGGGCAAAGCAAGTGCGCCCTGGTTGTGGGAGCGGAAACCTTTTCCCGCATCATGGACTGGACCGACCGCAACACCTGTGTCCTGTTCGGCGATGGTGCGGGTGCGGTTGTCCTGAAAGCCAGCGAAGAGCCTGGAATCATTTCCACACACCTGCATGCCGACGGCAGCTATGGCCATTTATTGGCTGTGCCGGCGTGTCTCTCTGGCGGCAGTGCTAAGGGTAACCCTTTCGTTGAAATGGACGGCTCCGGTGTATTCAAGTTCGCGGTCGGGGTGCTGGATTCTATCGTTGAGGAAACCCTTGCGGCCAACGGCATGCAGAAGTCAGACATCACCTGGCTGGTGCCGCATCAGGCCAATATTCGCATTATCCAGGCCACCGCCAAGAAGCTGGGAATGAGCATGGATAATGTGGTGGTTACGGTCGACAAGCATGGCAACACCTCGGCCGCCTCGATTCCCTTGGCGCTGGATGTCGCGGTTCGGGATGGGCGGATCAAGCCTGGTGACACTATACTGATGGAAGGCGTGGGTGGCGGCTTCACTTGGGGTTCTGCGCTAGTAACTTGGTGAGAAGGTAAAAATCATGAGCTTGGCATTCGTATTTCCTGGACAGGGTTCGCAGTCGGTCGGCATGATGAATGGCTTCGACGGGCTTTCCATCGTGAGGGAGACCTTCGAGGAAGCAGGGAGTGTTCTCAAGCAGGATTTGTGGGGCATGATCACGGGCGGCAACGCCGAAGATCTCAACCTGACAGTTAACACTCAACCGGTAATGCTGACTGCCGGCGTGGCAGTGTTTCGCGCCTGGAATGCTCTGCAAGGAGCACGGCCGACTGTGCTGGCCGGCCACAGCCTGGGTGAATACACTGCACTGGTTGCATCCGGAGCTTTGTCCTTTGCTGATGCGCTGCCACTGGTACGCTTCCGTGCTCAGGCCATGCAGGAAGCGGTGGCCGAAGGTGTGGGTGGAATGGCGGCGATTCTGGGGCTCGATGACGATGCCGTGCGAGCCGTTTGCGCCGAAGCTGCGCAAGGCGAGGTGCTGGAGCCGGTCAATTTCAATTCGCCTGGCCAAGTCGTGATAGCTGGCCATAAAACCGCAGTTGAGCGTGGCATGGTGCTGGCCAAGGAAAAAGGCGCAAAACGCGCGCTGCCACTGCCGGTCAGCGTTCCCTCCCATTGCGCCCTGATGCGCCCAGCGGCGGATGCGTTGACGCAGCGTCTGCAAACGATCACGATCAAAGCGCCGCAAATTCCGGTGGTGCATAACGCCGATGTAAAAAGTCACGTCGATGAAGCCGGCATCAAGGATGCGCTAGCACGCCAACTTTACAGCCCGGTGAGATGGGTGGAAACGGTCAGGAGTTTTGCCGAGCTAGGCATCGCTACACTTGCAGAATGCGGGCCCGGGAAGGTGCTGGCCGGACTGAACAAGCGCATAGATGGCAATATGCAGGCATTTGCACTGTCTGATGAAGCGGCGCTGCGCCAGGCTATAGATTCATTGAAATAATCAGGGAGAATAGTTAAATGCTGGATGGGCAGATTGCTTTGGTAACAGGTGCCAGTCGCGGAATTGGCCAGGCTGTCGCGCTGGAGCTCGGCAAGCAGGGTGCAACTGTTGTTGGCACGGCGACCAGCCAGGCTGGTGCAGACAATATCAGCAGCTATCTGAGCCAGGCCGGCATCAAGGGTGCAGGACTGGCTCTGAATGTCAAAGACCCTGCGCAGATTGAGCAGGTGTTGCATGCCATACGCGCTCAATTCGGTGAAATCTCCATTTTGGTCAATAACGCCGGCATTACACGTGACAACCTGCTGATGCGGATGAAGGAAGAGGAATGGGACGACATCATGGATACCAACCTGAAGTCGGTGTTCCGCTTGAGCCAGGCTGTTCTGCGCGCGATGATGAAGGCGCGTTATGGCCGCATCATCAGCATTGCCTCGGTGGTAGGCACGATGGGGAACGCAGGCCAGACCAATTATGCCGCTGCCAAGGCGGCTATCATTGGCTTCAGCAAGTCACTGGCACGCGAAGTCGGCAGCCGCAATATCACGGTTAACTGCGTCGCTCCGGGTTTCATCGACACAGACATGACCCGCGCTCTGAGCGACGAGCAGCGCAATGATTTGCTCGGCCACATCCCGCTGGGACGACTCGGTACGGTCCAGGATATCGCGGCTTCTGTCGCGTTCCTGGCTTCGCCGCAAGCCGGTTATGTCACAGGTACCACAATGCACGTCAATGGCGGCATGTACATGAGTTGATTGGGCAAACTTCCCGTTTGGTGAAGTAGGCAATTTTTGGTAAAATATGTCAGCTTTTTTATAGCGATTCAAAGAGAGGGTACTTAAGATGGAAAATATCGAACAACGCGTCAAAAAAATTGTTGCTGAGCAACTTGGCGTGAACGAAGCAGAAGTAAAAATCGAATCCTCCTTTGTCGACGACTTGGGCGCTGATTCCCTGGATACCGTTGAACTGGTCATGGCACTGGAAGAAGAATTCGACTGCGAAATTCCTGACGAAGAAGCGGAAAAGATCACCACCGTCAAGCAAGCCGTTGATTACGTCAATGGTCATCTGAACTAAGCTGTTCCAATCTATCCTGTAACCACTCGCAACTGGAGTCGTCTTGTCTAAACGCAGAGTCGTCATCACCGGCCTGGGCATCATTTCGCCTGTCGGTAATACTGTTGAGCAAGCGTGGTCGAACATTCTTGCCGGCAAATCCGGAATAAGCCGGATTACCCGGTTCGACCCCTCGGCCTTTTCCTCCCAGATCGCCGGCGAGGTTAAAGGGTTCGATGTCACCGAGTATATTTCCGCCAAGGAAGCTCGTCGCATGGATATTTTTATCCATTACGGGCTTGCAGCGGGAGTACAGGCGATCAAGGACTCCGGCATTGTGGTTACCCCGGAAAACGCCGAGCGCATTGGCGTTAATATCGGCTCCGGCATCGGTGGTCTGCCGATGATCGAGGATACCCATAACACCTATCTGGAAGGCGGGGCGCGCAAAATATCCCCGTTTTTCATTCCAGGCACGATCATCAATATGATCTCGGGCAATCTGTCCATCATGTTTGGACTAAAGGGCCCGAATCTGGCGATGGTTACAGCCTGTACTACGGCGACCCACTGCATCGGCGATTCTGCACGCATGATCGAATACGGCGACGCCGATATCATGATCGCTGGCGGCGCGGAATCCACTGTGACACCGCTGGCGATTGGCGGCTTTGCCTCTGCGCGCGCGCTGTCGACACGCAATGATGATCCCGAAAAAGCAAGTCGTCCCTGGGATACCGGTCGGGATGGCTTCGTACTTGGAGAAGGCGCAGGGGTGCTGGTGCTCGAAGAATACGAACACGCCAAGGCGCGTGGAGCGAAAATTTATGCCGAAGTGCCCGGTTTCGGCATGAGCGCAGATGCCAACCACATGACGGCCCCCTGCGAAGATGGTAGCGGCGCTGCTCGCTGCATGACCAATGCATTGCGCAATGCCGGGATTCCGCACAACCAGGTTGATTTCATCAACGCTCACGGTACATCCACGCCCTTGGGCGATCTGGCTGAAACCAAGGCGGTCAAGCTGTGCTTCGGCGAGCACGCCAAAAATATTGCGGTCAATTCGACTAAATCCATGACCGGGCATCTGCTTGGCGCTGCAGGCGGGGTCGAAGCGGTATTTTCGGCGCTTAGCGTGCATCATCAAATTTCTCCGCCGACCATCAATATGGTCGAGCAGGATCCCGAGTGCGATCTTGACTATGTGCCGAATGTTGCCCGCAAGATGAAAATTGATGTCGCTCTGTCAAATTCCTTCGGGTTTGGTGGCACTAACGGTACCCTGGTGTTTCGCAAGATCTGAATATCCGCAGCTGGGGCGATACGCCCCTGGGTTTTCTCTCGTCATTAAGGTAGCTTGTGCCCGTCATACAGCTCCCCGGTACGCCCGACTTGCTTGGCCTCCATGCGGCAAACCCGTTGCGCTATCCCTATCTGCTGCAAACTCTGGGTTGTCCTGGCTGGGATATTCTTTTCGCTTTTCCAGTGCAGTCACAAATATTCCCCTCCGCTCCAACAGGGCAGAAAGTAACATTTTTTTCCATGCTGGATGAAGAGTGGGGAAAAGCTGCGTGCCCACACGATCAGGAGGGGACTAAGCTTCCCTTTCATGGGGGCTGGTTCGTTTATCTCGGCTATGAATTGCTGCACCAGCTAGAGCCCTCCGTCGCAGTAAAGCAGCAGGCAAGCAAATTCCCTTTGGCCGCCTTGGTCCGCATCCCTGCGGCGATCATGGTCGACCATGCCGAGGGGCAGACCTACTTGTTCGCAGAGGAAGCCCATTCAGATCTTCTTGAAGACCTGCGCAGCGATTTGAGTGATGTTTCCGAATATGTGGGCAGCCCGGTAAAGGTGGATGAACTTGAAGAGGAAGACGAACAGATTTTTCTGCAAGGGGTGACTGAGATTAAGCATTACATCCTGGAAGGGGACGCATTCCAGGTCAATCTTGCACGCCAGTGGCGGGCTCGGATCGAATATCAAGAAAGTGCGGCCGGCGTTTACGCGCGCCTGCGCGAGAGTAATCCGGCCCCGTTTTCGGGTATCGCCGACTTCGGCAGACACCAGATCATCAGCTCCTCCCCGGAGCGATTGGCGAAGGTACGCGGTGGCGTGATAGAGACGCGGCCGATCGCCGGCACGCATCCGCGCGCTCCGCTGGTAGAAGAGGATGAGTTGCTGCGTCGACAGTTGATCGCCAGCCCCAAGGAGCGCGCCGAGCACATCATGCTGGTCGACCTTGAGCGCAATGATCTGGGGCGGGTGTGCGAGCCAGGCAGCGTTGAGGTCAGCGAACTGATGACGGTGTGCAGCTACGCTCACGTTCACCACATCGAATCCAGCGTGCGCGGCCGTTTGCGCCAGAACACGACCCCTGCCGAGGTGATGCGTGCGTTGTTTCCAGGAGGCACTATTACCGGTTGCCCCAAAGTCCGTACCATGCAAATCATCAGTGAGCTCGAACCCTCACCCCGTTACGCTTATACGGGCAGCATGGGGTATCTTAATCTCGATGGCAGCATGGATCTTAATATCCTGATTCGCAGCTTCATGCTCGAAGGGAATGCCCTGACCTTCAAGGCCGGTGCAGGCATCGTTGCAGACTCCGACCCCTTACGCGAACTTGCCGAAACCCGCGCCAAGGCCAAGGGGCTGCTCAAGGCGCTAGGAGCTGCTCAATGATCCTGGTTAACGGCCTTCCAAGCGAACATGTCCGGGTATTTGACCGGGGACTGGCATATGGTGACGGAGTTTTTCGCACCTTGCTGGTGAGAGAGGGCAATCCATTGTGCTGGCCTCGCCATTATGACAAGCTGTACGGGGATTGTGCAGGGCTCGACATCGTCTGTCCGCCTGAAGCGATCCTGGCTGCGGAAATAGCCAAATTGATCGAGGACACACCTGACTGCGTGCTGAAAGTGATCGTCACCCGTGGAGAGAGCCAACGTGGCTACGCTATTCCGGAGCGCATGGAACCGACCCGCATCCTGATGGCGACTCCTGCTCCGCAGTACCCAGCCAGCTATTTGACGGATGGGGTGCGGCTACATCTTTGTTCCACGCGCCTTGGCATACAACCCTTGTTGGCCGGAATTAAGCATCTCAACCGCCTGGAAAACGTGCTGGCGCGCCGGGAATGGAGTAATTCCGAAATTGCCGAGGGGTTAATGCTCGACATGGATGGAAATGTAATCGAAGGGACGATGAGTAACCTGTTCCTTCTCAAGGGCAAGACCTTGCACACCCCGGACCTTGGGCGTTGCGGCGTGGCCGGCGTGCAGCGGGAACGCATCATGGATCTGGCCGGCAGGCTCGGCATGACGGTCAGGGTGGAAAACCTGCCGTTGGCCCGAATTTACGACGCGGACGAAGTTATGCTTTGCAACAGCGTAATCGGCGTCTGGCAGGTCAGAGAACTGGCCGGAAAAGCATGGCCTGCCGGCAAGCTGGCGGTGCGCTTGAGGAGTTTGCTGAATGATGACTGTGATTAAGCGCGGCATTGCCGTGCTCATGGTGTTGGGTATGTCGGCTGCGGGCTGGGTGCTATATTTTGCCAATACCCCTGTACACCTGCCCCAATCGCCCTACGAGTTTACGCTCAAGCATGGCAGCAGCTTGCGTACCATTGCCAGACAGTTCAGTGCTGAAGGGCTGATTCCGGAGCCATGGAGCTTTATTGTACTGGCAAAAGCTCTGGGAAAAGAAGTTGAAATCAAGGCCGGCAACTATCAACTGGATCGTGAAATCACCCCGTTCCAACTGGTTAAAAAGATCACAAAGGGCGATGTCAGCCAGAGCGAAATCGTGTTTATAGAAGGCTGGAATTTCAGTCAGATGCGCAAGGCGCTCGACGAGCATCCGGCCATCAGGCACGACACCACCGGCTTGAGCGACAGGGAGTTGTTGAATCGACTAGGGGTTGAGGAGGAGAACGCCGAGGGACTCTTTTTTCCAGACACTTATTACTTCAGCAACGGGATGAGCGACTTGTCCGTGCTTAAACGTGCCTACCAGATCATGGGGCAGCGACTAGAAGATGCCTGGCGAGAACGCAGCCAGAATCTGCCGTATTCAACGCCTTATGAAGCTTTGATCATGGCTTCCATTATCGAGAAGGAAACCGGCCGATCCGGAGAACGGCCGATGATCGCTGCAGTTTTTATCAATCGTCTGCGTATCGGCATGAGGTTGCAAACAGATCCAACGGTCATTTACGGCCTTGGTGAGACGTTTGATGGCAATTTGCATAAGCGCGATTTATCCACCGATAATGCCTATAATACTTACACTCGCAGCGGGCTACCGCCCGGTCCGATTGCCATGCCGGGATGGGCATCTATCCATGCGGCTTTACACCCTGGCGAGACCGCTGCGCTGTATTTCGTAAGCAAGGGGGACGGTACCCACCAGTTTTCCCGCAGCTTGGCCGAGCATAATCAGGCAGTGGCGCGTTACCAGAAGACAATGCCCAGAAAAAAGATTAATTAAATAATACAATATAATGATTTTGAATAAAAATAAGGCAAAATTTATCACGCTTGAGGGGATAGATGGCGCCGGCAAGAGCACCCACCTGAATTGGCTGGCAGAGCGCCTGCGCAGTCAGGGGAAAAATGTCCTTGTCACCCGTGAGCCGGGCGGAACGCCCCTCGGTGAGGCGTTGCGCGAGTTGCTCCTGCATCAAGCCATGCATCTTGAAACCGAGGCCCTGCTGATGTTCGCTGCCAGGCGGGAGCACCTGGACAAGGTCATTATTCCGGCATTGAACGAGGGAACCTGGGTCATTTCAGACCGCTTCACAGACGCCAGTTTTGCCTATCAGGGCGGGGGCAGGGGGCTGGATGAATCCAAGCTGAAAATTCTTGAGCAATGGGTTCAGCAGGACCTGCAGCCGGACCTGACCTTGTTATTCGACGTTACACTTGAAATCAGTCGGAAGCGGTTGTCCAGTAACGCTTCTCTGGACCGGTTCGAACAGGAAAAGCAGGATTTTTTCCAGCGCGTGCGGGATGCCTATTTGAAGCGCGCAGCGCAATTTCCGGAACGTATCCGGGTGATCGATAGCGGGCGGACGCTGAATGAAATTCAAGTTGATCTTGAAATCATCGTTTCATCTATCTGACTAATATGATTTATTCATGGCAAAATGATATTTGGCGGCGACTGATGTCGACCAAGGCGACTTTGCCTGGCGCTCTATTGCTGCAAGGGCGTGGTGGAATCGGGAAATTTCATTTGGCCTATACACTGGCACAATCGTTGCTGTGCGAATCCCCGCTGGATTCCGGGGAACCTTGCGAACATTGCGGCTCATGCCACTGGTTCAAGATCGGCGGACATCCTGATTTTCGCCTGCTTGAGCCTGAAGCACAGAGCACCGCGGCAGAATTGACGGGCGAAACAGAGCAGGGCAAAGCGGCCGACAAAAAGGCTAGCCAGTTTATTACCGTGGCCCAGATTCGCGAATTGGCGGATTTCGTCAACCTGACGACCCACCGCAATGGCTTGCGCATCATTCTGGTTCATCCGGCGGAGGCAATGAACGTTCACGCCGCCAATGCGTTGCTGAAAACATTGGAGGAGCCACCGCCTGGGACTCTGTTCATCCTGGTGTCGCACCAGTCCCAACGCCTGCTGCCTACAGTTCGCAGTCGCTGCCAAAAGATTAACGCACCGCTTCCTGGGCGCGCGGAGGCATTGCAGTGGCTTCATGAGCAGGAGGTCGCGGAAGCGGATGCCTGTCTGGCTCAATCGGGCTACGCCCCGCTTGCCGCCCTGCGGTTAAGCGCGGAAGATTACCAGTGGAAGCGTGGCCAGATTCTGGAACAGCTTGGTGCGCCGGATCGATTTGACCCCCTTACTCTGGCGGAGCAGGGGGACAAGATGGAGTTGGCCTGGATACTGAACTGGATGCAACAGTGGGTCTATGATCTGGCAAGTATCGGCATGGCGGGGCAGGCTCGATTCCAGCCTGAGTCGTCAGCAGAAATGAATCGCTTGGCAAAAGCCGTTAACTTGATAGAATTGTTTCGGTTTCAGCAGGAATTATTGACTGCTCAGCGCGCTTTGCACCATCCGCTGAACAACCGATTGGTGCTGGAGCAATTGTTTTTTTCTTATTGGCAACTCGTTAATCGTCAGGACGCCGCTTATGTCTGATCCAAAAGCTTCAGCCGCTCCACGGCCTGGTGTACTTTCTTTGAGCATCAAGGAAAAGTCTGCACTGTATGCGGCTTATATGCCTTATCTGAAGAACGGCGGGATTTTTATCCCAACCAACAAATCTTATCGACTGGGAGACGAGGTTTTCATGCTGCTATCCTTGATGGAGGATCCGAACAAGCTGCCGGTAGCCGGCCGTGTTGTGTGGATCACCCCGGAGGGCGCGCAGGGCAATAAGGTCCAGGGAGTGGGCGTGCAGTTCGGCGATAACGAGAGCGGTGTCTCCGCACGCAACAAAATCGAGGGCTTGCTTGGCGGTAGCAAAACATCCCGCCCAACCCACACCATGTAGATATAGATACATTCAAACCACGCCGCCCGCCCCTTGGTGGCGGCATACTCTCGCGCAAGCCATGCTAGTCGATTCCCACTGCCACTTAAATTTTCCTGAACTCGCCTCAAATCTGCCTGAAATATTCTCCAACATGGAAAAAAATGGGGTCGGCCTTGCGCTCTGCGTAAGCGTTAATCTCACAGATGTTCATGAGGTTATCGGCCTGTCTGAAACCTATCCCCATCTCTACGCATCGGTCGGAGTTCATCCTGATTACGAAGACGAGGAGGAACCGACAGTTGAAAAGCTGGTTGAATTGTCGAACCACTCAAAGGTGATTGCAATCGGCGAAACCGGCCTGGATTACTTCCGGCTCAAAGGCGACCTTGAATGGCAAAGGGAGCGCTTCCGCAACCATATCCGCGCCGCAAAACTCTGTGGCAAGCCATTGATTATCCATACCCGAGAGGCGGCAGTCGATACGCTGCGCATCATGGAAGAAGAGGGGGCCGCAAGCGTGGGCGGTGTCATGCACTGCTTTACCGAAAGTCTGGAGGTTGCGGAACATGCGATAGCTCTTGGTTTTTATATCTCATTTTCGGGTATTGTCACCTTTAAGAAAGCGATACAAGTCAAGGAAGTTGCGAAGAATATCCCCCTGGATAGAGTGCTGGTTGAAACCGATTCTCCCTATCTTGCACCCGTCCCATTTCGTGGAAAAACCAACCAACCGGCGTATGTGAAGCATGTCGCAGAAGAAGTTGCACGATTGAGAGGGATAAGCGAGGAAGAATTGACTCAGGCCACCACTAGAAATTTCATGAGCTTATTCAAAGTAAAATGATATATAGAATAGTAAGTAAGGCATTATTTCTTCTAATGATGTTTAGTAATATTTCCTTGGCTGATGGATTTATTGATGATTTATTCATATCGATAACTCTGGGGGACTCTGGCGCAATCCAGCAGTTTCTTGCCAGGGGTGTCGATGCCAATGTAATGGACGCTAATGGCAACACGGCTTTAATTATTGCCGCGCGCGAAGGGCAACATGATATTTTACGTACGCTTCATAGGTCTGGCGCGAAACTAAACACCAGAAACCAATTCGGCGAGTCGGCTCTCATGCTTGCGGCGCTCAATGGACATGCTCAAGTGGTCAACACCTTGCTCGGCCTAGGGGCGGATACAGGGGCAAACCATCAGGGCTGGACACCGATGATGTACGCGGCATTTTCTGGCCACAGCGAGATTGTCGAAAATCTGCTGCGTGCTGGATCGGGTGTGAACGCTGCGACCAGCAACGGTACAACTGCATTGATGCTTGCGTCGAAAGGCGGGCACATCGAAGTGGTAAAAGTGCTACTCAAATATCACGCCAACGTAGGCTTCAAGAATGAAAATGGTTCAACAGCCTGGGGCTGGGCGATGGAGAGTGGTAATACCGATATAGCAAGCCTGCTGCAGGGAAAAAGGTAATTTGAAGGTCAAAAAGCAACACATGAAAACATATCATTACTTCGTATAATGTATATTATGTTAAATAATGAATGCTCGCAGTGAACATTTGACATGTTGTAGCTGTAGACTGCCGCGCATTCGCAAACCATGTAGCACCACAGGAGAAGAGAATGTCCAAGAAACGGTTCCACTGCCAAGTGGTTACTCACGAAGGCATCAAAAGCATCAGCATCACCGATGACGCGCACCACTTCTGCATTACATTGGAAGACGCAGGCAATAGACTCACCGCCCTAAAAGAAGCCATCGCCATCGGCAAATATCCTATCGCCATGGAACTGGTGAACTCCTGTGCCAAATTGATGACCGGCGCAACCGTGAAATATCACGTCACACAACACGACGCCGAGAAGTTTCTCCATTCGCTGGATAAAGCGCTGCACCATTGAGACGCAAGCACACAAAAATGAAAGCCTCGCAGGGATGCGAGGCTTTTTATGGGTTCTTCATCCCGTGTTATTGGTTCTTCATTCCGTGGCTAGGAACTACGTTAAGGTTACCAAGATTTCGACAGGAATATTTAGTTATTACATTAACTAACACGCATAACACACTGTATATAATGTTATTATAATTATTTTTGTAGCTTGATAAGGAACTTGAGGAATTCAGCCTGTTAATTCGTAAGTGGCTGATATATTTGAAGGGTGGTTACCGGAATTCCGTGGGAGCTACACATGTTGTAGCCACAACCCGCTCACGCTTCGCTCTCAACCCATTGCACGGCGAACCTGACCAGTTCCGTGGCATTTTTTAGACCCAACTTTTCCTTGAGATTGGCGCGGTGGGCTTCGACAGTTTTCACACTGCGGCTTAGCTCTGATGCAATTTCGCTGGTTCTGAGACCCTGACCGATGAGCCGCAGAACATCAAGCTCCTTGTCGCTTAGGTGGGAAACTGGGGAAGTTGGGGTTTCGAATCGGTTGTCAATGATCCGCTGCAGCATCTTCGAGCGCATTTTATCGCTGAGATAAACTTCGCCGCTCAATATATGCCTGATTGCCGTCAAGACCTTTGCTGTGGCCTCCTGTTTCATGATGTAGCCTTTTGCGCCGGCTCTCAACGCTCTTTCGGCGTATAGAGATTCATCATGCGTGGAAATTACCAGAATCTGTATTTCCGGGAAACGTGAGCGCAGGATTTTGACTAGCTCGATACCGGAAATACCCGGCAGTGACATGTCTACAAGAGCGATGTCAGCGTTGCAGCGATCTTCGCTTTTAGAAATTGCCTCCAGGGCCTGATCCGCATCTCCCGCCTCGCAGCAGACTCGCATGTCGTCTTCGCGATCAATGAGTTGAGCGATGCCCTGCCGCACAATAGGATGGTCATCGACTATCAGTACATTGCTTTTTCTTCTGGGCTCAGTCGATGCCTGATGCCGGTCAGCTAGTGGCATTATCTTTTCCTTATTGGCCACGATATGGATATCGGTTCTTGTTTTTTTAGGATTTTCTATTTTCGCACACTATCCTGCGATCATGACATGTGAAAGTGTATTCTATTGACAGCTTCTCGTTATTTTCTGTGTTCAGAGAGAAAAACGCCATTCATGGCTGCGAAATCAGCAATCTGACCCAGCAGTCTCGGCAACATCCGGTTGGCAGCGATGACTCCTCCATAAGGGTCGTCGGTAGGCGCGGTTTCGACCGCATCGAATACCTGGGTTGCCAATACACGGTAGCTCGTCTGCTCTACCAGCTGGACGCGCAACGTCATGTGCAAGCGACTGGGTGAGGGTGTAAATTCCTGTTGCAGCAAGGTGATTTCGGTATCCAGACGCACGTCGCCCTTCACCATGCCGTCAGCGGACGCTACCGCTTTGAAGCCTGTTCGCAGTTCCAGCGCGCGCACCAGAAGTGGCCCCAGCATCTTTGCGGGCGTTTCAGCCCAGCGATTCTTGGAAAAATATTCAAGCATATGGGGCTGACGTACAAAAGCCATGCGCTCGGTATTGTAACCAGGTACCGCGCGCGGCGGACTGACCGTCAGCACAAGAGGAATGGATTTGACCTGTTCTGCACGGTCAAATTGCGCTTCCAGCAGATAGGTGCGTACCGATTCTGCTTCAGTCGGTCGCAAGCCGGAGCAGCCTGCCAGGAAGAAGGCGAACAGCGCCACGGCGATTTTGGCATCGAGTTTTTTTCCAAGGAAATGTTTCAATTCTCTCCCCTCCCCTTATCTATTCGCCAGGGCCTGGCTCAGGCTGAGGCTTGCCAAACAGCAGTGTGTTAGGGCTGCGTTCCAGTTGATCGCTGACACGGCGCAGGGAGGCGCTCAGCTCCCTCAGGTCGTCCACCAGCAACTGTATGCCCTGCAGCGTACCGGGCACGGCAGCGGCAGTGCGGGAGGTCTCGTTGGCCAGTCGCTCGACCGCTTCGGCGCTACGCCCTGCCCGTTCAATCAGGCGGCCCAGATCGGCGCTGGCACGGGCGCTGTGTTCCAGCGTTTTGGCTGCATTGTTCACGCCAGCTTCGATAGCCGCGGAACGCGCCGCCAGCACGCGCGTTACCGTATCGATCTGGGCGAGGCTGTGCTTGAAAGCACGTCGATTGTCTTCGTCCAGCACTGCATTAACATTGTCGGAGACGCGACTGACGTTTGCCAGCAGGCTGCTCAGTGCGGTATCCATGCGCGTCATCAGCGATGGCCCAGTGCGAATTGCCGGGTATTTCTCATCCCCCTTTGGCTTCAATAGCGGGGACTGCAGGCTGCCTCCGGCAAGTTCGACGTAGGCGATGCCAGTCAACCCCTGAGTGCGCAGTACCGCCACTGAATCCTCCTTGACCGGCGTGCCGCGTTCAATTTTGAGCAGCAGCCGTACCCTTTCTGAATTGGCGGGGTCCAGTGTAATGTCGCGGACATTGCCGACTTCAACGCCACGGTATTTGACGGGTGCGTTCAAATTCAGCCCTGAAACCGATTCGTTCATGTAAGCGTAATAGGTATCGTAAAGTTTGTAGTATCGGCCACCGGTTCCGAGCCAGAGAAGAATGGCCATCAGTGCTGCGACCAGCGTCAAGGTGAACAGCCCGACGATAGTGAAATTTACTTTCGATTCCACGTTTGCTCCCAAGCCGCACGCCCACGCGGTCCATAAAAATATTCACGTACCATGGGATGATCCGATTTGGATAACTCCTGCATGGTGCCCTCCCCCAGCACGTGTCCCTCGCCCAGAATCGCCACCCGGTCAGCTACGCCCCATAACAGATCGATGTCATGGGTGATCATCAGGATGGTCAGTCCGAGCAATTCTTTCAAGTGTCGCACCAATTCGTCAAGGCTGCTGGCACTCAACGGGTCTAGGCCGGCAGTGGGTTCGTCCAGGATCAGCAGTTCCGGATCGAGTGCGATGGCACGCGCCAGGGCCGCCCGCTTCCGCATGCCGCCGGAAAGCTCGGCAGGATATTTGGCCCCGGCACTTTCTGGCAGGCCCACCAGAGCGATCTTGATGGCGACGATCTCGTCGATCAATTCACTGCTCAGATCGGTGTGCTCATGCAGCGGCATGCCGACATTTTCCGCTACAGTGAGCGCGCTGAACAGTGCGCCGCGCTCGAACATGACCCCCAGGCGGCGGCGCATGATCGTGGCCTGATCGCCGCGCATACCCTGCACTTCACATCCAAACACCTTGATCGAGCCGGATACAGGCTGCTGAAGCTGAATTATTTCGCGCAACAGAGTGGACTTTCCGCAGCCGCTGCTGCCAGCCAGCGCAAAAATTTCGCCGCGGTGAACAACGAGGTTCACATCCTCATGCACCACCGCATTGCCAAAGCGGGTGTGAAGGTGGCGAATTTCGATAATTGGCTCGCTAGCTCCATTCATATTTTCAGCCAGCTTAAGATCACGGAAAACAGAGCATCGAAAACAATCACCAGAAAAATTGCCTGGACCACGCTGACGGTGGTCTGGCGGCCCACACTGTCGGCGCTGCCGCTCACCCGGAAGCCCTGAAAACAACCCACCAGTGCGATAATCGCGGCAAAAACCGGGGCCTTGCCGAGGCCAACCAGAAAAGAGCTTATTTTGATGGCATCATCGAAGCGGTCGAGAAAATCGGCAAAACTGACATTGAGCTGGGTTTGGGCCACGATCATTCCACCCAGCACGCCAAGGATGTCCGCGTATACCGTTAGCAACGGCAGCGCGACCAACAGCGCCAGCATCTTGGGCAACACCAGCAGTTCCATGGGAGAGACGCCGATGGTGTGCAGGGCATCGATTTCCTCGGTGACTTTCATGGTGCCGATCTGTGCCGCATAAGCCGAACCGGAGCGCCCGGCAACGATGATTGCGGTCAGCAGCGGCGCCATTTCACGCAAGATGGAAAACCCCACCAGGTCGGCTACGAAGATATTGGCGCCATAGCGCACCAGTTGTATCGAACCCTGGTAGGCTACGACCACCCCTATCAGGAAGGCCAGCAACCCGACGATGGGCAGGGCATTGAATCCCGCGATCTGCAGGTTGTACAGGATAGCTCGCCAACGGAGTCGTGAGGGGCGCGCCAGAGAGTGCAGCATGGCAACGGTGATTTCGCCCTGAAAGGCAAGAAGTCCATTGAATTGATCCAGGTGGCGGCATACATCGCGGCCGAGCTGATTCAGAAATTTGTGGCGTGGCAGGCTGGGTATGTGCTCACCTGAGGCATGCGTCTGGATCAGCTGCAATAGCGCCTGATGCTCCGGGCACAAACCCCGGATTGTAACGTTAAGCCCAATGCGCTCAAGCTGCCGCAGGGTGCGGAAGATCAGCCAGGCGCCCGCGCTATCCAGGGCGGCAACGGCCGCGCAGTCAAAAATCACGGCGCCGGATGCAGGCCAGGCAAGTTGCGCGATATGCCGCTCCAGCAGCGGGATGCCCTGCAGTGTCCACATCCCGGAGCAGCGCATGACCGTAGCCTCGTGCGTTTTTTCGAGGTTTGCTTCAGCTTTCAGTACGAGAGTGGA
>Ga0209253_10001333_pt1 | contig 21691 bp, 24 predicted proteins | sample FrelakmetBRP12BR_FD_187145 | JGI IMG/M metagenome (GOLD analysis project Ga0209253, IMG submission 187145) | Freshwater lake sediment microbial communities from the University of Notre Dame, USA, for methane emissions studies - BRP12 BR (SPAdes)... | ecosystem: Environmental > Aquatic >...
ATGCAGTTTCGCGCAGGCACGGTTGACTAGGTACCGTGTCCTCATATTGTCCAAACCGTCTACAACACAATCCATTCCCGAAAGCAACCTCTCAGCGTTGCCTGCGTGTAGGTTCTCTGGAACAGGCTCAACCTTGATCAAAGGATTGTGTTCTTTCAGCCTTTTCGCTGCCACTTCCACTTTGGGGTAGTTCTGATCCTCAGTCGTGTAGAGTATCTGCCTATGAAGATTGCGCAGCTCAACGATGTCTTGGTCTATCAAAAAGAGACGACCTACGCCTGCGAGGGCCAAATTAAGCGAGGAAACCGTGCCCAATCCGCCCAGCCCGACGACCGCTACCTTTGAATGGGCAAGCCTCTTCTGGCCTTTTCTGCCAAGCTCTTGGAGCACGATCTGACGGCTATAAAATTCGTCGAAGGCCACGGTTTTCTTTCGCACTGCCAATGGGTTGTTCCCTTTCTAGCTTCTATTTCTGCCGTTCAGGCTCGTATCTGCCTTTATTCAGAAACTGCCTCTCGTATATCTCCCTTACTCGTTGTATCGTGTCTATGTCGGCCACGGTTTTGTCATCGCGGACGCGGGTTATCCTTGCAAATCTGAGGGCCATTCCGCACTCGTATTTCGGGCTGCTTTGAATCTCATTGTAGGCCACTTCAACCACTACTTTCGGAACCACGGAAACCGAATGCGAACTGCTCTTCACGGCTGACTCCTCAAGTTTCCTCGTCATCTCAGAGAGCTCCGCATCCGTCAACCCCTTGAAGGTTTTGCCCACCGGTAGCAGTTCGCCTGTTTCAGCGTCGCGCGCGGCCAGATAGTAGTCTGAGAGCCAACCTACTCTCCGACCGTAGCCATACTCTGCCGACACTATCACCAAGTCCAAAGAGTCCAATATCGGCTTGATTTTGAGCCAGCGCTTTCCTCGGATGCCCGGCGTGTAGGTGCTGTCCAGCTTCTTTGCCATCAGTCCTTCGTGACCTGCGTTCATTGCCTCCTCTAGGAATCGTTCAGCTTCAGCGATGTCATCTGTCACGAGTTGCGTAGCCAATGGTATCCGTCCTGTGGCCCCCGCTAGGATCTGCCTTCGCTGCGTGTAAGGAGCCGAGATGAGGTTCTTTCCGTCGAGGTACAAGGCGTCAAATAGGTACAGCTTCACGGGTATGTGCTCTGCTGTTTCGTCTACGGCTTTGGTTCTTCTGTATCTTCGCATAAGGTGCTGGAAAGGCAAAGGGTGGCCGCTGTCGTCTGCGGCTATGACCTCCCCTTCGAGTATGGCTTCCCTTGCGTTAACGTTGGCTTTGACTCCCTCGCAGATCTCAGGCAGGCTGATGGTCACGTCGGTCAGTCGACGGCTGAAAATCCTGATTTGGTCACCCGACTTGTGTATCTGAACTCTTGCCCCGTCGTACTTGTACTCAAAGGCCGTTCTGTCTTCATGCTCTTTCAGAGCTTCGGCAACGTCGTTGACCATCTGCGCCAGCATGAGGCTCACTGGCCTGAATAGCTTGAAACCAATCTGCTCCAGGCCTTCAGCGCCCTCGATCTTGGCTGTGGAAGCGACTTTGCCTATGTCGCCTGCGATCATGCTTGCCCTCTGGACCAGATCAACCGGAACGTGGAAGGCCTTGGAAACTGCTTGCTCCATCAGCCCTTCGTGAAAACCTGTTCGCATGTCGCTTGTGAAGATCTTGACAAGGTACTTGGCTTCCTGCGGCGTGGCCGCACTGAACAATGCCTTGACGAGACGTTCCCGCTTCTCCCTCGAACCCTGCCCCGTAGTTTCAGCTACTGCTTCGAAACTACGTCTCACCTCGGCAATGGTCAGGGTTCTCGCGAAGAGCGTGGCCTGCCTTCTGGTTTTGCTATTCTCGAAGACGGCCTGAGTCGCCGAACCAACGTCGCCGGTCTTGCTGAAGGCCTCGGTGAACGCGGTCCACTCAACGTTGGTTATCCGCTTGATAATGTCGCTCAGCGTTGCCCAACTTATTTCAAGGGGTGGTTGGCTGTGTTTAGGAAAGGGTCTTCCAAGAAGCATGGATACGGCGGGTTCGACCTCCTGTGGTTCGAGCTTCTCCAAGAAGGCTGCTGCAAGATCCAGGATTTGAAGACGCTTTCGCGTGGCTTCCAGCTTGTCACCTAGTTCAGCCAGAACCGTGAAAGAGGTCGGCATGTCCTCTACCTTCAGAAGCCTGTGCGTCTTCAATCAGCGCTCTTGGAGAAATAAAGCTTGCCGAGAAAGTTGGTGATGGAAAAAGTGGTTGGTGGTGAAGCGCAGGGCTAGAATGCTTCCTCGAGCTTCTTCTTCACTTCTCTTATTTTCTTCTCAATTTCCTCGATCTTGCCCTTGTTTTTGAGCGCCTTATAGGCGTCTCTAGCGTACTCCAGTGCGCTCAGGCCGAATCTGTCGAATCCTTTCTGAAAGGACAGCTCTGCGGACTTCATGAAGTCCTCGGTGGCCGCCTCGTATTCCTTTAGCGCGAACGAGGCTTCTCCTGCCTTGTACGACATGCTGGTGGAGTCAAAGTAGTTCTGGGCTTTATGGTAGAGTTCAGCAGTACGTCTGAACATCTCTCTTGCTTCTTTGAACTTGCCGGCGTCGAAAAGTGTGCCTGCCTCCTTGTGCATCCGCACAGGATCTTCCCTTTCCTTCTTCTCAACTGGTGCACTCATCGCGTCCAACTCGCAGCGTGCCTATTATGAGCCGCAGACTCACATTTAGGCTTTCCCACCGTAAACACTAAAGTCTACGTTCAAACGCTAGACCTTTTGGGGCGTCGAGTGATGCTTATGCCTTCCTTATCCATGCAGTATGTGATCGATCGAGAATCGCGCACCTACTTAATGTTCTGTCTGTTCTAGAAGTCGTACGGTTCTGTGCTGAAGCGTGGTTTTATCTTTGCGTCTCTTGCCAAACGTGATTGGAGGTGAGTACTTTGGTCTTGACTTGTTCGAACTGTGGGCGTCAGATCCGTGATGAGGATGCGGTCTACTGTCCTTTCTGCTCTAACACGTTGAAGACCAGACTGCCCAAACGGACGGACTTTCCGATTGCAGGAGGAGTTCTGATAATCTTGGCAGCTTCAATATGCATAGTAACGGCGATAGTGGCTTCGGTGATCTTCCTATCCACTTATCGGAGCGCCTACTACTGCGCGCGCGCGCGAAGCGAACCCCGGCCCTGGGTACGTCAAAACCTTCACCATTTCAGATAACGTAGCGCGCGCCGGTGGGGTTTCAGCGCTTAGAAGCTTGCAAGAAATCCCGCTATGACTTCCTTCGCGGCCTTGAGAAGAGGATGCTTGACCTGTACTGGCTGTTCAAGCTTCTCGAGTTGCTGAACTCTGAAGTATATTGGAGGATGGGGATCGAGGCTTATCCATTCTTGGAGGCGGTTTAGTGGCAAGCGTTCGATCAGCAGTCTTTTGAAACCTATTTTCTCGAGAGACTTGGCCAGTATTCTTGGTTGTCCTATGACCATTGCAGATACGAGGTCGGCTCTCGCTTCGAAGAATTTAGCTATGAAGAAGATGAGGGTCATGACTGCCCAGAAGTACAACAGGAATAGCAGGAGAAAATCAAAAAGGATTGGGAAGATTGGAAGGAGGACGTAAAATCGGAACAGGAATTCTGCGCCTGTCAGTCCGTACAGGAGAAGAGGGTCGCGTCCCTTAAGGTGGCCGAATTCGTGTCCTAGAACGCTGACGATTTCTTGTTCGTCGAGCTGGACCAGGAGGCCTGTCGTGATTAGAACTACTCCGCGGCTTGGGCTTATGCCAGAAGCAGCTGCATTGGGCATCAAAGTGTTGGAAACGACGATTTCAGGAATGGGGAAGCCGAATTTGTCAACGACCTTCTTCACCAGCTGGTACACGTTGACTTTCTTAGTGACCAAGTTCTCGGGCCTGCAGTCAAATCCGAATTTTCCTAGAACTTCCTGGGCTGCTTCGCAGTTTATCTCGCCTTTCTTGGACATTGCCAGTTCATACATCTCTTTCTTCATTTTGATTATCTGGTCTTTCGTGTAGGTCTGCTTGAACGATTCGTGTGCTTCGAGGGGAAGTCGATATTCGAGCAGGTGTATGGTTGGGTTCTGTTCGGTTATGTGCCAGTCTGCGGTTCTTTCTATGATTTTGTTGGAGTAGAAGATGATGATGAGTTGTATTCCCAACAGCACTATTGGGGCGATCCACCCCAAGAACTCGAACAGGAACAGGCCGAGAGTGATGAAGACGACGAAAAGAAGGACTTGGGTTTCAAGAAACATGCGGTTGATTGTCTTCCTCTCTCTCCCAAAATGCTCTTCTGGAACTATCTTCTCTCCCTCTCTCCACGCAAAATACAGTGTGCTCATTCTGACCTCTTCTTCGAAAAAGTCGACCAGAAGCATCACGTCCTCTTTGACTTCGTTGACCCATTTTTCTGACGCTTCGGCGTCGAGCTTTGTGATTTGCACGCCTATGGGTGCGCTGGTTTTGATTTCGACGTGCAGTTTCTGTTTAATAGTTGAGTCTGCTACGTCGAAAGCTAGAAGCGGGTGACCGTCTGCGGTTGTTCTGGAAACGTTTGAGAATCGGGTTGGGGCGGCTAGCACGTATTTGCGTTGGATGTAGTCGAGGAGTTTCTCTCTGTAGGCGGAGGGGATTTCGGTTCCAATTTTGTAGAAGACAGGCTTGTCGGACATCTTTTTTGAACTTTCCTCATGCGCATAGGAGATGCTGTATTGATGGTGGTTGGGTTCTTAAGTGTAGCAATTACGGAAGTGGCATATTTGTGTTTTTCAGAATCCCGTCAGCGCGCGCTGCTACTTTCATGTTTGCTTTCTGCGAACAATTCTTCGATAGAGGTCCTTGACGTGGCGCAAGGCATGTGCCAGAAGCACTTGCTCTTGATCATATGCTCTTCTTAGTTTGGATTCTCGGGAAATCAGTTCTTCTTTGAGTTCGGTGATCTCTTTCTTCGGCGAAAACTTGACGTATATCGGTACGCCTATTGCGAGCAAAACCAGGCCTAGTACGATCTGAGTGATCGTGCACTGCGTGACTAGAATGAGTGAGAAGATCGTTCCCAAGATTGGGACAAACGAGCCGCCTCTGAGATGAAATAATGCCTTTAGCCCTTTTCTGCGTAGGAAGAAAATCGATGCGCTCGTGGCCAAGTAGGAGACTGCCAATAGAAACACGGAAACGGCGATTAGCATGCTCATGTCAGCATTTGCCGCTATGAATGCGGTAACCGCCGTCACTATGATTCCCAGATAGGGCGTCTTGAATCTTGGATGGATCTTGGCGAAAATGCGTGGAAAAAGTCCATCCACGGCAAGTGCGTATCCGAGTCTTGACGTTCCTATCATTCCCGACTCGTCAGAACCAGCAACCGAAATCAGAGCGCCGCCCCCGACTATTATGCCAGCGACGAGCGCCAGTACTGGTAACGAAGCCAACGCCGCACCTGTCGCTGTAGGCAACGGAGTGCTGGAACTCGCCAACTGATCTGTAGGCATCACTCCAAAAAGCACCGTGTTTGTTACCAAGTAGAATACGGTAACGATTGAAATACCTAGGACTATGGCTTTCGGGATCGCTCGGCTCGGATCTTTTGTTTCCTCCGCTGGGATAGTTGAGATTTCAAAACCAGCGTAAGCCCAAAATACCAGAACTAAGGTCAGCCCAAAGTTGCCTAGACCGAAAGGAAGGAAGGGCACGAAATTCCCCGTGGCTGTAGCGGGATGTAGAACAATGTAGAATAGGCCAATCACAGAAAAGAGAACCAGCGGAGCAAGCTTGGCTACTGTAAGAACATCGTTAGTCTTCCCAGCAGCTCTAACTCCAACAATGTTAGTCACTACGAGAAATGCGATGAACAGTCCTTTGACAATTGTCTGGAAAATCGGGTTAAACTCAAGGCCAGGCAGGAAAAACATCAGATACTGTGTAAAGGCCACTGGAAAGACAGCCAAGGACACCCATTCAGCCAACCAGAGCGACCAGCCAACAAGAAAACCGGCAAAAGGTCCCCATGCTTCCTTTGCGTATGCGTATGGCCCGCCGACTTTTGGAAGCAAAGCAGCGCATTGAGCGAAACACAAGGCAATAACGATGGCGATTACTCCAGCTAAAACCCAAACGATCAATGAGAATGGCCCGAGATACTTGGCTCCGAACGCTGACGCCACATAGATGTCGGCCCCTATGATAGATCCAACGACAAGGTTCGTCACGTCAAAAAGCGAAAGCTCTGACTTGAGTTCGACTTCTGGCATTAGAGCCATCTAGAGAAAGCGGCTACATATAAAATATTCTCAGAGGTCATAATAATACGTCAGATTTTCGAAAGGTAACAAACTCGCACGCAAACGTGCCTAATACTTCCATTGGTGGAGTCCCACATTGTTCGGCATTAATCCCGGTCGATCGATCGAGACACGTTTGCTGAGTTGCTCGCTGACCAGCTTGCGCGACTCGGGCATTATGACTTTTACGCATTTTGCGGAAACGTTATAGCCGACAGAATGCAGATTGTTGGACTTGTGCATATGGATTGATTATCAATAGAGTCAAAACGCGCCAGAGGATTCTTATGGTCCAAATGAGTAATGAAGAGCTAATTGAAAAAGCGAAATCTGTGCTTAGACCAAGAAAGATAAGTCATGGATTCACTGTTGGCGACGTTGGATGTGCATTGATTACAAATAAAGGCAACGTCTATCTCGGTGTTTCTATTGATACGGGGTGTGGTATGGGATTCTGTGCTGAACACAGTGCTGTTGCGGCAATGGTTACCCACGGTGAACACATTATTAAGAAAATCGTGGCAGTTGTTAAGAATGGAACACCTATACCCCCGTGCGGAAGATGCAGAGAATTTATGCATCAGATTTGTGAAGAGAATTTTGATGCAGAAGTTATTGTCAGGAAAAAAAAGTCGGTCAAGCTTAAAGACTTGCTTCCACTTCCTTGGGATGCCAAAGGCTAATCGATCGATTAGCGCGCGCTTCGATTACCGTTACAATGAAGCGAAGAAAGGAGAACAACAACCCTAGAAGACACTTTTATCATTCCTCTAAGCCAGTTTTCGGTTTTGCGGAAAAGCTATAGCCGAACGAGACCAACTGTTCTAATTGGTGACTCGAGTTGCTTAAAGGAATAACGGTGAATCTGAGGGTTATGGAAAAAGACGATTTGCCGATTTTTGTAGAATGGGCTAACAAACCTGAGGTCTTTGGTGAACATAATCCTCTACACCAGATGTCCAAAGTGGAAGCAGAGAAAATGCTTGATAACCCTAACATTGATCCCTTCTTGATAGAGAAGAAAGACGGAAGCAGAATCGGTTTCATATTCCATTTTCACGTTCTCCATCTGGGAACTGGAACTAAGCAACTGGAAATTGGCTATACTCTAGTTCCTAGTGAAAGAGGGAAAGGCTACTGCACTGAAGCTATAATGATTATGGTGGATTACTTGTTTCTATCTAAGGACATAATGCGTATTCAAGCCCAAACTGACCAGAGAAATGCAGCTTCCCAGAAGGTCCTAGGAAAAGCAGGGTTCAAGAAGGAAGGAACACTCCGCAAGAACTTCTTCATAAGAGGAGAATGGACAGACGACTACATTTACAGCATCATCAGAGAAGAATGGAAAGAACCAAAAGTGCTCACAAGAACGGCTTCATAGCCATTTGCTCATCTTTAGGAAGTCTACGCCCCACCATTCTTTGCGCAAATATGCTTCTGGCACAAACCCCAGTTTGAGATAAAGGTTCATTGCAGGAATTAGGATTGGAAGAGTGTATAGAGTTATCTTGTGGCATTTCTGCTGTCTGCAGTATTCAACAACGTGATCAAGCAAAGTCTTGCCCTGCCCTTTACGTTGATGTAATGGGTGAACGCAGATAAACGAAAGCATGGCAAGACCACCCTCACTATCATTACCACGCAGTATTCCTCCTATCGCTGCTCCAACAATTGCCGCGTTTTCTTCCACCACAAAAAGAAAGCTGTTGGGTTCCTGAATCCGTTTCTTGGTGTCTTCATGGCTGTATTGTTGAAAGTCGAATTCCAAAGCCCTTCTAGGATAGTAGTCTTTCTCATAGCGATTCCATGCATCTTCAAATGATGCTCCAAAGACGCTTAAGGCGTCATCAACATCTTCAAGACTCATTCTTCGTACCGTGCCCATGACATCACATCTGCAGATTTCAACTCTAAATGACTGCTAGAAACTGATAAGGACTTTGGACAAGACTTTGTCCCACCAGCCAACACGGGGGTGAGTAGACGTTGTGGAGGAGTTATAGCGCGCGCGACAACGGTGACGGTCTGTGACAGAGAATTTTTTTACACGGCACTTTGATCGATTCGTTTCTAATAGCTAGTACCAGCCCAGTGTACCCTCCCGCTTTGACCTGTTCACACCCCACCAAAACACCCTGTGCCCGAGAGGGAGCAGCACAGCCGCGAATAACGCTCCCCCCAGAAACTCGAGGATCACTGACGGGTCCGTAAGGGACGGGTTCGTCAGCATCGCTACTCTACAGAGGTGGTACACCCAGGTCTGCGGCAAGAACCACGAGATTATCGAGGCACCTGGGAAGAGGATAGTGTTGAGATAAATGACGGGGAAGGCTACGCCGGCGAAGAGGCTCTGGAGGACGTTCACAGCCCAGGTTATAGGATCCGTCGACTTCGTGAGTATTTTCAGCCCAGTTGAGATCATGGCAAGCCCCATCATGATGGCTGCCGAGATAGTAAAGGCCAGGATCACCGCCACTAGGTTTGGACGGATTGTTGCGTGGAAGAATGAGGTTCCTATGAGGAGGTACGGTATGAAGCTGAGGGCCGAGAAAACGTAGGTCCACATGATGTTCCCAAGTACGAAGATTGGCGTGCTCACGCCGGTCATCAGTATCGTCTCAAGCGTCCATGGGTTGAGCTGGTTCTGCACACCCAAAACGAGAGGCATGACTAGGTTGCTCACCGCCACTCCGACTAGGAGGAAGGAGACGTAGTCACTCCCATACATCTCTTGCACGGGCCTCTGAACGTAGGCAGCGCTGATACCCCAGCTAAAGACACCGATCAAGATGCCCACGACCTGGGTTATCGCGGCCGTCCGATACGTGGTCCAGCTGGAAAAGTCCCGCTTCATGAATGCTAAAATCTGTTTGAAAGCTAAAGGGATCTCCATGGCTAGCCTCCTCCCTGCCCACGGCTGCGCGCAAGACTCCCGTCCTTGCCGGTAATAGCGTTGAAAGCATCCTCAAGAGTCGGCTCCTCAGTGTTGACTGACTTGATCCTGAGGCCACTCTCTGCTAGCATTCTGAGGATCTCGGCGAGATCAATATCCTTCTCGACCCTCATTGTCAGACCATAGAATCTTTTCCCTTGGTTCACTTCGGCGGAGACGCTGCGGACGTTCTTTGCCGCCTCGAGATCCTTGACAAACCTCTTCTCCTCTGCGCCGAAGAGAGCGTCAACGAAGACTATCTGGAGGAATCTGTCCTCTGTAACGAGGTGCCTCACGTTGTCCGGTGTGTCTAAGGCGATCACCTTGCCTCTCTCGAGGATCGCGAGTCTGTCGCAAAGTTCCTGCGCCTCTTGAAGGTTGTGGGTGCTTATTAGAATCGTCTTTCCCTCCTTTCGGGCGAGCCTATCGATGATCATTCTCCTGAACTCATCGGCGGAGGCCGGGTCTAGGCCGGTCGTCGGCTCGTCGAAGACGATGATGGGTGTGTTCCTGAGGAGGGCCCTGCAGAGAAGTAGCTTCCGCTGCATCCCTGTCGAGTATCGCTGGTAGCCGTCATCTGCTCTATCCGCGAGGTTTGTGAAGTCCAGGAGGTAGCTTATTCTCTCCTTCGCTTCAGCGTCGCCGAGACCGTAGAGGAGAGCGTAGAACTCAAGGTTCTGCCGGCCGCTTAGCCGCCAGTTGAATCCACGGCTTTCCGGCAAAACGGCTTGTAGGTTCTTTAGCACCTCGCCCGACTCCCTCTTAGGGTCGAAGCCGTTGACGTAGACCTCCCCCTCGTCGTGGATGACGAGGGTGCAGAGGATCTTGATCAGGGTTGTCTTCCCCGCGCCGTTTGGGCCGAGGATACCGAATATCTCTCCTTCCCTAATTCTGAGGTTGACACTCTTGAGGGCCTCTATGAAGGGACCCCTAGAACCCTTGATGGCTCCAAGGATGGCGCTGATGCTGCCTACGGTTCCCCGCGCCGCGGGGCCACGGGCAATGACTACAACGTCTCTCCTCGATGTAGTAGGGTACCTCTTCACGAGGTTAACGGTCTCAATGGCATACCCCATGTTCATCAGGCTTCTAGCTCAGCAAGTAGGGCAAGTTTGAACACAGTATGATTTGAAGTATGGTTTAAGCATAACCACGCGCGCTACGGTGCTTTTTATGCCAGTTTAAGGAAGCGCACGATAAAAGAGTTATATTTGCTGCGGCAGAGTGTTCTTTCGTGGAGAGATAGATGTGGCTGGATTAGAGTACTTAGTATCGATAGGCTTGTGGTTTGTCCGTGCTTTCGTTTCAAGTTTGGTTTGTTTGCTGATCGGGTACGTTGGAATTAGGAGTATCACACTTTTTACGACGAAGATCAAAGAGTTCGAGAGTGTCAAGGGTAATTCTCTAGCAACTGGCCTCTTTGTGGGCGGCTTTTTTGTTTATGCTGGCTTGGTTGTCTACGGTTCGATGGTTAACCCGTTCTTCCTTTCGCAGGCAGTGACCATTGGCGCCTACTTCAACTTGCAGAGGCTCCTTGTTGTTGTCATCAGCTTTTTTGTGAGTCTGTTCTTCGGCGGCTTGTTCTACTTGGTTTTTTCCAGGGTCAGACCTTTCGGCGTCGACCTAGACGACATCAACAAGCATCCTGTGTCTGTTGGGATCTTCCTGTTCTGCTACCAGGTTTTCTTGGGGCTCATAGTGTTGGCAAGCCTAACCAGCCCAATAACATAGCCGAGGACAACGAATGACTCACATGCGATACTTCATGCTGTTCTTGCTTCTCTGCGCGTCAGCTGTTGCAGTGATCAAAACTGCTAGCGGGCGTCCAGCTTCTAGCTTCAGTCTCCAAGATGGTGACTGGTATGACAACTGGGGAATAGACAGGAATAGCTACGCAGGTTCTCATGGCTACCTGCCTAACCTTGCGTCTGAAACCCTCGGCGAAAACAAGGAACGGGCTTATAGCATCGGCGAATGGTTCCAAGGCAGCTATTCAAGTAAGACCGAAAGGGCAGTCGCCATCCTAAAATACGTTCAGAAGTGGACAGAGTACGGCTATGACAGCGAAAATGTCATCAGAAACGGCGTCGCTCAAGACGAGTGGGCTTGGAATGCCGATGAAATGGCACACGCTTTCAACGAAACCACAGGCGTTACAGCCATCGGAGATTGTGAAGACATGGCCTTTCTGTGTGGCACAATCTATGCGGGCGCAGGTTTCGACGCTGCCATCGTTGATGCAACCGACCATTGTGCTCTGCTGATTTGGCTTCCGGAATTCTCGAACGCAAACGCCTATTGGGATATTAATGACGGCAAAGGCTCTGGTTGGATATGGGTTGAAGCTACGGGCAGCTCTAACCCTCTGGGTTGGACCCCGCCGGACTTCGAAGACGGCGGATGGACTGCATATCCGATCACGAATTCTTCGGAATTAGTTCCTGAGCCTGAACCGTCTCAGCCCACTTCGACTGATTTGGATATTCTAGGCATTATTGTTGCGATAATTTTCGCAGTCATAGTAGCCTTGATTAGGCTGAAGAGCACGCAATGAATTCTACCTATTTTTTCTTTTTTGCTTCCTCTATCTTCCTTGCCATTTCATAATCCAGAAGAAGAGGAGCGTTCCCCTTGGAAGGTCCGTTGCCGCTTGCGATGTAAACTGTGCCTGCATCATAAACAGACGCACTTCCAGATGATACTGCAACCGTTCCAGCCATGAAATTCTTGGCTTTGTCAATAGGTAAGAAATCGGGGAGAGCCGATCGGTCATAGAATATCTTCCATTCCAAGCCTTTCTGTGTCCTATGTTCTGCCATAATTCCTTCGGCACTTCCTTCGCCCGAAAGAGCTGTTTCAGACTGCAGTGAAGTTCCAACAGCAAAAAGAACCAGTTTCCTGTTGAAGCTAGCTTCGACAACCTTGATGTCTGGGATGTCTATTATCAGCGATCCTTCAAAAGGGTTTTTTCCCTTTCCCCATCCACTTAGCCATTTAGGACGCCGCATATGCACCAGATTCCAAAACGCTCATTCCGATATAAAACACCTTCCGCGTGCGTTTCGATTGATCGTCGCCTTCACGCCTAACTGACAAAGCTAGTCTGTCGGGCTGCCATGACTTCATCGTAGATTCTGCTTGCAGAGTAGCCAAAAGGGTTGAACATGCTTGCAGCCGATGCGTAAAGAAGAAGCAGGTACTTCTTGACATCCGCGTTCGTGCTCTTCTCTATCAGCTCTTCCGCCCTAACCCTCCTTTCATAATGCTTGTTCTCAGCTGAGGTAAAAAGGAACTTCACGTTCTTTCCCGCTGCAACGTCAGCGCCTTCCTTCATCAACTGCCTGGCGGCAATGACTTGACTGACCATCTGCTTGTATCTGCTCAGATCCTTCGACAAATGCTTCGTGACGATCAGGTCCAAAACCGTAAATTCTCCCTCAAGAAGCTTCTCCCTATATTTCCGCACAATCTTCAGGGCTTCAGGAATCTTTTCCACGAATTCCTTGGCGTTCTTGGCTTCTGCGAGCACTTCCAGCATTCTGGTTTGGGCGTCACACACAAACTGAGGAGTGTCTCTTCTTCGCACTTCAAGACCTCTAACCTTGATCTTGCCACTCTCCATAACCCCATAGTAACGATTCAAAACACCAACATTCGGATGCATCTTGGAACTAAGAAAAACAATCCACTTGTAACGGCCTTCAAAGCTGAGCGGAATGCCAGTCACTTTGGCTATTTCCTTACAGAGGTTCTGATAATCCTCGTTTGTTGCATCCTTCTTCTTGAGCCACAGCGAATCCACGATGCCATGTATGATCCTGAACCCGCTTTCTTCCGCAATTCTCGACGCTTTCAAAAATGCTTCTCTACCAAAAGCACAAACGCCAATATGCCCGTCTACCGTGCCAAATCTTGCATTTCTGTAGCCGAGATAACCAAAGCATGTCACAAGAATCCATTTCAGAGCCGTCTGCCGATTATCATAGACCTCCCTCAATTTTTCGTTCTCAGTCTCCGATTTCAGCTTCTTGTAAAGAAGCCTCTTCTCTACTATAGGCTTCAAAGCCTTAGGCACTATACCTTTCCGCTTCTCACAGATGTTATAGCCAAGCTCCGGAATACGCACCTTCGAATCTGGACAGCATCTGCACAGAACCGTCTCAGCTGAAATATTGTTGTTAACCATAACCGTCGGATACATGGACGAAAAGTCAACCTCCCCAACGTCATCATGAACCCCAACTTCTGGCTCGTAAATGAAACCTCCACGGTCTCCGACCAACAACTCAAAAGCAGATTTAAAAGATTCAGGAGTACTCTTGTTTCTAGGAATCAACATGTTATCCTTGATGGCTTGGTAAAACTGTATTGAAGACATGCTTGAGCCAATTGAAGAACGTGCAGCCGTGTGAAGTGAGACCCTGCACGTCCTTGCTATCTCAAATAATCCATCCAACCCGCACTCAGCAAGAATGAACGTGTTCTTTTCATCAACATGAACTCTCCCATACAACCGTCTCATTGGAGCCCGATAAAACGTTCGACCATACGAAAAGAAGGTTCTTCCACGCATATTCTTAGCTACGAGGGGAACATCGTCTCTGCCCAAAACAAGGCGTTCAAGAACACCATTGATTAGGGCTCTTCGAACAAGATAAGGAAACAGATACGAATCTCCGCCTCTGGTCACGACAATGTCCGGGTCAAGCTCTTTGATCACGCCTACGAGTCTAAGCAGCTTTTCTGCCTCTTTGCCCGAGTCGATAATCACCTTATTCCCGCTCTGGTCAACGACTATTCTGTCTATTGGATCATTGATCTTTGCGATCTTGCCTTGCTTGGCAGCTTCAACCTCGACCTTCATGATTCGCAACTGTGGAACCGCATAGTCCACGCTTTCAGCTGAATCCAGAAGGCTGAACCTAAGATGGGCGTTCTCAGATTCTATGTCCACAAAGCCCAAGGGAAAGACGTCGCGACTGTAAAAGTATGTTTGCTCGTGTTTCAGATCACAGTTGAAAACCTGATATTGCAGGTATCTTCCAGCCTTCAAAACCCTCTGAGTAAATGATGGAGTCATTCTGCAGTCTTTCAAAACCAACTCAAGAACTCTAGATTGTTCCACGTCCGTTGCTCTGGCATATCTACGAACAAAATCCCAAGAAACTACTGCTCTATCATGGAAAAGCTGACTGGCCAACCTGTCAAGACTCTCTTCCTTTCCTGAAACGAATATTCTAGGTCTGAAACTGTCGGTTAACCGTATTCTCTGCCCATTTTCCGCAATCACCCAGACTGCGAACTCTCCAAGCGCCGAAGGATAAGCGTCTAGTATCCAACCCCTCACGTGCTCAAAGCTGGGCGGGGCGCTGCTTGGTTGCATTGAGCTCCTTCTCTAGATGTATTATCCTCTTTTGCTGTTCCAGCAGAATTGACATGACCATCGGCTCAAACATCTCTGGTCGCGTAGCGTTGCTTCCTGCAGAAGCATGATTCCTGCAAGCATCAGTCATCTGTTCGAATGCTTCGCTATCATCAGTTCGCAAGGCCTTAACAAACCCGCTCCATGTCTGGAGTTCCGTGTCCAAAGCAAGCCGATAAGACTCAATCGTCTTCCCCATTACTGCATCGCCTCCGCAAAATCGTCAAGCGTCAAGTTCTCAGATGGAAAATCAACGCAACCCGGCTTGAACAAGGGATGTTTCTCTAGAGCAAACTGGCTGCTATACGGATACGCTGACTTCTTGGTTATGGATATGTTGACGTTTGATCTTGCGCATGCAACCGCATGGAGGAAAGAGTTGCGTCTTGAGTAGTCATGTAGTGGACAGGCGGCTAGCACTATGGCGCTGTTCTCCTCGGCAAATCTCGCGAGGTAAGCAGTCACTTGGCTGAAAACCTCCTTGCTTTCTTCTGGCGGAATATCTTTGTCAAGATAAAGTCCCGCGAAATCTGAGATAACAACGAGCTTGGCGTCGCGTTTTGCAGCGGCCTCTTCGATCTTGTCGAGTATTATGGACGTCATCTGGTGCGCTGTAAAGGCTCTTGAAATGAAGATTCGCTGTAAAGCCTGCCTCGGTCTTAATCCATGCAGTCGAGCAAGTCGTGATGCGCTGTAGAGTCTGAACGTATTGCCGCCATCAACGAACAAGACATCTGATTCAAAACCGCCTAATTGATATGGAAGCTGAGCTCTGACTGCAAGAAGCAGCGACAAAGGCAAGACAGATGGAAGGCCATGAATCACGGCAAAGTCGCCCTGTACAAATCCCGGAAACAGGGTATCGATGTCTTGCATGTTGAACGACAATAGAGATTGCGATGAAATGGACTTGATTATGATGCTTTGAGCCAAAATTGTTCACTTCCTCAGGTCAGATCAGGGATTTAGAAAGCAGTTTCTGTGACTCTTAACAGTTGAGGCGATCAGTATTCCTTCAGACGTAGTGAGAGTGAAGTTAAAGTGAAAACCTAGCGCGCGCTCACATGACCGTTTTCTTCTAAACATAGACACGTTAAACTAGCTCAAAAGGACTGACAGAGGTGCACGCGCGGCCAATTTGACCCATTGACTACTTTCTCTTCCCGAAACACTCCATGCAAACGGCGACCAACTTCACGTCTTGAAGAGGTTGCGGCAATGATGTTAAACCCTTTGCAAGCACGGTCACATAACCCAAAGGCTTTCCGCACTTCTGGCATCGCAATGGTCTATTGTTGTTCATTCTCCATCAATAGAGATTACTTCTTACAGTCCCTTTTAAGCCAGTCTTTGATTTTACGGAAAAGTTATAGCGAACAGGAAGATCCAGTTCCATTGGCTCGAGTGTTGAATTAAGTTGCTTGAAGGCAAGAGTGTAAACCTTAGAATAATGGAAAGAGATGATCTGTCTATCGTAAAAGGATGGGATAGCGCGCGCTATGACGTTGGTATTATGGGCGAATATGAGCCTATTGTCGAAGAAACTAAAGCAGATTTGGAACGGCAATACGATAAACTGACTGAAGGGCAATGGTTCTTTGTAGAGACGAAAGATGGCACTAAGATTGGGTTCATTGCTCACTTTGTGGCACATGGCACAGTGATAGGATACGCACTTCCACCAAACGAAAGAGGCAAAGGATATGGAAGTGAAGCCATCAAGATTATGGTAGATTACCTATTTCTCTCAAAAAACAAAGTGAGAATCCAAGCCGAAACTCACCCTCAGAACATAGCCTCTCAAAGGGTTTTGGAGAAGGCAGGTTTTAGGAGAGAAGGAATAATAAGAAAATCCTTCTTCAGCAGAGGAATCTGGAGAGACACGGCAATGTACGGCATTCTCAAGGAAGAATGGAAAGAACCAAGAATACTGGCAAAGGCAACCTAGAAAATTGGAATGAAACGATCGATCGTCTAGTTGCTATCTGCAAAAGCTAACATAAAATGGAATATTGAATCGATGCCAGTTGCCAGTAAATATCGGTCGATCTGATCTACAATGCGTCGGATTCAATCGAGTTGCCTCGCGACAAAGAAAAAATGCAGCCCATGGCTCGCCTATGCAGCGATATCCTAGGCGTACTGCAGACACAAGAAGACCGAACTTCCACGATCGCGTTACTACAATTGGCGTTTAGTGCGAGGAACACGCAGCTTGGGTAAGGGAGCTGTCCGCCGGCGGAGGATCAACCTAACATTAACATAACACTTAAGTGTTAACAATCGTTTTCCAAAAGCAGAAATACGGAAATCGGGAAAAGATTCAGGCACGAAGGATTCCAGGACAATTCTGCCACAGCCATATAGCGATTGATCGATCGAGTTTAGGTAAGCATACGCGCGAGAGGTCCATAGAAGTGCAGGACTAGAAGCATTTAGCTGACTCCCCTCGTTTCTGTGAGAGCTATTTCGTTGCCAAGATACTTCTGGTTGCTCATCTTCTTGACTTTCAGGAATCTTTGCGAGCCTTTCTCGCAGATGCTGATCTCCCCATCAAACAAGCCCAGAATTGCTCGGACTTCTTGACGCGGATGCATCATGGGATCTACTACAGCTAGGTTGGTGAAACCTTTTGACTTTAGTTCCGGAATAATTGCATTTAGCCATCTCCTAGTCTGAAGGGCTCCATGCTGTAGTAGAACGTCTGGAATGATTTCTATGCATATTCTTCTGGGTCCCTTCATCGAGTCGTCTAGTACGCGGAAGGCTGAAGATAGGCCAATGTTAATGTCGGTTAGGTTTTCTACTCCACCTAATTCGAATACGTTAAGGAAGCTTTTTGTTATTGCGGTTGCTTGGGGGTTGCAGATTAAGAGGTAGAAGTGGGATTGCATCTTTTCGGTGAGATTCTTCATTTCAAGGGGGTTGATGGTCACGTAAAATGTGACTTCGCCACTTTTTGCCCCTGTTTCAATAAACTTCTCAATCAGCAAATCTCTTTCATCACATGGTGGTGAGGTTAGGATAACTGCGTAACTCTCGGGCATTCCACCAAGAAGCAAGCTGTCAAGGTATCTATATCCTGTGGTTATGCGACCTGGAAGAACAGTGTTTGAAGCTTCTGGTTCCGACGGTTCGGGAACTGGGACCATTTTGAGTCTAGATTCTTGACGATAAGAGCTGAAGTCAGCTTGTTGAACAAGCTGTCTGTAAGCCGTTACGTCGTGGGTGGTGAAGATTCCAACAACTTTGTCGTTCTTGACCACCGGAATGTGCTTTACTCCGTTTTTGGCCATTAACTTGGTTGCTTGAAGAACCGAACAGTCTGGAGAGCATGTTATTGGAGACCTCGTCATGAACTCTCTTACCCTTGCTTTGCCTGGATTCAAAGCTTTGGCAACAACCTTTGTTAATACGTCCCATCCAGTAACGATTCCAACGAGTTTTCCCTTTTCAGTGATCGGAAAGCTATCTATGTTGTGCTTCAGCATGAGCTTGGCAACTTCATTTGCTGTCGCAGTGACATCTAGGCTAACAACCGTTTTGGTCATTAGGTCGCCGACCCTAACAGAAAGGAATTGATCTGTAGACATCCTAGTCTCCACCTTGGAGAGCAATTGAGCATTTAAACCTTGTTTCATAACGTGCGCAAAAACCGCAGGTATTCTCTGTTTGGGCTCTTCTTGTACCGTCTTTTCGGTCCGGGTGCGCTCATGCTCCTCGTTTTCCCAATTTTCTTCTCTCAGTCTCCACCTTTCTCTTCAGTACCTCAAAATAGTCTTGGGCTTGTAGCAGATTTTGGCGGTCATTTTCAAAGTCTTCCAGTTTCAAGACGGCAAACCAGCCTTCACCGTAGGGGTCCTTGTTTGCCAATTCAGGACTCTGACTCAGTTTCTCGTTCACCTCTTTGATTGTGCCGCTCACTGGTGATAGAAGGTCAAGCACTGATTTGGTTGACTCGAAAGACGCTATCTCATCGAACTGTTCAACCCTGCTGCCAAGCTCGTTGAATTTGACGAAAATGATGTCGCTTATCATGTTCTGCAGGAAATCGGTGATGCCGACCTTCGCCGTATCTCCCTCGATTCTTGCCCAGCAATCATTCTCGTTGTAGAACAAATCCTTGGGCACACGAAATGCCCATTTGTCAACTTTGATTTGATAGGGTTCTTCAACCATTATAGCTCACTTTCCAACGATTCTGTCTATCTCTGCTGCAATCTCTTCTGCTAGTTTTTCTGCCAGCTTCTCTCCCTCGGGTCCTATGTCTGACGGGGACCCAGGCTTGAGGTTGTGCTTCTGAACACTCTCCGGGATCAGAATTCTCGCCTTTATTCTTGCTCCGTTTCTTGCGGCGATTTTGGTTGCACACCGTTCTGCGCAACCATCAATAGGAATAGACGGGTGCGTTTTGACAATTTCTGAGTAAGGTTTGACTCCAGCAACTAATGGCGGAATACAGACAAGCACCGCTTTGTCTGGCCTCAGCTTCTCGACAACTATGAAAGCGCAAGCACGGGCCACCGATCCTAGGGCTTTGTCCATTCCTGCACAAGGGATAACGGCCACTTTGTCTTCTGCAGATGGCTTTGAGCTCACTTCTTGGCTGTTTTGCATAGGATCTCGTCCACTTTCTTGGCTATTTCTTCAGCCACTTTCGTGGCCAACTCCATTTCTTGAGGCTCAAGTCTTTCTCTAGACTTAGCCTTCAGGTGAGGATATTTCTTCATTACTTCGGAGACTAGAATCGTTGCTACCGGCTTTCCGCTGAACTTTCTAGTTCCTGCCTCAGCGCACTTCTTACTGCAACCATCTACAGCGATTGTTGGAAAGACTCTGGCAAACGCCCGTTCATCTTCGCCTCCTGCGAGAAAAAGCGGTAGACACAGCGTTACTGTTTGATCAGGTCTAAGCTTCTCCAGAACGAGACGTGTTGCTACACGCGAAATTGTTCCTTCTGGCAGGTCTTCTCCGCTGCAGCAGATTATTCCAACTTTTCCTGTTGCAAGTGTCATTCTAGTTTCCCTTACGTAGAATTTCGTCAGCTTTCTTTGAGAGGTCTTTTGCGATGATTTCGGCAAGCTTGTCTCCTTGGTCATTCAATTCTATTACCCCTTCAGGCTTCAGGGACCTGTTCTTTCGCAAAACGTCGGTAACAATTGTATTGTGTACTAGTTTTCCCATGGACGCCTCAATGTTCTTTTTCGAACATTGGGCGGGACAACCGTCCACTGCGATGCAAGGATTTTCCCTCACGAGTTTCAACGCATCGCCGTCTCCCATGGTCAGTAGTGCCAAGCACACGGTTCTTGTTTCTTTTGGTTTCATTCGTTCGATTACTTTGTATGTTGCTACTCTACCCACGGTGCCTAGGCTTTTGCCTATTCCACTGCAGGGCACTATTACGACCTTGTGGTTTTCCATTCTTCAGAATTCTCCCTAGTCTTCTTGATGATGCTTAGGACTTCTGGTTTTGATGGAAAGCCAAGCGCTTCGGGTGCACAAACCACGCGGCATGATCGGCAAAAGACTACGCAGTTGTCTGGCTTTGCGACGATCAGTTTCTTTTCTTTTTCATCAATAGCGAAAACTCCATGTGGGCAAAATTTAAGACACTGTGGGTCGCCTTCGCAGAAATTGCACTTGGTATAGTCGACTAGGGGGCACCATGGTATCTTGTTTCTCGGCACTCCCATGTACGTTTCTTCGGTCACTTTGCTGTTTCCTCCAGAGTCTTCTTGACTAATGCAAGGGCTTCTTGTGTCGTCATGTTTCTAGCGTCGATCGGGATTAGGTCCTTATTGATGTCGAGGCCAGCGTTGACGACGGAGTCTTTGAACAGTTTCCTCTGCATTATTGGTGCGCAGCCAGCAACCAGATATTTCCGATCTTTCTTGAGAAATTCGGCTAGGAATCGTTCACCATCTTCGTCGCATAACATCGGGTGAATAAACGCGTATTCAACCGGATACTCGGCCCTTATGATGTTTATGAAATCCCACATATCCATCTTTGAAAAACCCGGACACTTTCCAGTGCAGACGCAGAAGATGAAGCCTATTTTCTTGTTCTGTTTCTTTTCCAATTCGGATACCAGCAACGTTGATATGGAAATGGTAGATGACAATATTTAAATATTGCTATTGACCTAACGATGTTCATGCATTCAAAGAAGGGCAGCCAGCTCAGGTTCAAAGCAAAGATTTTCAACGCTTTGTCCGATCCAATGAGACTTGAGATAATTGAGTTCTTACGCGGAGGGGAGAAATGTGTCTGCGAAATAGTTCCTCATCTGGATTTGATTCAACCAGTGGTTTCGAGGCATCTCAGGATTCTCAAGGATTGCGGTCTCCTAAAGTATAGGAAGGAAGGCAACCGGCGACTTTATTCAATTGCGGACACCAGGGTATTCGAGATAACCGATGCTGTAGGCTTAGATCTAGTCGATGCTCTTACCAAACGCGTCATTGAACAAATAGCTTGTTAGGACATGGGAATGCAATGACTTCGGAAGAGCACGCAAAAAAGGAAGTGTCCCTCGGTCTATGGGAGAAGTATCTGACACTGTGGATAGCTATCTGCATAGTTGCCGGTTTGCTAGTCGGGCGGTTCCTACCTGAGTTTGGGCAGTTCATGGAGTCCCTCAAGTTTGCACAGCTATCGATTCCAATAGGAATACTGCTGTTCTTCATGATGTATCCCACAGTGGTTGGAATACAATTTAGCGACGTCAAAAAGGCAGCAAGAAACCCCAAACCTCTTCTCGTCACGATAATCGCAAACTGGGTGATAGCTCCACCGCTGATGACACTTTTGGCTAATACATTCTTAGCGGGTAATCCTCAGTATATTGCTGGGTTGATACTTCTGGGCTTGTCTCCTTGCACCGCAATGGTGATGTGGTGGATGTTTCTGGCTAAGGGGGACATGGCTCAAGGTCTAATCAACACAGCGGTCAACGCATTGCTCATGCTTGTGCTCTATGCACCTCTTGCCGGGTTCTACTTGGGTGTGAGCAGCATTCCAGTGCCTTGGGACTTGATCG
>Ga0209253_10001334_pt1 | contig 21672 bp, 26 predicted proteins | sample FrelakmetBRP12BR_FD_187145 | JGI IMG/M metagenome (GOLD analysis project Ga0209253, IMG submission 187145) | Freshwater lake sediment microbial communities from the University of Notre Dame, USA, for methane emissions studies - BRP12 BR (SPAdes)... | ecosystem: Environmental > Aquatic >...
CTGCTGCACGTCAGCGTCCCCTGACGCAGATCGGGGCCCTGACGCAAATCGGGGTCTGACCCCGATTTTGCTTTGGGCCCGATTCAGCCTTTGACGCAGACAAGCGGGCGCAGCGACGCGACGCGGCGGGCGAGGCCGGCGCGCTCGGTGGCTTCCGCGACTTCGTCGATGTCCTTGTAGGCGCCGGGCGCCTCTTCGGCGATGCCGCGCATCGAGTTCGAGCGGATCACGATGCCGCGGTTGCCGAGCTCTTCGACGACCGCGCGGCCGCGCCAGCGGCGCAGCGCCTGGTTGCGGCTCATCGCGCGGCCGGCGCCGTGGCTCGCGGAGCTCCACGCGCGCTCCTCGCTCTGCTTCGTCCCCGCGAGGATGTACGAACCGGTGCCCATGCTGCCGCCGATGATCACCGGCTGGCCCACCTCGCGGTAGGCGGCGGGGATCGCCGGGTGGCCCGGACCGAACGCGCGCGTCGCGCCCTTGCGGTGCACGTACAGCAGGCGTTCGCGCCCGTCGACCTTGTGGCGCTCGGCCTTGCACGTGTTGTGCGAGACGTCGTACAGGGTGTCGAGCTTCGCGAGCGGGAAGCGGCGCGCGAACGCCTGGCGCGTCAGGTGCGCGAGGATCTGCCGGTTGGCGAGCGCGCAGTTGATCGCCGCGTTCATCGCGCCGAGGTACTCCTCGCCCTCGGGCGAGCGGATCGGCGCGCACGCGAGCTCGCGGTCGGGCAGCGCGATCCCGAGGCGCGACGCGGCCTTGGCCAGGCTCACGAGGAACTCCGTGCCGATCTGGTGCCCGAGCCCGCGCGAGCCGCAGTGGATCGACACGAGCACCTGGTCCGTGAACAGCCCGTAGGCCGCGGCGGCGCGCTCGTCGAACACCCGCTCGACGCGCTGCAGTTCGAGGTAGTGGTTGCCGGAGCCGAGCGTGCCCATCTCGCCGCGCTGGCGCTTCTTCGCGAGCGACGACACGTTGCCCGGCAGCGCGCCGTCGATGCGGCCGTGCTCCTCGATGAACGCGAGGTCCTCGGCCACGCCGTAGCCGTGCTCCACCGCCCAGCGCGCGCCGCCGAGCAGCACGGCGTCGAGCTGCCGGTCGTCGAGGCGGATCGCGCCCTCGACGCCGACGCCCGCCGGGATGCTCCGCAGCAGCGCGTCGCCGAGCATCTCCGCGTTCGGAGCGACGTCGCCGACCGTCAGGTCGGTCCGCAGGCAGCGGATGCCGCACGAGATGTCGAAGCCGACGCCGCCGGCGCTGACGATGCCGCCGTGCTCGGGGTCGAACGCGGCGACGCCGCCGATCGGGAAGCCGTAGCCCCAGTGCGCGTCGGGCATGGCGTACGCCGGGCCGACGAGGCCGGGCAGGCGCGCGACGTTGGTGATCTGCTCGAGCACCTTGTCGTCCATCGCCTCGAGCAGCGTGCGGCTGCCGTAGAGCCGCGCTTCGTGGCGCGCCTCCCCGGCGGCGCGCGGGACCGCCCAGGTCCACTCGTCGATGCGGCTCAGCCGTGCAATGTCCATCCGGCCCTCAGAGGTCGACGACGCAGCGTGCGTCCCAGCCATCGCCCTGGCGCGCCACGCGCAGCGCGGTCAGCGTGGCGCCCTTCACCTGCGTGCCGCGCTCGAGCCCGTCGTGCCAGGCCTCGCCGCGCGCGACGCCGCGCCAGCGGTCGCCGTCCTGCGCGAGCGCGAAGCGACCGAGCGCAAGCCCGCGCGCGTTCGCGTGCGCGAGCAGCAGGTTGAGCCAGGTGACGAGCGCGAGCTCGGGGTCGGCCTCCGTGAACTCGACGTCGATGCGCTCGCGCGGCTCCACGGCGTCGACGTCGCACATCAGGCCGAACGTCGCCTCGGCCGCGTGCACGAACGCTTCCGCGAGCGTGGTGCCGCGCCCGATCACCCCGGTGTCGGCGTCGTGGTCGAAGTACTCGACGTTCGGGGGCGTCGCGGCGCTCATCGCGCCAGCTCCGGCGCTTCGGCCTGCGCGCGCGTGCGCCGGTCGACGGCGTCGGCGAGCATGCGCACGGCGGGCGAGATCGAGACCGGGTAGCGCGGCCACGGCGGGCTCATGGCCTTGAGTTCGTCCGGCAGCGCGTCCAGCTGCACGCGGCAGTGCGCGCGCAGCCGCGCCAGCGCGGGCGACGGCGCCACGCGCCGGCCGTCGCGCATCACGCACTCGAGCAGCGGCGTGCCCATGCCCGCCTCGTCGGCCAGCCGCACGCTGTCGCCCGCGAACGTGTGGTCGGGGTTCGTGCGCCGCCACACCTGCTTGCGGCCCGGCCACGTCGCCTTGCTCGCGGAACGCTTGCGGCGCGCGATGCCGTCGTACTCCTGCAGCTTGTAGACGGCGTCGAGGAACGGCGCGTCGCTGCTGGTGGTGAGGCTGGTGCCGACGCCGAAGCTCGAGATCGGCGCGCCGGCCTCGACCAGCGCCGCCACGCGGTGCTCGTCGAGGTTGCCGCTGGCGAAGATCGCGGCGTCGCGCAGGCCGGCCGCATCGAGGATGCCGCGCACCGCGCGCGCGAGCGCGTCGAGGTCGCCGCTGTCGAGCCGCACGCCCCTGATGCGGATGCCGCGGGCCGCGAGCTTCGGCGCGAGCGCCGCCACCTTGCGCGCGGCGGCCACCGTGTCGTAGGTGTCGATCAGCAGCATCGCGTTGTTCGGGAACGACTCGGCGAAGTCGACGAACGCCTGCGCCTCGTCGTCGTGCGCCTGCACGAAGGAGTGCGCCATCGTCCCGAACACCGGGATGCCGAAGCGCGGCGCGGCGATCGCGGTGGCGGTGCCGGCGAAGCCGGCGACGTACGCCGCCCGCGCGGCGAGCGCGCCCGCCTCGGCGCCGTGCGCGCGGCGCAGCCCGAAGTCGATCAGCGCGCGCCCTTTCGCGGCGAGCACCGCCCGCGCGGCCTTCGACGCGATCACGGTCTGGAAGTGCACGAGGTTCAGGATCCGCGTCTCCAGCCACTGCGCCTGCGCGATCGGCGCGACCACGCGCAGGATCGGCTCGTTCGGGAAGAACACCGTGCCTTCGGGCATGGCCCACACCTCGCCGGTGAAGCGCATGCCGCGCAGCCAGTCGGCAAAGCCGGGCGCGAAGGTGCCGGCGCGCGCGATCCACTCCAGTTCGTCGTCCTGGAAGCGCGCCTGCTCGATGAAGTCCAGCGCCTGTTCGAGGCCCGCCGCCACGAGGAAGGCCCGCTGTTCCGGCAGCTTGCGCACGAACAGTTCGAACGCCGCCACCTTGTCCATCCGGTGCTGCCAGTACGCCTGCAGCATCGTCAGTTGGTACAGGTCGGTCAGCAGCGGCGAGGCGGCGAGGTCGGTCATCTTTCGGCCGGGCGCTCCTCGACCGCGATGCCCGATGCCTGTCGCATCAGTTCGATCACTTCGTCGTCGGTCAGCTGATGGAAGTCGAGGTAGAAGTAGCCGATCGCGCCGAAGGGCACGGGCTGCGCGAGGCAGACGACGTCGTCGACCTCGGCGCGCAGCGCGTCGACGGTTTCCGGCGGCGCCACCGGCACCGCGAGGACGAGCCGCGCCGGCTTGCGCTGCCGCAGCCCGCGCAGCGCGGCGCGCACGGTCGTGCCGGTCGCGATGCCGTCGTCGACGACGATCGCCGTGCGCCCGGCCACCGGTTCCGGCGCCCGGTGCGCGAGGTACAGCGCGCGCCGGCGCTCGATCTCCTTCAACTCCTGCGCCGCGCGCTGCTCGATGTACTCGCGGTCGATGCCCGTCTCGGCCTGCACGCGCGGCTCGACGACGATCACCGGCGCCCCGCCGTCCATGACGGCGCCCACGGCGAGCTCCGGCTGCCACGGCACGCCGATCTTGCGCACCAGCAGCAGGTCGAGCGGCGCGTGCAGCGCCTTCGCGACCTCCAGGCCCACGGGCACGCCGCCGCGCGGCAGCGCGAGCACGACCGGATCGACCAGCCCCAGACCCGCCAGGCGCGCGCCGAGCGCGCGGCCGGCCGCGACCCGGTCCTGGAATGGCAGGCGCATGTCCTCACGCATGGCTCTCTTCCCTCATGTGCTGCATGAACCACTCGCCGGCCAGCTCCGCCACCGCCGCCAGCGCACCGCGCTCCTCGAAGAGGTGCGTCGCGCCAGGGACCACGCGGACCGCGTGCTCGCAGGCCATCAGCGACGCCGCCCAGCGGTTCAGGTCGAGCACTTCGAGGTCCGCGCCGCCGACGATCAGCAGCGTCGGGGCGCGCACGCGCGCGAGCGCCTCGGACGCGAGGTCGGGCCGTCCGCCGCGCGAGACGACGGCGGCGATCCGGTCCGGCGCGTTCGCGGCGGCCACCAGCGCCGCGGCCGCGCCCGTGCTCGCGCCGAACAGCCCGACAGGCAGCCGCGCCAGCTCGTCGAACTCGGCCTGCCAGTCGAGCGCCTCGCCGAGGCGCTGCGCCAGCAGCGGGATGTCGAAGACATTGGCGCGGTCGGCCGACTCCGCGTCGGTCAGCAGGTCGAACAGCAGCGTGGCCAGGCCGCGCTGGTTCAGCTCGGCGGCGACGAAACGGTTGCGGGGACTCAGGCGGCTGCTGCCGCTGCCGTGGGCGAACAGCACCAGGCCGCGCAGGGGGCCGGCGGGGAGATTCAGGCTGGCCGGCAGCCGGTGCCGGCCGATCAGCAGTTCGCGCGATGCCATTGGAGCCTCCTTGCCGCAGCCGAAAGCGCGCTGCGACGGACAGATGTACAAATCCAGCATCGATGGCACGGTCGCCCGCCCCTTGACGGCGGTCAACGCGGTGCCGGTGAGCGAGGCGCCCTCCCCATGACGGCCGATTTGCGGTCCCTGCGCGCGGTTTCGACCGCGGACAAGGTGCGCTTCCTGGCCTCGCCCGCGGCGCACGGCGGGCAGCGGCCCGACGTGATCGAGACGCACATGTCCTGGCTGTTCGCCACCGGCGACCGCGTGCTGAAGCTGAAGAAGCCGGTCCGCACTCCGTGGCTGGATTTCTCGACCGAGGCCGCGCGGGCGTTCAACTGCCGCGAGGAAGTCCGGCTGAACCGCCGCCTGGCGCCGGACGCGTACGTCGGCGTCACGCCGCTGGTGGCGACGGCGGACGGGCGCCTGGCGGTGGGCGCGGCACCGGGCGCGACGCCCGTGGACTGGCTGGTCGAGATGCACCGCCTGCCCGCCGACCGCATGCTCGACGCGGCGATCCTCAGCGGCACCGTCGGCCCCGCCGACATCGAGCGGCTCGGCGACCGCCTCGCCGGCTTCTTTCGCGACGCGCGCCGCGTCGAGTTGTCCGCTTCCGTCTACCTGCGGCGCTTCGACGCGCTGCAGGCCGCCAACCGCGACGTGCTGTCGCGGCCGGCGTTCGACAGCGTCGCCGCGGAACCGCTGCTCGCCGCCGCCGATGCGCTCCGGGCGCGGCACGCCGCCGCGCTGGGCGAGCGCGCCGAGGGCGGTCACCTGCGCGAGGGCCACGGCGACCTGCGGCCCGAGCACGTCGTGCTCGACGGCACGCCGGTCGTGATCGACTGCCTGGAATTCAACGCGGAGCTGCGGGAAGTCGATCCGTTCGACGAGCTCGCCTTCATCGGCCTCGAGTGCCGGATGCTCGGCGCGCCGTGGATCGAGGGCCGCCTGCTCGCGCACGTCGCGCGCGCGCTCGGCGACGCGCCGTCGCCCGCCGTGCAGGCCCTGTACACGGCGCAGCGCGCGCTGCTGCGCGCGCGGCTTTCGGCCGCCCACCTGCTCGACGACCACCCGCGCACGCCGGAACGCTGGCTGCCCCAGGCCGCGCGCTACCTCGCCGAAGCGCGGGCGGCGCTGGCGTCGCAGCGCTGAAGCGTTGCCCCCTGCGCCGCGCGTCGCGCAAGGTGCGCCGCGCTCCGGCCCGGAGCCCGCTAACCCTGCAGCTCGTGCCGGACCGCCTCGGCGAACAGCGCCGCGCACGGCAAGACGTCGACGCGCCCGCGCGCGGGCCGATCGTCGAGGCGGAATGGGGGCACGGTGTCGGTGACGAAGACGCGCTCGACCGCCGTGCGCTCGAGCACGTCGGCGGCGGGGCTGACGAACAGCCCGTGCGCTGCGAAGGCGAACACGCGGCGCGCGCCGGCCTTGAGCAGCGCGCCGGCGGCGCGCTCGATCGTGCCGAAGGTCGCGATCAGGTCGTCGACGATCAGCACGGTCGCGCCGGCGACGTCGCCGGTCACGATCTCGCCGCTGCTGACCACGCCCAGGGCGCGCCGCTTGTCGATGAACGCCTGCGCGAGCGGCCGCTGCAGCGCCTTTTCGAGCGCCTCGCGCCACAGCTGCGCGCGCTTGATGCCGCCGACGTCGGGCGAGGCGACCGCCAGCGGCCCGTCGCCGGCCAGCTTCAGCGCCACCTCGTTGTAGAGCGCGTTCGGCGACAGGTTCACGGCGCGGATGCGGAAGGCGTTGTCGAAGGCGGCGACGTTGTGGGCCTCGAGCGTCAGCAGCGCGTCGCAGCGCACCGCCTCGAACAACTGCGCCACGACGCGGATCGACACCGGGTCGAATGGCTGGGTGCGGCGGTCCTTGCGGGCGTAGGCGAGGTACGGCACCACCGCGAGCACGCGGCGGGCGCCGTGGTCGCGCAGCGCCGCGATGAACATCAGCAGGCGGACCAGCTTGTCGTCGCCGCTGGCGGCCGGCTCGCCGTGCAGGCTCTGCACGACGACGCAGTCCTGGCCGTTGGGGTCGACCCGCGGCCGAATCTTGTGCTCGGCGTCCTCGAACGTCCGTTCCTCGTGGGGCGCGAGAGGCTGCCCCAGCGCGTCGGCGACGCGCGCGCCGAAGGCGCGCGTCGCGTCGAGGGCGAACAGCAGCATGGCCGCCCGGCTACTCCTCGGGCACCCCTTCGTCGTTCAGCTTCGGCTCGACGAACCCGATCTCGGACTCGGCTTCCTCCAGGGTCTCGTCGGGCTCCAGTCCGGTCTCGATGCCTTCGCGCAGCGCCATCTCGGCCTCCCGGGCGCTGGGGAACGGGCCGAATTCCTGGTGGCCGTCGTCGGCCACCCAGTAGAAGCCGTCGGGACGCGCGACCACGCGCGAGCTTTCGTCGTCGGTCGGCGCGACCGGCTCCTCACGCAACGACGCGGGTTGCGCCGTGTGCCGTTGGGGGGTGTTGGCTGACCGTGTCATGACTTCTCCTGCGGTTGAAGTGCCTTGCCCTCAAGCTACGAGCCTGCGCGCCCGGGCGGTTGATGGCCGTCAACGGGGCGTCCCGCGCCCCGGGGATCCGATTCGTCGCATTGGACTTGGGCTGGCGCGCCCAGCGCTCCAGAATGGCCGGCCCCTTCCCTCCCCGAGGAGTTCCCGATGGCCATCCCCACCACACCCGAGGGCTACCACAGCGTCACGCCGTACCTGGTCGTCGACGGCGCCGCGCACGCGATCGAGTTCTACGCGAAGGCGTTCGGCGCCACCGAACTGTTCCGCCTGCCGATGGGCGACAAGGTCGGCCACGCGGAAATCATGATCGGCAACTCGCACGTGATGCTGTCCGACGAGTGGCCCGACATGAACATCCGCGGGCCGAAGTCGCGCGGCGGCCCGACCGCGAGCCTGATGGTGTACGTCGACGACGTCGACGCGATGTTCAAGCAGGCCGTGGACGCGGGCGCCACCGTGGAGCGGGGCGTCGAGAACCAGTTCTGGGGCGACCGCACCGGCACGGTGGTCGATCCGTACGGTCACCGCTGGATGCTGGCGACCCACGTCGAGGAAGTGCCGCCCGAGGAACTCGAGCGCCGCATGGCCGAGTGGAGCAAGCAGCCGGCGTAACGATTGCCCGCGGCGCGCGTTCGGCACCCCGGGCGGCGCCGACACGACGAGCCTCAACCGAAGGGATCGATCGGCGTGAACGCGCCCAGGCCGGTGAGCTTGTAGCGTCCGCCGAGCGGCCGCATCACGCGCTCCGGCGGGCCTTCGACGATCCACTTCTCGGCGTGCAGAATCGTCCAGACGCGCCGCTCGGCCATCACCGAGACCATGTAGCTCGGCAGCCCGAGCGTCGGCATCTGGTAGCCGCTGACGACCACGCGCTTGATCGTCGGCAGCGCCGCGAACGCCTCGCCGAGCAGCCGCACGACGAGGCCGAACGCGTGGCGGTTGTGCAGCATGGCCTGCCGCACCGGCGTCATCGGCTTCACGGCGATGCGGTGGCCGTAGCCGACGGTCGCTTCGCGATCGGGCAGCTCCCCGGCGGCCGGGATGCGCACGTCGAAGCGGACTTCCTCGCTGTCGTTGAAGCCGTAGTTCATGAAGATCGGGACCGGCCACAGGACGTCCTGCAGGCAGCTGACCAGGTGCGCGCCCATCGCCGCCGGATGGCCCGCGGCCGCGCGCTCGCTCAGTTCCCGGATGGCGCGCTGGCCGTTCTCCCACGCGAAGCGGCGCTTGAGCCAGGCGGCGCGCGCGTCGAGGTAGGCGTTGATCTCGTCCAGCGTGCGATGCGAGCCTTGCCGCTTCTTCGGCGGCGGCGGCGGCAACTCCGAGTACGGACGCGCCGACAGCGGCACCAGCTGGGCCGTCGGCGGCGGGGTGTAGCGATACGCCTCGCCGATCGCGTCGACGTGCTGGTTCATCTGCCGGCAGACCGCCTCGGCGACGTCGCGCTCGACGCTGTGCAACTGGTCGAGGTCGTTCACCGGACCGCGCGGCTCCACGCGGGCCGGGCGGTGGTCGAGGCGCACGAAGCCGAACTCGTCGATCCGCGCCCGCATGCCGGTGGTGGCGATGGAGAAGTTCGCGGGGTGCGTGAGCGGGGACGTGTCCGTCGACTCGGAGAGCTGGATCTGCGAACGGCGGCGGTAGATCGCGCACTGGCCGTCCGCGCTCGCGAACGACGGGATCAGCCGATGCGGGGGAAGCCAGCGGACGCGTTTTCCGAAGAGGGCGGTGTGCCTGTACCGCGTGGAGACGAGCTCCGCGGCCGCGACGGGTGAATCGACAAGATCGAACTGCCCGTGACTCAATGCCCACCTTTGGCCGTGAAGCGCGCTGCGCTTCGCGGTCTGTTCTTGTGTTGTGTACCCGGTGCGTCTCCGCGCGCACCGCTGTTGCGGGCGCGAGTGTAGGACGAGCGCGGGCGTTTGTGTGGACTAGTTCGATGCGCGCGCGTGCCGCGTGCGACGCCGCCTTCGCCGCGCGGGGTTGCCGTGCGTCAAATGCCGAGGGAGGACTGCCCGGCGCGCTTTCCGTAAGCTTCGCGCCATGTCGATCGTTTCCACCGCCAAGGGCGTGTTCGCGTCGGTCACGCTCGCGCTCAACGTCCTGATCCTCGTCAGCGCGATGGTCCCGTTCGCGCTCGCCAAGCTGCTGCTGCCGTTCGCGGCCGTGCGCCACGTGACCGACCGCGCGCTGAACGCGATCGCCACCGAGTGGATCGCCGTGAACAACTGGTGGATCGGCGCGGTCGGCGACGTCCGCTGGGACGTGCAGGGCGACGAGGGGCTCGACCCGAAGGGCTGGTACCTCGTGGCCAGCAACCACCAGAGCTGGGTCGACATCCTGGTGCTGCAGAAGGTGTTCAACCGGCGCATTCCGATGCTGAAGTTCTTCCTGAAGCGCCCGCTGATCTACGTGCCGGTGATCGGGCTGGCGTGGTGGGCGCTCGACTTCCCGTTCATGCAGCGCAAGGGCGGCAACTCCGGCCCGAAGGACCTCGAGCGCGCACGCAAGGCGTGCGAGAAGTTCCGCGTGGTGCCGACCTCGGTGATCAACTTCCTCGAGGGCACGCGCTTCACGCAGGCAAAGCACGACCGGCAGAATTCGCCGTACCGGCACCTGCTGAAGCCGAAGGTGGGCGGCATCGCGACCGCGCTGACCACGCTCGGCGGCCAGTTCCACCGGATGCTCGACGTGACGATCGCCTACCCGGAGGGGCCGCCGACCTTCTGGGACATCCTGAGCGGCAAGGTGCGCGCGGTGACCGTGCGCGTGCGGCAGCGCGAGATCCCGCAGGAACTGATGGTGGGCGACTACCTGGCCGACAAGGCGTTCCGCGGCCGCATGCAGGATTGGGTGAACTCGCTCTGGGCCGACAAGGACGCGCTGCTCGGCGAACTCAAGCCGCAGTCCGCGGCACCTGCACGCTGAGCGACGGCGTCTCGCCGCGCCGGTAGCGCCCCGGCGATTCCCCGGTCACGCGCTTGAACGCCTTCGCGAACACCACGTCCGACTGGTAGCCGACCGCCTCGGCCGCGCGCGTCAGGCTCAGCCCTTCGGTGCGCAGCGCGTTCGCCGCGCGCAGCACGCGCCAGCGCTGCAGGTACGCCATCGGCGACTCGCCGACCAGTTGCCTGAACGTCACCGCGAACGCGGTGCGCGACATCCCCGCCTCGTGCGCCAGCGTGTCGAGCGTCCACGGCTCGGCGAAGTGCTCGTGGATCGTCGCCAGCGCGCGCGCGATCCGCTTGTCGGTCAGGCCGCGCAGCCAGCCGCGCGTGCGCCGGTCCTGCCCCGCGACGTGCGCGCGCACCGCCTGGATGAACAGCACGTCGGCCATCCGCCGCAGCACCGTGCGCGCGCCCTGCTGGTCCGAGGCGATCTCGGCGTCGATGAAGGCGAGCGTCGGCTGCAGCCACCGCTGCACGTGCGGATCGCTGCCGCGCAGGTGGATCACCGGCGGCAGCGCCGCGAACAACGGGTTGGCGCGGACCGACTGCGTGGCGAAGAAGCCGCCGGTGACGCGCGCGGCCGGACCGCTGCCCGTGTGGCGCACGAACCCGCGATGGTCCATCGGGTGCGTCGCCAGCCACTGGTCGAAGGGCACGACCTTCGCCTTCGGGCCCGAGCGGACGACGTGCGGGGCGCCGCCGGGCAGCAGGATGAAGTCGCCGGCGCGCACCTTCCGCTCGGCACGGTCGCCGACCCTGAGGAGGCTCTCGCCCGAGCGCATCGCGTAGAAGGGCGCGCGGCCCTCGCGCACGACCGAGATGCCGAACGGCGCGGCGAGGTCCGCCGTGAAGAACACCGGCGCCTCGAGCCGCACCTGCTCCATCACGTCGGTGAGCAGGTCGAAGCCCGCGTCAACCGGCCTGGTCGCCGCTTTTGAACGAATCGACATATTTCCTGATTGGATGCGTCTTATCTTTCTTCCGGATGCCGCGCACGATACGCCTCGTCAAGTCGCCGGTCACGACGGCCGGAGTGCCACACAAGAGGAGTCGATATGCGCACGAACCAACTTGCCCTTGCTGCCGTCCTTGCCGCCACCGCGCTGTCGGTGAATGCCGGCCCCCGGATGGAAGCCGCCACCGGCCCGTTCACGTACGAAGCCGTGGGCGCCACGCCCGTCGTGACGATGGGCCGCGCCAGCGCCGCGCCGAAGGCCGCCGAAGCGCCGAAGCCGGCCGCGGCGACCAAGTCCGCCGCCACCCGGCCCGCGGCCACCGCCACCTCGGCGTTCACCTACGAAGCCGTCGGCGCCACGCCTCACGTCGAAGCGCGGAAGCAGCCGGCCCGCAGCGAAGTGCAGGCGCCCGCGCCGGCCCACTGAAGGCCGTTGCTGACCTTGGGCAAGGGGCTCGCAGGCGGGCCCCTCGTCCCGGACGGAAGGTGCTAGAACGTCACCACCTGCCTGGGAAAGGGTGGTGACATGCGTGGTGGATGGCTGGCCTGCGTGGCCGTTGCAGCGACGCTCGCCGGGTGCGGCGCGGCGGAAGAAACGTCCGGCGGGGGCACGACCTCCTCCGCGTGGATCCAGACCGACATTGCCGGCACGGACCTCGATGGCGACGGCCGGACCGACGTCGTCACCATCGCCGCGCTGCAGCCGAGCTTCGGCGTGTCCGACGGCACGCTGAAGATCTATCGCCAGACCACGCCGGGAACGTTTGTCGCCTCGCAGATCCAGGTCGGTCGCTTCCCGTGGCGGCTGAAGATCAGGGACGTCAACGGCGACGGCGCGCCCGACCTGCTGGTGCTCGACGTGATCGGGGGCTCGGGCGCCAACGACGACGTGCTGTACCTGCTGCTGCAGGACGTGAACAACCGCGGCCGCTTTCTCGCGCCGCGCGTCGTCGCGAGCGGCCTGTCGGCCAGCGACTTCGTCGTCACCGATGCCAACCTCGACGTCGCGCCCGACATCGTGACGGCGGGCGTGCCCGGCGGCGGCGACGGCGCGGCGCAGTACCTGCAGAGCCTCGTGTCGCGCGGGACGTTCCAGGCGCCGTCCCTGCTGAACCTGGCCGGCCGCGTCCAGAGCATCGTCGCGGGCGACGTCGGCGGGTCCGGGCGCCTGGACCTGGTCGCCTACTCGATCCTCGACACGAGCGCGGCCGCGAACTCTCCGGGGCAACTCGTCGTGGCGTACTCGACCCTGTTCGACGCCGCCGGCTCGTCGGCGTTCTTCCTGACGCCCGGGCGCGTGATGACGACGAACGTCGGCGTGAACGCGCAGGCGATCGCGGTGGGCGACGTCGACGGCAACACGCTGCCGGACATCGTCGTCTGCTTCTCGGCCGTGTCGAGCGCGTTCCAGCCGAAGATCTCGGTGGTCCTGCAGTTCGTGCTCGGACAGCTGGAGGTCGTCGACACCAGCCTCGCGAACCTGAACGGGCTCGACGGCTTCGTGATCGCCGACATCGTCGGCGACGCCCGGCCCGACGTGGCGACGACCGGCTCCTACCTGGTCGGCTCGACGCGGCGTTCGCGCACGAACCTGTTGACGCCGACCGTCGCCGGCCGCTATGCGCAGACGGCCGCGATCGACATGCCGGTGCCGATGTCGCGCATCAGCGCGATCGACGTCGACGGCGACACGTTGACCGACCTGATCCTGCTCGGCGACAGCAACCGCGCCTACGTGATGTACCAGTCCGCGGCATCGCGGGGCACGTTCAGCGCGCCGCGGCAGTTGTAGCGCGCCGTCAGCCGGTCAGGATCCGCGTCAGCCACTCGGCGACGAGCACCGGCTGGCCGGTGTCCTCGCTCTCGACGGTCGCGTTCCACGCAAGTTGCGCGCCGCCCGGCACCGGCTTGACCTCGAGCAGCGTGAACCGGCCGCGCACGCGGTGAGCGGCTCGAGGGAAATCAAGGCGGGCATGCGCTCATGCTAGCCGCGGCTTCGCCGCCGCGGCATCGAGCAGCGAACCAAGGCAGGCCTCGCACAGGCAGCCGGCCGCGGCGTCGTAGCGGTCGGGCGACAACCCGGGCAGGCGCGCGCACCAGCAGCCGGCGGGGTCGTCGCGCCCGCAGGTGAACTCGGCGCCACAGCCAGCGCACCTCGACGACGGCTTCAGCGGAACATCGGACACGGAGGCCCTCCGTGAAGGCGCGACGGCCGGGAGTTGACGCGAGTCAACCGCCCGCGAGCGCGGAGCGTGGCCACGCCCCCGGTGGCTAGGATGAAAGCGGCGTCGTAGTGGATGCAAACCAACTCTTAGTGGATTGGGGGCAAGTATGAAACGGGTTGTTATGAGCGTGCTGATGGGCGCGAGCGTCGCGCTCGCGGTGTCCGCCGTGCAGGCCCAGCCGAAGGTCGACCTCGGCAAGAGCGAGTACATGGCCAACTGCGCGAGTTGCCACGGGGCCGGCGGGAAAGGCGACGGGCCGAACGCCCCGTACCTGAACCGCAAGGCCACCGACCTGACGACGCTGGCGAAGAATAACGGCGGCGTGCTGCCGATCAGTCGGCTGTACGAATCGATCGACGGCGAGAAGGTGCCCGCCGGACACGGCTCGCGCGACATGCCGACCTGGGGCTTCGACTATCGCGTGCGGGCGGCGGAGCACTACGGCGAGTTCCCGTACGACTCGGCCCAGTACGTCCGTTCGCGGGTGCTGGCGCTGATCGAGTACATCTCGCGGCTGCAGGTGAAGTAGGGGCTGCACGCCGCGAAGAGGGGCGTGCCGGCCACGCCCCTCCCTCGTTCCAGCAGGACGACCCGAACTACTTCTTCGACGGCAGGGTGTACGTGCCGGTCCACTGCATCTTGCCGGTGAGTCCGGCCCCGGATGCGGTGCCCGTCATGCCCTCGAAGCGTCCCTTGCCGCCCTTGAACGTGCCGGTGGCATTCGCCGCGAGCGTCTTCTCGTCGTGGCGGGAGTTGAAGCTCATCAGGATGCGTGAACCGTCGGCGAAGCGGAACTCGGCCTCGCAGATCGACGTGGCCCATCCCTTGTCGTCGAGCGGGCCCGAGTCGCAGGTGCCCGAGACGTCGGCCTTGTCGCCGTTGGTGAACACCGCCTGGCTCTCGCTGGTCCGCTTGCCGCTGGCCATCGTCGCCGAGATGCGGGTCGAGGTCCACGCGATGTCGGCCGCGGCGGCAAGGGACGGCAGGCAGAGCGCCGCAACGGCGCAAGCGGCGGCCGCGGCGTGGAGCATCGGACGCGGATGAGTGGTCTTGCGCATGATTCCTCCTTGTGACCTGTCCTCATGCAACCTACCCGGCGCCGCTCGGAGGGTCTTGCGCGCGCTCAATGCACCCACTCGGGGCGGGCGGATCGGCCCGACGACGTGGCCGCCCGTCGGGTTACACATTGAAACGGCATTCCCGGTCAGCCCCAACTAGGATGAAAGCGTTCAGCGTAAAGAGGATCGCGTTTCCTCGGAGAGAACGACGATGAAAGCATCCAGGGCATTTCTTGCGGCGGTTTTGTGCCTCCTTGCGCTCGGCACCGTCAGCGAGTCCGCGTTGGCCGGTGGCCGCGGCGGTCACGGCGGCGGTCACGGCCGCGGTCCGAACGTGTCGGTCGGCGTCTGGGGTCCGGGTTGGTCGGGCGGCGGGGTTTGGCGTGGGGGCGCCTGGGGTCCGGGCGTCTGGCGTGGTGGCGTCTGGGCTGGTCCCGGCTGGTGGGGTCCCGGGGTCTGGGGTCCCGGCTGGTGGGGTCCGAGTGTCTGGGGTCCCGGCGTCTGGGGTCCGGGGGTGTGGGGTCCCGGTGTCTGGAGTACCGGCGTCTGGGGTCCGGGTGTGTGGGCTCCCGGCGTCGCGGTGGTTCAATCCGAACCGCGCGTCTTCGTCGAGCGCGAGGCCCCGGCTGCCCCGGCCAGCCAGGGCCAGTGGTGGTACTGGTGTCAAAGCGCGCAGGGCTATTACCCGTATGTGAGCACCTGCTCCGAGGGCTGGCGGCGCGTCGAGCCGCAGGTCCCGCAAGGCCAGCGATGACCTCCTCACTGAAGCGCGGATCGCTGGTCGCGGCACTCGCCGGCGTGCTCGGACTCGCCGGCTGCGCCACGCTGCCTGACGGTCCGACCCAGTCGGCGCTGCCGGGCAGCCGGCAGACCTTCGACCAGTTCCAGGTCGACGATGCGGGCTGCCGCCAGTTTGCCGTGCAGGCGCTCGGCGGCACGACTCCGCAGCAGAACGCGAACAACGCCGCGGTCGGCAGCGCCGTGGTCGGCACGGCGGTCGGCGCCGCGGTCGGCGGGCTGCTCGGCGGCGGCCAAGGGGCCGCGGTCGGCGCCGGCATGGGCCTGTTCACGGGTGCCGCGGTCGGCGCCGGCAACTCGCAGGCGGCCGGCTTCAGCTCGCAGCAGCGCTACGACAACGCGTACTACCAGTGCATGTTCTCGCGCGGCCACCGCGTGCCGGTGCCCGCCGGCATGGCGCGGTCGATGCGCCAAGCCAGTGTCGGCGTTCCCCCGTCCAGTGCGCCCGCGCCGTATCGCGCGCCGCCGCGCGTGGCGGCGCCGCCGCCGAACGCGGCGTTTCCGCCGCCGAACACCCCGCCGCCGCCGGGCTTCGCGAATCCCGCTCCGGGCGCGCCGCCGCCGAACGCCGCGATTCCTCCTCCGAACGCGCCGCCGCCGCCGAACGCTGCGATGCCTCCGCTCAACTCGCCGCCTCCGAACGCGGCAATACCTCCCCCCAACGCGCCGCCGCCGCCCGACGCTGCAATGCCGCCGCGCAACGCGCCGCCGCCCTACCAGCCGCGTTGATCGCGTGATGCCCGCGGCCGTCCGCCGCAGCGCGGGCCGCGGGCGCTTCCTCCCCGGACGGTGCGCTGGCCAGCCATCGATGCCCGCGCGCGGCGGTATGCTCGGCCCGAAATCAACCCCTGCACGGCCCTTCCAATGAGCCAGAAGCACACGAAGCTGCTGACGGAAATCTTCCACGACCCGATTTCCTCCAACATCCACTGGCGCGAGATCGAATCGCTGCTGAAGCACCTGGGCGCCGAGGTGGAGTCGCTGTCCGGCGCGCGCATCCGCGCGAAGCTCGGCCACGCCGAAGGCATCCTGCACCGGCCGCACCACGGCAGCAACGCGCTCGACCGCCACTCGGTCCAGATGCTGCGCGAGTTCCTCGCGCGCGGCGGCGCCACGCCCTCGCAGTACGCGCAGCGCAAGGAAGACTGACCGGTGTCGCGGCGCACGCTGACGGTCGACGAGGCGCTGCACGACTACGTGATCGAGCACGGGGTGCGCGAGCATCCCGAACTCACGGCGCTGCGCGAAGCGACGCGCACGCATCCGCGCGCCGGGATGCAGATCAGCCCCGAGCAGGGGCAGCTGATGCGGCTGCTGGTGCAGATGCTCGGCGCGCGCCGCACGATCGAGATCGGCGTGTTCACGGGCTACAGCGCGCTGGCCGTGGCACTCGCGCTGCCCGACGACGGCCGCATCCTCGCGTGCGACATCAGCGACGAGTACACGCGCGTCGGCCGACCGCACTGGGAGCGCGCCGGCGTCGCGCACAAGATCGAACTGGTGCTCGGGCCCGCGCTGGCCACGCTCGACGCGCGGCTCGCCGCCGGCGAGGCCGGGCGCTACGACTTCGCGTTCATCGACGCCGACAAGTCCAACTACGCGCACTACTACGAGCGCTGCCTCCAGCTGCTGCGCCCCGGCGGGCTGATCGCGATCGACAACGTGCTGTGGAGCGGACGTGTGGCGAAACCGGCCGAGCCCGGCGACGCCGACACGCTGGCGCTGCAGGCACTGAACCGCGCGCTGCACGACGACGCCCGCATCGACCTCGCGCTGCTGCCGATCGGCGACGGACTCACGCTCGCGCGCAAGCGCTGACCTGGAAATCGGGGTCAGGCCCCGATTTTCTGGACGGCGGTCAGGCCGCGTGGGGGCCGACGATGGCTTCGATAGCGGAGACCACCTCGGGCTTGAGCTTCGGGACGACGTCGAGCGCCTTCATGTTCTCGGCGATCTGCTCGACGCGCGTCGCGCCGGTGATCACGGTGCTGACGTTGCGGTTCAGCAGGCACCACGCGAGCGCGAGCTGCGCGAGCGTGCAGCCGAGGTCCTTCGCCACGCCATCGAGCTGGCCGACGAGGCGGTTCTTGTCCGGGTCGGTCAGGCTGTCGCGCAGGAACGCATAGGTCTCGAGCGCGCCGCGCGAACCGGCCGGCACGCCGTTGCGGTACTTGCCGGACAGCAGGCCCGAAGCGAGCGGGCTCCACGTCGTGAGCCCGAGCCCGATGTCCTCGTACAGCCGCGCGTACTCCTTCTCGACGCGCTTGCGATGCAGCAGGTTGTACTGCGGCTGCTCCATCACGGGCTTGTGCAGGTTGCGCCGGTCGGCGATGTCCCACGCGGCGCGGATCTCGTCGGCGCTCCACTCGCTCGTGCCCCAGTAGAGCGCGCGGCCGCGCTCGATCATGTCGTGCATCGCCCACACGGTCTCCTCGATCGGCGTCTCGGGGTCGGGCCGGTGGCAGAACACGAGGTCAACGTAGTCGAGCTGCAGGCGCTTCAGCGAACCGTCGATCGCCTGCAGCAGGTACTTGCGGTTCAGCGTGTTGCGCTCGTTGGGAAACGCGCCCTTGCCCTGCGCGAGGCCCCAGTAGAACTTGGTCGACACGACGTACTTCAGGCGCGGCCAGGCGAGCTCCTTCAGCGCGGCGCCCATGATCTCCTCGCTCTGGCCGCGCGCGTAGATCTCGGCGTTGTCGAAGAAGTTCACCCCGGCGTCGAACGCCGCGGCCATCAGTTCGAGCGCGGCACGCGTGTTGACCTGGTTGCCATAGGTGACCCAGGAGCCAAAGGAGAGTTCGGAAACCTTGAGGCCGGAGCGGCCGAGGCGGCGGTAGTTCATGTTCTTCCCAGGGGAGTCGAGCGAGCGGCGGACGAGGGGGCGAAGTCTAGACCGCGCGGCCGGAACGCCCGGCCGGCGCCTCGCCCGCGGCGGCGCCCTCAGCGCGCGCGGGTCAGCGGCACGAAGCGCACGGGCAGCGTGCGCTGCGTGACCGTGCGCCCGTCGGGCTCCTTGCGGATCACGCGCAGCTCCTGCGACAGCCAGTTGGGCCCCACCGGGATCACCATGCGGCCACCGGGCTTCAACTGCTCCACCAGCGCGGGCGGCACGTGGTCGGGCGCCGCCGTCACGATGATGCCGTCGAACGGCGCGGCGTCCGGCCAGCCCTGGTAGCCGTCGCCGATGCGCGTGACGACCGCCGCGTAGCCGGCCGCGTCGAGCGCCGCGCGGGCGCGCTCGGCCAGCGGCGCGACGATCTCGATCGAGTGCACGCGCATGCCCATCTCGGCGAGGATGGCGGCCTGGTAGCCCGATCCCGTGCCGACCTCCAGCACGCGCGCGCCCGGAGGTAACTGCAGTAGTTCCGTCATCAGCGCGACGATGAACGGCTGCGAGATCGTCTGCCCCTCGCCGATCGGGAGCGGGTTGTTCTCGTAGGCGCGCGCGGCGAGGGCGGGCGGCACGAAGCGCTCGCGCGGAACCGTGTCAAGCGCGCGCCGCAGCGCCGGGCTCGGCGCGGAAGCGCCGGTGTCGGACGCGGTCGCGCGGAAGTCCTGCTCGATCTCGCGCAGCAGGCGCGCGCGTGCCGCGGCGTAGTCCGGCCCGCGCGCGAACACGCGATCGAAGAGCGTCGCCAGGCCGCTGAAGGCCAGGAGTTGAATCAGCGCGCGACGCAGGGGCATGGGATGGCGGTGACCGGCGGGCGCCGCCGAAGCGGCGACGCTCGTTTCGAGTTTAGGAGGGAGCGCGGCACGCCGCATCCCGCCGATTGCAGGTCGCCCTCCGGCCGCAGGTGCATACGGATATGCCGGATCGGTCCGAGGCGCGCCGCGATACTTCGGCAAGATGCGCCCTCGATCGCGCCGGAGTCCGCCATGTCACGCCTGTTCACCCTGTTCGCGCTGCTGCTCGGCGCCCCCTTGCTCGCGGCCGCGCAGCCGCTGGTCACGCCGGCCGAGCTGTCGGCGCGGCTAGCCGAACCGCAACTGCGCGTCGTCGACATCCGCGACGGCAGGAACGACGCGGACAAGTCACCGTACGAAGTCGCCCACATCGCCAACTCGCTGCCCGCGCCGTACTCGAAGTGGCGCGGGCCGAAGGACAACCCGGGCAAGCTGCCGGGCGAGGAGGCGCTGACCGCCCTGGCGCGATCGCTGGGCATCGATGCGGCCACGCCGGTGGTGGTTGTCTACGAGGGCAGCAACTCGACCGACTTCGGCGCCGCGGCGCGCGTGTACTGGACGCTGAAAGCGGCCGGCGTGAAGAACCTGTCGATCCTCAACGGCGGCGTGACGGCGTGGCGCGCGGCGAACCTGCCGCTGGTCACCGACGTGCCGACGATCGCTCCTTCGACGTTCACCGTGAAGATCGACCCGAAGCTGGTCGCCACGCAGGACGAGGTCGCGAGCGTGATCGGCAAGGACAACGTGCGGCTGCTCGATGCGCGCCCCGCCAGCTACTTCCTCGGCGAGACGCGCCACGCCGCGGCGAAGACGCCCGGCACGCTCGCCGGCGCGAAGAACGTCGACCAGGCGGTGTGGTTCGCGAACGGCAGCGGCGCGCTGCTGCCGGCGGCCGACGTGAAGCGCGTCGCGCAGGACAGCGGCGTGCAGACCGACCAGCCGACGGTGTCGTTCTGCAACACCGGGCACTGGGCCGCGACCAACTGGTTCGTGCTGTCCGAAGTGCTGGGCCAGAAGGACGTGAAGCTCTATCCGGAGTCGACCGTTGGCTGGTCGCAGGCGGGGTTGCCGATGACGAACGTGCCGACCCGCTTCGCCCAGTTCTGGCTGCAGTTGCGAGAGGCAACGGGTAACCTCTGACCCCTTTCGTGGGTGGCATGGCAGGGGTGATGACTTCGGTTTCGGGCGACGGCGCGTCGTCGGTTGGCAGCGCGCGGGCGACGCACGGCGCGCGCCTGGCGAGCTGGCCGCTGGTGGTGGGTGCGATCGCAGCCTGGGCGGCTGTCACGTGGCTGGTCGGGCTGCGGCAGGGCTTCCTGTTCGTGATCGGCATCGGCCTCGGGGCCGTGCTGGCGGGCGTCTCGTTCGGATTCACCACCGGCTGGCGCGCGTGGATCCGCGACCGCGACCCGACCGGCTTCTTCGCGCAGTTCGTGGCGATCGGTCTCGCGATGGCGGTGTCGATCCCGCTGATCGCATCGCACGAGGAACTGGGCGGTGCGATCGCGCCGCTGTCGGTGAGCCTGCTGATCGGAGCCTTCGTGTTCGGCGCGGCGATGCAGGTCGCCGACGGCTGCGGCTCGGGCACGCTGTACAAGGCCGGGCTCGGCAACGGTTACTCGCTCGCAGTGCTGCCGGGCTTCGTCTTCGGCAGCTTCCTCGGCGCGGCGCACCTCGACGCCTGGCTGTCGCTGGGCAGCCTGCCGCCGGTGTCGCTGCCGGAGAAGCTCGGCGCGGCTCCGGCGCTGCTGCTGCAGCTCGCGGCGTTCGGCCTGCTGGCGCTTTACTTCTGGAAGAAGCGTGGCCCGCGCACCGACACGCGCTGGAAGGGCCGCGCGGTCTACATCGGCGCGGTCGTGATGGCGGCCTTCGCGGTACTGAACCTGCTCGTCGCCGGCCAGCCGTGGGGCGTGGTGTACGGGCTGGGGCTGTGGGGCGCCAAGGTCGTCTCCTGGCTCGGCGCCGACCTGACGGCCAATGCGTTCTGGGGCCGCGAGGCGCAGCAGGCGCACATCCACTCGTCGCTGCTGACCGACGTCACGTCGATCACCAATCTCGGGCTGCTGGTCGGCGCGCTGCTCGCCGCGAACGTCCGCGGCACCGCGTGCCCGAAGACGCGCGCGAATCCGAAGCAGTGGATCGCCGCAGTCGTCGCCGGCCTGCTGCTCGGCTACTCGTCGCGCCTCGCGTTCGGCTGCAACGTCGGCGCGTACTTCTCGGGCATCTCGACCGGCAGCGCCCACGGCTGGGTCTGGTTCGCGATGGCGTTCCTGGGCTCGATGCTCGGCGTGCGCGTGCGCGAGCGACTGGGGCTGAGGGCATGAAGCGCCGCACGCTCGCCTTCGCCGTCGCGTTCTGGCTCGCGGCCGTCGGCTTCATCGCGGTCGACTGGGTGCGCGCCCAGCCGCACAACCGCTTCGATGAACCGCCGCCCTGGCAGTTCGGCCAGGAGAAGGTCGAAGGCGCCGGTCACTGCGCCGCGCCGCTGAAATGAATCGGCCCGATTTCTCCGGCGCGCGGGCTCGCGCGGCCTTGCGCGTGAAACGCTACTCGGTGGGCAGGAACCCTTCGATCGACAGGTAGCGCTCGCCGGTGTCGTAGTTGAAGCCGAGCACGCGCGCGCCCTTCTCCAGTTCCGGCAGCTTCTTCGCAATGGCCGCGAGCGTCGCGCCGGAGGAAATCCCGACCAGGACGCCTTCCTCGCGCGCGGCGCGGCGCGCCATCTCGCGCGCTTCCTCGGCCTCGACCGTGATGACGCCGTCGAGCAGTTCGGTCTTCAGGTTGGTGGGGATGAAGCCGGCGCCGATGCCCTGGATCGGATGCGGCGACGGCTGCCCGCCGGAGATCACCGGCGACGCG
>Ga0209253_10001335_pt1 | contig 21657 bp, 18 predicted proteins | sample FrelakmetBRP12BR_FD_187145 | JGI IMG/M metagenome (GOLD analysis project Ga0209253, IMG submission 187145) | Freshwater lake sediment microbial communities from the University of Notre Dame, USA, for methane emissions studies - BRP12 BR (SPAdes)... | ecosystem: Environmental > Aquatic >...
GTTTTCACTGATGGTGATCCGTGGTCGTACCGCATCTTTGCATCAGTCGCTTATGGGTCAATTAAGAGTGCGCACATGTCGGAGCTGCTGGCGACGCCCCGGGCGCAGTTTCTCGGCTTACAGCCTAGTGATATCCGGGATTATAACCTTCCCTCAGATAAGTTGTCAGAGAAGGATATTGAGGCGCTTCATGCGGAGCTGACGGATCCCCGGTTTGCTACGGAATACTGGAAGAAGCAGATCAACCTGCAGATTGAGATGGGTTTAAAGTCAGAACAGCAGGCGTTCGCGGCACGCGGGCTTGACTTTGTGACGAAGACGTATTTACCGGCGCGGTTGGTTGAGATGGGGATAAATTAGTACGAGTGCCATAGATGAGGATATAAGCGACACAGATAATGATGGAGAATCCTGATGCATAACCTTACCCGGGACTTGAAAACGCCAGGATACATAATCCAGCCGGATAATGGGATTAAGGACAGTCTCTTGAAAATTTCGAGACGTTTTTTCTTGTTGGGAGGGATCCGAATGTTCGGATCTTCGGGAGATTTCGTCTTGCGGTTCTGGTGAAATAATATGCGAGCAATCCACTACGGTTTCAAAAAAAAGATGTCTCCTAATAACCTCGGATACGGTACCCTATCAAACCTTTACGCCCAGAAGAGTACACGAATATTCAGGGATCTCTGTGACGATTGGTGTCTGTTACCCTGATCCCTACGCTGTTGAGGAGACCTTTCAGCTTCTCAAGACAGGGTGGGTCTGGTATGAGCCCGGCAGAACCTACGATGTTGTTATTGCACGCAGGGCCGATGTTCCCGAATACGAAGGGCCTCTCATTGACATTACCCAGGACGATATCTTCTGCATAATCAGGAATGCCTTGAATGCCGGAAGACCAAATGTACATGAACCTCTCTGTGATGCTGCTCTTGACAAGCTCCGCGGGAAATTACGCGAACATCTCCATCTCGTCGAGATCCCCCCCATCCCGTGGGATTATTCCTACATGATGGCTCTCACCCACGATGTAGATCTCCTATCTGTCCGGGAACGCAGGTGGCTTTCTGTAGGGTATTCAGCATTTCAGTGTCTTTGTAAAGGCAGGGTATTAGAGGCCGGGCGAATTTTCCTTGCGAAATGCGGTGCCTGCAGAGACCCTTGGGATCTGTTCCCCCACTGGATGGAGATGGAAAAAGAACTTGGAGTGCGCTCAACTTTTTTTTTCCTGCCGTTTCGAAACAGACCCGGTGCCCTCTCTCCCGCCATCCGTGCGGGGTATTATTCACTGGAGCATACCCCCATCCCGGAATTGATCCGGAATGGCTGGGAGGTTGGTGTCCATGGGATCGACAACTGGATAAATGAAAGCAGTGGGATGGAGGAGATGGGGATATTCCAGCGTTTTGGACTGGAAAATATCGGCAATCGCGTGCACTGGCTTATGTCTGATGAAAACAGTCTGGTAATTCTCGATCGTGCCGGGTATTTCTATGACAGTACGATTGGCTACAACGACGATATCGGGTTCCGTGCAGGCACACTTCAGGTTTACAGACCCGCAGGGTCACAGAGTCTGGTTGAACTGCCCCTCCATATCCAGGATATCGCATTGTTCGGCAAATCCTGCTGGGAACTATCAGATACCCGATGGAGTAAAAACCCCTGTTTAAACCTTGATCGGGAAGAAGCGGGTGCAAGGGTCGCAGAACTGATGGATTATGCAGGAAAATATGGGGGGGTTCTTACAATCCTGTGGCACTACGAGAGCATCGGCTTTCCTAGTGATACAGAATACATGTACCGCATGCTGGTTAACAGAGCTCATTCCGAAAAGGCATGGATTGCGACGGCCGGCGATATTGTACAATGGTTCCTTGCACGGCGTTCTTTCCGGATTAAGTGCATCACAGTTGAAAAATGCCTGACCATATCAATCGAAGGTGATATGAAATTATCCCACTTCCCCGCTTGCAGATTGCGAGTATATATATCCCCGGATCATATACGATCTGTCGATGCCCAGTATGTCACGGGAAAAGATTTTATCGATATTAAAATGACTCATGCTATAATCCGCGTGCTGATGAAATGATCATTCAAAAGATAATCCAGATTGTGAAGAGCCCTAAAATATCGAAGTCATGGTTAGCACAAAATCGGCTTGCTCGAGGCTGTTTCAGGATTTATCTTATAAGTTATAACTATCTCGCAACTAAAAAGGGAATTGTCGGAAAAACCGTCCGGGGTTCTGTGGGGCGTCAAAACATTATCAGTCCTTTGGCGTTCATCGATTATGATCATGTTGTCATCGGTGACTGCTGCTCAATCGGCAACCGCGCTGTGATAGAAAAAAATTCGCGAATAGGGAACAGAGTCGTAATCGGTCCGGGAACAGTGGTAGCATCGGAAGGTTTTGAGATCCGGCGAATTGGGGGCAAAATTGTTCCTGTTGTCCATGTTGGAGGGGTGACAATCCACGACGATACAATAATTGGTTCGTACGTCTGCATCGACAAATCCGTTTATGGTGCTGATACGGAGATAATGGAAAAAACCAGAATTGATAATTTCGTTCATGTGGCGCATGGTGTGAAAATTGGCAAATACTGTTCGATCGGTGCGTCAGTTATGATCGGGGGAAAAGTTATTATCGGGGATAATGTCACGCTCGGCCATAGGACGATAATCTCGGACCAGATTGAGGTTGGTGACGGAGCTATTATTTCGCAGGGTGCGGTTGTAACAAAAAATGTTTCTTCAGGCCAGAAGGTTACCGGAAATTTTGCCATCAGCCATGACAAATTCTTGAAATTTTTCACTGAGATCCGGTAAAGGTTAATTAGACCTCCTCTGTCGCCCGAAGCGATCTGTTCGTGTGTATCTTGATCCTAATCCGTTCCTGCTATCATGTGCTGATCACGAGAAAGTCCTTTCGGACACGTTTCGTGACGCGAATATCTGTGATGAATTTTTGTTATGCTACAGCATTACATTATTACCGTATTGAAGACATATTACAAAGAAAAAAATGAAATTTCCATGAGGTAATTATGTATATTGTCGGGGCAGGGAGGACGAAATTCGGGGAATTAGATACATCCCTTGAAGGTTTAGCTTACGACGCAATCTCCAAGGCGATTGATGACAGTAATGTATCCGTTCGTGATATTGAGGCAATATATGTATCAAATTTTCTTGGTGGACCCGTGAACGGGCAACTGCACTTGAATTCGATGATTTCCTCCCTCATCCCCGGATGCAATATTCCAATCGTAAGGGTCGAAACAGCATGTGCGTCCAGCAGCAGTGCCATGAACCAGGCAATTATCGCCCTCAGTAAATTCTCAAATATTCTTGTCCTCGGAGTCGAGAAGTTATCTGGACCCAGCTTGATACCCCAGATTGACGCGATCGCCATGGCAGAGAATAGGACAATCGAGAAAGAGAACGGGCTTATCTTTCCTGCAGCGTATGCCTTGATAGCCCAGCAATATTTTAAAAAATATGGAATTTCACATGAGGTTCTGGAACAGATATCCTACATCAATCACCAGAATGCCAACCGGAATCCCCTCGCCCACTTCTTTCAAAAAAATGTTACCCTGGATATGATAAGAAGTTCAAGAATGATCTCAACGCCGCTGAATCTCTTTGATTGCAGTCCTATGTCGGATGGTGCGGTCGCTATGGTAATAACAGACAAGAAGAAAACGGACCGCGATGTAAAGATCCTCAGCAGTCAGATTGCAACAGACACAATCTCAATACCCGAGAGAAAAGATCTCACGACATTTAAAGCAACAAAAATTGCTGCGCAGAAGGCCTATCGGGAAGCTGGCCTTACTCCGAAAAAAATTGACCTGTTTGAAGTTCATGACTGTTTCACGATCGGCGAACTGATCGCGCTGGAAGATTTGGGCCTCTGTGAGTGCGGTTCGGCCTGCCATCTCGTTGAAGATGGCAGGATCTCGATTGAAGGAGATTTTCCTGTAAACACAGATGGTGGACTGAAGGCGAACGGCCATCCGATAGGGGCGACCGGTCTGGCACAGATCTACGAGATTGTCACCCAAATTCGGGGTGAGGCTGACCAGAGACAGGTTGTGGATGCAGACTACGGGCTGGCCCAGAATATTGGCGGAATAGGTGGTACGTGCGGAATTACGATACTGGGGTGCCTGTGATGTACCGATGCACTTCCTGTGATAAAACATGGACGCACTCTGTGAAAAAATGTATTTTCTGCGGCGGAGGTATTCTGTGTGAAGTCCCTGGTACGATGAGAATTATTGGATTTACGGAAGTGTTCATCCCTTCAGTTAATAATGAAAAAGTTCCGTATTTTGTTCTCTTACTGGAAGATGGGTCAGGAAACCGGTGCCTTAAAAAAACCTTTGAAAAGTATAGCATTGGAGATTCATTCGATCCTCACGAAGAAAAATCGAGAAGTCCTATCTTCGGTGTTGTCGGAACAGGTCTGTTAGGTCTCCAGATCTGTGAATTTCTTATTACAAAAGGATACGGAACCGTTTTAAAGACGAGGGACGGTCATTCGATTCATAAAACTCTCTCAAAGATGGAAGATAAATTGTCCAGGAACAATTCCCCTGATGCGGTAACAGGAATCCTGAAAAAAATCTCCATCACAACCAGTTTTTCTGATTTGAGCGATTGCGATTTTGTTATCGAGGCGGCCCCGGAAAACATCGGGGTGAAAGAGGAAATTTTTAGAGCCATGTCCAGAATCTGTGATAAAAAAACCATCTTCTCTACAAATTCGTCATCCCTCTCCATCGACCAACTCGCAGAAGTCACTGACCGGCCGGACCGGTTTATCGGAATCCATTTCTTCAATCCCGTTAAGCGAATGGACCTTGTTGAAGTAGTGGTTGGGGAAAAAACCTCACAAGTGACCAAGAACCGGGTGATCTCAGAGCTCGTTGAAATGGGGAAAAACCCTATTGTCGTAAAGGATAGTCCCGGTTATGTTGTAAACCGGCTTTTACTCCCTCAGATCAACGAGGCAATCAACCTTCTCGAGGAAGGTGTAGCAACGAAAGAGGACATTGACAATGCGGTGAAACTGGGGTTACATCATCCAATGGGACCGTTCCAGCTCGCAGATTATATCGGGCTCGATATCTGCCTGTCAATCCTTGAAGTCCTGTACAGTAAAAATAAAACCGGGGGAAAAAAACCTGCTGCTCTTCTCTACCAGCTATGCCGCGATGGAAAATTCGGAATAAAAACCAAAGAAGGCTTTTATAAATATTAATCGTAACAATCTATATCCTTACGTTTCAGAATTCTTACCATAATTTTCCAAGGTATAACATTTTCCCGAGGGGAAAGACCTCATAATAAGAACAAAGAAGAGTGTAAAGTACTAGCACGAGTTTCCGATAGCCGGGTGATCCATGAGACTATCAGCGTTAAAATCTGTTGGCAATCTGGAAATAATTCGGGATGGGGATTTTACAACCCTGGGTTTAATTATTCAGAAAAAACCTGATATGCTCTCCTTTTTCGAGGATACCGAGAGAGCCGGGGAAATTACAATACCCACAAATCTCTCATGTCTGATCATTCGGAGGGAACTTTCCGGAAGGCTGCCGGACAAAAACCGGATCGCGCTGGCCTTTTCTGATAATCCCTGTGAATCCTTTTTCAATATTCATAATTTCCTGGTTCAGAGTTCAGATTTCTATGGTGTACCTTTCCCCACAATAATCGGAAAGAACTCCTTCATTCACCCGACAACATACATCGCGGATTCCAGGGTCAAGGTAGGAGACAATTGCTGTATCGGCCCCAACGTCTCTATCCTGGAAGGCACTGTAATCGAAAACAACGTAATTCTCAGGGCAGGTTCGACCATCGGTTCCGAAAGCACTGCGTCTCAGATGTGTAGAGACGGGATTACTCCGGTATTCTCCTCTGGAGGTGTCCTCATCCATAATAATGTTGAAATACAGTCAAACTGCTGTATCTCCAGAGCGGTTCTGGGGGGGTTCACTGAAATTGGCGAATCAACGAAAATCGATAATCTCGTTCATATCGGTAGTGGTGCGTCAATCGGGAAACGGTGCATGATCGTAGCTCTGGCAGTTGTCGGAGGAGGTACCGTACTTGGAAATGATGTCTGGATCGGACCGGGTTCGGTTGTTTCCGACAACACTCAGATCGGTGACGGCGCCTATGTCACCCTTGGATCTGTTGTCACAGAAGATGTTCTACCCAACCAGCGTGTGACCGGAAATTTCGCAATCGGACATGAAAAATTTTTAAATTTTCTGAAAAAGATACGATGATCCTTGAGGAATTCTCTCGAAAGGTTGATTATTCGAGGTCTTCATTTTTTCGGGATTTCATGTTGATGCACCTGAAAACCACGGCGACAACTTATATTAATAAGTAATCGTCTCGTAATCATCTAAGACGAGACAGTATGGTTAGATATACTCTTGGCCTTTTTTCCAATATGTATCCCCCACATTGTACTCCGCCATCCAGTACACTCATAACAACGGATATTAACAGGGGGATCTTTGTCAAGCGGATGGTTGATGACCTTGAGCAGCAGGGGGTGAATGTCAGGAAAGCGGTTAAGAAAACCGGATCTGTTCTAGGATATCCACCCTTCGTATTACGGTCAGTATTACTCTCTCGGGACCCGGATCTTGACATCATGCAGGCAGAATACATTCCCCATAGCGGCCTTGTTCCTGCTTTATTGAAGCGGGAAACTGTGCCCCTTGTGATAAAATTTCATGGTGATGATGCAAGGATTTTTCCATTTAAAAACCGCGGTTTCATGTTCCTTACCCGGTATATGATCTCGAGAGCGGACCATGTTATAACGGCAAGCGAAGAGATCAGGCAGATCGTTATAAAAATCGGCGCGGTTCCGGAGAAGACGACAGCAATTCATTCTGGTGTAGATACGGTTTTTTTCTCACCCAGGTCAAGGGAAATGGCACGATCCCGGCTGGAACTACCGCAGGAAGGACTGATTTTCTTATTCATCGGGAGATTGCATCAATGGAAAGGAATCAATGAAGTACTACAGGTCGCGGAAAAATGCCCAGATTTTTCATTTATATTTATCGGGCCGGGGACTATTCCGCCTCACGAGGCAAACTGCATGTTTCTTGGGTCAAAACTACCCGAAGAAGTCAGTGTATGGCTGAACGCGTCCGACTGTCTGCTCCTCCCCACTTATACCGAAGCAGTCCCGACATCGGTTATGGAGGCGTTTGCATCCGGAATTCCTGCCATTACAACAGACATCGGGGGCTGTCCGGAAATCGTTGATAATGGCCGGAATGGGCTTCTTATTCCTGTACAGGATGCGGTTTCACTTCTCAAGGCAGTTCGCTGGATAAGCAGTCATCCGGAGGAACGCGTTCAGATGGGGAATAGAGCGAGGGAGACCGCGGTGAACCGGTACGATCATCGTATCCTGACAGGACGCCTCATCGAAGTACATAAGGCGCTAATACGATAGAATACCCTCATGCACAGTGCAATATAGCAGTGATCAGAAAGGATTCTACGGCATTAAGTTATTCAGCACCTTATAAAAACCCCTGACAAGGACTGGAAGAGATATACGGGGTTTCACAAGAATAATTCTGATGTATTTTCCCCAGGCCATATGTTCCACATATTGACGGAAGCCAGAAAAATCATGTTTTTTTAAGTAATTCAATGAACAGAAAATCTGGTCTTCCATCCTGCGGAGCTCATACCTTCCCAGGGTATTGCTTGAACGATTACATTTAGTCCCGTTTTCTGCGGTATGATAATCTAGAACCCTGAACCCATCGGCTTCCTCGGTTCTTGACTTAAGCATAAATGACCCTTGGGTCTTGCTGATCCGGTATTTCAGCAGTTTCTCATCGATTATTATTACCGGACCTGTTCTGGCGATCCGCAGCCACATATCGAGATCGGAAGCTGATCCGAACAGGTCGTATCGGAAAGGTGCCAGTTTTTTATAGACTTCACCCTTGATCATTGCACTGGGGGAGAGAAAAAAATCACCATATTCGAGTACGACAGGTAGAAGTTCTTGGTATGTGTAGGGGGTATCCCCGGAGATTTTTGGCGGTAACCTGAACGTGCCGATGATCCTGTCATGTTCATCGATCACGTCCCCCCCTGTGAAAACCCCTCCAATGGCAGGGAATTTTCTGAAAGTATCGACTTGTCGTGTAACAATGTTAAGAGAGTATATATCGTCCGCATGAAAAAGGGCAATAAATTCACCACGGGTATGCATAAAGCAGGTGTTCCAGTTATATTCTGCACAACAGAAATGGACCGGATTTTCTACGATTCTTATGCGGGAATCCCCGAACTCCCGGACTCGTTCCAGTGTTGTATCCGTGGAAAGGTTATCAATAACAATAATTTCAATATTTTTATATGTCTGTCCGACAACCGATTCCAGCGTTCTCGCAATCGTTTTATCGGAATTATACACCGGGATGCAGATACTGACCAGTGGATCTGCGTTCTTGGGGGTCTGCATGTATTTTATCAAATGATGTATATCCGCTCTGTTCTAAATATGTTATTTACTTCGTTTTTGAGAAAAACAAAGAAATTGATCTGCGGATTCCTAAATTTTCACAGTGTATTCCTGCGATAATCCGCCTGGGGATACACCGAAAAAAACCCTGATACTTATGGCTGAGAACTAAAATTTTTTTTTAACAATTTCGGGTAAAAAGAGGGTTTAGCTTATTAAGCCTTTATCTCTGAAGAATTCATCGAATGCGGCCATAACATTATCAAGCATCTCTCCGGAAAGTCCCGGATAGACACCTATCCACAATAGGTTGTTCATCACAAAATCGGTATTATTGAGAGAGCCTGACATGCGGTACTTGATCCCCTCATACGCTGGTTGCTTCAGGAGGTTGCCACCAAACAACATTCGTGTCGCAATTTTTCTCTCCTCAAGAAACCGGACGAACTCCTCTCGTGTGAATGGTGTATCTTCTCTGAGAAGAATGGGGAACCCGAACCAGCTTGGCGCGGTATCAGGAGTACATTCCGGAAGGATGAAGAATGTGCTGTATTTTTCCAGCCCTGAGAATAAAACAGTAAAATTTTTCCTGCGCTGTTCGATAAATATCGGCAATTTCTTTAGCTGTTCAACACCAACAGCGGCCTGCATATCGGTTAATTTCAGATTGTATCCGATATGCGAGTAAATGTACTTGTGGTCATATCCGGATGGGAGGCCGCCCATCTTCCAGTCAAACCTTTTTTTGCAGGAATTGTCACATCCGGGATCACACCAGCAGTCCCTGCCCCAGTCCCTGAAAGAAGCGATAATCTTTTTGAGCAGCGGGTCATTGGTGAGGACCGCCCCACCTTCTCCCATGGTGATATGATGGGCCGGGTAGAAACTGCATGTAGAGATATGCCCAAATGTCCCGGTATACTGGTCACGGTATTTCGACCCGAGGGAATCGCAATTGTCTTCAACGAACCACAGATCATAGCGTCTGACCAGCCTCATAAGAGTTTCGAGATCAGCAGGATTTCCCAATGTATGAGGGATCATAATGGCTTTAGTTTTCTCTGATATTGCTGGCTCGATCTGGTCCACCCTTATATTGTAGGACCCTATATCGATGTCCAGGAAGACCGGAACCAAATTATTCTGGATAATAGGGTTTAGTGTTGTGGGGAATCCGCAGGCAGTCGTGATGACTTCATCACCGGGTTGCAGCCTCTTCTTCCCGAGCTTTTTGGAAGTGAGGGCAGAAACCGCAAGAAGATTTGCAGAAGATCCTGAATTTGTCAGAAGGCAATATTTCATTCCAAGAAACTGAGCCAGACCTTTTTCAAACTGTTCTGCATATCGCCCTGTTGTGAGCCAGAAATCGAGAGATGCATCAACAAGTGCAATTATTTCTTTCTCGTCAAACACACGGCCTGCGTAGGGTATGGGGGAAGTGCCTGGTATAAAAGTCCGTTCGGTTTGTTTTCGCAGGTTGTGGAGATCCCGTATTTTCGAAAATATTTCCTGCCGGATATCATCATCTTTACTCATGAATTATCCCGCTCCGGAAGAATATCGATAATCATAGCTGATTGTAAATCTTCCCGTGATAACTCAGGTTCCTGATTTTCCACAGGTTTGTTTACCGCAAGTTTTGGGATTACATTAAATTTTGGATCGATAATTGCCTCCAGAAACCCGGGCTTGGAATCGCAAAACAGTGATTCAAGTGCCGGTCTGACTTCCTTCACAGATGATATTTTTCTGGTTGAGATATTATATGCGCTGACAACCTTCTGGAAATCCGGGTTGCTATATCCAATTACCGATGACTGGAACCGCCCTTCAAAGTACTGTTCCTGAAACTGGCGAATCATGCCATACCCACTATTATTAAGCAGGATAATTTTAATGGGTAAATTGTGATAATACATCGTCTGCAATTCCTGAATATTCAGTTGAAATCCACCATCGCCGGTAATTACAAGGATCATTCGATCAGGTTTTGCAAAGGAAGCACCAATTGCCATGGGTAATGCAGACCCAATGGAAGCCATCCCACCCTGGGTAAAAAACCTCTGATTCTTTTTGATCTCAAGGGTCTGTGCTGCCCACATCTGATTTTGACCGACATCGACACAAATAATTGCATCATCAGGAAGAGCTTTCGATATTTTTTCAAAAAAATCATACGGGGTGATGTGGTTATTTTCATAACTGGAACCCGTTGAATATTTCAATTTATAATCGTGTATGCGTTCACGCCAGGAAGAGTAATTTCCTGGTATAAAATTGAGGGAATTCAGGTTTAATGATTTTAAAAAGTCCTTAATATCGATATTTAAGGGGACATCAGCTTTTATTTTGTTATTCAGTTCATAAGCATCAATATCAACATGAATAATTTTTGCCGCTCGTGCAAAAGTTTCGGGTTTTGTACCTGTCTGACGTGTATCAAATCGTGTGCCCAAAGCGACTATCAGATCTGCATTGGCAATGGTTAAATTTGCATATCGGTTTCCGTACGTGCCAATCATTCCAACATACAATGGATCGTCGTGGGGAAATGAATCAAGTCCCATCAGGGTTACTACCACCGGGATACCGGTTGTATGCGCAAAATCAAAGAGTTCTTTTGTTGCTTTTGAGGATCTCACACCCCCACCGGCAAGAATTACAGGACGTAATGAATTTTTAATAAGGGATTTGATGGTAATATTCAAGTTTTCATCAGAATTTGCGGAATCAGATTCATTGTATCCATTGGTAGACTGTTTTGATAGTTCTATATTTGATCTTTGAATATTCAGCGGAAGATCGATAAGAACCGGGCCAGGCCGTCCGGTTTTTGCAATAATTATAGATTTTTCCAATATTTCCTTCATATCATAAGGATCCTTGACGAGAATTGCATACTTCACGATTGGTTTTACGATAGAGACAATATCCGTTTCCTGAAATCCAATCTGCCTGACCGGCTTGCTGAATTTATATTCATAAGTATTCACCTGGCCTGTTATGAAAAGACAGGGAATGGAATCAAAATAGCAACTTCCTATTCCTGTTATCAGGTTTGTTGCTCCTGGACCACTTGTCGCCATAGCAACTCCTATGTTTCCGCTTGCACGGGAGTACCCTTCTGCAGCTATTGCTGCGGCCATCTCGTGATGCATTGAGACCGTCCGGATGTCAACCCTCCCGTACAGAGAATCCAGGAGGTGACTCAAAGCGCCTCCACATACTTCGAAGATGTGTGTAACACCTTCAGCCGCAAGGGTTTCGATAACATAATCAGAAATTTTCATGCGAATTCCGTTATTATCTGTATAATTCCTTGTTCAACTTAAACCAGTCAATTGTCGCAGCAAGACCTTTTTCCAGTGAATATTTTGGCCCCCAACCTAATTCTGATGTTGCACGTTGAATGTCTGCCTGCCAGAATGCGGGTTCGATTTTCCATGCCTGCGGGATACCGACTTCGTATGTTATTTCATTTCCAAGAAGACCGATAATTATATCAACAACTTCCCCGACTGAATGCTGCTGACCCGACCCTATGTTGAATATTTTTCCGGAAGGGTTGTTTAGATTGATTACTGCTTCATATGCATCAAGTACATCATCAATAAAAATAAAATCCCTTACGAATTGACGCGAAGTGATTTTGGGGTTAATTTTTTGCAGTGCAGCTAGTATTAAAGAAGGAACCAGCCTGGATTTTTGTTCATACTGGCCATATGGTGAAAACAGTCGAAGGGTAACTATTGGCAGGTTTTCCGTGATAGCGTACATCTGACAAAATAATGTTGCAGCTGCTTTTGATACTCCATATTCAGTGACAGGTTCCAGAAGATAAGATTCACTTATTGCCGAATCTTTTATTCCATATTCTGATGATGTTCCGGTGTTTACAAATAGTTTAACCTGGATATCCCTGCAACTCCGTAATAAATTTACCGTCCCGATAAAATTTGTCTCAATAATTTTTTCTGTATCTTTTTGCTCGGCATTCCCGCCATATGCTGCTGTATGAAATATAATATCCGGTTGAATCTCCTTTAGGAAATCTTTTAATTTTTTATATTCGAGGATATCCACAGGAATTACGTTAATTTCATTAAGAATATCCCTGATTCTCCATGTATCAGATGTATTTCTGACATTTATGAAAACCTCAGCACCCCGTTCGAGGGATCTGCGAGTCAGGTTTGAACCAACGAATCCGGTTGAACCGGTAATGAATACTTTCTTTCCAATCAATGAACTCATGACAAACACTCACGATACCATTTCAGTATGGATCTCATCTAATGGGATAGAATCCTGGTTTTAATGATAATGATGAATGGTAAATCAGACAGTTTCTAATTATCTATTACGATATAAACCGATAAGGATTTATTTACCCGCATGTCGGAAAAATTTTTCCGAAATCTGATAAAAAATGGTTATTATAATTTTTTCATTGCATCTCTCATAAATGCCTTGATTTGTTTTAGCGAAAAATCGTTCATATCAGTTTTTCCCGTGTAGTACTTCCTGTACCATTCAATTGTTTTTTGAATTGCTTCATCTATGTTATACACCGGCTTCCATCCTAATCTCGTCATCGATTTTGCAGAATCCAGCTTAAGATAGCTGGCTTCATGAGGAGCATTTTCATTTTGAGTCACCACCTCCCATCTCCCGCTCCCCCATTCCTCCAGAAGTTTTTCAGTTAGGGTTTGAACATCCACCACATTTGAATGAAACGGACCAAAGTTCCAAGCCCCTGCAAACATTTCAGGTTTTTCTTTCATTTTTATCGCGAGCCATAGGTATCCAAATAATGGGTCAAGCACAAACTGCCAGGGGCGGATAGCACGTGGGTTCCGGATCTCAATGGTTTTCTTTTTAACAAGGGCTCGTATACAATCGGGAACAATTCGGTCTTCTGCCCAGTCTCCGCCTCCAATGATATTGCCTGCTCTGGCCGAAGATAAGGAAACAAGGGGATTTTCCTTTCCCGTGGTAAAAAAACTTTTTCTATACGAGGCAATAACAAGTTCAGCAGCTCCCTTGCTTGCGCTGTAGGGATCATATCCTCCAAGAGGATCATTTTCCCGGTACGCATAATCCCATTCCCTGTTCTCATAACATTTGTCACTTGTAATGCATATACAGGTAACAGGATACTGACACAATCGTATGGATTCAAGAATATTTACTGTTCCCATAAAGTTTATGTTAAATGTATCAAGGGGATTTTTGTATGATTTGCGAACTAGCGGTTGAGCAGCGAGATGAAAGATAAATTCCGGACGATATTTTTTTACCGTTTCAAAAACTTTATCGCAATTAAGGATATTTCCGCGGATATCAATAATACGGCTCGATAATCCTAACGCTTGAAAGACTGATGGGTCTGTCGGAGGATCAAGGCTATACCCGATTACATTAGCACCTAAAGATTCCAGCCATAAAGCAAGCCAGCTTCCTTTGAAACCGGTATGTCCGGTAATGAGGACAGTATTATTTTTGAATGCATCTATGAGCTTCTTATGAACTGTCATTAATCCCACAGCTTCCACGCGGCTTTTCCGGTTGCCCATTCCTCTTCAAGATAATTTTTATCTCTCAATGTATCCATTGCATACCAGAACCCTTCATGCCTGAAGGCATTCAGCTGGCCTTTTTTTGCTAACAATTCCAAAGGTTCTCTCTCAAGAATTGTCGTGTCGGTTTTGATAGAGTCAAACAATTCTGGTTCGAATACAAAGAAACCGCCATTAATATGTCCCCCTTCCCCCAAAGGTTTTTCGAGGAATGAAGTAACATTATTATCATCCTGAATTTGTAACACTCCAAATCTCCCGGGTGGTCTGATGGCAGTTAATGTTGCAATTTTTTTCTTTTTAGCATGAAATTTCAATAATTCCGGAATATTCACATTGGATACCCCATCTCCATAAGTGAGCATAAAAGGGTTATCCCCAATATAGGATTGGATTTTTTTCACCCGGCCACCGGTCATGGTATTATCTCCTGTATCGATTAAGGAAATTTTCCAGGGCTCGGAAAAATTGTGATGGGTTTCAATTTTATTGTTTTTTATATCAATGGTGACATCTGACATATGCAGGTTATAGTTGGCAAAATATTCTTTTATCATATATCCCTTGTAACCAAGACAGATAATGAAATCATTAAAACCAAAATGAGAATAAATTTTCATTATATGCCATAAAATGGGTTTTCCCCCAATTTCTACCATTGGTTTGGGTCTAATGACGGTTTCTTCACTAAGACGTGTGCCCAATCCCCCTGCAAGTATTACGACTTTCGTGCCAACCACCTGAATTAGATCGGTTTAAATTAATTTCATTTTTACTATTCGCGCAACAATGTAAAAATTGTATCCTCCCCAAATCCAATAATTACCCGGCTCGCATCACTGATTGTCTTGTTTTTATGTTTGCGTTCGGTAGATATTTAGCAAATTATAAGGAATATCTATGAAAACTGATTCAAATGACGAAATTAGGTTTTTACAATTTTTATGATATTTATAACAACAACCGGATGTTTGATCCGGAAATTCAGGCTCCTATTGGTGATGATTTGCTTTATCCCTTCCACTATCTAGCTCAGGTTGCCCGGCAACAAGGTATATCCATTTCAACCATAGATACCGAATCCCTCGATTCATATGATGCAATTATTTTTTTTGATTATCCTGGAAATCATAATCAGTATTTAAAAAAATTAATCGATATCAAATTCGAAAATTTGTATCTCTTTTTGTTCGAAAATGAGATTATCCGGCCTGAAAACTGGAAAACAGAAAACCACCGGCTTTTTAAAAAAGTCTTTACTTGGAATGACACCCTGGTGGATGGAAACCATACGTTAAAATTCTTTTTACCTAATAGGATTCCAGAAAACATTTCTTTCGACATCTCATTAAAAAAGAAGTTCTGCTGCATGATATCAGGAAACAAGGTACTATCCCACCCGCTTGAACTCTATTCTGAGAGAGTACGTGCGGTGCAATGGTTTGAAAAACATAATCCGAATTATTTTGACCTCTATGGTATCGGATGGGATAATCCGTTCCCGGTGTTGCCCTCCCGTGTGTCCAGATTGTTTAAACCCATGTTCGATCTATTCCCTCAGAAATATTCTTCTTATCGCGGCATAGTCACTAGCAAGAACGCAATCCTGAAACAGTATAAATTTTCCATCTGTTATGAAAACGCCCGTGACATCCCAGGGTATATTACAGAAAAAATTTTTGATAGTTTTTTTTCAGGTTGTATTCCGGTTTACTGGGGAGCACCCAACATTACTGATTACATCCCTGAAGAAACATTTATTGACCGGAGAAAATTCAATTCCTATGAAGAATTATACGACTACATGATAAATATGAACGATCAAATGTATTCTGGATATATTCATTCGATAGAAAAATTCGTAAATAGTACTGAAGTGTTACTATTCAGCGCAAAAAAATTTTCTGATACCATTCTTCAGTTAGTAAGTGATCAAAAAGGCAGATAAAATGACAATAACCGATTCCTTTAAGAATATTATACGATTGTGCACTCCTCCGATATTCGGGGTTTTGAAAAAAAAACTCATGTCTCAAAACAAATATCAGAAATATCAGCCGTTTGATTGTATATATGTGAATCCTGAAAAAATATCAACACTATTCGATATCGGTGCAAATCAAGGTGATGTTTCTATAAAAGCCTATAAAGCATTTCCCAACGCTAAAATATACAGTTTTGAGCCGGTTTCAACCACGTTTGCGACTCTTGAAAAAAATACACGCCAATACCGGGATCGAATATTACTTTCTCAACTGGGATTTTTCACTGAATCGAAAAAAATTCCAATTCATATAACCTCTTTTGATGGTGCTAATTCAATAATTGACCAAAGCAGGGATCATAAAAAGGTGCATTCCCATCTGGATTTAAAAGAAATTGGCGAAGAAATTATTGAAGTGAGAACACTGGATTCCTTTGTTGAAAGCCATCAGATTGATAAAATTGATATAATGAAGATTGATGTAGAGGGTGTTGAAAAGGAAGTATTGCTTGGCGGTATTGAAACGTTGAAAAAAAAAGTGGATATCATACTCATTGAATTATCCTTCTTGCGAAAAAACCGAGAATCCCCCTATTGGATTGAAATCTGCCAGTTACTTTATAATTTAGGATTTGAGCTGATAACAATTTACGATGTTGCCAAATACGTTGAAGATGGTCAGGAATATATTGCTCAGATGGATGCTGTTTTTCGGAAACAGGGGAAAAAATTTTCCCTTGAAAATATATAAAAAATTTTTTAGCGTTTTTTTGTATTAAAATATTTTTTGGTAGTTCATCTGGGAAAAACCACAATATACTGTTGTATTTACACTTGATTCTCTGATGCATTTAGAGGGAGCTTTGATTCGCTATTCTGATGCAGTTACCTTTTTTTTTGAATCGAGAAATATCCCGTTTGTTGAGTTTTTGAAAACGAGTTCATATTCACAATTTTTGAGGTAGGATATAATTTCCATTGTATTGTGAGCAATTTCGATAAGGATCAATCGGGGACGATATTTGGTCCAATCATTACTTTTAATGACTTCCATTTCGTATCCTTCTACATCTACTGATATAAAATCAATGTTCCGATTATCCGAATAATCTTTAAAGATTTGAGAGAGTGCGACCATTTGAATATTTTTAATATCTATGATGCGTTCATTGAAAAGTATACTATTTCTTTTTGCATCACTTTTACTGAAGGATGACAGGGTGTCCGCAGACAATAAATAAAACGGCATTTCCTGACTATTTAGACCAACTCCGAGATTCAGATTTATATCCCGTGTTCTTTGTGATGCAAATTTTTTGTAAAGAACCGGATTTGGTTCAATATTGATTCCAGACCATCCCCTGTCATAGAACCTTTTAGTGTTATTAAAAATTACTGGATCATTTGCACCAATATCAATAAAAAAACCTCTTTTTTTATATTCCAAAATCCCATCTAAAATTAAATCTTCACCGTATTGGCTGTATGAATTTACAATCTCATTTTTCACATGAATGTCATTCAACTGCCCATTTTTGCTAAGAAAATTACACATTTTGGTTTTGAATAGTAAAGAAAAGTTACTATCTTGGAAATCTTTAATGATTGATTTCAACGAAATATTTTTCATGATTAGTACCTATTTTTTTAGCCTAATAAATAACGATATGGCTCAAAAAAAAATCCTCAATTATTTTAAAAAAGCATCAAATTTATATTAAAATAGTTTTCGATATCTCAACACAGAATATCTAGAAAATTACACTATCATAGAAATAGATCGAAGGACGTAAAAATTTTAATGGAGTGAATTTATAATTTGATCCATAAATGCAATATGTTGATGTTGCATAATCACTATCATTTATAATCCCCTCGGCCACGGAATCCCGAGATTGATACTTAGATCCTTGATTTCTTTATGAATTTCCCGGTCCAGTTTAAATAAAACGACTATGTAGATTAGTGCCCCAATGATTACCATAGCTAACACAGTGATTATATGTGTGAGGGGTAGGAGAAAATGGATAAACAGAAGAAAAATACCCATAAAACCTGAAGCGTAGAGTATATTTTTGACCGGAGTATATTCGAATTTTATTGAAATGATCCGGGAAAGGAGAATGAGAGCGCCAACTGCGTTGAATATCATTGCAATAAGTGTTGCCACGGCCGCTCCAGTGATCCCTATGGCTGGGATAAGGGCGAAGTCAAGAAGGATGTTTGCAATAGCAGCAATGACGGTTATCCAGAAGGCATATTTAGGTCGGTTGAGGGCGGTCAGGGTCATTGTTCCAAGGTACATGAAGACATTGACGACCTGCACAAGCAAGAGGAAAAAGAGAGCAGGCGTCCCTTCAGTAAAAGAAGCTCCATAAAGATAATAAAGAAGTTTATCTCCCAGAATCCATCCGCCGATGCAGGTTGGTATCGCAAGAAACAGTGAGTACGTCCAGGCTCTTGCGAGAGAATTCTCTATTTCAATAATCTGTCCTTGCGTTTCCCAACTGCTAATCTTTGGATACAGAACAGTATGGAAGGCCATTGTTGCAAATGTAGCGACAGAAGTAAGCTGAAATGCAGCGCGATAAATTCCAACATCAGCATTACTCATGAAAAATCCGATAATGATTGTATCAGCATAGCTGAATACTAATGTACCACTTGCAGTTAAGAAAATCCAGAAAGAAAAGCCGAACAGGTTTTTTAGATGCGATAACCTAAACCGGATTAACCTGAGGTCAAGGTACCGGAAACTCAACATCCCCCCGGCAATGAGTCCTCCAACAACACCCCCGATAAGCCCTGCAACACCAAACCCGAGAAATACTGCAATAATTTGAAAAAGCGTTCGTATGAGGACCTCCACAAAACCAGTCATCTGAAATACCCCCACTTTTCCAGCTCCATATACTCCTATCCCCGAAATTCCCGAAAAAACTGATGCAATGAGAGCTAACAGAAGCCAGAAAAAAATTCCTGATGAAGTGAGATCTTTAAAATAGGGTTCTACAAAAAGGAGCAAAGAGACAGATACTGCAAGAAGCACAATCCTAATAAAAACAAAAGCTGAAAAATACTCATTTGACTCCTTTCGTTCGGATATCCGTTTAACTGCGGCCCCCCCGAAACCCCCGTCACCAATCAGATTTACAATTCCAAAATACGCAAGGAACAGAAAGTATGCGCCGAGTGGTGCCGGCCCTAGTAAATGGGCAAAATAAATGGTCGAGAGAAATCCGATTCCAGTTAGTGCAATCGTTGAAAAAAGTGTGATCACACTCTGTCGCTGGACTGAGCTGATTTTCATAAGGCGGGATATAAAAAGGGAAACAGAAAGCACATAGTACGATTGTTGAGAAAATTGTTAATGATTTCGCGAATTGAAAAAAGGTTGATCAAAAATTATTGAGATTCCGGAATTTCTATAAAAAAATGCACGAGAAATGAAAATCGGTTGAAGGTCCCTGGTAACGCCGTTATTTTGTCTGACAAATCCGGGATTTTTGACATTTTTAATCTCATAAAAACGATTATTCCGGAATGCTATTGTGAAAAGGAGAAGGGGAAAGATCCGAAAAGATGCATTCAGCAATGATCTTCTGATTCATGCCGTTGAGCGGGTTTTGTGGAATGTGCTTCATACCACTCAATTGTCTGTTTCAAACCTTCCTGGAATGGCATCTTTGCTTTAAATCCAAATTCTTTTTGTGCCCGGCTCACATCCAGGCAGCGTTTCGGCTGGCCATCCGGTTTTGTGATATCCCACTTCACTTCTCCGGAATAACCTGTTAGTTCCTTTATGAGATCCACAAGATCACGAATTGTGATTTCCATGCCGGCTCCCAGGTTTACCGGATCTGGTTTATTGTATCGCTCCGTGGCAAGAATGATCCCGCGTGCAGCATCATCAACATACAGGAACTCCCTTGATGCCGCGCCAGTGCCCCATACTTCCACGCAGGATTTATTTTCCCGTTTGGCCTCGGTGAATTTTTTGATGAGTGCAGGGATAACATGCGAGCTGGCCGGATCAAAATTATCGCCCGGACCATACAGGTTGACCGGAAGAATGTAGATGGAATTAAAGCCGTATTCCTGACGGTAAGCCTGTGACTGGACGAGGAGCATCTTTTTTGCGAGTCCGTAGGGAGCGTTTGTTTCTTCTGGATATCCATTCCAGAGATTATCTTCATTGAACGGGACGGGGGTAAATTTCGGATAGGCACAGATTGTACCAACGATTACACACTTTCCAACCCCTTCCTGCCGTGCCGCCTCGATCATCTGGATGCCCATGATAGCATTGTCATAGAAAAGTTGTCCCGGGAAATTCTGGTTGAATCCGATACCCCCGACCTTCGCGGCGAGATGAATAACGATATCACAATCTTCGACCACCCGTACACAACTCTCCCATTTCCGAAGATCAATCTCTTTGCTGCGGGGAATAACGATATCTTTCCGTGGAACTCCTTTTTGCAGGAGCTGGTTTACTACCTGGGTGCCAAAAAAGCCAGCACCACCTGTCAACAAAATGCGTTTACCCGACCAGAATGTCATATTCATGTCCTGATGTTTTAAATGAATGATCCTTTGATTTCTCTTTAATCGAGCGGAAATAATTCCCATCTTTAACGTAATTTATACGTGATTTTACCATTTGCATCAACAATCAATCAGCTTTCCACCACCTGTCCGAAAATTTCGATCCAACCATTTTATCTCCCTCACCAAAGGGTGCCAATCCGGAAGCACGCATATCTGCGTCCACCATGATCTTTACCAGATCTCTGAACTTTATCGAAGGTTTCCAGCCGAGTATCTTATGTGATTTGGCTGGTTCTGCAATAAGGACTTCAACCTCGGTCGGACGGAAATATTTTTGATCAATTCGCACATGCTCCTCCACATCAAGACCAGCATATGCAAATGCCTCGTGGACAAATTCCCGGACAGAATGTGTCTCACCGGTTCCAATCACAAAATCATCCGGCTTTTCCTGCTGCAGGATTCGCCACATGCACTCCACGTACTCGGGGGCAAATCCCCAGTCCCGTTTTGCATCGAGGTTTCCCAAATACAGGATTTTTTCTTTCCCGGCAAGGATTCTTGCAATTGCGCGGGTAATCTTGCGGGTAACGAATGTTTCACCCCTCCTGGGAGATTCGTGGTTGAAGAGAATGCCGTTGGATGCGAAGAGATTATAACCCTCACGGTAGTTCCTGGTCATCCAGTATGAGTATACCTTCGCACAGGCATAGGGGCTGCGGGGATGAAATGGGGTGTCCTCTTTCTGGGGCGGGTGTGCTGCACCGAACATCTCACTGGATGAGGCCTGGTAAAATTTTATTGGATAGGAACAGCGGCGTATCGCTTCGAGCAGCCGGGTAGTCCCGAGTGCGGTAACATTGCTGGTGTATTCCGGGGTATCAAAACTGACTCGGACATGGCTCTGCGCACCGAGATGGTACACTTCGTCCGGGCGGATATTGTACATCACATTCGCTATTTGCTCGGAGTCTGAGAGATCTCCGTAATGCAGAAATAAT
>Ga0209253_10001336_pt1 | contig 21655 bp, 25 predicted proteins | sample FrelakmetBRP12BR_FD_187145 | JGI IMG/M metagenome (GOLD analysis project Ga0209253, IMG submission 187145) | Freshwater lake sediment microbial communities from the University of Notre Dame, USA, for methane emissions studies - BRP12 BR (SPAdes)... | ecosystem: Environmental > Aquatic >...
CCTGTCCGAGGACACCCCGATCGAGCTGGCCTCCGTTCACCTTCAGAGGGAAGAGGCGGTACTGGTTTCAAGGAAGGGTCAGATCGTGGGGATCCTCACCAGTGCGGACTTCCTCAATCTCGGTCTGAACCAATGAGCGTGAGAGGTCTGGAGGTTATTTCATGATAAGGCACGTGGTGATATGGAAGCTCAAGGAAAAGGCCGATGGCTATGACCGACTGACCAACATGGAGAGGGTCAAGGGCGAGCTCGAGGCACTGCCCTTGAGGATGCCGGGCGTCATCCGAAAGCTCGAGGTCGGCGTCAACGATCTGGAGAACGGGACAAATTTCGACCTGATCCTCATCGCGGACTTCGATGACCATGAGGCGCTTGATACTTATCTGACTCACCCGGAGCATCTCAAGGTGGCGGACCTCGTGATGAGAGTTCGGGAGCAACGCGCCGCCGTGGACTTCAAACTCTAGAACCTGGTGGTATGCCTGAAGAGGAAGGACCTGGAAATGGCCCTGCAAAGGGTCAAGCCGTTCGAGGCGCCGAACCCTACTGACGAGCAGTACCCCACTCCCGCCAGCATCGCTGCCGACATGATATTCCTAGCGTATTCCCAAGGGGACATCGCAGGGCTCAGGGTGGCGGACCTGGGATGCGGCACGGGGATGCTCGGAATAGCGGCCGCGCTCTTGGGGGCGAGGGAGGTCATAGGTCTGGACCAGGATCAGGCAGCCTTGGATCTGGCGAAGCAGAACGCCACGGCGGTCGGAGTGGAAATCTGCTTGGTTCGAGGAGACGTGAGCGATTTCCTGGAGAAGGTGGACACAGTGGTCATGAACCCCCCTTTCGGGTCGCAGAGGAGGCATGCGGACCGACCCTTCCTTGAGAAGGCAATGAAACTCTCCGAAGTCAGCTATTCCTTGCACAATGCCATTACCCAGGACTTCCTCTTGGAGCTCGTTTCCTCCGCTGGGATGATGGGGGAAGTACTAAAAAGGTATAAATTGGAAATCCCTCATACCTTCGCGTTCCATAAAAAGGCGAAGCGGGATGTGGAGGTGCTGTTGCTCCGCATCCAGACACACGGTGAATGATTATGATAGAGAAAAGGTCAGTTTTACCCGGCGAGGAGGTAGCGGAGGTTGAGGAGTTCCTTCCCGCAGAGGGCACTTACGAGGAGGACGGCAAGGTGTATGCTGCCACCATGGGCGAGCTGGAATTGGACCATGGGGAGAAGGTGGCCAGGGTCAAGCCGTTCAATCCCACGTCCGAGCTGAAACCAGGGGATTTCGTTTTCTGCGCGGTCACCGACGTGAAGAGCGTCATGGCCATCTGCGAGGTGGTCGCCATCGAGGGCAGGGAGAGGGAGGTCGCCGGCGACACATCTGGCACCATCCATATCTCCAAGTTATCGTCCGATTACGTCCAGGACGCTGGTCGCGAGGTAAGGCCGAGCGACCTCATCAGGGCGAAGGTGCTCCAGGCCAAGCCCTCAGTGCAGCTGACCACTGCCGGCCCCCATCTCGGGGTGGTGAAGGCGTTATGCAAGAGGTGCCGCGCCCCCCTCATCCGCAAGGAGAAAGGGCTCTACTGCAACAACTGTGAGCGAAACGAATCTCGAAAAATCGCTGACGATTACGGTGACGTCGAGTTCTGAGTTCCACGAACTCATTTCTCACCTCGAAAATCCGAAGATAAAGTCTATATCGCAATAAATGGAATGGAAAGGTGGAGAGAGGATGGCAAAGAGCAACGAGGACCTGTCTCGGGAGATAACGGAACTGAAGAACGAGCTCAGGCAGATGCGTGAGATCGTCAACATGCTTTTCAGCATCATCATCGAGTCCGAGGAGGAGGATGAGGAGTATACCCCCTATCCAGGACTTGGTTCCTCGGAGAATCTCCGGTTCAACAACTAAGATGAAACCCATCCAATCTTTTCATCAAGTTAGTTAAGAGAGCTCGACCATGCTCACTTCCGAGGCTTAGCATGAGGGCGGTCTGTCTCCTCTCCGGTGGGATCGATTCTCCAGTAGCGGCCTACATGCTAGCCGAACGGGGCGCAGAGGTCGTGCTCCTGCACATGGACAACCGCCCTTATACGAACGAGACGGGAAATGAGAAGGTCGTTAGGTTGCGAGAGCAGCTGGAGTCGGTCGTAGGCAGGAGGATGAGGCTGTTCGTCGCTCCGCACGGCCCCAACCAGGAAATCTTCGCCAAGCAGTGCTCCTCGCCCTACCAATGCGTTCTATGCAAGCGGACCATGCTCCACGTGGCGAAAGAGCTGGCATTGAGGATCGAGGGGGAAGCCATCGCGACCGGAGAGTCCTTGGGTCAGGTGGCCTCACAGACCCTCCACAATCTCAAGGTCGAATCCCATGAGCTTTCCTTCCCCGTCCTTCGACCCTTGATCGGCCTGGACAAGATCGAGATCGAGGCTCTGGCTAAGAGAATTGGAACCTATGAGATATCCATAGGCATACCTTCGCCATGCACCATCGTTCCTAGGCACCCCATCACGATGTGCAAATTGGACGACCTTCTATCACAGCAAGCGAAAGTCGATTTCCAAGATATGGTAAGAACTGCGGCGAGCCAAGCTGAAGAGCTCAAATCTCATCGTACAGAAAGCAATTGAGCCTTCTTGAGGGGTCATAAAGCATGTCCATCGTCACTCGGTCGATGTACCTTGCCTGCACCCTGCTGATGAAGAGGGTGTTCTCTCCCACTTGGACTTGCAAGTCAGAGTCCTTGGGTGGTTTGAGATCCGTGGGCAGGATGACCGGCCCAGAGCAATCAGTGGACACCCTGAAGTCCTTGCCCGACCTCTTGATGTACTCGATGACCTCTGGGGCGACATCGATCTTGCTCATTCCTGCCGATGAATTGCTTGAACCTATTTAGCTTTAACCCGTTAACGTCCGAATTATGGTCGGCTTGGTTCGTGTCCAGAATCATAGTTTGTCATCGTTTGGTGTTGGATTCATTTGTTCACAGGAAACAAATATTTGGATGACTATCAAACAAATCATTTCAGGTCATGAGGGGGAACTTCAATGAATAGCGAAGACATTGCCAAACGGACAAATTTGCCAATGGCCAATACAACTCGGCCAAAATCGATCACCTATGATGCGAAGGATCCAGATACTAAGTTCCCGCCCATAGAGCAGTTGTGCCCGCCCAAAGGTGCCCCCAACATCCTGATTGTGCTCATCGATGACGCAGGATTCGGCTCCTCGAGCGCTTTCGGAGGCCCATGCCGAACGCCGAATGCCGAAAGGCTCGCTGCAGGAGGCTTGAAGTTCAACCGTTTCCACACTACGGCGCTGTGCTCGCCCACGCGGCAAGCTTTGCTTACTGGTCGTAATCATCACTCCTGCGGAATGGGCGGGATAACTGAACTCGCAACCGGAGCGCCTGGCTATTGCTCGGTGCTACCGAACACAATGTCTCCGCTTGCCAACACCCTGAAGCTAAACGGCTATAGTACAGCGCAGTTCGGAAAATGTCATGAGGTGCCAGTCTGGCAAGCGAATCCGGTCGGGCCTTTCGATGCCTGGCCCACTGGAGGCGGGGGGTTTGAATATTTCTATGGATTCATCGGGGGAGAAGCAAACCAGTGGTATCCATCCTTGTATGAGGGGACCATCCCGATCGAACCAAGGAAGACGCCCGAGGAAGGTTACCATCTAATGGAGGACATGACCGACAAGACCATAGCCTGGATCGGTCAGCAGAAGGCGCTTGCGCCGGACAAGCCTTTCTTTGTGTACTTCGCGCCAGGCGCGACGCACGCCCCGCACCACGTCCCCAAGGAATGGGCTGACAAGTACAAAGGTAAGTTCGATAAAGGATGGGACAGGCTGCGCGAGGAGATATTGACGCGTCAAAAGAAGCTAGGCGTCGTCCCAGCGGACTGTGAGCTCACCGCACGTCACAAGGAGATACCGGCCTGGGATGAGATGCCAAAGGAGCTCAAACCCATCCTGGCTCGCCAGATGGAGGTCTATGCCGGCTTCATGGAACATACCGACCACCACATTGGTAGGTTGTTCGAGACGTTGGAGAAGCTCAAGATCATGGATAACACGCTCATCTTCTATATAATCGGAGACAACGGCGCCTCGGCTGAAGGCACCATCAATGGCGCATATAACGAGATGGCTAATTTCAACGGATTAGCAGCTCTTGAAACTCCAGAGTTCTTGATTAAGCATCTCGACAAGCTTGGTGGGCCCGAGTCATACAACCATTACGCCGTCGGCTGGGCTCATGCGATGAACACGCCGTACCAGTGGACCAAGCAGGTCGCTTCGCACTGGGGAGGAACTAGAAACGGCACCATAGTCCATTGGCCAAACGGCATCAAGAGCAAGGGCGAAATCCGCTCGCAGTTCTGTCACATAATCGACGTCGCCCCGACGATCCTCGATGCCGCTGGGCTGCCCGAGCCTGACTCGGTGAACGGTAGGCAGCAGGACCCCATAGAGGGTACGAGCATGCTGTACTCGTTCGACGACGCCAAGGCGGCGGAAAGGCACGAGACCCAGTACTTCGAGATGTTCGGCAACCGCGGGATATATCATAAGGGCTGGTCCGCGGTGACGAAGCACGGGACGCCTTGGATACTCGTGGGCCGTAAGACCGTCCCGCTCGATGATGACGTATGGGAGCTCTACGATGGCACCAAGGATTGGAGCCAAGCTAAGGACCTGTCCAAGAAAATGCCACAAAAGCTCCACGAGCTGCAGCGCCTCTGGTTGATCGAAGCTACCCGATATAAGGTGCTGCCCATCGACGATCGAGTGTTTGAGAAGATGAACCCGGACACCGCCGGTCGACCAGTCGTCGTCAAGGGGAAGACCCAGCTCCTGTTCGGAGGCATGGGGCGTCTAGGGGAGAACAGCGTCCTCAACCTCAAAAACAAGTCCCATGCCGTCACCGCGCAAATCATCGTACCCGAGTCCGGGGCCGAAGGTGTGATAATCGCCCAGGGTGCGAACATCGGTGGCTGGAGCCTCTATGCCAAGGATGGCAAGCTAAAGTACTGTTATAATGTTGCGGGCCTGCAGCATTTCTTCGTTGAGTCGGAGGGGCCTTTGCCTGTGGGCGAACATCAGGTGCGCATGGAATTCGCCTATGATGGTGGAGGGCTTGGGAAGGGGGGCAAGGTTAACTTGTTTATCGATGGTAAGAGGGTAGGAGAAGGAACCATACCGATGACCCAAGCAATGGTATTCTCCGCCGACGATGGCTGCGATGTCGGTGAGGATAATGGTGCCCCCGTCTCTCCTGATTATAAGCCGAAGAGAAATGCATTCAATGGCATCGTCAAAGGAGTCCAGCTCTCGATTGAAGAAGGCACGAGTTCAGACCATCTAGTCAATCCGGAGGATGCTATTCGGATAGCGATGGCGCGGCAGTAGACAAATAAATGGAAATGGCTCAAAATCGGGCGAAGTAATCGTATAGAAAGGATGGAAGCGGTTCTGGGTAAGGCATTAAAGGACAGTCGTTCGGCGAAGAACGGAAAGAAATTCTTGGAGATAGACAAACTGGTTTACCCGTTAATACCCAATTAAAGTTGGGGTTCGTTCGAATCCAGCATCTTAGAAGGAAGCCGATTATTGCAAAATACAAGAGCACCTCCGAAAGGCTCGTCTTACGTCGGAAGAATTAAACACGCCTCTTAATTCCGGATAAATCTATTACTGGGTATTCTGATTATAAGTCATTGCGGGGGGAGAGCGATGCGGAAGACTACTGAGATAAAGGAGATCAAACTGAAGGATCTGGATACTGAGTCCTTCATTGAGGGGCAAGTGAAGGAGATCCGAACCAGGGTGGGAAAGGGAGTGGCCATCAACGCCCTCTCAGGGGGCGTTGACTCATCTGTCGTCACCATGCTGGGCCACAGGGCATTAGGGAAACAGCTGCGGACTGTATTCATCGAGAACGGAATCATGCGCGAAGGCGAGCCACAGAGGGTGGTCAAGGCCTTCAGGAAGCTGGGCGTGGAGGTCGAACTGATCGATGCCAAGAAGGAGTTCTTCTCTGCACTCAAGGGCCTGACTGACCCCGAGGAGAAGCGCGAGGCCATCACCCAGACCTTCTACAAAGAAGTCTTCGGGCGCATCGTCAAGGAGAGCAAGGCCAAGTACCTGCTCCAAGGCACCAACTTCACCGATGTGGAGGAGACCGTGGCAGGGATCAAGAGGCAGCACAACATCCTGGCACAGCTGGGCATAGACACCAAGAAGGAGTTCGGCTACCTGGTGATCGAACCGATCATCGAGCTGAGGAAGACCGGGGTGCGGAAGGTCGGCAAGGCGCTGGGGCTACCCGCAGAGATCTATGACCGACCCCCCTTCCCAGGCCCAGCATTGGCTGCCAGGGTGATAGGGGAGGTCACTCCGCAACGCGTCGCCATCGTCAGGAAGGCCACAGCCATCATCGATGAGGAGCTCAAGGGCACGAAGGCCTTCCAGTGGCTGGCGATTTTGCATGAGGACAAGGTCACAGGGCTGAGAGGGAACAAGCGTGATTTCGGCCTCCAGGTCGAGCTAAGATGCTGGAACAGCACCGATGCCGTGACGGCCACGCCGACCAAGATCGGGTTCGAGAAGCTGACCAAGATGGCGGACAGGATTACCAACGAGGTACCTGGCGTGGTGAGCGTGACATACAACGTTACCAAGAAGCCGCCATCCACCATCGAGGCGGTGTGAGCTGGAGGAGCGACTGCAGATCTCGCGAACCCCCTTCGAGCTGAGTGCGCAAGGCTTAAGCTATGACGACATCTTCGATCAGTTTCAGCTCGGGACCTGAATCCCGGGAATTTACTTTATCGCCTTCAGGAAGTCGTCGATGTTCATGGCGGCCAATGTCGTGGTCTCCAAACTCCCCCTCGACCCGAGCTCGACCATCACCATTGCGACCGTTTCGCTGTCCGGCGCCTCGAGGATGGTTAGGAAATCGTATTTCCCGAGGAGGGCATATTGCTTTACGACTTTAGCCCCCATCTTCTCGATTTCCTTATTGACTTCCTTCAACCTTCCTGGCTTGCTCTTCAACGTCTTTCGACCCTCGGCCGTTAGACGAGATAGGACCACAAATTCGGACAATCTCATCACCTAGTTTGAATCTAGGTCTGATGGAATATAATCCTTGCGCACCATGAAGAGATAGGCAAGGTCGAAGAGTATGTGTCCATCCCGTGTCCACCTGATAAACCAAAATTCCAAAGAAGCTAGGTTGGGGCTTCTGACATTTATGAGGTAAAAATATCGTACTTCGACTTTTAGTCAAAGCAAAAGGCTTTCTTAAGTTGACCGTTTCACAAACCGAGTCAAATGAAGCGGACCATCGAGGAGATAGAGGGCAAAGTCGCCGCCGGGGACGCTATCATCCTGACAGTGCGGGAGGTGGAGGAGCTCATCGCATCCGGACGGGAGCACGAGGTCCGAGAGGCGGACATCGTCACCACTGGCACCATGGGGATCATGAGCGGGACCTACGCCCTCCTCTCATTCCCGATCGCCAAGGCCGGGGAATATCGAAGGTTCACCAAGGTAAGCATCAACGGGGTGCCAACGAGCGTTGGTCCATGCCCCAACGAGAGCCTGGGCGTGATCGACCTCATGGTCTTCGGAACCATGGAGAGCGAACATAGACCAGATTATGGCGGGAGTTTCCTTCTGAGGGAATTGGTGGAGGGGAAGGAGGTCTCGGTGGAGGCGACCTCCAACGATGGTCGAACCGTGGAGAGGACATTGACCATCGATGAGATGCCCACCGCAAAGCTGCTCAGCACCAGGAATTGTTTCCGCAATTACAGGGCGTTCGTGAACCCGTCCGAATCGGAGTTCAGGTCCATCTTCTCATGCCAGCCATTTCCTCCTCGCTTTGGAGGGCTGTCCTTCTCTGGCTGCGGGCACCTCAATCCGCTGCAGAACGACCCGCAACTGAGACACATCGGTGTAGGCTCCAAGGTGTTGTACAACGGTACGGAGGGCTTCGTGTTCAGCACCGGCACGCGCTGCTCCCCCAAGTACCCCAATCTGATGACCGTGGCCAACATGAAATCCATGGACCCTTGGTTGATGGGCGGGTTCATCACCGGAGCCGGCCCTGAGTGCCTTGCTTCATATGCATATCCGATCCCGATCTTGGACGATGCCACCCTCAAGCTGATCATGATTAGGGACCAGGACATACCGCTTTCCGTCGGGGACATCCGCGACCGGCACAAGATAGGTCAGGCCGACTATGGGCAGGTTTGGTCTGGCCGGGACGAGGTGATCACGGAGGACAAATCACCATGCATCCATTGCCAGGTCTGTGCAGCGAAGGGAGTTTGCCCGACTTTCGCCATCATCGTTGACGAGTCAGGCCCCACCATCGATAGGTCGAGGTGCGTGAACTGCGGGGCGTGCGTCAGGGCCTGCGAAGATGGCTGCTTCAAGGGGTTCCTGGGCGATGTGCGCGTCAGGATCGAAGGCGTGGAAAGGGTCATCCCGATCGTCTGTCGCAGTTCCAATCGCGAAGGTGCTCTGCGTACGATGAACGATCTCAAAAAGCGCATGCTCGATGGCAGCTTCCAAATGACCACCAAGGTGGCGGAGATCGAGCCGTGAGCATCGCTCAACGCACATCCGACCCTTAGGAAAGATTATTGTGCCAACATAGCCTCGAGTCCATCGCTATACATGGACTACGTGCTCGATACCTCCGCCCTCTTCTCGATGCAAGACCTCCCTTCCGACGTCAGATGCTTCACCACTCCTGGTGTTCTCAAAGAGCTGGAGAAATTCGGCGACAGAAGGTCGGAGCTGTGGGGCGAGATGCTAACGGTCTCAGAGCCCACCTCGACCAGCCTGCGCAATGTCCGAGAGGCGTCTTCTCGAACTGGCGACAGCACCCGCCTGTCCCCCACCGACGTCGAGGTGCTGGCATTGGCCCTGGAGCTCAAGGCGCAAGTGCTGAGCGACGATTATTCCCTGCAGAACCTCGCGACCTATCTGGGCATACCTTTCAAACCGGTAGGCCTCAAGGGGATCAAGGACCTACGGAGGTGGCGCTGGCGCTGCATCGGGTGCGGCAAGGTCTTCGACAAGGAGATGCCCGACTGCCCCATCTGCGGGTCCAAGCTCAAATCCACCCTCTCAAAGAAGAACTGACTGGCAGCGAATGGCCTTGCCCATGCGCTTGGGGCCGAGGAACCGCATCGCCCGCTCTAGGCGCCATTGCGAGCCGAACATCAGCATCGCCAGGCGCTTCGTGCCCAGTGCGGTCTTTAGGGGCCCTCCCACCTGCTGGCGCCATTTCCGCTCGTACTCCATGAGGTCGACCATGCCTTGGACATGGGACGAGGCCACTTCCCCGGCGATGCGCCCGCAGATCATGGCGATAGGTATGCCCCCCCCGTTCACGGCCATCACCTGGCCAGCGGCGTCCCCGACCACCAGCGCGCTCCCTTTCACCGTGGAGGGGATGGGCCCGGACATGGGCACCATCTTCCCTTTCAGCTTGCCAGCGTCCAAGGGCCGGTGCTTGAGGAACTCCTTCCAATAATAGTCCAAATTTCCCCGGGCGTAGCGCTTGGAATAGCCCAGGCCGACGTTGGCGCCCTCCTTCTTGGGTATGACCCAGGCGTATCCACCTGGCGCGACATTCCCGAAGTACATCTCGGGCACGGGCTCGAAATCCCCCTTGGCGAAGGTGGTGGCGGCCGGGCAGAGGTCCCACGGCCGCTCGAGCTTCAGAGATTTGGCCACCACGGAGAGTGGGCCGTCGGCTCCGACGATCACCTTGGCTCGGATATCCCCGGTCGAGGTCCTCGCCACCCTATCGCCTATGGAAGAGCAGGAGACCCCGGTCATTATCCTCGCACCGGCCCGCGACGCCCTTTCCGCAAGGAACTGGTCGAATTTGTCCCGGTACGTGGTGTAGCCGAGGAAGCTCACATCGAAGGGACGCAGCTTGGGAGAGTACATGCGGATCTCCTCCGTTTCCACTGAGCGGAGGTATGAAGGCAGGTCGAAGATGGTGCCGAGGTCTGCCCTGGGGAAGATGCGTTCGAGCTCGTCGACCTGGGGCATGAACTCGCCGCAGCGGACCGGGACCCCGATTACGGGGCGCTTCTCGATGACCAGGACGTTCGCGCCTCCTAAGGCGGCGAACTCCGCGGCGGTGCTGCCCGCCGGCCCCGCGCCCACTACCAGGACGTCCACGTCCTCGGCGAGCGTCATCAGAACATCCCTCCCTCAGGCCTTCCGGTCGACCACGGCTTCCACCATCTCCGACATGCTCCTCTTGAAGGGGGAGCCATCAAGAACGCTCAGATGGCCCAAGGCCGCGTCCGCGAACTTCCTGGCGACCTTGATCGACGCGTCCAAGGCCTTGGTCTGCTTGACCAGCCTGAGCGCCTCCTCGATCTCTTCGCGGGTCTTCTGCTCCTTGGAGAACATCTCCGCCAGGCGCTCCCCGACCACCGGGTCCTTCATGGCCTCGATCAGGGGGAGGGTGGGCTTGCCATCAAGGAAATCGATCCCGTGCGCCTTGCCCAGCGAACTCTCGTCCCCGATGATGTCCAGCATGTCGTCTACTATCTGGAAGGCCATCCCTAACGCCAGTCCGAACTGGCCCATGGCGTCGATCTTCTCCGGCGTTCCTTCGCCCAAGAACGCGCCCACCCGGGCCGCGGCCCACATGGGCATGGCGGTCTTGCCTGCGATGATCTGGAGATAGGTGTCCAATGGCGTGTACGGCACGAACTCGTAGGCGTTCTGCAGGATCTCGCTCTCCGCCGTGGCCGTGCAAGCCTCGGAGATGATGTTGACGACCTCCTGGTTCCATTGGCCGCCCAGGCGGAAGGAGCGCACGAATAGGAAATCTCCTGCCACCAAGGCCTTCTGCACCCCGAACTTCTTGTAGGCGGCGGCCTTGCCCCGGCGGATCTCGCCATGGTCGTTGATGTCGTCGTGGATGAGGGTCGCGGAATGGATGAGCTCGAAGGAGGCGGCTATCCCCAAGACCTTCTGAGGATCCTTCCCTCCGACTGCGTTATAGGAAAGCAATACCAGGCCGGGCCGGATGCGCTTGCCCCCTGCGCCGATGACGTGCATGCAGATGTCGGTGAGGAGGCCCTGTTCGGAGTTGACCGCATTGCGTATCTCCTCCTCCACCCGGTCCATTTCCTTTCTAATGGGGGCGTCCCAGCTCAAAGGTATCAGCAACCTAATCCAACGGCGATACTTAACCTTAATCCAAATCCGACCAGCGCGTAACGTCAGCCACAAGGCTCACGCTGGCAGTCTGGATAAAGGATGATCGGAAAGGGTTTGTCTCTGGTTTAGATGCCAAGGAAGGCGTGGGCCGCGTCGAGGCAGGCCTGGATGAACGGCTGCGGGTAGAGGCCGATGCCGATCACGGCCACGAAGCATATCCCGATGGCCACGGCCATGGCCATGGGTACGCGGACCTTGTCCTGCGGCCCTTTCTCCACGTACATGTTCTTCACCACTCGGGCATAGTAGTACAGGGACAGGGCCGAGTTCAGTATGCCCGCGATGGCCAGCCAGAACATCCAGTTGTTCTGCTCGTTGAGCTGCCAGGCGTCGATGGCGCCGGAGAACAGCACGTACTTGGACCAGAACCCGGCCAAGGGCGGTATGCCCGCCAAGGAGAAGAGCATGATCATCATGGCGAAGGCGATCCAGGGGGCCCTCTTCGCCAGCCCCTTGTAGTCCGCCACGTTCTCTCCGACGGCCACGGTGCTGAGCCCGGCCACGATGAGGAAAGCGCCGCCCTTCATGAAGGCGTGGGTGATCATGTGGAAGAATCCCCCCGCCAGGCCGTACGAGGCCACCGTCGGGTCGCTGACCGCTGCCACTGGCAGTGCGATCAAGATGTAACCCGCCTGGGCGATGGAGGAATATGCCAGCATGCGCTTGAGGCTGGTCTGCGAGACGGCGATGACGTTGCCCACGGTCATGGTGAGGATGGCTATGGCGCCGATCAAAAGCGTCCAGTCCGTCTTCATGGCGATGAGGCCGATGAGGAAGACCTTGAACAGCGCGATGATCCCCATCTTCTTGCTCCCGGCCGCAAGCATGGCGGTGATGGTGGTGGGGGCGCCCTCGTACACGTCGGGGGCCCACATGTGGAACGGCACCAGCGCGATCTTGAAACCGAAGCCGGCGATGAGCAGCACCGCCGCCAGGAACACCACCGGCTCCATGGGGGTGCCCATGGCCGCGGACACCGCTGCCCCGATGTTCTCGAAGGTCAGAGGGTTGCTGCCGACCAGGACCTCGGGGAACTGCGCCGTCACCCCATACAACAGGGAGATGCCGAACAGCCCGATGGCCGAGGACAGCGCACCGATGATGAAGTACTTGGTCGCCGCCTCGGAGCCGCGCTTGCTGGTCTTGCGGAAGGCCACCAAGGCGTAGGAGGACAGGCTGGTGAGCTCGATGCCCACGAACAAGGTGATGAGGTCCAGGGCGCCGGCCACCACCATCATGCCCGTCGTCGCCAGCAGGATGAGGGCGTAGTACTCTCCGGTATGCTTCTCCTTGTCCACGTAGCGCAGGGACGCGATGATCACGTACCCCGCCACGCTCAGGAACAGCAGCATGAACAGCGCGGAGAAGTAGTTGAGCTCCACCACTCCCTCGAAATCCACGGCGGAACCGGGCGGGTAGCTGAGGTAGAAGTCGATCACGAAGAACGCAGAGAGCAGCACGCCCGCCAAGGCCCAGATCGCCGTGGCCTTGTCGGACTTACCCAATATGCGCACCGCTGGTGCGAGGATGCCGAAGATGGCCAGCACTATCAAGGGTAGTATCGCGGTGTAATCAGCCATCTATCTCAGACCCCCATGGGGACCAGGGCGGAGATGGCCTCCGCCACGGGTCGGATGTAGTCGTAGATCAAGCCCGGCTGCAGCCCGAAGAAGATGATGAAGATGCACAGCACCGCCAAGGGGGCCGCCTCGAACCAGGACACGTCGTGCAGGTGATGGGTGTCGATCTTCTCCGTAAGCGGACCGAAAAGCACCCTCTGCATCGACCAGATGTAGTAGGCGGCGGTGATGACCACCGATGCGATGGGTATCAGGATCAGCCAGTTCCACTCCCCGTTCATGAAGCCGTAGGAGAAGAACACCGGCATCTCCGCGGCGAAGCCGACCAGTCCGGGCAGGCCCAGCGATGCCAAGAAGCCGATCATCATGAACGTCGCGTACCACGGCATCTTGTGCGCCAGCCCTCCCAGCTTGGGGATCTCGCGGGTGCCGGCGATGTGCTGTGCCACGCCGCAGACCATGAAGAGGACGGCGGTGATCAGGCCATGCGCGAACATCTGGAATACACCAGCGGCAATCCCGACCGCGGAGAAGGTGGCGAAGCCGAGCAGCACGATGCCCATGTGGCTGATGGAGGAGAAGGCGACCATCTTCTTCAGGTCCTTCTGCGCCAACGAGGCCAACGCACCGTACAGGATGGACACTATGGCCACGATGATGATCAGCCACTGCAGCTCGCGCGCCCCCGCGGGCAGCGTGGGTATGGCGACGCGGATGAGACCGTACGCGCCCATCTTGAGCAGCAGTCCGGCCAGCAGCACCGAGCCCGCGGTCGGCGCCTCCACGTGCGCGTCCGGCAACCAAGTATGGAAGGGCACGATCGGCATCTTGACGCCGAAGCCGAAGAACAGCGCCAGGAACATCATGACCTGGAACTCCAAGGCCCAGCTCATCCCCTGTTGCTGGATGTAGATCATGTCGAAGCTGGTCCCTCCCGCCACGAAGTACATGGCGAAGATGGCCAGCAGCAGCACCAGGGAGGCGATGTGGGTGTAGATGAAGAACTTGATCGCCGCGTACTCCCTCCTCGGCCCTCCCCATATGGATATGAGGAAGAACATGGGGATGAGGACGATCTCCCAGAAGATGTAGAACAGGAAGAAGTCCAGGGTCATGAAGACGCCCATCACCCCGACCTCCAGCACCAGCATCAGGCCCATGTACTCCTTGGTGCGGTTCTTCACGTCCCAGGAGAACAGGATGGCCAGGAAGCAGAGCAGAGCGGTCAGCCAGACCATGGGCACGCTGATCCCGTCCACGCCTAGGTGGTAGGTTATTCCCAGCGACGGGACCCAGTCGTACTGCTCCGTGTACTGATAGTTGTTTATGCCAGCGTTGCCGAAATCGAATCCCAGGAGCATCAGGGTGGCGAGGACCAGGGTCGTGGCCGAGAATATGATGGGCAGCATCCTCGCCGCTTTCTCGTTCTTCCCGGTGAAGAAGGTCAGCACCGCGCCTATGAGCGGAACGAGGATCAGCAGGGTGAGTATGTTGATGTCTTGTAGTAGGTCGTAGAGCTCGCTCATGTGATCACCTCGCTCCTGCGAAGAGGTAGAGCAGCACCAGGATCACCGAGACCGCGGCCACGATCACCGCTGCATAGGTCTGGGTCATGCCCGTCTGCACCTTCCTGAATCTCCCGGAGGTGCCCACCGCAATCGAAGCGATGGTGTTCACCACCCCATCGACCACCTTGCGGTCGATGAAGTCGATCAATCTGGCAAGGCCGTACATTCCCTTCTCGCCCACGAAGTCGTAGAACTCGGGGAAGTAGTAGCGGCGCTGCAGCACGTCGTAGACCTTCTTGTTCGAGCCCTTGGCGAAGAACTCGAGTGATAGGCTCTTCTTGTAGTATGCCAGGTACGCCACGCCTATGCCGAACACGGCCATGGCCAGCGAAATGTAGGTCGGCCAGGCGGTGAAGAACTTCTCGATCCAGCCCAGGCCCAGGGTCTCCCCGGGTATGGGGGTGCCTTCAGGGGATACGGTGAAGATGACCGCGGGAAGGCCGCCATCAGGCGCGAGCAGGAACAGGCCGGTAATGGTAGCGGCGATGGCCAGCACCACCAGTGGTGCCCACATCACCGCGGGGGCCTCATGGGCATGGTGCGACGCCTCGCTCTCCTCGCCCTTGAAGGTCATGAACCAGAGCCTGAACATGTAGAAGGCGGTCAGGAACGCGGTCACGGTGCCTGCAATGTACAGTATCCAGAACCAGGGGTTGACCCCCGCGGCGGCTATCGCCGACTCCAGGACCAGGTCCTTGGACCAGAAGCCGCTGAAGGGCGGTATGCCCGATATCGCCAGCGCGCCTATGAGCATCACCAACGAGGTGATCTTGAGCTTCTTGGAAAGCCCGCCCATCTTCCTCATGTCCTCGGTGTGCACGGCGTGGATGACCGCGCCGGCGGCCAGGAAGAGCAGGGCCTTGAAGAAGGCGTGGTTCATGAGGTGGAAGACGCCCGCCATGTAGCCAGCGTTACCGACCTCGAGCAGGTGCTCGTCCGCGGCAGCGGTGGCGATGATGTACCCTCCGCATCCCAAGGCCAAGAACATGAATCCAAGTTGGGAGATCGTCGAGTAGGCCAGGACGCGCTTGATGTTGTAGTTGTTGAGCGCCTGGGTGGCCGCGAAGAAGGCGGTGAAGCCTCCGATGACCGCGATCACGATCATCACCTCCGGGGTGTGGACCATGAGCGGGAAGGACCTCGCCACCAGGTACACGCCCGCCTTGACCATGGTCGCGGCATGGATCAAGGCGGAGACGGTGGTCGGGCCCTCCATGGCGTCCGGCAACCAGTCATGCAGCGGGAACTGAGCGCTCTTGCCAATGGCCGCGCCGAAGAAGCAAAGCATGGCGAAGAGCAGCAGCCCGTAGTTCACGTCGAAGCTCTCTGTGAAAGCCGGGTCGAAGAGCTGGTGGTAGTTCAGGGTGCCGAACGCGCCGAACAGCGCAATGATGCCCAGCATGAAGGAGATGTCGCCGATCCTGGTGGTCAGGAAGGCCTTCTTGGCCGCCCTGGCCGCCGACGGCTTGTAGTACCAGAAGCCGATGAGCAGGTAGGAGCACAGGCCCATTATCTCCCAGAAGATGAAGGCCGTCAGGTAGTTGCTCGCCACCACCATCCCCAGCATCCCGGTGATGAAGAGGGCGATCTCCACGTAGTAGCGGCGCTTCCTCTCCCCCTCCTCGTGCATGTACCCGAGCGAGTAGATCACGATCAGGCTGCACAGTATGCTCACCACGATGAGCAGCAGGGCCGTGAGGTAATCGACGTAATATCCGATCTCGAACTGGTACTGCGTTCCGTTGATGGTCCCCAGGTCGATCCAGACCTGGGAAGCATAGACCGGGGTCCCGTCGCCGGTGAAGAACTCGTAGGCCACCAGCAGCGACAGCACGCAGGCCGCCACCACCGACGCCACCACGAGATAGCCTCCTCCCTCCGGCGTCTTCTTGCCGAAGGCTGCGGCCAGCAGCAGGCCTATGATTGGCAGCAACGGTATTAGCCAGGTGTATTCGGTGAAGGTCATATCACCACCTCAGCAGGTTGAGGTCCTGCAGCTCGATGGTGTCCTGCAGCTTCTGCAGGTTGAGCAGTATCGCAAGGCCCACGGCGACCTCTGCCGCAGCGATGGCGATTGAGAACAAGGCGAACACCTGCCCCGCGGCATCCCCGCTGAAGACAGCGAAGGTGACGAAGTTGATGTTCGCCGCGTTGAGCATGATCTCGATGCACATCAGGACCACGATGGTGTTCTTCCTCGTGAGCACGCCGAAGGCGCCGATGGCGAAGAGGATGGCGCTCAGGACCAGGAAGTACTCCTGAGGGATCATTCCTTCTCCTCCTGGGCAATGAAAACGCCTCCGAGCATGGCCGCGAACATCAGCGCCCCCAGGACGATGAGGGTCGGGCCGAAGGAGGTGAATATGGCGTAGCCAAGGTCCTCGTTGCTGGTCGGCATCCATTCCGCCTCCCAGCTCATGGTCATGACCGTCCCGAGGATGATGAAGCTCAGCGCCACCACCGAGACGATGGCGCATGCGGTGCGGATCTGGTCAGAGTTCACATTGACCACCCCCGCTCAGGCGCCGCTTGGTCAGCATGACCCCGAACAGGATCAGCACCGACACGGCGCCCACGTACACCAGGATCTGTATGATGGCGATGAACTCGGCTCCCAGGAAAAAGAAGGTTATGGCCACCCCGATGAAGGTGAATGCCAACCAGGTCACATTGCGCACGATCTCCTTGGCGAACACAACCAGCAGCGCCGAGGCGATGGTGTAGCCCGCGAAAACGACGAAGAACAGTAGCTCCCAATCGATGGTCATCACTTCACCTCCTTCATGGAGATGGCGTCCTTGGGGCAGTTGTCGAGGCACTCCTCGCAGCCGACGCACTTCTCCGGTTCGAACTTGGGGCGCTTGATGGGCTTGCCCTTCTCGTTCTTACCCTTCTCGTACATGTGGGCCGCGTCCGCCGGGCAGACCTTCTCGCACTTGGAGCAGCCTATGCACTTGGAATCGTTTACCTCCGGGTAGTCGCGTATCAACTCCCCCGTCTTCTTGTCCACGCCCATCAGGCCTTGCCTCACCATTTCGGGAGTGGCCTCGACAACGTCCACGTGCAGCCCGGGACGGTCCTCGTACTGCAGGCGGAACGGGTCGTAGATCAGGTCTTGGCGGGAGTACTCGGCCAGCTCGTACTCAGGGGTCACGAGCATGGCGTTCTTGGGGCACACCTCGGCGCAATAGCCGCACATCATGCACCTTCCCAGGTTGACCTGGGGGCGCTCGACCTTGCCCTTCTCGGGCAGCTCGACCTCCACCATCTCGATGCAGGTGGTGGGGCAGATCTTGGCGCACATGTGGCAGCCGATGCACTTGTCCATGACCAGTCCAGGTCGGCCACGGTAGCCGTCGGGTATGACCAGCCTCTCCCAAGGGTACTGGATCGTGACCGGCTTGTGGATGGCGGTCCTCAGGGTCTCGCGGCCGGTGACGGCCATGGGCCGGAGGAGGATCCCCACCGGGTTCAATCGGCGCTTGGGCTTCTTGTCGGCCATCACAACCAGCCTCCCATTTTGAGCGCAATGGCGATGCCAAGGTTGATCAATGCCAGGGGCATGAGCTTGGTCCAGCCGATGCCCAATATCTGCTTCGTGGTTACCCTCATGAGGGCACCGCGCACCCATATCCAAAGGCCGAAGAGCAGGAACATCTTGATGAGGAACCAAATCTCGGGCCAGATGAAGTCTGGCCCAGCCCAGCCACCGAGGAAGAGCAGGACGATCAAGCCGCAAGCGGCGAAGCCCCTGACGTACTCGGAGAGCATGATCAGGCCCCAGCGGAACCCGCCGTACTCGGTCATCCAGCCTTCCACAAGCTCTGCCTCCGCCTCCGGAAGGTCGAAGGGGATCCTCTCGACCTCGGCGATGGCCGAGATGAAGAAGACCAACGCCCCTAGGAACAACGGGACGACGAGCCATACGTTCTCCTCTTGGAAGGCGACGATCTCCATGAAGTTGAAGGAGCCGGCGAGCACGACGACCCCCGCCACCGCCAGAAGGATGGGGACCTCGTAGGCGATCAGTTGTGCCGCGGCCCTCATTCCGCCCATTACCGTGTATTTGTTGTTGGACGCCCACCCTGCCATGAGGATGGCGAAGGGCGCCAGCGAGAAGATGGCGAAAACGAGCAATAGGCCCGCGGTCAGGTTGGCGAGGTAGAAATCAGGTCCGAGGGGGATTAGCCCCATCATCAGAACGGACATGGCGATGAGCAGGACGGGTGCCAGGTTGAAGAGCTGCTTGTCGACCTCGTCAGGGATGATGTGCTCCTTGATGAAGGTCTTCAGCCCATCTGCGAAGTTCTGGAAGAGGCCAAGGAAGCCGACCTGGGTGCCGCGCCGGTCCATGAGGCGGCCGAGGATCTTCCTTTCCTGCCAGATGAAGGTGATGGAGACCAGGAAGCCTACGATGAACACGACCACCGCCACCAACAGCGTGGTGAGGAACTCCACGACCCCAGGGCTGACCAGCCAGGCCCCAAAGCCATACCAAGCGAGGATGTTGTTGAAGAACCAGGCGAGGACCTGCATCAGCCAAAGGGCGATGCCGTGGATAAACACGTAGAGACCGTTCTCGATCATCGCATCACCTGTCCGTCTCCCCGAGGCACATGTCCACCGACCCCATGATGGCGGGCACGTCCGCGACCTTGTAGCCGACCAGCATCTCAGGCGCGGCTGAGACCGTGACGAAGATGGGGCTGCGCACCTTCAGGCGGTAGGGGCGATCGTCCCCGTTGCCTATCACGTACATGAACCCCTCGCCCCGTGGGTCCTCGACGTGCGCCCAGCCGGTCTTCCCCTTGGGGGCGGTCCGGGGGGGCTTGACACGAATCGCACCAGGCTTCATCTTCTTGATGCACTGCCGGATGATGTTGCAGGACTCGCGCATCTCATCCATCTTGACACGATAGCGGGCGTAGGCGTCGCAGGTCTTCTCCACGCACACCTTCCAGTCCACCTGGTCGTACATCTCGTAGGGGTCGTCGCGCCGGACGTCGTAGTCCACCCCGCTGCCGCGGAGGTTCGGTCCAGTGACACCCAAATTCTTGGCCTTCTCCGCGCTCAGGTAGCCCACATCTTCCATCCTCATGCGGAAGATGGTGCTCTGGTCGCAGAGCGCCTCGTAATCGCTAAGGCGCTTCTCGAAGTGGTTCAGCACCCGGGTGAAGTCGCGCTCGAAGTTCGCCGGCACGTCGTTGCGGACGCCGCCGATGCGCGGGTAGTTGTAGGTCATCCTCGCCCCGCAGAGGTTCTGCATCAGGTCGAGGAACAGCTCCCTCTCCCTGACCGGGTAGAGGAAGACGGTGTATGAGCCCAGGTCGGTCCCGAGGGCCGCGAGCCACATGAGGTGGCTTCCTATCCTTTGGGCCTCCAGGACGATGGTGCGGATCCACTTCGCCCGATCCGGCACCTCGACCTCCATTAGGTCCTCTATGGTAAGGCAGTAGAGGTGGCTCCAGCTCATGGAGGCGCCATAGCACAGCCGATCGGCCATGGGTATGATCTGCGGATACTTCCTGCTCTCGGTGATCTTCTCCCAGCCCCGGTGCAGGTAGCCGATGACCGGCTCGGCCTCGGTCATGGTCTCCCCATCCACCTTGACCCTTAGGTTCCACAGCCCATGGGTCATGGGGTGCTGGGGGCCCATGTTCAGCCACATCTCGGCCATCTCAGACCCTCCTTCCCGAGACGAAGTCCTTCCTGAAGGGGAAGACCTCCGTGCCATCTGGGTTCAACAAGCGCTCCAGCTTGGGATGCCCCACGAACACGATCCCGAACATGTCCCAGGTCTCGCGCTCGTGCCAATTGGCGCCACCCCAAAGAAAGGTTATCGAATCCACCTCGGGCGTGTCGCGCGGCAGGTCCACCACCAGCTCCGCCGTCACCTTGTTGGCGTAGGAGGTGATGTGGTAGACCACCTGCATCTTCTTCTCTTCGAGCCAATCGACGCCTCCGACGGAGGTTACGTGCTCGAAGTCTAGGCTGTCCCTCATGTAAGTGCAAAGGCCGACCAGCGCTGCCTTGTCCACCTTGGCGTAGAGACGGTTGTGGGTCGCCTTGGTCACGGTGACGTCCTGCGGGAACCTCTGGACGATCTCTTGGGCCAAGACCTCCCCGGTCTTGCCCCCTGGTGCCAATCCGATTCTCTCCATCTTTCCACCTCAGTCCTGCAGGAAGGTCCCCTTCATTTCCTTGTTAATCTTCTTGTGCAGTTTCATGAAGCCGTCGATCATGGCCTCGGGCCTGGGGGGGCATCCGGGGATGTAGACGTCGACGGGTATGAACGTGTCCACGCCTTGGACGGTGTTGTGCGAGTCGTACCAAGGCCCTCCAGAGATGGCGCACTCGCCCATCGCCACGACCCACCTGGGCTCGGCCATCTGCTCGTAGAGCCTCCTCAGGTCGGGCCTAAGCTTGGCGGTGACCCATCCATTGACCAGAAGTACCTCGGTCTGCCTCGGCGAGGACCTGTAGATCATTCCCAGCCTCTCGGCGTCGAATCGCGGCCCGGAAGCGGCGGCCATCTCCAGGGCGCAACAGGCGATACCGAAGTGCAGCGGGACGGTGGCGTTGCGGATGGCCCAGCTCCAGATGGGTGCGGTGAGCTTGTCCACTGCTTTCTTGACGCCGCTGTATCTCATCAATTGGTCCATGACCTCCCCGGACCAGGAAAGGAACTCGGAGGAGCTCATGGCCACGGCGTGAGGGGCGAGCCTCAGATCCATAGTATCTTCTCCTTTTTCAGAGCGTAGGTAACCCCGATAAGGAGGAGCCCGAGGAAGATGATCATGTACCAACGAGCGGTGTCAGAAAGGTCCGAGAACACCAGGGCCCAAATCATCAGGAAGACGGTCACGATGTCAAAAATCACGAAAATGATCGCGTACAGATAGAACTGCACATGAAATTGAATCTGTCCATGGCCGATAGGCTGCTCTCCGCACTCGTACGTCATCCGCTTCTGAGACAGGTAACGGTTCGGTCTGAAGAACCGCGAGACCCAGAATGCGAGCGCGGGGAACAGAATAGCTACCAGAGCAAACATGGCCACCGGGAAGTATTCCTCTAGGAGCGTCTGCATTGTAGGGGCAATATTCTAGCGGTATTTAAACTTTCAATAATGTTGCTGGATGGCCCAGAAATCCGCCTTTTTTTTACTTCACTATTGTAGAGGATGCCCTCCCTCGCCGTTCAGCTCCGTGCCTACGGGTGA
>Ga0209253_10001337_pt1 | contig 21641 bp, 20 predicted proteins | sample FrelakmetBRP12BR_FD_187145 | JGI IMG/M metagenome (GOLD analysis project Ga0209253, IMG submission 187145) | Freshwater lake sediment microbial communities from the University of Notre Dame, USA, for methane emissions studies - BRP12 BR (SPAdes)... | ecosystem: Environmental > Aquatic >...
AGACCTTTGCTCAGAATTTGCTTCTCCTGGAAGGTCGAAGGAAGAGAAAACGTACCATTGACTGGCCCGCTGATTCTGGTAGCCAACCATGTTCATGTCGTCGACCCGATTTTCCTCGTATTTGCTTTTCCGCGGTGGATTACCTTCGTGGCCAAAGAGGAACTCTTCCGTTCTCTCTTCTTGAGACTGTGGCTCCGCTGGGCCGGCTCTTTGCCCCTGCAACGTGATGGTAAAGTCAGAGACAAACAGAGGATACTTGAGGGTGCCAGAAAGGCATTGGAGGAAGGACTAATCCTGGGAATGTTCCCGGAAGGCGCCAGAAGCCACGACGGCAAACTCAGAAAGGGCAAAGCGGGCTCCGCAGTTATAGCCTCCAAAACAGATGTCCCCCTTCTTCCCGTGGGCATCATCGGCACAGACAAGGTTCATGGCATAGCCTGGCTTTGGAAACGCCCCCGTATAGTCGTCAGGATTGGCAAGCCATTCAAGCTACCGCCAACCAACCATAAGATCAGCAAATCACAAATGCAATTATTGACCACGCAGCTTATGAAGGAAATCGCTGCTCTTCTGCCGCCCGAATATCAGGGCGCTTATGAAAAACATGAAGATTGAGAAGGCCGAGAAGCTGGGCCTGTGCTTTGGTGTCAGACGGGCCATCAAGCTGTTGAAGGAGGCAGCTAGCAAGTACGGAGAAATAGAAACACTGGGCCCCGTAGCACACAATCGCCTGCTGGTGGAGACATTGACTAACCTGGGAGTGAAGCCGATAGGTCATCTCGACCAGGCCCGGGGCAAGATCCTGGCTATCACCACTCACGGTACAAGCCCGGCGGTATTATCTGAGATCAAGGCCCGCTACATCCATATCATTGACACTACCTGTCCCATAGTCCGCAAAGCTCAGAATGCAGCCAAGGAATTGGCCGAAACCGCTTTCGACGTCATCATATTTGGAGACGCAGAGCACTCTGAGGTCAAAGGACTATTAGGTTGGGCAGGAGACAAAGGCATAGCTGCTCTCGACGTCAGGCAAATAGGCAGGACAGTAAAATCATCGTCACGTTTGGGCATCATCTCCCAGACAACCCAGACCCAATCCGCGTTTATCGAATTTGTCAGACAGCTCATGGGGCTGGTGGGACCTGAGATTGAGGAAATGCGCGTGGTCAATACTTTATGTAAAGTAACACAGGGTCAACAAGAGGCTGCCCTGGAATTAGCCCGTCAGAGTCAACTCATGATAGTGATAGGCGGAAGCAACAGTGCCAATACCCGACACCTTGTTGAAATGTGTTCTCCTCTGGTGGAGACTCATTCAGTAGAAGCAGCCGACGAAGTCAAATCTTCCTGGCTCGCCGGCAAGCACCACATCGGTATCACCGCCGGAGCGTCAACCCCAGACGAAGCTGTAGAAGAATTGATGGACAAGCTGAGGTCTTTGAAGTCTCTAGAGCAGCCCCGGGCAGATTCCGTCTAGATTAGCGGGGCTCACACGAAAATCGCAGGATTTTCGCGCGTGGTTCAGCCAAGCTTGGCTTCCATCTGCCTGCCGCCAAGAAGATGAAGGTGAAGATGAGGCACCACCTGTCCCCCCTCAGGACCACAATTTATTACCAGCCGATAACCTTTCCTGGCTATGCCTTCTTTCTTAGCCAGATTCTTAGCTATGATTATAAGGCGTCCGGCAAGCTCTGCCTGTCCCTCAGTCAGCTCAGCCGCTGATGCGATATGAGTCTTGGGTATGATAAGCACGTGTGTAGGTGCTTTAGGCATGATATCCCTGAAAGCCAGGAAATCCTTGTCTTGATAGACTATATCGGCAGGTATCTCACCAGCAACAATTCGGCAAAAAATACATTCTTCAGCCATCCTGACTCCTTTAATGCACTACGCCTTCCTGGCGCAAATTACTAATCTCTTCTTGCTTATAGCCCAGTCCCCGTAGTATCTCATCAGTGTGTTCCCCGCGAAGCGGAGATAGACTTCTCACCTTGCCTGGTGTGCTCGAGAGCTTGGGAGCTATGCCAACCTGTTTGATTTTGCCCAGGGTCGGGTGTTCCACCTCGATCACCATCTGGCGATGAAGCACCTGCGGATCACTGAAAACCTCGTCCGGTGTGTGGACCTTCCCAGCCGGCACGTCACTACGAATCAGCAACTCAAACCATTCATCTCTTGTCTTAGTTAGGAAAATTCGTTTCAAAGAAGAGCGGATTTCATCCCACTTCTCACCCTCTGGCTTGTGAAAAGTGTGTTCCAGAGCGAAGCGATAGGGAATATACCCTTCGTTGCTTAGAAGTCGGCATAGGTTCTCCCAAAAATGTGGCTCGAGGCAGCCAATAGTAATGTATTTGCCATCCTTGGCTTCGTACACTCCGTAATAGGGATACGCACCATGAAGCCATGATTCACCCCTCTTCAACATTGAGCCATCAAAAAAACAACCGCAATTGAACCAGGTCATCAATGATATGGCTCCATCCATATAGGCCATGTCCACATACTGTCCTTTGCCGGTCTTGTTTCTAGCCACCAAAGCCACTGAAATACCCAAAGCCCCATATAGCGCCGCCCCTGCAAAGTCGGCAACCAGATTCAAGGGTATGACTGGAGGTCCTTCACTGGACCCGATTAAGCCCAGGACGCCAGCCATAGCTATGTAGTTGATATCATGCCCGGGAAAGGTATGATAAGGCCCATCCTGACCGTAACCACTAAGCGAGCAATATACTATCCCTGGGTTTAGCTTACTTATAGTCTCGTAATCTATCCTCAAACGCTTGGCTACACCGGGTCTAAAACCTTCGACAATAACATCTGCATGCTGGCAAAGGCGGTAGAATATTTCTCGTCCCGCTTCCGATTTCAGGTTAACCACGATGCTCTTTTTGTTCCGGTCAAGGGCATAATAAGCTGCTGCCTTCTGTTGTTCTTCCTTTGGAACCGCTCTCGATGAACCCCTAAGTTCATTCACTCCCGGCGCCTCAACCTTAAGCACATCAGCGCCCAAGTCCCCCAACAGCATGGTGCAAAACGCTCCCGGAACCAACATCGATAAGTCCAGAATTCTCACACCTTCCAAAGCTAACATGTGTCCTCCCAAGCTAGCTAATTGCCCATTATAAGCTATTTGGACAATCTTTTGCATTTTTGGCCTAAATGTGCTAGATTAAAGGAAATATGTCCAGTTTAAGGTGGGGTTTACCCACCTTTTTACTACATGAAAGAGACTGAATGGGAATGGGAAGATGAAAACAGAGCTTAAGGCTGCGATTACTCAGCTTTCGGCTGAGAGAAACTTGTCTAAAGAAATAGTCTTGGCTGTCTTGGAATCAGCGCTGGCTTCAGCGTACAAAAAAAGCATGTCCGCTCTGGAACAAGATGTTGTGGTAAAAGTCCATCCTGAAAGCGGCGAAATCAATTTCTATGTTCAAAAGGCCATAGTTGAGTCCGTTGCCAATCCAAACCGTGAGCTCTCCATCGAAGACGCTAGGAAACTACGAGCTACAGCGCAACTTGGCGATGTAATAAACATAGAGTGCACACCCAAGAATATCGGTCGTATCGCGGTTCAAGCAGCAAAACAAGTCGTTCTGCAGCGGTTGCGGGAGGCAGAACACCGTATTGTTTATGAAGAGTTCACCGATAGGGAAGGAAAGGTTGTCAGTGGAGCTATTCAATTCATGGAAGCCAAGCGAATTTATGTCAGGTTGAATAGAATAGAGGGGATACTTCCCGCAGATGAACAGGTCCCTAATGAACACTACTATAGAGGCCAGAGACTCAAATTCTATCTTCTTGAGATGTCCCAGAGGGACAAAGAGCCTCAAGTAATAGTCTCTCGCTCTCATCCCAACCTGATTCGTGGCCTCTTTGAGTTAGAAATCCCTGAAGTTCATAGCGGGATTGTGGAACTAAAAGCACTAGCTCGCGAGGCCGGACATCGAACTAAGGTGGCAGTGGCAACCATGCAAGAAAACGTCGACCCGGTGGGTTCTTGCCTTGGCCCTCGAAGCATAAGGCTCCAAAGTATCATTAATGAATTAAATGGCGAAAAAATAGATGTAATCCAATGGCATCCAGACCCGGCGGTGTTCATTGCTAACGCCCTTAGCCCAGCTCAAGTAACAGGCATCAAGACCGATCAACAGAGAAATACAGCTACTGTGGTTGTGCCCGACAAGCAACTTTCCTTAGCTATAGGCAAGGAAGGACAGAATGCCCGACTAGCTGCGAAACTCACAGGCTGGAGAATAGACATCAAGAGCGTCTCCGCTATTGAGGCAGAAAGAACCGTTACGCAAGAACCGCAAACGGCGGAGGGAGTGATTCCGTCTAAAGCTAAGGGAAGGAAGCGACTTGAAGCAGAGCCGGCTGAGGAGGTCGGTGCCCCAGAGCCAGTTGAAATTCCAGGCATTTCAAAGCCTCCATCTGAGAAGCCCCGACAGAAACATATACGTTTTGCTGAAGATATCTTGGCAGGGGCATCAAAAGCAGAAGTACCAGATAAGGCGAAAACCGAAGCCAAGGGCAAGAAGAAGGGAAAGGTGCTAAAGTACAAAAAGCAAGATGAGCACTTCATGGATGATGAGAGTGAGTAGTAAGCGTCCACCTCAGCGTAGTTGCATAGCTTGTCGGCAGGTTAAGGGAAAGAAAGACTTAATTCGCTTGGTGAGTTCGGAGAATGGCATTGCTGAGATAGATGTGTTTGGAAAGAAGCCAGGCAGAGGTGCTTACCTATGTCCAAGAAGGACCTGCTGGGAGTTGGCTCTGAAGAAGAATCGACTGGATTATGCTCTACGAACAAGACTTCGTGATGATAATAGACAAACCTTACGTGAGTACATTCATAACCTGGAGGGAAGCTAAACTTGGATGATGCCAAACCGGGATTGAAAAAAGGCCTACCGCAAATTGAGCTTCCACCTTCTATAACTGTAAGACAGCTGGCGGACTCGTTAAAAGTAGAGCCTGCAAGAGTAATCAAACAACTCATGCGCAAAGGCATCATGGCCAGCGTTAACGAGGCCATCGATTTTGATACTGCGCGCACAACAGCTGCAGACCTTGGCTATGATGCTAAAGCAGCAAAAGAGCGTAAAGCTGGGCCTACCCGACAGGAAAGAGGGAAAGGGAAAGTCAAAGGCAAAGGCAAACTGTTAGTTCGCCCTCCGGTAGTTACTGTCATGGGCCATGTTGACCATGGCAAAACCACCCTTCTGGATGTCATCAGAAAGACCAATGTAACTGCCCATGAGGCAGGAGCAATTACCCAACATATCGGTGCCTACCAGGCCCTGGCGGATGGACGCAAAATCACCTTTCTGGATACACCGGGACATGAAGCTTTCACCGCCATGAGAGCCCGAGGGGCACAGGCAACTGATATTGTGACTCTGGTGGTTGCCGCTGATGACGGTGTTATGCCCCAGACTGTAGAAGCTATAAACCACGCCAAGGCCGCTAAGGTGCCCATAGTAGTGGCACTCAACAAGATTGATAAGCCGGATGCTAATCCCGAGCGTGCAAAACAGCAGCTTGCGGATTTGGGTCTGGTTATTGAGGAGTGGGGTGGCGATACTGTTTGTGTACCTATATCTGCCAGGCAGGGAAAAGGAGTATCGGATCTACTGGAAAACCTGTTCTTAGTTGCTGACATACTGGAACTCAAAGCTGACCCTGATAGCGCCGCAGAAGGCGTAGTTATTGAGGCTAAGCTCGACAAAACCAAAGGCCCTCTGGCCACCCTTCTTGTCCAGAAGGGCACCCTTAGACGAGGCGATGTTGTGGTAGCCGGCAGTGCCTGGGGAAAGATGAGAGCTATGTTTGATGATCAAGGGAAACGAGTCCAGAAGGCTGAACCGTCTACTCCTGTGGAAGTCCTCGGCTTGAATGAGGTGACAACATCCGGAGACCGTTTCATTGTGCTTCCCGATGAGCATGAAGCGCGAAGCATTGTCGAAAAGCAGAAATATGCCCGACCACATCCTACGTTGAGTCTAAGTGTACTTTCCAGTCAGATAAGCGACGGGCGAATAAAAGAACTCAACGTAGTTCTGAAGACAGATGTCGAGGGCAGCATTGAACCCATAAGGACTTCTATAGAAAGGTTGGGGACAGAGAAGACAAAAGTCAGAGTTATCCATGCCGCTAGTGGCAGCATCGCCGAGAGCGACATACTTCTGGCCTCAGCCTCAAAAGGTACTATCATCGGTTTCAATGCTCCCACCTCACCCGGAGCAAAGCAGCTGGCAGATGTGGAGGGGGTAGGCATCCATCATTATGACGTAATCTACAAGCTAATAGAAGACGTGGATAGGACACTGAAGGGGATGCTTGAGCCAACTTATGCTGAGGTGCTCAGCGGGCGCGCTGAAGTAAGAGCTGTCTTCCCTCGCAGTAAGCTGGGAAAAATAGCCGGACTCTATGTTATGGAGGGAAAAGTATCGAGGGACGCCCAGGCTAAAATACTGCGCCAAAACAAAGTTGTTTGTGACTCTCGGATCGCCAGTCTCAAGCGTTTTAAAGAAGACGTCTCCGAAGTCTCCGCCGGGGTCGAATGCGGCCTGGGCGTAGAAGGGACTGCCGATTTCCAGATTGGCGATATCGTTGAATTCTACAGAAAGGAAAGAATAAGCTAATCAGACTTCGCAGATAAGAGATTGAAATGAGCAGGCGAAGCGAACGAACAAGCAAACTGATCCAACGAGAGATCAGTGCGCTGCTTGAGCGTGAGGTCAACGACCCCAGACTGAGCAAATTTGTCTCAGTGACAGAAGTCACTCTCTCACCTGATTTTATGCATGCCAAGGTGTACGTTAGCACCCTGGGTAGCGAAATGAATAAAGAGGATTTGCTGGCAGGTTTTGACAAAGCTTCCGGATTCTTGCGCAAAGAACTTGCAGCTCACTTGAGACTAAGGCAAATGCCAGAGCTCAGCTTTCATTACGACGATTCTATCGAGCGAGGAGCGAGATTACTCAAATTGATGAGTGAGCTAAGCATTCAGAAGGATGACAAAATTAGCTCCGACAATAAGCTTCGCATCGACAAAGAAGGAGGAAAAGATGGAACCAATAAACGTAGCCATAGTAGGCGTCGGTAATTGTGCCTCTTCCCTTGTGCAAGGAGTTCACTACTACAAGGATGCCAAGGAAGATGAATTCATTCCCGGCCTGATGCATGTTAACCTGGGGGGCTATCATATATCCGATATCAATTTTGTGGCCGCATTCGATATCGACAGAAACAAGGTAGGCAAGGATTTAGCTGAGGCTATTTACACCAAGCCGAACAACACTATCAAATTCTGTGATGTGCCCGAGACAGGCGTGCGGGTTGAGCGGGGCATGACCCACGACGGACTGGGCAAGTATCTGTCTCAAGTTATCACCAAGGCACCAGGCCCGACCGCCAATATTGTAGATATACTTAAGAAGACTGAGACTGATGTGGTGGTCAACTATCTGCCTGTAGGGAGCGAAGAGGCAACGAAATGGTATGTAGAACAAGTGCTAACTGCCGGCTGCGGTTTCATCAATTGCATACCTGTTTTTATTGCCCGTGAAAGCTATTGGCAAAACAGATTTGCCGAGCGGGGATTGCCTGTCATTGGTGATGATATTAAGTCACAGGTAGGCGCTACGATTACTCACAGAATACTAACCAAGCTTTTTCGTGACCGCGGCGTTAAGCTAGAAAGAACTTACCAGCTAAATTTTGGCGGCAATACTGATTTCTTAAATATGCTGGAACGAGAACGCCTGGAGTCCAAGAAGATTTCCAAGACAAACGCTGTTACCTCACAACTAGACTACGATATCGGTCACGACAACATTCATATCGGTCCCAGCGACTATGTGCCCTGGCTAGCTGACCGCAAATTTTGTTACCTGAAGATGGAAGGACGTACCTTCGGCGATGTGCCTCTGAATCTAGAGCTGAAGCTAGAGGTATGGGATAGCCCAAACTCAGCCGGGGTAGTTATTGATGCCATAAGATGCCTTAAACTAGCCATGAACCGTGGCTTAAGCGGGACTATAGTGGGTCCTTCAGCTTACTTCATGAAATCTCCGCCAATTCAGTACTCTGATGAGCAAGCCCGAATAAGAACTGAGACATTTATCACAGGACAAGAGCAAGAAGGACCCGTTTCTTTGCCTGAACTGCACTCAGTTAAGGTCAAGGGATGAGTCTCTTTCGGGACACAAACACTAGCTTCAGACAACGCAGACTGAGAGCCCACAGCAAGACTCTAAGTTTGCCACGAGCTAAACCACTCCCAAGAAAATCTTGCGATGTGCCCGTGAACCTGGCTAATATTTAGAGCAAACACAACAGGTCTCCAGAAGTAGTAAGAGTTACGAGGGTTGACCTAAAGGTAACAAGTTGTTCGAAGTTTCCCTCTCCACTATGTGGGCTAAAGGTAGATTCAGCCACATGGCGGGATTTGCGGCCAAACTTAGAGAATTGGGCTTTACCCACGTAGAGCCAAACACACTAGTCTCGCCAAGAATGCTGAATGAGCTTCTCAAGGCCACAGTTCCCATTTCAAGCATTCACTCCCCCTGTCCAGAGGTACTGTCATCCCGAGGAGTCCCCGCAAGTAGGCTTTCTTTGAGTTCTCTGGACGCGAGCGAGCGCGTGGAGGCTGTTAGCTTCACCAAGAAGACAATAGACCTGGCGGCAAATGTGAGCGCCAGAGCTATTGTCCTTCACATGGGGGAGGTGCCAATCGACCTGAGTTTACAAGATAGGCTGTATAAGCTCCATGACGGAGGCTACATTCAAACCAGAGAATATCGCCAGGCTAAAGAAAGGCTGGTTCACCAGCGCCTTTCTCTAGCTCACTCTTATGTTGATGGGGCTAGGAAAAGTCTCCAAGAGCTTAGTAAATATAGCCGACAAAAGGGTATAATGCTGGGGCTTGAGACCAGATTCCATTTCAACGAGATACCAAATATGGATGAAATGGCAGAGTTACTTGACGAAGTATCAGAACATCTGGCTGGCTACTGGCATGACGTAGGACATGCTGAGGTACAACAGCAGCTCGGATTTAGCATTCATGAAGAATGGCTTTTGCGGTTCAGAGACAGGTTGGTTGGCATCCACTTGCACGATATCCGCGGCATTTCCGACCACCATGCCCCAGGACAGGGAAACATGAATTGGGAAATGATAGCCAAGTACTTACCTCGGGGAATAGTAAAAGTCTGCGAGATCGGCGAGTGGAATGATGAAGAGCAAATGCAGGGAGTGGTCAAATTTCTGCAGAAGAAAGGAATACTAGGTTAGCCGGAGCAGCGCAATGAATTTACAGGACATTCGACGGAACTTAGCCTATCGTATAACCAGTCCTATAGTCAGTATTTTGAGCAGAAGTGGCATAACACCCAATACTCTTACTCTCACGAATCTGGCCTTGAACATAGTTGCGGCCTATGTTACTGCTACGGGGCGCTTTCTTCTTGGCGGGGTGTTAATACTAGGCTCCGGCTTATTTGACCTCCTTGACGGAGCTTTGGCCCGCTTCACCAAGCGAACTACGAAGTTCGGTGCTGTCCTGGATTCCACAGTTGACCGCATCTCTGAAGCGGCGACTCTCTGTGGCCTCTTGATTTGGTACGTCGCAAAAGAAGGCGCCACCTTGGAAATTGTACTTATTCTTGCTGTTTTGATCGGTTCCTTCCTGGTCAGCTATGTAAGGGCTAGAGCGGAAGGACTCGGCTGGCAATGCCAAGTTGGCTTGTTTACTAGAGCAGAACGGGTTATAGTATTAGCAGTAGGTTTGCTGATAAATCAGATTTTTGTCGCTTTATGTATTCTGGCGGTCTTCGTCTTTGTCACTGTGGTTCAAAGGTTGGTTTACCTGTGGAAGCAAGAAAAGACTAAAGGAGATTGAATGGCAGTCATAGCTGTTGTGGGAGGGCAGTGGGGTGATGAAGGAAAGGGAAAGATAGTTGATCTTCTGGCTGAGAAGGCGAAGATAGTAGTCCGTTTCTCCGGCGGAGACAATGCTGGTCATACTGTGATCAACCCTTATGGCGAGTTCCGGTTGCATCTCGTCCCTTCGGGCATTTTCTACCCTCAGGTAACTTGCATTATCGGCAATGGTGTGGCTATTAATCCGGCAGTACTTCTTGAGGAGATAGATGACCTGCAAAGCCGTGGCGTAGCTATAAGCCGCCTTTTCATTAGTGACCGAGCTCACCTGACCATGCCCTACCACACCCTCCTCGACAGGCTGGAAGAAGAACGGCGTGGCAAAGGAGCATTGGGTACAACACTCAGAGGAATTGGGCCTGTCTTTGCTGATAAAGTGGCCCGTGTGGGAATTCGTACTGGAGATTTGTTAGATAGGGATATATTTCTGGGCCGCTTGAAGTCGGCTCTGGAACTCAAGAATATTATCCTGACCAAAGTGTACCAGTCTCCACCTCTATCGCTTGATGACATCTATCAGCAATACTGGCATTATGGGGAGAGGCTCGTCCCTTTCATCCGAGAAACTAGCTCCATAATTCGCGAAGCCGCGACCAGAGGAGAGACGGTTTTGTTGGAAGGTGCCCAGGGAGCTTTGCTTGACCCTGACTTTGGCACCTACCCCTATGTGACTTCTTCTTCACCACTGGCCGGGGCAAGTTGTATTGGAGCGGGTCTGGGGCCGAGGGAGATTGACCGCGTGGTGGGCATATTCAAAGCATATGACACCCGAGTCGGTGCCGGACCCATGCCCACAGAGCTCAAAGACAAGATTGGTGACTTAATACGAGAAAAGGCTCGCGAGTATGGTGCTACCACGGGAAGGCCACGAAGATGTGGTTGGTTTGATGCTGTGGCAGGTCGCTTCAGCGTTCAAATAAATGGCCTTAGTGATATAGCTCTGACCCACCTGGATATCTACGATGGTTTTCCCGCAATCAAAATATGCACCGCTTATGAATTCAAAGGCCAGGCACTGACTTCCTTTCCCAGCGATGCAGCGGTACTAGGACAATGCCAACCCATCTACGAGGAATTGGACGGCTGGCAAGAATCAATAAGTGGAATCCGTAATTTCAGAAAGCTGCCGGCGCAGGCTCACAAGTATCTGTCTCGCCTTGAAGACCTCCTCTCTTGCCCCATCAGTCTTGTCTCCACAGGACCAGATAGGAGGCAAATCATTGAAAGAAATCTAAAATCCGAAGTACGAAGCCCTAAATCCTGAAACACGGAAGAATTCACAAGTCAGTAGGCGGTAGAAAGAAGGTGGCTTCTAATTGGTCAATGTTGAATCCTGTCTACTGACCACTTTCGTTGTCTGGAGCTTAGAGACTAGGATTTGGAATTTAACGGGGAATAGGTAAATCTATTCCGTAGTTCTTTAGCGTCGCCTTTATAAGGTCGGCTGATTTTTCATCAGGCTCAACTAGAGGCAAGCGAGGTTTCCCCACTGAAAAACCTACGTAATTCAGAGCCCACTTGACGGGTACAGGATTGGAAACGATGAACAGGGCATTTATCAGTGGCAATAGGTATCGGTGAATCTTAGCTGCTTCTTGAAATTTGCCGCCAAGGCACTTCTCTATCATATCCTTTAGCTGGATTCCTACTAGATGTGAGGCGATGCTGATAACACCGTAACCGCCCAAAGCAAGTATGGGCAAGGTATCACTGTCATTGCCACTGTAGACCAAGAAGTCTTCCCTGGTTCCTTGAATGATCTCAGCTATCTGCCCGAGATTGCCACTGGCCTCCTTCACGCCCACAATATTATCAATTTGACTCAGCTTGATCAGCGTATCGGCAGTAAGGTTAGTAACCGTGCGCGATGGCACATTATAGATGATGCATGGCAAGGTAGTACTCTGGGCAATGGCCTTGAAATGCTCCTGCAATCCTTGCTGGGTCGGCCTATTGTAATAGGGAACTACCAAAAGACAGGCATCAACTCCAATTCTCTCGGCTTCCTTAGTCAACTCTTGGCTTTCTCTGGTATCGTAGTTGCCTGTGCCAGCGACTACTGTCCCGCGGTCGGCTACCGCCGACTTTATTTCAGCAAAAAGCCGCAATTTCTCTTCCCGGCTCAGAGTGGGAGACTCGCCAGTGGTGCCTGAGACCACCAACCCATCGCTGCCCGAATCAAGCAAAGACAGTGCCAGTTTCTTAGCTTGTTGATAGTCAACCTGGCCCCGAGCATCAAAAGGTGTTACCATGGCTGTTAACAGGCGACCCACCATACCCCTGCCCCGTAACTTTGACGAGCTTTTGCGGACTCCCGGCTTATTCATTCAAACTGGCCAGGCTCTCCCTAGGGCATATCCAGCCCCTCTCCATCCCTTCCTCAGCAATCTGTACAACATTTAGTGCTGCCCCTTTACGCACATTGTCAGCCACTATCCACATAACAAATCCATTGGGGTGTGACACATCCCTTCTGATGCGGCCTACAAATACATGATCTGACCCACTAGCAGCCCAAGGTTGAGGGTAAAAGCTGACGGTAGGATCGTCAAGTACCCTGACTCCCACAGCCTGCGCCAGAATCTTCATTACTTCTTCAGGCGTAATAGGCGAACTGAATTCTACGTTAACTGCCTCGCTATGCCCAAACCAAACAGGAACCCGGACACAGGTGGCCGAAATAGCCATGTTTTCAACATGCAATATCTTGCGTGTTTCCTCCGCCATTCTTTGTTCTTCCTTAGTATATCCATTATCCAAAAAGACACCGATCTCCGGCAGTATATTAAATGCTATCTGATGAGAATACACATGTGGACAGATACGGCGTCCTTCCAAAACCAATCGTGCCTGATTTGTCATTTCTTTCAGAGCCGCACTGCCGCTACTCGATACCGACTCGTAAGTGCTCACCACAATTCGCTTTATGGGGTTGACCTTGTGCAAGGGATAAAGTGCGACCACCATTTGTATTGTGGAGCACTTCGGACTGGCAATTATCCCTTTGTGCCATTCTATGTCCCCAGGATTGACCTCCGGAACTACCAGGGGCACTCTAGGGTTCATCCTGAAAGCGCTGCTATTGTCAATGACCACTGCTCCAGCTTCGGCAGCCAAAGGCGCTAACCTGCGACTGACATCAGCACCAGCACAGAAAAAGGCAATATCAACATCGCGAAATGCCTCCGCTTTCGCTTCCCTAACCTCAATTCTTTGATGATTAAACAGGAGTCTCACTCCGGACGAATACTGAGGGGACAGTAACTGGATGGAAGCTACGGGGAACTTACGCTGCTCCAGTACCTTAACAACTTCTTGCCCTACAATATCGGTAGCGCCAACAACAGCTACGTTGAATCCTTCCATGATATTTCCTCTAGCTTCAGCAAGGCATCCAACCCGCATGTCAGGCCCTTGCGCTTTGTTACTTCCTTAATTGCCAGGATAACGCCAGGCACATAGCACTCCCGACTTATGGTATTGTAACGTAAGCTTAGAGTTTCACCCGCGCCGCTATATACAACTTCCTGCCCAGCCATAAATCCCGGCAATCTCAGACTATGGATAGCTATGCCATCCATTTCTCCTCCTCTGGTATTGCTGAGCACTTTGTGTGTAACTTGAGGATAGATGAATGGTTTGCCGCGCGCCTGCGACATCGCTCTAGCTGTAGCGATGGCGGTCCCTGAAGGAGCGTCAGCCTTTTTGTCATGATGCATTTCGATAATCTCGGCGTGGTCAAAAAACTTAGCAGCAAGCCTCGACAGATGTATCATAAGTGCTGCCCCCAGAGAAAAATTAGGTGCCACTATCGCCCCTACTTTATGGACTTGGCACAATTTTTCAATCTCCGCCAGATTCTCCTCAGAAAGGCCAGTCGTGCCTATGACCATGCTGACCTTCTGTTTAATAGCAACGCGGGCGGCCGCCATCGAAACCTCAGCATTAGTGAAATCCACCACCACATCCGCATCGCAGCTCTTTAGAAGTGACTCCAAATCGGAAGAAAAGAGTATCAGTTCGGGAGCCTCAGTCAGAGGAAGATATTGCTGGGTCACCTCCTTCTCCACGGCACCTACTGCCCTTAATCCGGGCTCGCAAACCACCGCTTTAGTTATCTCCTGCCCCATCCGGCCCAAAGCGCCATTAATAACTACTCTTATGGGTTCTAAAGAGGAAGTCATCTTCCTTTTTCTCCCCTTGTCAGCAAAGCGATCTATTTGCTACGATTGCCATGTTGTTCACCCCTGTCACGTGGGTGAACAAACTTCCTCTGAGGGTCCCTGGGAGCCGCGGAATTCTTGACTTTGGCACCAGGGAGATTGGAAGGCCCTTCCAATATTGCTTTGCGCGATAAATTTATCCTACCAGAATTGTCGATCCCAATGACCTTCACCATTACCTCATCACCCACTTTGACCACATCTTCGACCTGGGGTACATGGTAGTCGGCTAGCTCGCTGATATGGACGAGTCCTTCCTTACCCGGCAGGATTTCCACCATGGCACCAAAATTGAACAGTCTGGTGACTTTTCCAGTGTAAATCTCTCCTTGCTCTACTTCCCGGGTTAAGCCCTGAATTATTTTGATTGCTTTCTGGGCTGCTTCCTCGGTTGAAGAGCCAACGAGAACAGTACCGTCGTTCTTTATATCTATAGTTGTTTTGGTTTCCTCTATAATAGACCTTATGACCCTACCACCAGGGCCAATAACACTCCCAATCTTGCTCGGATCAATTGTTATTTCATACATCCTGGGGGCATAAGGACTAAGCTGGGATCGGCTAGCATTAATAGCTAAACTCATCTTGTCCAGTATCTCCAGCCTTGCCTCACGAGCCTGATTTAAGGCTTCGGCCAGGATGCCATAATTTATCCCCTGCAGCTTGATATCAAGCTGCAAAGCCGTGAGCCCACGAGCTGTGCCAGCAACTTTGAAATCCATGTCACCATAGGCATCTTCCATACCCACAATGTCAGTCAGAACAACATAGCCCGCATCCTTTCCGGTAACCAAACCCATAGCTATCCCAGCCACAGGCGCCTTTATAGGCACACCGGCGTCCATCAAGGAGAGGGTCGAAGCACAAGCACTAGCCATCGATGTGCTTCCGTAAGAACTAAGCACTTCGGAAACCAGACGTAGGGTGTAAGGAAAATCATCCTCCGATGGCAGTACTGGTGCAATGGCCCGTTCCACTAAAGCGCCATGCCCGATCTCTCGCCTCCCTGTTGTTCCTATTCGTTTCACCTCACCAGTAGAAAAGGGGGGAAAATTATAATGATGCATAAAGCGTTTAGTTTCCTCCAGACCTATGCCATCCAATAACTGCTCCCGACTCGTAGACCCCAGAGTGGTAATAGTCAACACCTGTGTTTCCCCACGTGCAAATAATCCCGAGCCATGGGTGCGAGGAAGGACGCCAACTTCACAGCTAATAGGACGAATCTCTTTGGTCTGACGCCCATCCAGGTGTCGCCTCGTCTGTAATATTTTTGCCCTCACCGCAGCTTTAAGCTGGGTTTCAAAAGCGACATTGATTTCATCTTCAGAAAAAGAATCAACTAACTTATTCTTTATTTCTTCCTTGAGAGACGTCAGAGCCTTATCTCTTTGCAGTTTCCCTGGTTCCTCCAGAACCCGGCCTAATTTCTCACCCAGTATGGCAGCGATTTGAGATGAAAGCTCCAGAGCAAGTTCCTTAGATTTGATTTCTACCTTAGTCTTGCCACCGGTCCGTTGCAGCTCTTCCTGAAGCCTAATGATCTCTTGATTCGCTTCGTGTCCTAATCTAATTGCCTCGAGCAGTATCTCTTCGGAAACTTCTTTGGCCCCTGCTTCCACCATCACAATGTTTTTACTGGTGCTAGCAACGATCACATCGAGCAAGCTGTTTTCCATTTGAGCCAAGGGAGGATTCACAACTAGAGCATCGTTTATATAGCCAACATGCACCGCCGATATCGGACCAAGGAACGGGATATCGGATAATGTCAACGCTGCCGAAGCGCCAATAAGGGCACAAATATCGGGGTCATTTTCCTGGTCAACAGATAGCACTGTCGCCACTACCTGGACATCGTAATGAAACGCCTTGGAAAGAAGAGGGCGCAGAGAGCGATCGATGAGCCGACTGGTTATAACTGCTTCCTCAGTAGGGCGTCCTTCCCGCCTGATGAAGCTGCCCGGTATTTTACCCGCAGCATATAGCCTTTCCTCATAATCCACCGTTAGAGGAGCAAAATCTATCCCCTCCCGGGGTTCAGCCCCTGAACAGGCAGTAGCTAAAACAACCGTGTTGCCATATTGAACAGCGACAGCACCATTGGCCTGATGAGCGAATTTGCCTATCTGGATGCTAAGTGTCCTGCCGGCTACTGAACGCGCAAAAACGTCAGGCATATTATTCCCTCAAACTCAGCCTGGTAATAAGAGAATAATACCGCTCGGGCACCGTCCTGTTCAGGTATTTCAAAAAACGCCTCCGCTGCCCTATCACCCCGTGGAGTGCGTGCCGCGAGTGTCGGTCCTGGGGATACAACTTAAGGTGGTCCGTTAACCGATTTATCCTCTCGGAAAGCAAAGCCACCTGGACCTCGACAGATCCACTATCGTTTTCCTTAAGTCTAAATTGGGTGATGATTTCCGTTTTTTTCTCTTTCTCCACTGTTATAGACTCCTTGATGCAGTAATGTCGTATATCATATCACGGCAAAAAAATCTTGTATAGAAATTGACCAGAAGAGCGAGATGCCCTATAATTGGCTGGTAAGGGCAACTTTTTATGCATGAAAGTTGCGGTGTCTTCGGTATTTATGCCCCAGGCATAAACGTAGGTCAGACTACATTTTTTGCGCTCTTTGCCTTACAACATCGTGGTCAAGAGAGCGCAGGCATTGCTGTCACCGATGGCAACGGAATAAGACTGCACACCCGTATGGGATTAGTGTCCCAGGCGTTCACGGAAACTGACCTCGCTTTGCTCCAAGGATATGCTGGCATCGGACATAATCGCTACTCCACTACAGGCTCAAGCAAACCCATGAATGCCCAACCGATCATAGCAAAATCAGAAGGGTTGACCATTGCCATAGCTCATAATGGTAATATCATTAACGCAAAACTGCTCCGCGATGAACTCCAGGAGCGCGGCTATCAGTTCAACACCAGCAGTGATTCGGAAGTCATTGCCAACCTGGTTCTGGCCTCCCCTGGCCAGAATTGGCAGGAAAAAATAGAACACGCCATGCGCCGCCTCCAAGGAGCTTATTCCTTGGCAATCTTAACTGAAAACAAACTGATTGGAGTTCGTGACCCCTTCGGAGTTCGTCCCCTTTGCCTGGGGACTATTGACGGCGGATGGTGCATCGCATCTGAAAGCTGCGCCTTAGACCATATAGGTGCCCAATTCACGAGGGAAATCGATCCTGGAGAGATTTTGGTCATTGATAGCCAGGGAGTCCAGAGTTTTAGACAGGAAAGCGATAGAAAGGCGTTATGTATCTTTGAATACATTTACTTCGCCCGCCCCGATAGCATCATCCAGGGCAAACTCCTCTACCCAGCCAGGGAAGCTATGGGTAGAGTACTTTCTGAAGAATATCCTGTCGATGCTGATTTCGTAATGGGTGTTCCTGATTCAGCCACTGCTGCCGGCATTGGCTATTCTCATGCCTCGGGTATTCCATATTGCGAATGTTTGTTAAAAAATCGCTATGTGGGACGCACTTTTATTGAACCTGAACAAAGAATACGGGAGCTTGGCGTCCAGCTGAAATTCAACCCCCTTTCCCGCATAATTGCCGGGAAAAGGCTGGTAGTCGTCGATGACAGCATTGTTCGCGGCACGACGACCCCCCGTGTGGTTAGTATGCTCAGAAAAGCCGGTGCTAAAGAAGTTCACCTCCGCATCTGCGCCCCTCCCATTCGCTACCCCTGCTTCTTCGGAGTAGACATGGCCACTAAATGGGAACTCATCGCCGCCAGGAAGACTGTCCCGGAAATCAGGGAGCACCTGGGCGCCGATTCTCTGGGATACCTCAGCCTCGATGGCCTGATTCGAGCTGTGGACCTGCCCAAGGATATTTTCTGTCTAGCTTGTTTCACCGGAGAATACCCTATTCCAGTCCAAATAGAAATGGACAAACTGGCTTTGGAAGCCCTTCCCCAGGAGGACCTCATTGGAGCCGACCACTAAAAAGGCTTATGCCCTCGCTGGTGTAGACATTCATCTTGCTGACAAAGTAAAGAAGATTATTGCCCAGCAAGCTCGGACTACCTTTCGCTCCGAAGTCATTGGCTCAGAGTTTTTCGGCAGTATGTTTCAGCTCCAAGAATATCGGGAGCCAGTTCTGGTCTCCAGCACCGACGGAGTGGGCACCAAGCTGAAGATAGCCTCGCTTCTGGGGAAAAACGATACCGTGGGCATGGATATCGTCAACCACTGCGTGAACGATATCCTTTGTTGCGGCGCCGAGCCCCTTTTCTTCCTCGATTATATTGCTATGGGCAAACTTGTGCCTGAGCAAATAGAAGCCATCATTTCGGGCATAGTCCAGGCCTGCCGAGAAGTCGGCTGTTCCCTAATCGGCGGTGAAACTGCCGAGATGCCCGGCATATACCCTCAAGGAAACTATGACCTGGTAGGTTTCATTGTCGGAGTGGTGGAGAAAAAGAATATGCTTGATAGCAGTTCCATCGCTCCCGATGACGTAATCCTTGGCCTTTCTTCATCCGGCTTACATACCAATGGTTACTCATTGGCACGAAAAGTCTTTGGCATAGATGCCAACCCCTCCTGCCTGAACAGATTTTATCCCGAGCTGGGGAAAACCCTTGGCGAAGAGCTGCTCCAAGTACACCGCTGCTATTATCCACAACTCAAGCCAGTCCTGCCACTAATCAAAGGTATAGCTCATATTACCGGTGGCGGTTTTACAGGCAATATACCTCGCATCCTTCCAGAGGGAGTTGCCGCCCACGTTAGAAAGCGTTCCTGGGACATCCTGCCAATTTTCAGACTCATTCAGAAGACGGGTAATATTAAAGAAGCGGAAATGTATCAGGTGTTCAACATGGGGATAGGCATAACCATCGTTTGTTCCCCCCAGCAAGTAGCCAAGATTGTCAGTATCTTGCCCCAGGCTAAAGTTATCGGCAAGATAACTAAGAAAGAAGACGAGGAAAGAGTGATAATAAATTAAGGAGGCACCATGCGCGCCATAATTAGTGTTTCGGATAAATCAGGCGTGGTTGATTTTGCCCGCGGTCTAAAAGAGCTGGGCATCGAGATATTCAGCACCGGTGGAACCAAGAAGTCTTTAGAGGTTGCTGGAGTAAAAATACATAGTATCTCAGAGCTTACTGGCTTTCCTGAGATCCTCGATGGCAGGGTCAAGACTTTGCATCCGGCAGTGCATGGAGGTATTCTGGCCAGACGCGACCTTCCCCAGCATCTGTCTCAGCTAATCCAGCACCACATCGAGCTCATCGACATGGTGGTGGTCAACCTCTATCCCTTTGTGGAAACAGTGACCAGGACTGGAGTCTCCCTAGATGAGGCGCTGGAGAATATCGATATTGGTGGACCAAGCATGATTCGCTCCGCAGCCAAAAATTTCGCCTCCGTCCTGGTAATAGTCGACCCAGGAGATTACGATGCAATTCTGCAAAAGCTGCGCCGTGGCAATGTAGATTCAGGATATAGAAAGCGTCTCGCCCAAAAAGCATTCCAGCATGTGGCTCTTTACGACACAGCCATCTCTCAATACCTTAACGAAGAGCTTTTCCCCGAACAGATGACCATAGCCTTAGAAAAGGCCCGTAACCTTCGCTATGGCGAGAACCCCCATCAGCAGGCTGCCTTTTACATTGAACAAAATGTCAGACGAAAGCCGGAGGGCCTGGCATCCCTAGAACAGCTTGGCGGGCCCGAAATTTCCTTCAACAACCTTCTCGATTTGGATGCCGCTTTGAACGTGCTGGCCGACTTTAGCGACCCCACCATTGCCATAATAAAGCATAACAATTCCTGCGGACTCGCCTCCCATAGCGATTTGGCCGAGGCTTACCGAAGAGCTTTGGCTGGCGACCCTGTGGCCGCCTTTGGCGGCATAGTTGCCAGCAACCGTATCGTTACTCTGGCTACTGCCCAAGAGATAGATAAGACCCACTACGATGCCATTGTTGCCCCGGGATACCAGAAGAAGGCTCTGCAATTGCTGCAACGAAAGGAAAGCCTGCGACTCATGAAGACTGCCCGTTATCGTCCTTCATCCTCCAAATCTCATATGGATTTTCGCGGTGTCAGGGGCGGACTTCTGGCCCAGACGCCGGACACTTTAACCAAGTCCGAACTAAAGCCTCGCGTGGTTACCAAGCGCCAACCCAGCAAGAACGAGCTATCGGATCTGGTCTTTGCCTGGAAGGCGGCTAAGGGCATAAAATCCAACGCCATAGTCATCACAAAGGACAAAACATTGTTAGGTATGGGAGCCGGGCAGCCCAGCCGGGTGGTCAGCGTTGAGCTAGCTTTGAAGAAAGCTGGCAAGAAAGCTAAAGGCAGTGTCCTGGCCTCAGATGCTTTCTTCCCCTTCCCCGATGGCCCCGAATTGGCAATCAACCACGGCATCACTGCCATCATCCAACCCGGTGGCTCGGTAAGAGATAAAGAGGTAATTGCGCTGGCAAACAAGTATAATGTCGCCATGGTGTTTACCAGTGTCCGCCACTTTAGACACTGAAACGAGAAATACGAAGCATCAATCTCCAAATCCTAAAGTTCGGGAATCTGGTTTCGGAATCTGTTTAGAATCTAGATATTAGGATTTAGGATTTGTATATAGGGGGTGAGAAATGTTCATGATCAGCAAGGAAACCATGAATAGCGTTATGGCACTTAAAGAGAAGATGGGCGACCCGAAAAGAAGCGCAGAGTCTATTGTCGAAGTAGAAAACATGATAGAAATGAAGGAATCCCATCTGGCAAGAGCAGAGTGGGGCTCTTGCTGTGGCAATATCCGCAATCTGGTGCCGCAGATAGACAGCGAGCTACGGCTGCTCCAGAACATTTTGGAGACCTTGAAGAGCAAGGACGGCAAGAAGGCAGGCCCTTTACTGGACGACTACATTGCCTTGCTGAAGAAGAGCTATACACCAGAGCCTGAGCACTGGTGATGCATGGCAGGAGCAGTAATTGTCTCAGATATGCTGCGTGGCTTTGATGTGAAGCTCCCCAAGAAAGCGCTATCACGCTCGTTCGCACAGAACTAGCATCATAATCTACTATGAAGACTCCTCTCCCTTGACCTGCTCGCCGTACCTGCTCGCTGCATGACTTTGGCAGGCGAGTGACTCCAGCAGGCTAGCGGGAGAGGATTCGGGTGAGGGTGGGGGAGAATCACGAGGAGCTGTGCGATTGACTATAACCAGCGATGCACGGACTAAGTCTGGTGCTTTTGCGCTTTCCTTGCCTCTTCTACTATCCTGGGCAATATCTCGCCTGTCTTCCCTTGAACTAAATAGTCTGATACGCCTTCATGGGTGAGCGGCGTAGGGTCCGCATTTACCTCTATTATCTTGACACTGGTCCCATGTCCCACTACATCAAAGCCCAGGGCCGATCTGCGTGCGCGAAATCTTGCCATCCTGGGCAAGTTGGCGAAAGGATAAACCACTGCTGATGTCCCGCAGA
>Ga0209253_10001338_pt1 | contig 21637 bp, 21 predicted proteins | sample FrelakmetBRP12BR_FD_187145 | JGI IMG/M metagenome (GOLD analysis project Ga0209253, IMG submission 187145) | Freshwater lake sediment microbial communities from the University of Notre Dame, USA, for methane emissions studies - BRP12 BR (SPAdes)... | ecosystem: Environmental > Aquatic >...
AGGCGGGAATCCAGTCTTTTCAATGGGTTCTGTCCCGAAAGCGTTCGGGACCGGTCAAGCCGGAGGATGACAACCAACGACTTTATAAACAGACTCTAAGTAATTCCTATAATCAAAATTAATCAGATTGTTAAATTGACAATAATATTAGCAATTGCTAATATTGAAATATCCTTTTTATAGCAGGTAGAGGATTAATATATGAAACTCACTCAAAGAAAATATCCACGTTATGATTTTAATTCTCCAGTAGAATATGTTCTTGAATCTCAAATCGACAAAAATAATTTTAAAGGTATATCCACAAATTTCAGTAAAGCAGGTATGTGCCTTCTCTCCCCTCATCAGTTGAATAGAGGTCAGGAAATACAGATCAGAAGCAATCTGCCCGATTACAATCAAAAAGCGGTTATACGATGGTCGACAAATCTTAACGATATCTTATGCAAAGCCGGTTTAGAGTTTGAATTTAAAGAACATGACAGAGGGCAAATTATCAATGAATTATTAGACCTGCTCAAAAGTCTCGATAATTACAAATTATTAGAACCACAGCAGATAAAATTGGAAAATGCACTAAACGAATTTCTCAATAAATTGCAAATAAGCAATAATCAACTAAAAAAGAGTTATGAAGAATTATCAGCCGTACATCAACTTACAATTCATATCAATACCAGCCTTTCATTTGACGAGGTAATAACTTCTGCTCTTAAGGAAATTATGCACATTATTTCCCCTGACATAGCATTTCTTTATTTGCGGCAAGATAACATCCTTGTTTTAAAAAATGTTTGCCAAAAACCCGGAACAAACATACCTGTACTCCCAGAGACAAAAGACATTGGTGAGTGCCTTTGCGGCTTAGCAGCCAGCAAAGGAAAGCCTTATTATTCCAGTAATATTTACACTGACCCTTTGTGTACACTTCCTGAATGCAAACAGGCAGGTCTTCGTTCCTTTGCGGCATTGCCATTGTGCATACGTGAAGAGATTCTCGGCGTATTATCCTTAGCCTCATTTAAAGAACGTGATTTTAGCGAGCAGAGAGCTTTTCTTGAAGTTTTATCCAACCATATCGCTATAGCCCTCCAGAATGCCTTTTTATATAAAAAGATGCATGGACATGTAAACGAATTAGAAAAACAGATACAAGAACGCAGTAAAGCAGAGGCGGCTCTAAGAAAGAATGAAAAAGAACTCACAAAAAGGGTTAAAGAGCTTGACGAGTTTTATAATATAGCAGTTGGCAGGGAACTAAAAATGAAAGCGCTAAAAGAAGAGATTGAGAGCTTGAAGAAAGAACTGGGGAAATATAATAAACATGAAAATATGGCAAGTACGAAGTAAAGAGGCGGCACTATAGGATGTCCTGAATGAGGACATATCTGCCTCCTGGATCTGGGGGAACTCTTTTGTCCTGTCTGCAAGCCCAAGCCTGAAGAACCAAAAAATAAGTTTTACAATCAGGGAACGATAATTTTTGGCTTATCCCTTTTTGCATTTACTATGCAGAAGAATCCGAATGGTTCATTGTGAGGATTTCTTAACTGGTGGGGTTCATTCGGTTTTATATAAAGGGTATCAAGAAAAGAGATTCTGTATTTTTTCTTTCCCACAATACACATCCCTTCACCTCTTATCCCGATGACAACATGTTCGTGTCTGTGCATCTCGAAACTGCTGAAACCATTTGGTGCGATCTCAAAATACCTGAGGTGAAATTTTGTAGATTCACCATGGTTGCCGATCAATGTCTGCCTTATAATATCAGCCCAGCCTTTGCCTGCTGATTTATACTTCTCTCTCTGTATCCCCTGCCATGAGAAATCTCCCTTGTACCTGTAAAACCTCTTTTTTCCTTTCCCGGTATCTTTACCCATAATTTTAAAATCACAGAAGATGGAACCCTGTTTCATATTTAGAGCCTCATTTTTTTTTGAAAACGATAACAGTACAATTCTTGCAGATATCTGCACCGGGGAAATGATCACCCGGCCTTGTGAGTGAGGCGCTTCCTGAGTCCCTGATGCGCTCCATGAGTCTTTTTACTACCGCCTCAATATGATCTCCGGGGATGATGACGTTTATTTCACCCCTTTCGGTCTTGCCTGCGTTATAGCTGCCGCTGCAGGGAGTGACCATGTTGGCAGACTTTTCGAGATAGGAGAAAATATTACCTCCGCATGCTGCAGAGCTCACCATCTGGTTTAACCGCAGGGGATGTACATCCATAGCAGCCATATAATCCACCAGAAGGTGATATGCCTGCATGCTGTCACAATAGAAATGTACAGTATCCGGAATAAAATAGGTATCGGCAAGGGGAGAGACAACGAACGCTTTGAGTGTGCCTTCAGGCAGGCGAAGTTTTGTTTTCACGAATCGCAATGCCTGGTCCATGTCTCTTGTATATTTCAGATGTGATTTTACTTCGGTCTCATCAAGAGGTTTCCAGCCGAAGTTGAATATTGCATTGCTGCAGACCAGCTTTTCTTTTGTCCCGAGAACCGTTTGGCCTTTCATGCGCGCTGCGACCTCGCACTGGCAGAAGGTAATTGGCTTGACAGGTTCGTAGTAAGAAGCATGCTTAATGAAGTCTTCCAATTCTTCATCCTTGAAGATAAATTTCACTGCAATCGGATAATGCATAAGCCTGAGTTCATCCATTAATATCTTCTGCATATCTTTAAAACTCAGCTTGTCTGCCATTTTATATGCTCCTTTTCACTCGAATGTTATCAGCGCTTTTAATGAATTACCTGCCTGAGCAGTCAGTCTGAAAGCTTCAGCAGTCTCTTCTACAGGGAATCTGTGTGTAACAAGCAACTCAGCCCTTATAGTCCCCTGCTCTATGATATCCAGTGCATCTGCTGTGTCAGCAGGGCCGCAGGAATAGCTGGTTATGATATTTATATCTCTGAAATACAGGTCATTCGGATCAATAGTAAGTTGTTCTCCGGGTTTTGCAGGTGTAAAAAACAGAACTCTGCCACCTGAACTGACGGCCGAGATGCCCTGCTTCATTGCATCAACGCTATTCGGCCCAACGATAACAATATCTGCCATTTCTCCATTTGTTATGTCTTTCAGGGCATCGATGAGATCATGCTTTGATACATCAATAACTTCATACGCTCCAAATTCCTTAGCCTTCTGAAGTCTGAACGGAACAAGGTCTGCGCCGATGATTTTACCGGCGCCATATTTTCCTGCAAGCAAAACATTGATCTGTCCCATGACGCCGAGACCAATAATGAGGACAGTGTCCCCTTGCTTTATATTAGCTCTTTTCAATGCTTTAACAACACATGCCGCAGGTTCTATCAATGTGCCATCTTCATAACTCAAGTTGTCAGAAAGGCGTAAGGTATCATTTTCAAGATTTACCTCTGGGATAAGAATATATTCAGATATCCCGCCCGGGATTATCCTTGTATTTCTCCAGGTACCACACTGGACGTAATCTCCCCTTTTACAGTATCTGCAGGTGAAGCATGGTGCGTGGTGATGCACAAAGACCCTGTCTCCGGGTTTAAAAGACGCTACATCACGACCAACCTCTACTATCTCTCCTGACGGCTCATGGCCGGGAACCAATGGCGCCTTTTTCTCGATATACCATGGCATCACATCTCCCGAGCATATGCCGCACGCCTTTGTTTTTATTAATGCATCTTTTGTCCCGATTTCAGGAACAGGGACATTCTCGATGCGTATATCATTAAAGCTGTATAATTTTGCGATTTTCATGATGTATGTCTTGAAATAAAATTATTCTATCATAAATAATAAATCGTCATCCTTTTGTATGAAACAATATGATTGAAGAGCTTGTTGCAAGAATAAAACAAGAGATCGTTTCAGAGAAAGAGATTTTTTAACATAAAACTCTCAAGATGACAGGGAATATTTTTTTCTGAAGATGTAGATTTTAGCTTTATACTCTTTTATTAAATGCCGGATTTCTTTTTTCCTTTTGCCGGCTCTCTCTGAAAGCATTTCATTCCAGTAAATCAAAAATATCTTGTAAAAAAAGAATAATAGAAAGGCATACCATTTCTTATAGTCGTTTGGTGTTTTGTCATAATCAAAATAATGAACATATAATCTCTGTTCTTTTTTGTCCTCAAAGTATCTGTGAAAAATACCCTCTGGGTCAGCATGAGCAAATTTACTGCAAAGGTCATGAATCCCCGGCAGTCCAACAGCTAAAGGAAAATCTCTCTGGTTGTTCTTTATCGTTAGTTTTATATTTCGGAACAGCGCTTCCCATTTCTGGGAATTCCCGCTTTTATCCAGATAACTATTTGTTTCATCGGGAAATTTTAAAAGGTAGTAGGCAGTAAAAGTGCTGTCAAGTGCAGCTCTCAGGCAACGAAAAGACTCAGCTTTATGAAGTCTCAGAAAGGCAGCCATTCCGGAATAAAATTCCTGATGCGATATCAGGGAGAGGAATGCAGGAATCCTTAAGTTGGGATCATCAGGGAGTGGAATACTTAAACAAACATTGTATAAGTTATCTAAATCCAGAATAAGATTAAAATCTTTTTCGAGAATTGCTATGTTCTTCGATAAATTATCATTCTCTATAGTTAAATAATGTTCAAATCCCTTAAGCAGATTCATAACCATTTTTTACAATACGAAACCTTCAATTTCGGATCCCTGGAAGTATACAACAATTAGTATAATTTTCTTATGTTTGAACCCTGTCATCTGATATATTCTGATTTTTATATAATAGCTTAATCTGTCAATTTTAAAATAATAATCAATCGCCCATAATATGATCAACTTCGATTATGCTGTTGAAGATTTGGAATCATTATTGATATGATTTAACAATTATATTTACGGGAGGACAAGATATGTTGCGGAAAATAATCTCCATTTATTTAAATACAGAAAGGGAAAGAAATGGTTGAAATGAGGAGAATCCTACAGCAACTGACAGGTACAGGAATAATGCTCGGTGTATTAATACTCGGTGGTTGTGCTGCAAAGGTGGCGCCGGTCGAAAGCATTGCGAATGCAGAAATGGCGATCAAAATAGCGCAGGAAAGAAACGCAGCAACCTATTCTCCTCTGGAATTGAGGTTTGCGGAAGATAAGCTAAAGGATGCCAAATTAGCTGTTGAGAAAGAGGAATTTGAGAAGGCACGACGTCTGGCTGAAGAGGCATTGATGGATGCACGGTTCGCAGAGGCAAAGGCGCTGTCCGGGAAGGCAAAAAAGCTTGCTCAAGATATGCGTCAAAATATAGAGACATTACGTCAGGAGATCGAACGGACCCAGAAGATTAAACAACAAAAATAAAGACTGGAGAAAAAAAGATATGAAATGTTTTTGCTATTTTCTTCGTTTAATAAAAACCGGATTGTTTATATTTTCAACAATAGTATTCATGACAGGATGCGCCTCAATGCCTAAAACAAATGAGGCTCTGGAACGTTCCAGGGCAGCCTATGAGCAAGCAAGAGCCAATCCGGCGATAAATGCAAACGCTCCGGTTGCAATGTATGAGGCAGAGCAGGCCTTACGTAAGGCTGAAAAGGCACAAGATGTCCGGGAAATGGAACATCTTGCCTATATTGCAGAAAGGAAGTCCCAGATTGCTGTAGCGCTGGCAGAACAGAAGATAGCTGAAAATGAAAGAGAACGTCTCACTGAGGAAAAGGACAAGATTTTACTGGATGCCCGTGAATATGAGATAAACCAGATAAGAAAAGAAGCCGATAGCATGGCACATGAAGCTGAGCAGGCAAAACAAACAGCCGAGGCCAAAACACGTGAAATTGAGCACGCAAAAGGCAAAGCCGAGGCTTCAGCGCTCCAGGCTGATAAGGCAAGAAAAGAAGCTGAGACGAGAGCTCTTGAAGCTGAAAAAGCCAGATTACTGACCGAACAGGCAGTGGCACATAGAAAGCAGCTTGAAAGCGAGATTGCAGAATTAAAGGCAAAGCAGACTGACCGGGGAATAATCCTTACTCTCGGTGACATACTATTTGAAACCGGCAAAGATAATCTGTTGCCCGGGGCCATCCGTACAATCCATCAGCTTGTTGAATTTTTAAATAAGTATCCGAACCGCAATATATTGATCGAAGGTCACACTGACAGTGTCGGCGGTGAAATATATAATCTTGGACTCTCTCAACGACGCGCTGATGCAGTACGCTCGGCCATTATGTCGAAGGGCATCAGCGCTCAAAGGATCACCACAAAGGGTTATGGAAAAAAGTATCCGGTAGCGGGCAACTCCACTCAGGCAGGAAGGCAGCAGAATCGCCGTGTGGAAGTAGTTATTTTAAATGAGGGAGTAACTGGCGAAAAAATGCTCCGGTAAAGCGCTTTCATAACCATTTTTTTATCCTGAAATAGACCAGCATAGAAATACCTATGAAAGCCATTACCATCAGGATCAGAGGATACCCCAAACGCCATTCCAGTTCAGGCATATATTTGAAATTCATCCCGTAAACACCGGCCATAAAGGTGAGCGGCATGAATATCGTGGCTATAATGGTCAATACCTTCATCACTGCGTTTATCCTGTTGCTGATACTTGAAAGATAAATGTCCATTATCCCGGAAAGCAGGTCGCGAAACGTCTCAATGGTTTCAATAATCCGTATAGTATGATCATAGACATCCCTGAAAAAAATATGCATGGATTCCTGTATAAGTGATGAGTCTCCTCTTTCCATGGCAGCCACCACTTCACGTAAAGGCCATATAGATTTGCGCAGGAATATCATCTCTCTTTTAAAATTATGGAGTTCATGAAAGACCTTTTCTGTTGGTGCGCTGACAACCTCTTCTTCAAAAATCTCTATCTTTTCCCCGATATCTTCCAGGATGAGAAAATAGCTGTCGACAATAGCATCTATAAGGGAATACATCAGATAGTCAGCCCCCATCTTTCTCATACGGCCTTTACCGTTTCTGATTCTTTCTCTGACAGCATCAAAAACATCCCTCCCTGTTTCCTCCTGGAAAGAAATGACGAAGTTTGAGCCAAGACAGAGACTGACCTGCTCGACCTCAATTTCATTATTTATCCTGTCATAATAGAGCATTTTAAGGACAATATAGAGGTAGTTTCCGTAATCTTCTATTTTTGGATATTGTCCTGTGTTAACAATGTCTTCCAGCGTGAGCGAATGGAGGTTAAAGCATTTCCCGATACTTTCTATAAAGTTCAGGTTATGAACTCCATCTATATTTATCCAGGTTATGGTGTTTTTGTCCTTTGGAGGGAAGCAGACTTCAATATTGTCTATCTCTTTTTCCTGGAATTGTTCTTCGCTGTACTCGATTACAGAAATCCTGATTTTCTCAGTTTTCTTTTCACCGATATGGACAAGTGTCCCTGGCGGAAGGCCGACCTTTTTTGACATTTTCTTCATGCCTCTGCGCATCTTAGCTCACCCCTCTTTATTATCTGAGATTTTATCTAATGATACCATGAATCATAAGACTGGTACCTGTCAGGAGGCAGGTTGGATTATGCTACAATAAACTATCCATGAAAATAATACACAGATCTATACTGAAAGAATTGGCCATTACGTTTATTCTCAGCCTTGCTTCACTGAATTTTATCCTGATGATGGAGAAACTCCTTAAAGTGACAAGGTTTCTTTCCGGTATCGGAGCATCGGTTATTGATATGGCAAAACTCATCCTCTACATTCAGCCACAATTATTTTTGCTCACAATACCGATGTCACTTCTCCTCTCTACTCTTCTTGTCTATGGTCGTCTCAATATCGATAACGAACTTGTCATTTTGAAGATGAGCGGGATGAATTTCAGGGGGATCACAATACCTGTTGCCGTGCTCGGGCTTTTCTGCTTCTTATTGAATATGGCTGTTAGTTTTTATTTAGGTCCGCTAAGCAGCATTAAGCTAAAGGATGAGATAATGAATATTATTAAGGCACGAACCCCATTGGCCATTGAGGAGGGGAGGTTTAATACCTCATTTAAAGATACGCTTATTTTTGTAAAAGAGAGAACGCCTGATAATACTATCCGGGGGATTTTCATATATGACGGGCGTAATAAAAATGAGCCGAGGGTAATGGTAGCAAACGAAGGCAGAATCTCCATACAGGAGGGATTGAATATTAACTTTTTTCTTAAGGACGGAAACATTAATATTTCAAAGGGAGACATCACAACAGAACTCTTTTTCAAAAAATACAATATGTTGCTGAAACTCGAGGCTGAAACGCCGACAAAGAGAAACGCAGACCTCACGCCGTTCGAACTCATTGGCAAACTAAACAGGGGAGATAAACGCCAGGCTTTGATCCTATACCCTGAACTGCATAGGAGGATTTCGCTGCCCTTCCTCTGTATTATCCTTATATTTTTCGGGCCGCCGCTTTCGATGATAGCAGGGAAAACAGGCAAACTCGGTGGTCTGACCATCGGCCTTGCTGTATTCACTCTTTACTATATGCTCCTTCTTTATGGTGAAAATCTCATGAGAACTGAACAGGTTCCGCATTATATCGGTGCATGGACTCCGACGGTTATTCTCACGTTTTTTGCCTTACTGATATACAGGAAAGAAAGCCTGAAATGAAGATTATACAGCGATACTATATAAGGGAATTCCTTAAGATACTGAGCATCATTGCATTCGGTATGGCGCTGATATTCAGCATAATAGACCTTATAGACAAGGTTGATGACTTTGTGCCGGGCAGGATGTCATTTTTTCAGCTTTTTCAGTATGTTGCATTGAATTTTCCGAAATACCTCTATTATCTCCTGCCGATGTCATTGCTCATATGCAGCCTGTTTATATTCAGTCAGGCATCTCGTCATAGAGAACTTACCATCATAAAAGCTGCAGGAGGAAAACTGAAACGCCTTTTATCTCCATTTGTTTTTATGGGTATTTTCTTCAGTCTGTCCGGATTTATTATCGGCGAAGTGATTATCCCTGATTTTTCAGAGCGCACCCTTGATTTTAAAAAAACATTTCTGAAGAAATCTGAAAAACTTCAATTTAAAGAAGGGACACTCTGGCTGAGGGGCACAGACGGGGCTTTTGTCAGGATAGAGCTCTATATACCCGAAAAAAAATCAGCTCAGGGAATGAGCATTTTTATTACTAAAGATGCTTCTCTTAGTAAAAGGATAGAGGCGGAAGAGGCGCAATGGGTTAAGGGAGAAGGATTGCAGGGGATATGGAGACTGAAAAAGGTTGATATTTATGACATTGAGAAGGGGGAAGTCAGTCACGCAGCTGAGATGGAGTATCCGGAACTTGAATCTCCTGACCTCTTCAGCAAAGGGATTAAAAATCCTGAAGAGATGGGTATCGGTGAGCTTTATACTTACATGAACAGATTAAAACGCGCAGGGTTCAAAGATACAAAGCTTGATGTGGATCTGCATTCAAAAGTTTCCTATCCCCTTGTAAACTTCTTTATGATACTCCTCGGGATATCTCTCTCTGCCATGAACAGGATTGGGGGCGGGCTTTTTGCTGCAGGCCTTGGACTGTTTATAAGCTTTGTTTACTGGCTATCCTATACATTTATGCTATCACTGGGATATGCGAGAATAATACCGCCATTTGCTGCAACATGGGTTGTACCGATACTCTTTGGAACAGCTGCTCTGTATCTGTTCAGCAAGATACCGGAATGACATAAACAATGTCTGCTTCATATAAAGGTTTTCTCTGTCTGGTACTCCATGCCCATTTGCCTTACATCAGACATCCTGAACATGAATATTTCCTTGAAGAAAACTGGCTTTACGAGGCGATAACAGAAACCTATATACCGCTTATCAACCTCTTATCACGGCTTGCAGATGACAAGGTAGATTTCAGGATAACCCTGTCGCTCAGCCCGTCTGTAATAGAGATGCTGAATGACGATTTTCTCATGGAGAGATATAAAAGGCATATCGGGAACCTCACAGAGATATCAGAAAGAGAGATTTACCGGACAAAAGGAGATATACATTTAGAACCGGTTGTCAGGATGTACCGGGAACGGTTTCTAAACGTCAGATATATTTTTGAAGATGTCTATAAGGGAAACCTTGTATCTGCCTTTCAGAAATTACAGGATACGGGTAATATAGAAATCATAACATCTGCTGCAACGCATGCCTTTCTTCCCAATCTGTCCCTCTATCCACAGGCAGTCAGGGCACAGATAAAGACAGGCTCAGGGTACCACAAAAAGATTTTCGGCAGAACATCAAAGGGGATTTGGCTCCCTGAATGCGGTTTCGTGCCTGGTTCTGACAACTATATCCGTGAAGAAGGAATACGATATTTTTTCCTTGATACGCACGGGATAATCCATGGAAAACCAATGCCCAGATATGGTGTATATGCTCCTGTACAGTGCCCTTCCGGTGTTGCTGCATTCGGCAGGGATATTGAAACCTCAAGGCAGGTATGGTCTTCAGTCGAAGGGTATCCGGGTGATTTCGATTACAGAGATTTTTACAGGGATACAGGATTTGATTCTGAATCAGATCATATAAAAGCATATCTTAATCTCTTTGGGGCAAGGACATATACAGGGTTCAAATATTACAGGATTACAGGAAAAACCGACCATAAGCAGCCATATGTATTACAAAGGGCAATGGAGAAGGCTCAAGAACACGCAAGAAATTTTATATTAAACAGGGAGAATCAGATAGATTATCTTTCCAATACGCTCGGTATAAGACCGCTCATTGTCTCAACATATGATGCTGAGCTTTTCGGACACTGGTGGTTTGAAGGCATAGAATGGCTTGATTTTCTCTTAAGGGGTATTTGCCGCGATAAAAGAAACTTCAGGACAATAACACCTTCCGAATTTCTGGATTCTGACGAATATCATCCTCAAGGCTTACAGACCTGTGAACCTTCAATGTCAAGCTGGGGTGATAAAGGCTATAATGAGGTCTGGCTGAACAGTTCTAATGACTATATTTATCCGCATCTTCTCAAGGCAACAGGACGTATGATATACCTTGCTAACAGATTTCCTCTTGCTGATGGGATTCATCAAAGGGCGCTTAACCAGGCTGCAAGGGAAATACTTTTATCACAATTAAGTGACTGGACATTTGCCCTGAAGAACAATACTGCTGCTGAATATGCGAGGAATCGTCTCAAAAAGCATATCAGTAGATTCAACACTTTCTATCAGGCTATTCTCTCGGATAATATTTCAGAAAAATGGCTTACAGCAATAGAAGATGAGGACAGGATATTTACGGACCTGGATTACAGGGTCTTTGGCAGTAAAGAGTAGGCAGTAGTCAGAAACTATGACAGCAGATTGTCATAGGGATATGATTTAAGGAAAAAGACAAATTCTTCAAGGGTATTTGACTGGACTGAATTCTTATTTACAATGAGTGAAAAATCCCTTACTATTTTTTCCTCCTTCAGACTGAGTAAGCGTAACGTACCATATTTGCTCTCTTTTCTTGCAGCCCAGCGGGAAATTATTGAAACACCTAATCCGTTCTCAACAGCGTCTTTTATAGCCTCTGTACTTCCAAGAATAGCGGGGATCTTCATATCGTTGACTGTAATACCATACCGGTTGAGAAACTTCTCTATCATCTGTCTTGTTCCTGAACCAGCCTCTCTGAATAGGAAAGGCTCCTTTACAAGGTCTGATATAGAGACTTCCTTTTTCTTTGACCATGGGTGATTTGGCGCTACGATCAAGAGGAGTTCGTCGGAAAGCAGTTTTTTAACAGGCATTTTCTGTTTTGAAACATCTCCTTCTAAAAGGCCGATGTCGATATTACCCGAATTGAGAAGTTCAATAACCCTTTTTGAATTGCCGACGATCAGATAGATCTTTATCTTCGAATGTATATTCTTGAAGTCTGTGATAACGCTTGGAAGGATGTAGTTGCCTATATTTGAACCTGCACCTACAGTTAAGCTCCCTTTCAGCAGCCCTGTATGCTTTCCGATTGCCCTTTCCGCTGAAGCGTAGAGTGTAAGGATTTCTTTTGCATATTTATAAAGAACTTCACCCGGAGGTGTGAGGGTGACAGTGCTTGAGGACCTGTCGAAAAGTTTTGTCTCGTATTTCTCCTCGAGAGCCTGGATCTGAAGGCTTACCGCCGGTTGTGTGAGATGGATAATTTCAGAGGTCTTTGAAAAACTCTTTGTTTCAGCTACTGTGCAGAAGACTCTCAATTTGTGTTCCATTCACAACCTCCTAAAAAAAAGTGTCAGAGCAGGCTTTAAGCCGAGTTCTGTTTATGTGGTCATTCATCTAAGGCCTGGCATTGCGACCAGACTCTTGCGGTCACTACCCGTTCCGCCTCCCTAATCCGCTTCTAACGGACGGGATTTGAAGGGGCACTTCTCAACGCGGAACCTATTCGACCTTGCTCAAGGCGGGGTTTTCCAAGCTTGAGATGTCACCACCTCAACTGGTGAGCTCTTACCTCACCTTTTCACCCTTACCCCGACGAATGTCGGGGCGGTTTCCCTTTCTGTGGCACTTTCCTTGGGGTTGCCCCCAGTCGCTATTAACGACCGCCTTGCCCTGAAGAGCTCGGACTTTCCTCCCCGGAGTAAAAAGCTCAGATCACTCTTCACTTTTCACACCCGCCAAAGGCGGGTAGGGCGACCACCTATCCTGCTCTGACTTATAACTTTATTTTATTAGTATATAATAAAAATTAAAATTTTCAAAGAGATATTTTCGCATTAATTTTGGGAGAACCCTATGAGTTCAGGTCAGTTTTGAATAAGGATGATAACTTTACGGTAAGTGAATAGTTATGTGCTGCTTTTGAAATACAATATTCTCCTGCACTGAGGACAATGCATAATCTCCTCGTTCTTTTTCAATTCGACAAAGAGTTGAGGTGGTATGTTCATATTGCATCCCAGACAGATCTCTTCTTTTGCTTCTGTAACGGCAATCCCATTAAGTATTTCGAACAATTCTATATACTCATCATGGATTTCCTTCTCAATAGCATCTGCAATCTTTGACCGTATCTCGTTAACAGCAATCAGGTCTTTCTCCACTTCTGATTTCTCGCCCTCAAGTTTCTTCTTGAATGCTTCAACTTTTTCTTTGTCATCAATGAATTTTGATTCTTCTGATTTCGACTGTTTTGAGACCGTATCTGTTTCAATCATAATAGTGAGAATCTCTTCTTCTATAGCAGACCTGTCCTTTTCTATTGACTCTATTTCTTTCAGTAATGCCTGGTATTCCTTATTTGTTTTTATATCAACAGCACGCGCCTTCAGTTTCTTGATTTTTTCATCTATATCGTCTAAGGCTCCCTCCTTGCCTCTCTTCCTTTTATCAAGGGTTTCAAATTTCTGCTTTACATTACCAAGGTAAGCCATGGATTCTTTAAGCGGGAGTTCTGCTTCTGCTATCTTCAGGGGAAATTCTGCAATTATGCGATTGATCGCAAGGATTTTTGAATCAATTTCCTGCAACTTGATTAACCTTTCGAGTTGATCATTCACTTTTATTATCCTTTGACTCAATCGAGTGACAGTATTTTGGTGGGCCCACCAGGACTCGAACCTGGGACCAACCGGTTATGAGCCGGTAGCTCTACCAGCTGAGCTATGGGCCCCCTCTTAAAGGCGGTTATCAGTTAAAAGTTATGAAATCAAAGACAGAAAATTCTTAACTTTCAACATGAAACTCTCAATTCGCAACTTTTACTATAAACTTGATATGGATAACAGGTCAAGACTTTTCGATAAATTCCCTGAGCCATTTGCTCCTGGAGGGATGTTTTAATTTTCTAATTGCCTTTACTTCGATCTGTCTTATTCTTTCACGGGTGACGTCAAACTCCAGGCCGACTTCCTCGAGGGTGCGTGGTGAGTCTTCACCAATTCCAAACCTCTTCCTTATAATCTGTTCTTCCTTAACAGGCAATGAGCACAATATTTTATCTATCATAGATTTCATATCATCCCTTATGGCAAAATCAAGAGGGGACAACATCGATTTGTCCTCTATGAAGTCCCTGAGATGACTGTCTTCTTCACCGATAGGGGTTTCGAGAGATATTGGCTCCTTGGATATTTTCAGTATCCCGTTCACTTTTTCAACCGGCATTTTCAATTTATCCGCAATCTCAACAGGTGCCGGTTCCCTTCCCAGTTCCTGAACAAGTTCCCTTGCCATCCTGGTTATCCTATTGATTGTTTCAACCATATGCACCGGTATCCTTATAGTCCTTGACTGATCTGCAAGAGCCCTTGTTATGGCCTGTCTTATCCACCATGTAGCATAAGTGCTGAATTTATAGCCACGCTTATACTCGAATTTATCTACAGCCCTCATAAGACCGCTGTTGCCTTCCTGTATAAGGTCAGAAAAGCTCAATCCCCTGCCCAAATATCGTTTTGCAATACTTATGACAAGCCGAAGGTTAGCCTCTATCATGGCTTTCCTCGCCTCAAAAACCTCCTGCTCACCTTCCATAAGTACCCTGAGCGCCTTTCTCATCTCGGCATATTTCATGCCGAAGAGGTTTTCTTTCTGCTGAATTTTCTTTTTAGAGTTCCGGACTTCTTTTTCTCTTGTAAGTTTTGAATACCGTGCATTTTTGCTGATATGCAGAATCTTTTTTTGCATATCGTCTACTTCTGCTATAGATTTTTTTAATTCATCCGAAAATACAAACACAACGCCCTCTTTTAATCTGAGGGCACGTATATTTTCGAGTATCTGGTTTCTGTTCTGTTCGAGCAGCCGGAACAATTCACGATTATCTTTTTTTACAGACGTCAGAGAAGCCTGCTTCAATGCTTTTTCCGAACTAATTTCCTTGAGCATTTTCAGATATGCTTTCCTTTTCCTCTCAAGCAGATCAATTTTTTCAGTAATCTTAAAAAATCTTTTTCTTTCTGTTTGCAGGTCTTCCTCGGATTCTTCTTCTCCGTTCTGAATAATCTCGGCAACAGGAACCTCTCCATCCCTGAATATCCTTCCCAAGGCGATCAGTTTCTTCAGCACAAAGGGAAGTGAAAATATCACCCTGTAGATCTTCTCTCTTCCGTCTTCTATCCTTTTCGCGATCACGACCTCTCCTTCTCTTGACAGGAGCGGAACACTGCTCATCTCTTTCAGATAGATACGTATGGGATCTTTCTCGCCTCCCAAAAGATCTGCTGCCTTTTCCTCTTCTCCTAATGACTTTTCTCCCTCTTCTGCTTCAGAAAGAAGATTGTTCCTGTTTTCTTTATACTCATCAGGATACTCAAAATAGTCGAAATAGTCTTTCATGTAGTCACCCTTTTCGTCAGCCTGCGTTTTTCTTTTAGTAATGAATCCATAAGAGTCACATCGCCGGATTCTTCTGCTAAATTTTTCCTCTCTTCAAATTGTTTCTGTTGCAGCGTCTGTAAACAATCATCAATATTTCTGTCGACGTGTTCAAGGTCAAATCCGGGCTTGATTGAAAATTCTGTAATAAGAGTCCTCTCTGCTTCATCAGCCATATTCAATAAAGAATCCATATTCAGATCACCTGACAGCATTTTGATTTTATAAAAAACAGACCTGATAGTTTTATCACTTAAATCATCAAGGTTCAGTTTTGAAAGCACGCTCCCTGCTTTTTCAGGGAAGGCTATAAGTGCGCTTAAAAGAAGGTATTCTTCTCTGTTTGCAACTTTTTTAGCTGTTTTCAAGCCTTCAGCACCATGTAAAACGGATTTTTTCCTTATCTTTTCCAGTTCACTGCGCAGGACAGATTCATGAATCCTGGATCTGTCAGCAAGTTCACCCAGGAGTTCATCAGCAATAATCATGTCCTTCATAAGAGCGATATTAGAGAGTGATTCCTTAACGATATCTATTTTATCTCCCTTTGATGTATTCATGAGAAACTCTGTCATAGACATGGCATGGGAAAATAATTGTTTAAAGGGAGGGCTGCCATTTTTTCGCAAAAAACTGTCCGGGTCTTCGCCTTCCGGCAGCAAGAGAACCTTTGCCTTGAAATCATTCTCACAGAGAATTGCAAGAGACCTCCTTGCAGCTGCAATACCCGCCTGATCACTGTCGAAGACCAGCACGACTTTCTTCGTCAACAGTTTGAGCTTCTGCAAATGCCTTGAAGTCAGCGCTGTTCCCAAAGGCGCAACAGTATTTCTGAAATCATATTGGTGGCAGATAATTGCATCAAGGTATCCCTCAACGATAATTGCGTAATCCTTCTTCCTTATCTCGTCCTTTGCCAGGTTTATTGCGAAAAGGGTGTCGCCTTTCTTGAATACTTCTGTTTCGGGTGAATTAATATACTTTGGCAGGGAATCGTCCATAACCCTGCCACCGAAAGCTATAACATCACCCTTAAGATTCAATATGGGAAAAATAATGCGTCTTCGAAAAGCATCTCTGTACCCATTTCCATCAATAACGATAAGTCCTGCTTCCTTTAGCGCTGAATCAGAATAGCCCACCTTTTTCATATGTCTGAAAAGGCTGTCTCTCTCATCAGATGCATGCCCCAGGCAGAACTTCTCAAGGGATTCTGTATTGATCTCTCTGCCTTTGAGATAGGCCAGAGCTTTAGAAGAATTATTAAGGTCTTTAATGAAAAATTTCATAGCCTCTTCATTTATCTGGAGTATTCGCTCACGTTTTTCAGAAATCTCTTTATCAACTCTGAATTCCGTGATCTTGATCCCTGCCTTTTTTGCCATGTACCGTATTGCTTCAGGGAATGTAAGATGTTCATGTTTCATGAAAAAACTGACTACATCACCCCCGACACCACATCCGAAGCAGTGAAATATCTGTTTTGCCTGGCTGACCATAAACGACGGGGTTTTTTCGGAGTGAAAAGGACAGAGGCCTTTATAATTCTGGCCCGATTTCTTTAAATGTACATAATCAGAGATAAATTCAACAATATCTATTTTGGACTTTATTTCTTCAAGGAGCCGTTCAGACTTCATTCAATATGCTCAATGAGTCATCGACTGAATCTTCTGAAGCCGGAGCATTCTAATACTTCCAGTGGATTTCCTTTTGTGATTTCGTCTATAAGCAGATTCAACCCGAGGTTATCGCTTGCAATATGTCCTGCCACTACCACATTCATGTGGCTTTTTTCTGCCTCTTTTCGATGATCTTCACTCATATGCATTCCCACAATGGTGCTGACCCCGCTGCTGGTGAGACTTTCAAAAATATCCTTGGCCCCTTCAGTCCCGCCTGTCATGTCAACAAAAATTTTCCCAGCTTTTCTGGTGTTTGAACCAAGGATGATCTTTGGCCCGGCACCGTTGAGCATCGCTGTTTTGTACTCAGGGATGTTTTTAAGGATATCAAGGAGATCAGATAGAAAATGTGGTCTCTTTTCATCAAACAACCTCTGGAGATAGGTTGCGACCATATTGTCAGCAGGGGTATGAAGACACAGAAATGGGAGACCCAGGAGTTTTGCTGCATCTACAGCCCTCGTATGGTTAGCAGGCATCAGCTTCCTTTCTATCTCTTTTATCCTGCCATCCATGAGAGCTTCTGCAATATTGATAGGCACACCGAATAGATTGAGAATATCAGACTGCATCTGCATCACTGCATGGAGATCTGCGAAAGCTTTCCCTGAAGGATGGTGTGATAAAAGGAGGTCTATTTTTTGACCTTTAGTCCGCAGGTTATCAGCAAGGAGAAGTTCTCCGACATCAATATCGATGCCGACGAGGATGTTTTTTATTTCCTCGTCACCTGAGCCATGCAGTATCCTTGAATCTGCATAAGGATTATTGAGTGACTCAGTATCAAAAAATCCCTTTTCATCAGGCTTCAGATCTTCAAAATCTTTTTTTTTCAGATCAAGATCCTTCAGGGCAGCCTGACTGCCGCGAGGATCATGTTCAATGCCCGTTTGTATAGCCTTTTTGTAGAGGTCCCTTAACTTCATATCTCCTCTTCAGACGATCCTCTCCCTTTATCTATCTGCCTGTTTTTCAGGGATGCCTCAGACATCCTTAAAACATATATTCTTTAACCGACCGATGCTTTGAAAGATACCTTTAACTCATCGTCAAGTTTTTGCAGAAAGGACACTACCTGACCGCCAGTCTGACTTTTTTCAGTGCCTTTTTACGAGCAGCAAGTGCCTTTTTTTTCTTTTTAACACTTGGCTTTTCGTAATGCTCTTTTTTCTTTACATCCGAAAGGATTCCGTCTTTTTCACACTGTTTTTTAAACCTTTTAAGAGCATTTTCAAAAGAGTCACTCTCCCTTACCCTTATATAGGGCATCCATAAACCCCTCCTCCCTGTTTGAAAATTGAGTATAATTTTAACAATTCAACAGTTTAACTGTCAATGTAACTTCTTGCAAAAATTGATTTCTTGTGATAGAGTTTTTATTAGTTTCAGTATGGGGGGGAGGTTGTTTTTACTATACCTCCTTGAATTTTACCTTTTATCGAATATCTTAATGCAATTAATATGAACGGAGTGCCTTTTGGATAGTGATATACTGATTCAACCTCCCTATATCCTGGGAAAAAGCCCCAAAATTCTTAAGGCTTTTAAAGAGATAAAAAAGATAGCGCCTAAAGACCTGTCTGTTCTCATATCGGGTGAGAGCGGAACATACAAGGAACTTGTCGCCCGGGTAATACATGATAACAGTCCACGCAGAAAATCCCCTTTCATAGCGATAAGTCTGGCATCAATCCCCAGGGATCTAGCAAATATACATTTGTTTGGAAATGATAAAGGCTTATCTGACGGCGCTGAAAAAAAAGGGTCCAATAAGATAGAGGAGGCGGACGGAGGAACGCTCTTCCTCGACGAAATATCAGAGATGGATACATCTCTGCAGGAAAGATTCATCGGTTTTATAGAGAAGAGGGAGATGGGTCTTCCCGGAGGCAATGGGTCATTTAAGGCGGATGTAAGGATAATTGCAACTACATGCAAAAACCTTAAAGAGTTTGTGCAAAAAGGACAGTTCAGGGAAGATCTCTATGCTGCATTCAATACAGTTCACATAAAAATACCCCCTCTCCGTGACAGAAAAGAGGATATCCTCTCCCTTTCAACATACTTTCTCGAAGAAGCGGTTAAAAAATTTGAAACAGGGCCAAAAGAATTTTCCAAGGAAGCAAGAGACTATCTTGTGAGATATGACTGGCCCGGCAATATGCGTGAGCTTGAAAACACCGTTAAGAGGGCTGCAGTTCTCTCAAATAACATGATGATAAGTAAAAAAGATCTGTTAATGGAAGACATGGGCTCCTGCTCGATTAAAGAGTTCCTCGAAGAGAAGCTTAATCGTTACCTGAAAGAGATGACGAAGCTCGAAAACTGCAATCTCTATGATACTGTTCTTTCAGAGGTTGAAAAGTCACTCATAGCAATAGTCCTTAAGGAGACTGGAGGTAATCAGCTCCGTGCCGCAAAGACGCTTGGGATTAACAGGAATACCTTAAGAACAAAGATCAAAGAATACAAAATCCGCCTGTAGTTCTTACCTTATGCTTCAACCCGATAATGCAATTAACCACAGAGAACACGGAGAAACATTTTGATAATAAAAGAGAACCTATTAGTTTTTATAATTTACTCTGTGAACTCTGTGGTTTTATCCAAATGCATTTTTTGGGTTAACAGGAAAGGTTTCCGGATGGAACTAATTTTCCGCAAACTTTGTCTAATATGAAGGAAAATAAATATACCGCAGATGAAGATAGTGATTCAGTGTCTTTATGCAAAAAGGGGGATATTGACGCCTTTGAATTTTTAGTGAAAAAGCATCAGAAAAGGATGCTCAATATTGCATTCAGAATGATCGGTAACTATGAGGAAGCATGTGAGGTTGTACAGGATGCATTCGTCTCTGCGCATAAAAACATCCGGAAGTTTGAAGAAAAGGCCAGGTTTTCCACGTGGCTTTGTACGATAGTCATGAATCTTTCGAAGAACCGCATTAAACAGTTGCGCGTCAGGGGTTATCATGAAGGGTTTTCAATGGATGAGCCTGTTCTCACAGAAGATGATCAGATGAAAAGAACGCCGGCACTGGATGAACCTTCAATCCTTGAGAGACTTGAGAAAAAGGAGATTCAGCAAAAGGTGCAGGGATGTATAGACTCACTGGAGAGTGAATTCAAGGAAGTGCTTGTTTTAAGGGATATGCAGGGATTTCCCTATGATGAGATAAGTGGTATGCTTAAAATACCTGAAGGTACAGTTAAATCAAGGCTTTTCAGGGCGCGGTCTGTTCTCAGGGAGTGTTTAAGGAAAATTAAAGGAGCGTTTTAAATGCAATGTAATAATATTCAGGAAAAGCTGTCTGCTTATATAGATGGAGACATCTCTTCTGAAGAAAGAATGCTCATTGACGAACACCTTAAGTCTTGTCAGCAGTGTAACGAAACTCTTGCTGAGGTGACGAAAACCACTGAGTATGTCAGGAATCTTGGCGATATTGAGCCTCCTGCATGGCTGACACAAAAGATAATGACAAAAATAAGATCCGAAGCCGGAAAGGAGAAGAGCATATGGCAGAAACTGTTTTATCCCCTCCATATCAAACTGCCTGTCGAGGCTGCTGTTGCTGTTTTATTGGCAGTAACCACAATTTATATCTTCAAAACCATGCAGCCTGAGATTAAACTGGCAAAGGCGCCGGTTGAGGAAATGACACCCCGGATGCCTTTGAAAGAAACAAAGTCAACCGACAAAGATCTGATGAGCAGGAAAGTTGACATTGCTAGGGGCAAAGTCCCGCAGGAATCCCAACATCAAACAGCGTACCCTGAAACCGCTCAACCATTCGTGCAAAAAGAAAAGGCAATGCCGTCAGGAGGCGCTGTGGCAAAGGACGAATCACAACAAAAGTCTCTTTCACCTGCTCCGGCATTGAGGGCCTTGTCAGAAATGAAAAAGGAAAGTCTTTACTTAACAGTTCATGTCCAGGATATCAAAAAAGCAAGAAAGGATATCGTGAAAGTTGTCATACAGCTTGACGGGAAAACAACTAAAACGGAATCTCTTGCAGACAAAGATGTTTTGACTATAGAACTTGATTCTGAAAGGTTCGATGAACTCATTGAAAAATTGAAAATCATTGGTGTTGTTGAGGAGAAAGAGAGGACTTTAGATGGGCGTAAGGGTAACAGAGAAATAACAATAGAGATTATGAAAGAATCAAAGCAGACTCAATGAAGTCTTCTTGAAACAGACGCTTCTCATAAGCGACATTGCTGTAGAAAATTAAATGTCATATAAAAATATCAAAATTATAACATATTCAGGTTATCGGAGCGACGAAAGCCCGCGAGCTATTTTCATTAATGGTGAGAAGATCACTGTTGTCGAAATCCTGGACAGGTGGATTGAAGAAAACCTGTCTGATAAAACAAGAAAGAGATTCTTTATAGTCAAAACGAATGATGAGCAGAAATATAAAATCTATAATGATGAAAAGACCTTGGAGTGGTTCTGTGAGATAAAATAGATATCTTCCTCCTGCAACGCATATTTCAGCTAAATGCGAAAGGTGTATAATTCGAATAAGCATCATTCCGCTGCGGCAGTTGCGGAATGATGTGTGAAGGACTAAGCCGCTGCGCCAGATATGGCGATTCGATTAATCTTTCCCGGTAT
>Ga0209253_10001339_pt1 | contig 21634 bp, 18 predicted proteins | sample FrelakmetBRP12BR_FD_187145 | JGI IMG/M metagenome (GOLD analysis project Ga0209253, IMG submission 187145) | Freshwater lake sediment microbial communities from the University of Notre Dame, USA, for methane emissions studies - BRP12 BR (SPAdes)... | ecosystem: Environmental > Aquatic >...
GAGCAGCCCCGAGTGCAAGGAGCCGCGCAGCGAGCGACGAGACATATCATGGAGATAGGCGAGGAGTGAGCGAGCACGCGACGCCGCAATCGGGGCGCGGAGTAGGTTGTTCAGAGCTTCCTTAGATTAGCTAGAGGGCGTTCCGCTCGGACAGGCACACGCGGCGTGTCTTGGGCGGGAGATCGGGGGCGGGGGACAGGGCTTTGCCTTCCTGGGCGAATCCCAAGGCTCCGCAGATAGGTGGGGCAGGCTGTGGCGCTGCACGTTGCCCGCGTTTCGCCCGGGATCTGGAAAGCGCGTCGAACTATTCGATCAGTAGGCCATCGGACAAGGTGACAAGCGCTGTGGCGAACCCGTTCGGCGGGGTGGGGATGACCGCGCCCTTGTCGGCACCATCCGGCCGTCAGCTGACCGTGCTCCAGGTCGCGGTCGGCGCTTCGCTTCTCTTGCATGCGCTCGCGCTCTCGCTGCACTTCAAGTTCCCCGAGAGCCTGGCCTTCAAGACACCGCCGCAGCTCGAGGTCGTGCTCGTCAATGCCAAGTCGAAGGAGCGGCCGAAGAACCCCGACGTCCTTGCCCAGGCGAACCTCGATCGTGGCGGCAACTCCGAAGAGAAGCGTCACGCCAAGACTCCCGTGCCGGTCCTCCCCCAAGTTGAACGGGGCGACGACGCTAGGCGCGCCCAGCGTCGCGTGCAGGAACTCGAAGCGACACAGCGGGAGTTGCTGACCGCGGCCAAGGAGGCCGCGCCGAAAGTCACAGCGCGCGAGCCTGAGCCCAAACCCGTCACTGCGCCGCCGCAGCCGGCGGTTTCCGGCACCGATCTCGCAGCCACCGCGCTCGCCATTGCGCGGATGGAGGCGCAGATTGCGCGCCAGGTGGAGGAGTACAACAAGCGCCCGCGCAAGGTGCACGTCGGCGCCCGCGCTGCCGAAGTCCGCTACGCGCAATACGTCGAGGACTGGCGCCTGAAGATCGAGCGCGTCGGTAATCTGAACTACCCTTCGGAAGCACGCGGCCGGGTCTATGGAAACCTGCAGGTGACCGTCGAGATCAACGCCGATGGCTCCGTGCGGAGCTTCCAGCTCGATCGTCCGTCCGGCAAACCCGTGCTTGACCGGGCGGCGGGCCGGATCGTTGCGCTCGCTGCGCCGTTCGCGCCCTTCCCGCCCGACGTGCGCAAGGACACGGACATCCTCGTGATCACGCGCACGTGGACATTCGCGCCCGGCGACAAGCTGCAAAGCGACTGACCCCGCGAGCGGCGTGTCTCTCATCGCGACGATACGCGCCGGCACTCGCTCCGACGCGCCATGACGGATCGCTATGCGGTGATCGGTAATCCGGTCGCGCACTCTCAGTCGCCCTGGATCCACGCCGAGTTTGCGCGCGCGACGGGCCAGGACATCGCGTACGAACGGCTGCTTGCGCCGCTCGCTGGCTTTCCAGCGACAGTCGCGCGCTTTCGCGAGGAAGGGGGCCGCGGCGCGAACGTTACGCTTCCATTCAAGGAAGCCGCTTTTGCCCTGGCCGTCCGGGCCTCCGAACGGGCGCGCCGCGCCGGGGCCGCGAACACCCTCCGTTTCGATGGGGACGGCGTCTTCGCCGACAACACCGATGGCGTTGGGCTGCTCAATGATCTCGAGCACAACCTTGGCGTTGCGGTCGCCGGCCGAAGCGTGCTTCTCGTCGGCGCGGGCGGCGCCGCGCGCGGGGTGTTGCCCGCGCTCCTCGACGCGAGGCCTGCACGGCTTGTGATCGCCAACCGCACCGCGGCGCGCGCCAGTGCGCTTGCAGCTGCCTTCGGCGGCGCGGTTCTGGCCCGCGGCTTCGCCGAGCTCTCCGGCGAGCGATTCGACATTGTCGTGAACGCGACCTCGGCGAGCCTCGCGGGGGCCGCGCCCGAATTGCCACCGACCGTGTTCGCCGACGTTGTCGTCGCCTATGACATGGTCTACGGCCAGGGCGAGACGCCCTTTCTCGCCGCCGCGCACGCAGGCGGAGCGAAGCGAGGCAGCGACGGGCTCGGCATGCTCGTGGAGCAGGCCGCCGAATCCTTCTTCGTTTGGCGGGGCGTGCGGCCGCACACGAAGCCGGTCCTGGCGCTGCTTCGCGCCGCGGCGTGACGCGAGTCCTGCGGGTCGCGAGCGGGGGGCTCGCCTACGCTATCCTTGCTGCGGTGCTGCTATTCCTGCTCGCGCAGGCTTGGTTCTTCGCAGGGGTATTCTGGCTGCGGACGCACGACCCGGGTGAAACGAGCTTCATGGCGCGCAGGCTCGACGAGCTGCGCGAAAAGGATCCGAGAGCCACGCTCAAGCATTCCTGGGTCCCTTACGATCGCGTGTCGCCGCATCTCAAGCGCGCCGTGGTGGCGGCCGAAGACGCGCGGTTCGCCGAGCACGAGGGCTTCGATTGGGACGGTATCCAGAAGGCGATCGAGAAGAACCAGAAAAAGGGCCGGCTGGTCGCGGGCGGCTCGACCATCAGCCAGCAGCTTGCCAAGAACCTCTTTCTGTCCGGCGAGCGAAGTCTGCTGCGCAAGGGCGAGGAGGCGCTCATCACGCTTATGCTCGAGGCAGCGATGGACAAGCGCCGCATCCTGGAGCTCTATCTCAATGTCGCCGAATGGGGGGAAGGCGTGTTCGGCTGCGAAGCGGCGGCGCGACATTACTTCGGCGTGTCAGCCGCGCACCTGAACGCTGCCCAATCGGCGCGCCTCGCCGCGATGCTGCCGCGGCCGCGCCACTACGATCGCAACCGTGCCTCGCCCTACCTCGCCGCCTATAGCGAGCGTATCCTCCGCAGGATGTCCGCGGCGCAGCTGCCGTGAGCGTGACCAACGCCGGGACCAAGTCGATGGGGCAGGGGGAAGACGACCGATGGAGTGCTGGAAAATCGAGCCGGGGAAGGCGGCAGTCGTGCTCGCGCCCGGCGAGGGCTTGCCCGTGCAGGGCTTCGTCTGGCTCGACCTCAAATACGAGGAGGTCGACCTGCTGTCCGGCGAGGTGGAACGGCTCATAGGCCAGTCGATCTACGAGGACCACCTCGCCGATGTCCGCAACCTGAACCACCCCTCCTTCTTCGACAACACCGACACCTACGAGCTCGTCATCTTTCGCGGCCTCGCGCCGGAGTCGAACGCCGACGAGATCGTCACCCGTCCGATGTTCCTGTTCAACTTCGACCGATTGCTGATTACGATCAGCGCGGCGAACAGCCGGTCGATCGCACAGGTGAAATCGCGTTTCCTGGCGCTTCCCGCCAAATGCCCGCAGAGTGTCGACGAGCTGATGCACCGCCTGCTCTCCGCGATGGTGGATCACTACCTCGACCTGCGCCAGCCGTTCACGCAGCGCCTCGATCGCTGGCAGAAGCTGCTCCTCGACCCGCGCCGTCCGTTCCGCGACTGGGTGAAGATGCTCGATAGCCGGAACGAACTCCGCCGGCTGCAGAACCTGAGCGAGGAGCAGCGCGACGCGGTGCAGGAATGGCGGGACTATCGGCTGGCCGATCTTTCACAAACCATGCACGTGCGCTTCGCCGACCTGATCGAGCACATCGACCGGGTGTTACGCCATGCCCGGACGATCGAGGGCCAAGCCGAATCCGCGGTGCAGCTCTATTTCGCTGCCACCTCGCACCGCACGACCGAGATCATGCGATTGCTCACGCTCATCACCGCCGTGTTCATGCCGCTTACGCTGATCACGGGGGTGTTCGGAATGAACTTCGATTTCATCCCCGGGCTGCACAAACCCTACGGCTTCTGGATTTCGCTTGTGGCGATGATCGCGGTCGTAATCGGGATGCTCTTGTACTTCAGGGGGCGGCGTTGGCTGTAGGGGTTCGTGGCGCAACCCTGCGCGCTATCGTCTACCCTTCCTGCGGCACTGCGCGCACGGTGTAGCCGCCGGACTTGTCGTCGCGCGCGAGCACGAGGAGATTTCGTTTCTCCGCGTCTTCGAGGAGCTTCGAAAAGGCACGGAAGCCGAAGTAGGTCTCGTTGAATCCCGGGTTGCGGCGCTTGATTGCCTGCTTGACCTCCGACCCCCAGAGCTTCTCCTCCTCGCCGCGCTCCTTGGCCAGCGCCTCCACCGTCGCGAGGACGAGATCGAATGCTTCCTGCTTGCGGTCGCGACCGTCCTTCTCCTCGGGCCCCGCCGCCACCTCCGGTGTGATTTTCGCAGTCTTGCGCCGCGATTTCCTCGCCCGTTCCTGTTCGCGCATGAGATCGTCGTAATAGATGAACTCGTCGCAGTTGGCGATGAGCAGATCGGAGGTGGACTTTTTCACCCCGACGCCGATCACCGTCTTCGCGTTCTCGCGCAGTTTGGAGACGAGCGGCGAGAAGTCCGAGTCGCCGCTGATGATGACGAACGTGTCGATGTGCGACTTCGTATAGCAAAGATCGAGGGCGTCCACGACCATGCGGATGTCCGCGGAGTTCTTTCCCGACTGCCGCACGTGCGGAATCTCGATCAGCTCGAACGCCGCAGCGTGCATCCCGGCCTTCCACTCCTTGTATCGCTCCCAGTCGCAGTAGGCCTTCTTGACGACGATCGATCCCTTCACGAGCAGCCGGTCCAGCACCTTGGCGATGTCGAACTTCTCGTACTTCGCCTCGCGCGCGCCAAGCGCGATGTTCTCGAAGTCGCAGAACAGGGCGAGATTGCGGTCGGAGCCCTCGGCAGCCATTCGAAGATGTCCTTTTCTACGCAGGGAACGCGGCAGTCTAGCATCGAGGCCGACGTGCTCGCGGCGCATTGGATCCTTCTCGGGCCCGCGCGATGTGCCGATCCCGATGGTCACCGACGGAGGCGTAGCCCCCCGGAGGCCGATCTAGTCTGCACGCTCATTCCAAGAGAGGGCACACCCCCCTCGTAAGCTTCCCGATCTCTGAGAAATCGCCGCTGGGCAGCGCCTATCTCGTTAGTCCCGGTCGGAGACGATCCTCGCCAGCGCTCTCCGGTTCGTTCCTCAATCCGCCGCAAGGGCAGCGCGCCGGCCTCGCTCGACGTTCACGCCCGAGAGGACTGCCAGGCCGACCACGAAGAACCCACTCGTGACGAGCATCGCGAGCCGATGGTCGCCACGAGTGACCCAGCTCACGACACCGTAGGTCAACGGGCCAAGGATCGAGGAAAGCTTCACGGCAAGGCCCCACAGCCCAAAGAACTCCGCGCGCCGGTGCGCGGGCGAGAGATAGCCGACCAGCGCCCGTCCCGCCGACTGCGACGCGCCGAGCGCGAGGCCCGCGAGGTTGGCCACGAGCCAGAACAGCGGGCGATCGGTGGCCCACCACGCGAGGAGTGCCGTGGCGGTCCAGATGACGAGCGTGAGCGCGACAGTCCTTACGTGGCCCAGCCGGTCCTGTACCTGACCAAACCCGAACGCGCCGAGCGCCGCGGTAATGTTTACGACGAGTATGAGCGTGATGGCTTCCGCAGTCGTGAACGCGAAGGCCTCCTGCGCATAGATCGCCGCAATGGAGATCACCGTCTGGATGCCCGCCTGGTAGAAGACGATGCACAGGAGGAAATGCGCGAGGTCGGCGTAGCGCCGCACGTGCAGCACGGTGTCGGCGAGGCGCGCGAGTGAGCCGCCCAAGAGACTGGTACCGGAGGCGAGTGGCTGAGGCGTCGCGCGTTCGTGCAACACGAGGAAGGTGGGCAGGCTCGCGACCGCGAACAGCGCGGCGGTGATGAGCATCGTGCCCGGAACGGCTTCCGCGGCGGTGTCACCGCGCGACTCCGCGCTGGCCACGTAGGCGAGGCAGAGCCCGAGCGCCACGAGACCGCCGAGGTACCCGAGGCTCCACCCCCATCCCGAGACCTTGCCGAGCGCCTCGCCTTGCGCGAGCTCGGGCAGAAACGCGGCAATGAGATTCTCACCGGTTCCGAAGCAGAAATTGGAGACGATAATCAGGCCGGCCGCGAGCGCGACAGTGCCGGGCCCGGTCCACGCAAGGGCCGCGGTGAAGAGAACGCAGCCCGCGGTGGTGGCGAGCAGGAGCCGCTTCTTGGCGGCGCGCAAGTCCGCGTAAGCGCCGATTGCAGGGGCCGTGACGATGATGAGTGCATAGGACACAGCGAGTGCTGCGGTCCAGGCAAACGTCGCCCAGGGCGCCTTGCCGGCGACCACGCCAACGAAGTAGGCGTTGTACACCGCGGTGATGACGACCGTGGTGTAGCCGGAGTTGGCGAAATCGTACATCGCCCATGAAACCACCTCGCGCGGCCGCACGTCGAGATTCAGGAGCTGGCCGCGGGGGTGTTCGAGCATGGGTGCTCCATGAAAAAGCCCGGCCAATCATACAGGCCGGTTGTTAGAATCGGCGCGCGCTTGCGCGCGCCGTGCCCGTACCCGATTGCCGTTGCCCCACACCATGCCCGAGACCATTGAGCGCAAGGAACTCGAAGACCTGGAGGAAGACCTCCACGAGGTCGAAGAGCTGCTGCGCCGTCAGCGGCTGGTCGAAGGGCTCGTGCACCGCACCCAAGGTCCGCGGCACGAGCTCGAGGAGTCTCTGGTGCATCGGCAGCACCAGGCCGAGCTCCGCCGCAAGCTCGACCAGATGCATCCGGCCGATATCGGCTACATCCTCGAGGCGCTGCCGATCGAGGAGCGTCTGCTCGTCTGGGACCTCGTCAAGGCGGAGCGCGACGGCGAGATCCTGCTCGAGGTCTCGGATGCGGTGCGCGACACGCTCATTGCCGACATGGATCGGCAGGAGCTCGTTGCGGCCGCGGAGACGCTCGACGCCGATGAGCTCGCCGACCTCGCGCCCGCTCTGCCCGACGACGTGCTGCAGGACGTCTTCCGCGCGCTGCCGGTCGAGGAGCGCGAGCAACTGCGCGCGGCGATGTCCTACCCCGAAGACGCGGTGGGGGCGCTGATGGATTTCGAGGCCGTATCGGTTCGTGAGGACGTGACGCTCGAAGTGGTGGCCCGCTACCTGCGGCGCTTCGAGGAGTTGCCCGACCACACCGACCAGATTTTCGTCGTCGACCGGGGCGAGCACCTGCGCGGCGCGTTGCCGCTGTCGCGGCTCGTCGTGAACGATCCCGATCGGCTGGTCCGGGACGTCATGGTCCAGGATGCGGTTACGCTCTACGCCGACGACAAGGCGGAAGACGCGGCAAAGGCGTTCGAGCGCTACGATCTCATTTCGGCCGCCGTGATCGACGCACGTGGCAAGCTTCTCGGGCGCGTGACGGTCGACGCGGTGCTCGACTTCGTCCGCGAGACGACCGAGACGGAACTGCTGTCGATCGGCGGTCTGCGCGAGGGCGAGGACGTGTTCGCCTCGGTCTGGCAGTCGGTCAAGAACCGCTGGTCCTGGCTCGCCGTGAATCTGATCACCGCCTTCGTTGCCTCGCGCGTGATCGGTGTCTTCGAGGGCTCGATCGAGAAGCTCGTCGCGCTGGCGGCGCTCATGCCCATCGTCGCGGGCATCGGTGGGAACTCCGGCAATCAGACGATCACCATGATCGTGCGCGCGCTGGCACTGGGACAGATCAAGACCGAGCAGGCGCGGCAGCTTTTCTCCAAGGAGATCGGCGTCGCAGGGGCGAACGGCCTCATCTGGGGCGGAATTCTCGGCGTCATTGCCTACGTGCTCTATGACAGCTGGCAGCTCGGCCTCGTCATGACCGCAGCGATGGCGCTCAACCTGCTGCTCGCGGCGGTGATGGGCGTGCTGATCCCGGTGACCATGGTAAAGCTCGGGCGCGACCCCGCGTTGGGCTCGTCGGTGATGATTACCGCGTGCACGGACTCCGGGGGCTTCTTCATCTTCCTCGGGCTCGCGACGCTCTTCTTGCTGAGGTAGCGGACGGCCACGCGCGAGATCCCTCGTTCGACCCGCGGTCGAAGGGAGACAATGCCCGCGACCTTCGCTAAACTCGCGGTCCCGAGGCGCCTGCTTGACGCGAGTGCCGACCTTACGAGGCGAACATCGCCGCGGGACCGAGGCTCCTCCGGACTCCGGCGCTACGAATTCAGGAAAGGAACCGAACATGTCGATGTTGCAGGAGTTCAGGGAGTTCGCGGTCAAGGGCAACGTGATGGATCTCGCCGTGGGCGTGATCATCGGCGGTGCCTTCGGCAAAATCGTCGACTCGGTCGTCAACGATCTCATCATGCCGATCATCGGCCGCATCGCCGGCGGCCTCGATTTCTCGAACTACTACATTCCCCTCAAGGAGGTCCCGGCGAACGTGCCGATGACCCTCGACGCGCTCAAGAAGGCCGGCGTTCCGGTGTTCGCCTACGGCAGCTTCTTCACCATCGTCCTCAACTTCCTGATCCTCGCCTGGATCATTTTCATGATGGTGAAGTGGATGAACAAGCTTCGCCGCCAGGCGCCGGAGACACCGCCCGCCGACGCTGAGGAGGTCAAGCTGTTGCGGGAGATCCGCGACTCGCTCAGGAAGTAGGCGCGCCGCGGGGAGGAAAAACGGACCGCATCGCGGCCCGTTCTTCTTGTGCGGCCCTGGCCTTACGAGGCCAGCTTCGGCCGCGGAACGAGTGCGTTTGAGATTGTCCGCGCGGCCATCACTTGCGCCTTCAGCGCAAAGTCGAAGAGCGCGACGCGATCCTGAAGAAACTCCGAGGTGATGGTGCCGACGTCCGGTCGCGGGAGGTTGAGAAAGCAGTCGGCCTCACCCGCCTCGGTGATGATTCTCATCTTGCGCTTGCGGGCGATCGCGAGCATCGGCTTGTTCTCCGTGAGCGTGTGCACGAAGAACGTGCTGATCATGTTGTTGCGTGCATGCTCCTCGGCGCGCTCGAACAGTGCCGTACCGATGCCGTGGCCGCGGAAGGCGGGCAACACCGAGACGCCGAATTCCGCCTCCTCGCCCATCCCGACATGGGTGACGCCGGTCAGCTCCAGGTCATAGTCGAACACGCCGTACAGGGTGTCGCGATTGAAGTCGATCCGATCCACGTACGCAGTCACCGACGCTTCGGTCTGCCGCCCTCCGAACCGCATGCGGATGTCGTCCACCGACAGCCGCAGCATGTGGCGCAACAGGAGGGAACGCGCGCTTCCGTCGAGCTGCTTGATAAGGATGGGCGCGTGCTTCAAGGACATCTCCGGTGGCGGTTGGTGCGCGTGCTCACGCAATCCAATCAGGCTACCGCCCCACCTGCTCGCGTGGCAAGGAACCTTTGCCGAATTCACGGACTCCCCGCGAGTGCGGCGAATGCGTGCTCCGCCGCCGCGATGGTCGCGTCGATTTCGGCCCTTCCGTGAGCTGCGGACACGAACCCTGCTTCGTAGGCGGACGGCGCGAGATACACGCCGGCCGCCAGCATGGCATGGAAGAAACGGTTGAACGCCTCCTTGTCGCAGTCCAAGACCTCGGCATAGGAACGCGGCGGCGCGGCGCGAAAGAAGAGGCCGAACATGCCTCCGACGCTGGCCGCTGAAAAGCGGATGTGGAGCCTCTTTGCGGCCGCGGATAGCTCCTGACACAGGAGACTGGTCGTCGCACCAAGCGCGTCGAAGAAGCCGGGCTTCAGAACCTCCCGCAGCGTGGTGAGCCCGGCCGCGACGGCGACCGGATTTCCGGAAAGCGTGCCGGCCTGGTACACGCTGCCGAGCGGCGCGATCTTTTCCATGACCTCGCGCCGGCCGCCAAACGCGCCGACCGGCATGCCGCCGCCGATGACCTTGCCGAGCGTCGTCAAGTCGGGAGTAATCCCGTAGAGGCCCTGGGCCCCGCGAGGCCCGACGCGAAAACCCGTCATCACCTCGTCGAAGATCAATACGGCTCCGTGCTTGGTGCAGAGCTCGCGCATCGCTCCCAGAAACTCGCGGGACCCGGGCACCAGATTCATGTTGCCCGCGATCGGCTCCACGATGACGCCGGCGATCTCGCCACCCATCGAGCGGAAGGCGTCAGCGAGTTGTTGGGTGTCGTTGAACGAAAGAACCACGGTGTGGCCGGCGATCTCGGGGGGCACCCCCGCAGAAGACGGGTTGCCCAGCGTCAGTGCGCCGGAACCGGCCTTCACCAGCAGACTGTCGGCATGGCCGTGATAGCAGCCCTCGAACTTTACGATCTTCGCCCGGCCCGTGAACCCCCGCGCGAGCCTCAGCGCGGTCATCGTCGCCTCGGTACCCGATGACACCAGTCGCACGAGATCCATGCTCGGCAAGGATTTCACCAGGAGCTCGGCCATCTCCACCTCGATCTCGGTCGGCGCGCCGAACGACAGTCCCAGCATCGAACGCTCGCACACTGCGGCCACCACGGCCGGGTGCGCATGGCCGAGGATGGCCGGGCCCCAGGAGCCGACGTAGTCGATGTACCGGCGGTTGTCTGCGTCCCAGAAATACGCTCCATTGCCGCGCGTGAAAAAGCGCGGCGTGCCGCCAACGGCGCGAAACGCGCGAACGGGCGAGTTCACGCCGCCGGGGATGACTTGCTGGGCGCGGGCGAAAAGCGCTTCGTTGCGCGATGTCATGAGCGGCTCGTCTCGAAGAGCGCGTTGAATTCGCGAGCGCGCACCTCGATGTCGCGCGCGTCGAAGAGATCGGTGATGACGGCGAGGGCATCGGCGCCCGCCGCGATGACGGATGCGGCGTTCCCGATCGTGATCCCACCAATCGCCACCACCGCCAGGCCGAGCGTCCGCTTGGCATCAGCGAAGAGCGCGAGCGGCGCGCGGACCGCGCCCGGCTTGGTGGGCGACGGGAACACCGAACCGAAGGCGACGTAGTCCGCGCCTGCCCGCTGCGCGGCGACTGCGAGCTCGGCCCGGCCGTAGCAGGAGGCGCCGAGTAGGCGCGCGGTGCCGAGCGCGCGGCGTGCGGCCGCGAGGCTCCCGTCTTGCGCGCCGAGATGGACCCCATCGGCTTCGATCTCGAGCGCGAGCTCGAGGTCGTCGTTCACGATCAGCGGCACGCGGTGTGTTCGGGTCAAGGCGAGCAGTGCGCGAACCTGCTCCCGACGCAGTGCGGCGTCCGCCCGCTTGTTACGATACTGGAGCGCGGCGATGCCTCCTGCGAGCGCGCGCGCGACCTTCGCCGCCAACGTGGCGGTGTCGGGCTCGTCCGGCGTAATCGCGTACAGACCGCGCGGCAGCGTCGTCGTCAATTGTTGTCGTCCTCGTGCTCGCGCCCCCAGAAGATCGTCGCTCTAATGCCCTGGGCCGTGAGCGCCGTGACCACCGTTGCCGGAGGGCAGCCCATGCTTGCGAGCGTGAGCAGATCCGACTGCACGCCGGTGCCGGGGGAGGGATCGGAGGGCGAGAACGCGACGACCATGGGTGGTGAATCGGACATCGAGCCGGCGCTGGCCCGAGAGGGACCGGCAGGGTAATATTGCGCGCCATTCTAACCCACCCCCTCACCTGCCTTTTCCCCCGACCTCATTCATGGCCGACGCTCCTCACTACCACACCTGGATGTGCCTGATTTGCGGATTCATCTATGACGAGGCCGCCGGGCTGCCGGAGGAAGGCCTCCCTCCGGGCACGCGCTGGGAGGACGTTCCGATGAACTGGACCTGCCCGGAGTGCGGCGCTCGCAAGGAAGATTTCGAGATGGTGGAAATCTGACGGGAGAACGATCCCGCAGGCATCGCATTTCCTCGCAACGGGGCACTTCGATGCTCCGCGAAACGGGTCCATCATCTTGGGTTAGGAACTGCCGAGCCTTCGGTCGCACGCACGCCACGATCGGCTCGGATGTGGGGCTGTCTGCGGGCGCGGCGGGGACAACGTGAAAAAGAGCAACTCCTTGATGCCGGAGGGCGAAGGCCTCCGGCGCGCCGTGCGCTGGCTCTCGGAACAACCGGTGCGTGACGCGCGAATCATCGAAGAGGCGAGCCGGCGCTTCGACCTGTCGCCCCTCGACGAGGACTTTCTGTTGCGTCACTTCGTGGCGGGGGCCGGGAACGACGCAACCTCGAGCGACGGACGCTGACGGACCTGATGGTCGTCCGCGGTGCCGGCCCCAAGTGTGGCGGCTTCATCGTGTCGACGCGGGAGGCGAGTGGGACAGAGCGCTGGCTCGCGGTTGACCCGCGTTCGATCCGGGTTCTTTTTCCACATTTCCGGCGCGTTCTCTGCGCATGCCGACGGGTTGTCGGTATCGTAGGAACCCCGCGCCCACGCGGGTCGTTACGGCGCCGAGCTCGCTCCCGCGCTGGGCAGGGTCTCGCATGCCCACGCCCATTCCGTACCGGCGGCCGATCCACCTCGCTGCCTTCCGTCGGCAACAAGCGCTTCGTCGATCCTAAGAAACTACGTTAAATAGTTCGCCGAACCCGTTAACGCAGAATAGGCGGAGCCAAGGCGCATCGCTAGAATGGGTTGTCGAATTTCCGGCGGACTGCCGGATTGCACGCCTTCGGTGAGCGCGGCAAGACAGGGGGAGCGCGTGAGCGATACGGCAAGTCTGTCCGGCATCAAGGTGATGGTGATCGACGACTCGAACACCATTCGCCGCAGCGCCGAGATCTTTCTGGTTCAAGCGGGCTGCAAGGTCATTCTCGCGGAAGACGGTTTTGATGCACTCGCGAAGATCACCGACCACCAGCCCGACGTGATCTTCTGCGACATCATGATGCCGCGCCTCGACGGCTATCAGACGTGCGCGCTCATCAAGAAGAACGCGCGCTTCGCGGCGACGCCCGTGATCATGCTCTCGTCGAAGGACGGCCTCTTCGACCGCGCGCGCGGACGGATGGTCGGCTCCGACGAATATCTCACCAAGCCTTTCACCAAGGACAGTCTTCTGAAGGCGGTCGGCGCCCACACGCCGAGCCGCGTCTCCTGAAGCGAGAGCCACTGCCATGCCGATCAAGAAGATCCTGGTTGTCGACGACTCGCCCACCGAGCGGCAGGCCATGATGGAGCTCCTCGTCAAGAAGGGCTATCAGGTGGTGACTGCGGACAGCGGCGAGGAGGGCGTCTCGAAGTCGAAGACCGAAATGCCCGATCTCATTCTGATGGATGTCGTCATGCCGGGACTCTCGGGTTACCAGGCGACACGCACGATCACCAAGAACGATGCCACCAAGCACATCCCGGTGATCATGTGCACCACGAAGGGCCAGGAGACCGACAAGATCTGGGGCATGCGCCAGGGCGCGCTCGACTACATGGTGAAGCCGGTCGACGCGGCGCAACTCCTCGCCAAGATCGCTTCAATCGGCTGACCAGAGGACACGGAGACAACTCATGGCGCGCAAGGTGAGCCTGCGCGAGTTCCAGCAGGATCTTGTTCGGCGGCTTTCCGAAGCGGCGAGTGCCGCCACGCCGTCGGCCCGGCTGGGCGTCCAGGCGGGCGACGAGTACTGGCTGGTACGCCTTGAGGAAGCGGGCGAGGTGATTCCGGTGCCGCCGCTCACGCCGGTACCCTTGACGCGCCGCTGGTTCCGCGGCCTCGTCAACATCCGCGGCAACCTCTACAGCGTCATCGATTTCGCCCACTTCTGCGGCGCGGAGCCGACGCGCGAGAGCGGGGACAACCGGCTGGTCCTGGTCTCCGATCGCTACAGCACGAGCGCGGCGCTGCTGGTGTCGAAGATGCTCGGACTGCGCGGCCTCCAGCAGCTTCAGGGTGCGCCCGCAGCGTCCGACGACCGCCCGTGGTCGGTCGCGCGCTATATCGACGCGGACGGGCGCCCCTGGCGGGAACTCGGGATGAGCGACCTCGTCTACAACAACGATTTTCTCGAGGCGGGCGCGTAGGCGCACTTCTCGACGGCGATTGGGTGGGAGAGAAGAGATGGCATTCAAGATCGGCGCGATGAACCTCGGTTTCGGGCGCCCCAAAGCCTCGGAAAAGAAGCCCGCACTCAGGGTCCAGCCGCCGCCGGCTACCGTCGCGGGCACACAGCTCCCCGCCGCGAAGAAGCCGAACGGTGAGGCGGCGCTGTCGATCTTCGGCTCGATGCCCGTCATCCGCCGCCTCCAGATCCTCGGCACGTTGTTCCTCCTGTTCGTGACGTTCATCGCGTTGATGGTGTTTGCCGACGCTCAGCAGGCGACGCGCAGCACGGCCTACGTGCAAGCCGCCGGCGACATGCGCATGCTTTCGCAGCGCCTCGCGAAGGCCGCGCAGCAAGGCCTGCAGGGCAGCCCCGCCGCGTTCTCGGAGTTGAAGTCGAGCCGCGACGCATTTTCGGAACTGGTGGAGAAGCTCGAGAAGGGCGGCGACATCGGCGGCGTCGCAGTGCCTGCCGTGCCGGAATCGGCCGGCCCGGCGCTCGAGAAGGTCGCAAAGCAGTGGGGAATGACCGAGAAGAGTGCCACGACGGTGCTCAGCCAGCAGAAGAACCTCGTGGCGCTCGGCAGCGCGGTGAAGCAAATCAACACCGGCAACCCGGCGCTGCTCGACCTCGCCGAGCAGGTCGCGGCGCTGAAGCTTCAGACGCAGGCAGGCCCGCGTGAAATCTCGGCGGCGGGCCAGTTGGTGATGCTGACGCAGCGGATGGCGAAGAACGCGAACGCGCTGCTCGCCGCAGACGTCGTCGATCCCGAGACTCCGTTCCTGCTCGGCAAAGACTCAAACACCTTCCGCGACACGTTGCAGGGATTGCAGAAGGGAAGCGAGCAGCAGCGACTGCGCGCGTCCACCGACGCCGAGACGCTCGAGACGCTCGGCCGTCTCGACGGCGCTTTCAAGGAGTTCCAGGGCGCGATCGCGAGCATTCTCAGCAGCCTGCAGCCTCTCGTGAACGCGAAGAGCGCGGCGCGCGCGGTCGTGTCCGATTCGGATGCTTTGCTGGGTGCGACCAACGCGCTCGCAAGCGCCTTCAATGCCGATCTCGATCAGCGGCGCTGGCACTTTCTCGTGATCGGTCTGTTCGGTCTGCTCGCGGCGGGCACCGTCGCGCTCGGCATCGTTGCGTTCCTCGACGATGCGCGCCGCCGCCGGGAAGACGCCGAGAGCAGCAAGGGCGAGGCCGAGACGCAGAACAAGCAGAACCAGGAGGCGATCCTCCGCTTGATGAACGAGATGGGCAGTCTCGCCGACGGTGACCTGACGGTGCGGGCGACCGTGACCGAGGACATCACCGGCGCGATCGCAGACTCGGTGAACTACACCATCGAGGAGCTCCGGGTGCTGGTCGGCCGCATCAACGGCGCTGCGGCTCAGGTGACGACCGCGACCGAAAGCGCGCAGCAAACCTCGGTCAAGCTCCTCCAGGCGGCGGAGAAGCAGTCGCGCGAGATTCAGGAAACCTCATCGCAAGTGCTGAAGATGGCGCGCGCGATTAACGACGTGTCGGCGAGCGCATCACGGTCCGTGAGCGTTGCGCGGCAGTCGCTGTCGGCGGCGGAGAAGGGTACCGCGGCGGTGTCGAACTCGATTTCGGGCATGAACGAGATCCGCGGCCAGATCCAGGACACCGCCAAGCGGATCAAGCGGCTCGGTGAGAGTTCGCAGGAGATCGGCGAAATCGTTGAACTGATTTCGGACATTACCGAGCAGACCAACGTGCTCGCGTTGAACGCCGCGATCCAGGCCGCGAGCGCGGGCGAGGCGGGGCGGGGCTTCACGGTTGTTGCTGAAGAGGTGCAGCGGCTCGCGGAACGCTCGGGCGAGGCGACCAAGCAGATCGCCGCAATCGTGAAGACGATTCAGACCGACACCCAGGACGCTGTGGCGGCCATGGAGAAGTCCACGCAGGGCGTGGTGGAGGGGGCGCACCTCTCCGACGCCGCCGGCCAGGCGCTCGCGGAGATCGGTGAGGTGTCGCATCGGCTGGCGCAGCTCATCGAGGAGATCTCGGTGACTGCGCAGACGCAGGCGCAGGCCGCGGGCACGGTCGCGACGTCGATGCAGGACATCCTGAACATCACCAAGCAGACCACTGAGGGTACCAAGCAGACCGCGGTGTCGATCGGCCAGCTCGCGCGGCTCGCGCAGGAGCTGAAGGGCTCGGTGGCGAACTTCAAGATCTGACGCTCGCCAGCCGCCCCACGACGCGGACACAGCGGCGAAAGAGCAGGCGGCGTGCGCTCGATGCAAGTCCATCCTTCCGGCGCGTAAGCCACAGCGAGCGCGCGATCGACAGCGAGAACACAGGTCCATGAGCCGAGCACCCGACTTCGACATCGGCCCCCTCACCTGGGTCAAGGGCGAGATCGACCAGGCGCTGGAGCGCTCCGTCGCGAGCCTGCGCGCTTTCGTCGCCGATCCCTCCGACTCGAACCAGATCCGGTTCGCGCAGACGCATTTCCATCAGGCGCACGGCGCGCTTGCGATCGTCGGCCTGGACGGCGTCACGCGGCTTTCCGATGAAATCGAAGGCCTGCTCGCCGAGATCGGGCAGGCGGGCGGACCGCCACCTGGAGCCGCGGTGGCGGCGTTCGACAAGGCGGTCGCTGCGATCAGTGCCTACCTGGGCGATCTCCTCTCGGGCGAGGCGAACCAGCCGCTCATGCTCCTCGGCGTTTATGCGGAGCTTTGCGCCGCGCGTGGCAAGGACGCGCCCGATCCCGCCGAGCTGTATTTCCCCGACCTTACGCAGCGGCCGCCACGGCGCGAGAAGGCGCCGGTTGCGCTCACCGCGGGCGATGCGCCGCGCTACTACCGCGAGAGTCGCGGTCGCTATCAGCGCGGACTGCTCAAGTGGCTGAAGAAGGACGCGAGCGGCGCCGAGGACATGCGGGCCGCGGTCGCCGCCATTGAGGCGGCGCAGTCGGTGCCAGCGCACCGGGCCTTTTGGTGGGTGGCGCTCGCGTTGTTCGATGCGCTGGTCGCGCGTTCGCTCCCCGAGGAACCGCGCCTGCAGCGCCTGTGCAATCGCATCGAGCAGCAGATCAAGCGACTCATCGACGGCTCGCCGACGGTTGCCGAACGGCTGATGCGCGAAGCCCTGTTCCAGGTGGCGCGCGCCCGCCCAGCGACCCCGCATTTGCGGGCGGTCCAGGAAACCTACCGACTGGCGGGCACGGTGCCCGCCACTTTCGAGCTCAGGACCGATCGCGGCAGCGCGGAGCCGGTGCTCGCCGCGATGCGCGAGCTGGTGGTTCAGGCCAAGGGCGCATGGACCAAGTTCTCGTCGGGCCATCTCGCAAGCCTGGCCGGGTTCGGGGAGCAGGTCGCGGCGCTGGGGGCGCGTGCGGGCGAGCTCGGGAATCCCGATCTTGGCGTGCTCGGTCGCGCCATGAGCGCCGTGGCGAGCGCCCTTGCCGGCCATCCAGAGCGTTTTGGTGACGCGACCGCAATGGAAGTCGCCACCACGTTGCTCCTCGTTGAGAACGCGCTCGAGCGGCTCGACTCGCTCTCGCCCGAGTTTCACGAGCAGGCGGCGGTCATGTCGGCCCGGCTCGCTGCTTGCGCCAAGGGTGAACCGCCGACGGCGGCGCCGGATGTGCCGCTTCTCGACGAGATGTCGCGCCGCGCGCAGGAGCGCCTGCTCATGGCGCAGGTCGTCGCCGAGATGCAGTCGAATTTGCGCGCGATCGAGCAGGCGCTCGATGCGTTCTTCCGCGCGCCGGACAAACGCACCGAGCTTCCCGGGCTCGACAAGCCGGTGAAGCAGGTGCTCGGCGCCCTCACGATGCTCGGCGAAGAGCGCGCAGCCACCGTGCTCGCCGAGTGCGAACAGAACATCCGGCGGTTCGGTGCGCCCGAATACGAGCCGGACAAGGCAGACTTCGAATCGATCGCGGCCGCGCTTTCGGGCCTCGGCTTCTACGTCGATGCGCTCCAGCACGGCAAGGCCGACTTCGACGCGATGATGAAGCCGCTTGCGCCAGCCAAGCCCACGCCGGTCGAAGAGGTCGAGGTGCACTCGCCGGCCGTAACGGTGGAAGTCGAGCTCGAGCAGGCGAAGAAACAGGCGCGCACCCTCTACGAGGCGTGGCGCGAGACACCGGCCGACGAAGGCCTGCGAGCCGAGCTCCGGCGCAACCTGGCGGCGATCCAGAAGGATGCCGGGCTCGTCGCCGATGCGGCGCTCGAAAAGAAGGCCGCAGAGGCTCAGAAGCTGGTCGCCGCCGAGGCGACCCGCGCCTTCGATCCGGCGCTCCAGTCGGCGATGTTCGCCATTGCCGGCGCTCCGATCGTCGAGCACGCGCCGTCCGCGGAAACCGCCAAGCTGGCCGAGTCGAGCAGCGAAGCGATCGATGCCGAGCTCCTCGCGATCTTCCTCGAGGAGGCGACCGAGGTCCTAGAGTCGATTCGCACTCAACTCGACGAGGCAAAAGGCCGTCCCCAGGCGGTCGAGGTGCTGCGCACCATCCGCCGCGGCTTCCACACCCTCAAGGGCAGCGGTCGCATGGTCGGCCTCGCGCGCCTCGGCGAGGCGGCGTGGGCGGTCGAGCAGGTGATGAACCGCTGGTTGGAGGACGAGCAGGCAGGAACGCCGGATCTTTTCAAGCTCGTCGCGTTCGCGCATGCATACTTCGCGGCCGGCGTCGTGGCACTCAAGGCGGGGGGCACGTGCCCCGACGAGCAACAAGTCGTCGCGGCAGCGGACAGGTTGAAGCAGGGCGAGCCGCTCGGCGAGCTCTCCCTGTCGGTGGAGACCCCGGTATCCGCCGTTGCGCCCACCGAGGAACCAGAGATCGCTGTGTCGGAGGGGGGTGCAGTCGGGCCTGCCGAGCCGCCGCCGACACCGATCAGTGACACCCTTGACGCCATTAGGCCTCCCGCAGCCGTAGAGCCGATCACGCTCGACTTCGCACTGCCCGAAGCGCAGGCCGATTCGGCGCCCGAGGCAGTGGCCGTGCCCGAGCGAGGGAATGAGCTCCCCAGCCTCGACTTCTCGATGCCGCTATCGGTGCCGACCGAAGCCCGAGCGCCCGCGCCGGAGACGCTGAGCCTGGACTTCGCACTCGACGAGCCGACCGAGGCGGACGCGGCTTCGTCCGCGCCCGCCGACGAACCGGCAAGCCTCGATTTTTCGATGGCGGTCGCGACCCCGACAACCGCGAGCGCGCCTCCCCACGAGATCCACGCGGTGCCCTCCGAAGCGCCGGCCCAAGAGGAGCTGGTCCGGATCGGCGAGGTGGAGCTTTCGCCTGCGCTCTACGCAATATTCGTTTCCGAGGCGCAAAGCCACCTCGCAGCGATGCGTGCTGGCGCCGAGGCACTCGGCGACGGCATGCCGGTGTCCGAAACGTTCCAGCGCGCGGCGCATACGCTTGCCGGGATCGCGGGTGCGGTCCGCCTCGACGCGCTGCGCGAGCTCGGCCATGCGCTCGAGCTTGCCCTTGCCCGCTCGCATGACACATTCCCCGCCGCTGAAGATGGCGCGCTCTTCGCCGAGGCGATCGCGGCGATCGAAAAAATGGTGGAAGACGCGAGCGCGCGGCGTTTGCCCGCCGCCACACCAGAACTCGTCGCCCGACTCGACGTAGTGGGCGTGGCAGCGGCCACGCCGCCGAGCTCCGTCGATGTCGACGCGATGGAGTCCAAGGTCGAGCAGGGCACGGCGCCTTGCGAGCCCGTACCCGAGGTCGCTGACGCGCAGGCGCCCGCCGACCCGGTGTCGCTCCCGCTCCCCGAGATGACGGCGCATGCTGTTGCCGAGCCCGCGCAACCAGTGTCCGACCGCGTGGTCGCCTTCCCCGGCGTGACGGACGAACCATCCCCACCGCCGTCGCTCGAAGTGAAAGTCGAAGAGATTCCGGTCGAGCGCCGCCAGCGGAGGCTCGACGACGACCTCGACCGCGAGCTTCTGCCGATCTTCCTCGAGGAGGCGGCCGAGCTCGTGCCGTCGGTCGGCCAGTCGCTGCGCGACTGGGGAGCGCAGCCCGAGAATCGCGCCGTGGGCCACCGACTGCAGCGCCTGTTGCACACGCTCAAGGGCAGCGCGCGCATGTGCGGCGCGATGGCGCTCGGTGAGCTTACGCACGCGATGGAGACCAGGATCGAGAACGCGCTCGCGCTCTCGACCATCCCGGCGACGCTCCTCGACGAGCTCGAGCTCTCCTACGACCGGATGGGTTCTCTCTACGACCGGCTGCAGCACCCCGACGTGCCCGAGCCCGAGCCCGAGCGCGCAGCGACGACACCGCGCGTCGAAGCGGCCGTCGCGCAGCCGATCGCACCGCCGCCCAACGAGCCCGACGCGTCGGCGCTGCGGCCCGCCTCGTCCGGGACGCCTACACCGCATTCGCTCGCCGCACCCCCGCCTGCGGCCACGCACGTCACGCCGCCGGAGGTTGCCGAGGGCACTTTGCGCGCGATGCTGCGCGTGCGTGCCGACATGATCGACCGGCTGGTGAACGAGGCCGGGGAGGTCGCGATCGCGCGCAGCCGTATCGATGGAGAGATGCGTGCGCTGAAGGGTGCACTCAGCGACCTCACCGAGAACGTCGCGCGTCTGCGTCACCAGTTGCGGGAGATCGAGATCCACGCCGAATCGCAGATGGCGTCCCGGCTCACGGTGGCACAGGAGCGCGAGCTGCCCTTCGACCCGCTCGAGTTCGACCGCTTCACGCGGTTCCAGGAGCTCACGCGGATGATGGCCGAGAGCGTCAACGATGTACAGACCGTGCATCAGACCATCATCAAGGCGCTCGACGAAAGCGAGGCGGCGCTCTCGGCGCAAGCACGGATGAACCGCGAGCTGCAGCAGAACCTCATGCGCATCCGCATGGTGCCGTTCCACAGCATTGCCGAGCGCCTCTACCGGGTCGTGCGGCAGGCGGCCAAGGAGCTCGACAAACGAGCCGTGCTCGACATCCACGGCGGCCAGGTGGAACTCGACCGCTCGGTACTCGAACGCATCACCGCGCCGTTCGAGCACCTGTTGCGCAACGCCGTCGCGCACGGCATCGAGCCGCCCGCGACGCGAGTCGTCGCGGGCAAGAAGGAGCTCGGCGAGATCAAGATCGAGCTTCGCCAGGAGGGCAACGAAGTCATGATGGCGGTGTCGGACGATGGCGCCGGCATCGACGTCGGCCGCGTCCGGGCAAAGGCGATCGCGCTCGGTCTGCTCGAGGCGGACAGCGAGGTGCCCGACACGGAGGTGGCGGAGCTTATCTTCCATCCGGGCTTCTCGACCGCCACTGAAGTGAGCCAGATCGCCGGACGCGGCGTCGGCATGGACGTGGTCAAGAGCGAAGTTCAGACGCTCGGCGGTCGAGTCGAGACGACGACCGTACCCGGCACGGGCTCGCGCTTCACGATTTATCTCCCGCTCACGCTCGCGGTGACACAGGCCGTGCTTGTCCGCGCCGCGGGCGGCATCTACGCGATCCCCTCTGCGATCGTGGAACAGGTGCGGCAACTCAAGGAACCCGAGCTCGCGACCTGCCGGGAGAGCGGCTTCGCCGCATGGCAGGATCGCCGCTACCCGTTCCGTGCGCTGACGCGCCTTCTCGGCGATAACCGGTACGTGCCCGAGCGCCGTCGGCTCACGCCGGCTCTGTACGCGCGCAGCGGTGCGAACAGCGTCGCGCTGCAGGTCGACGAGGTACTCGGCAACCAGGAAATCGTGGTCAAGAACGCGGGCCCGCTGCTCTCGCGGATCCCCGGAATCACCGGGGCGACGGTGCTCGGCTCCGGCAAGATCGTCCTCATCATCAACCCGGTGATCCTCGCCTTGCGCGAGTCGGTCGCGGCGGGCGAGCCGATGCTTCCTGCCGTCCCGGCGCCCGCGGTGGTGATGCCGACGGTGATGATCGTCGACGACTCGCTCACGGTGCG
>Ga0209253_10001340_pt1 | contig 21631 bp, 19 predicted proteins | sample FrelakmetBRP12BR_FD_187145 | JGI IMG/M metagenome (GOLD analysis project Ga0209253, IMG submission 187145) | Freshwater lake sediment microbial communities from the University of Notre Dame, USA, for methane emissions studies - BRP12 BR (SPAdes)... | ecosystem: Environmental > Aquatic >...
AAGATGCAGCTATTTTCTAAGGAGTCCATAATTGACCAGACATGCTCCCCCAAAATCTCCCCTAACCCCTCTTTTCCAAAGAGGGGAATTCCTCCCTTTAGTAAAGGGAGGGAAGGAGGGATTTCGTCTTCGGTGTCTATACAACTATGGCCTGATTAATTAATATGTAGCTCTCCCCAGGGTTCTATGTTTTGCACAAAAAAATAAGGAAAGAATAAAATGTTCAATCAAGACATGGCTGAAAAGGCCGCGGAAAGCCTGAGGCGGGTTCGGGAAAGAAAACCGCTTGTTCACAACATTACCAACTATGTTGTCATGAACTATACGGCCAATGCTTTGCTCGCCTGCGGTGCATCCCCGGTAATGGCCCATGCAGCTGAAGAGGTGGAGGAGATGGTCTCTTTGGCTGGGGCATTGGTGCTCAATATCGGTACCTTGAGTCCTTCTTGGGTTCAGGCGATGCTAAAAGCCGGGAAGAGGGCCAACGCGGTGCATGTGCCGGTGATTCTTGATCCTGTGGGGGCTGGGGCTACCCGCCTGCGCACGGATTCTGCGAGGCGGCTCATCGAAGAGCTTGCGATTCATGTGATTCGAGGGAATGCCTCGGAAATCCTCTCTCTGGGCGGAGAAAAATCGGGGTCCCGAACCAGGGGGGTTGATTCCGTCCACACCGTGGATCAGGTTAAAGAAGTGGCGGTGGAGCTTGCCAAGGAACTCAGGACAACGCTGGCAATCACCGGGGCCGTGGATTTGATCACCGACGGGGAGCGGACCTGCCGGGTGATGAACGGACATGAGATGATGAGTCACGTCACGGGGACAGGCTGTACCGCGACGGTGATCATAGGTGCCTTCCTCGCAGTTAACCCTGATCCATTGGAAGCAGCAACTCAAGGGCTGTCCTATTTTGGCCTTGCAGGGGAAAAGGCTGCGGCCAAGGCTCTTGGTCCTGGCAGCTTCCAGGTCGTACTTCTGGACGCTCTCTATGAGATGAAGGAAGAAGAACTGAGGGCTGGAGCCAAGATCCAGGTTTGAGGAACTCTCCCCTCGCCCCGCCTTTTTGAAGAAGCGTTGGGAAGATTGGAAAAGTATTTTCTACATGAAGATTTTCGAGGAGGCGGTTTATGGACTTAAAAGAAAACCGGGTCAAAAAAGCTCTCCAAGCGGGGAAGGTTTGTATCGGCAGCATGGTCTCCAGTTTCCGCTCCCCCCAGATTGCCCAGATCTATGCCGTCCAGGGTTGGGATTATCTGATCATGGACACAGAGCACAGCTTCTTCGACTATGGGGGGTTGGCCGATATTTTCACCGTGGCCCGCACCGAGGAAATCGTGCCGCTGGTCCGCGTGACCGTGGCCACCTACCCTTATCTCGCCCGTGCTTTGGACGTGGGCGCCATGGGAGTCATCTGCCCCCATGTGGATACCCCTGAGGAAGTTCGCCACATATTAGATAGCTGTCTTTATGCTCCTCTTGGCCAACGGGGCCTTTCCATGAGCAACATCCACCTTGCCCACCGGCGCACCACGCAAAAGGAATACGTGGAGTGGGCGAATGCCAACACTCTCATTGTCATCCAGCCGGAGACCAAGAAGGCGATCGAGAATATCGAAAAACTGGTCTCCAGCCCGGGGGTAGACGCAGTCATGATCGGTCCCCAAGACCTGTCCCTTTCCCTGGGTGTCGTAGGCCAGTTGAAGCATCCTCAAATGGTCGAGGCCTTTGAGCGGGTCATCGCTGCCTGTCAGAAACATGGGGTCGCCCCCGGGATTCATCTGACGGAATTCGACCAGGCCAAGGAATGGTTGGCCAAGGGAATGCGCTTGTTTACCTTCCAGAACGACATCCGCATGCTCCTCGACGCGGGTAAGGCCGCTACTGCCCAGCTGCGGCAATTCATAGACCAAAAAAATTAGGACTTTTTCTTCCGAAAAGATTTAAGCTGTAACGTTACCACACGGGGATTGGCCGCTTTGTTGATTGAGAAAAGAGGAGAGAGGTTTGGGCGCTGGGGAAGCAGCCCGATCGGGTTAGAACGTGAAGTCCTCTGTTTGGGTGGGCGTCGAAGAAGCACATTTTTGTTGATCGATAGTGTAAAAGAGGGATTGGCCGGCGTGGCCAGGAGAAAATTTCCTTCCGGGGGGAGCTTTCAGAGGCTCCCCCCAGCGTGGGTTCTTATTCAACTCCTTCCATTATTCTCCATCAAACAGCCGGCGCGGGTTATCCACGAATACCGTTTTTAATTGCTCATCGGTCACTCCGGCTGCTTTGGCCTTCGGGATAAATTTTTTGTGAATGTAGGTTGGGTACCAGTTCCCAACGGCCGCCTTCCATGCATCTGGCCAGGTAAAAGGTCTCCCGAGCCACGTGGTAACATAGTCATGAGACATGATAATTCTCTTGACGTGGCCCTGTTTAATCAGGTCGATAATACAGTCCTCGGCCTTGGGATCACCCAGGCTGGTCCGGTCAAACCCGAGGTAGAAATCCGGCCTCTTAAGCTGATCCAGGAAGTAGTTCAGATCCGTCGAGTTGTTCTGATGCCCGATCTGGATCTTTTTTGGGTTCGCCCCCAAACTGAGGAAGTAGTCCATTTGCTCTGGCCCTACATTGGGTCCCTGGCAGTGGGTCGTAATCGGAAGACCTGTCTCCTTCGCAACTCGTACTCCAGCCTTGAAGACGATCTTTTCATAATCGGTCATCTTGGGATCACTCGAAGCCAGCTTGATGATCCCCGCCTTAACCCCCGTTTTCCCAATGCCTACTTTGATTTCCCTCGTGAATAACTCGTAGATGTCGTCTTCGATATTCCGGCCCACTCCCTGATTCCATTTGAAATAGCGTGCCCCGCCTTCTCCTTCCCAGTACAGCCCGGTGGACACAATCGTATTGATGCCTGATTTCTTAGCGCAATTTTTCAGGGCGATCGGATCCCTGCCGCCCACATCGGACATACCGGGATCCACGACCGTCTTTAGCCCCAACTCTTTAAGTTCGTTCAATATCTTCATCCAGTTCTCTTCGACTTTCTTCCGGCTATATGGCACCACGCTCTCTTCTGCAAACGAGCTTAGATAGGAGAAAGCGGCATGCTCGTGCATGAAGGTAAAGCCCATATCGTTGGACGATATGGGGCCAAGAACCGTCATTACCTGGCCGGCGATTGCTGAGCCAATCATCAACAAAGTGGCTAGAGAGATTGCTATGAAAGCCCCGATAATTCTCTTCATGTTTTTAACCTCCTTTAGGATAGGTTTGAAGGATTTTTGTGCTTCTTCACGGAGATCACTGGTCCACAATGATTTTTTTCTCAGCCAAGGTGGGAATTTTTCACCTCCTTTCGCAATTGATTTGGGCCACTCATCTCGCAGGCTCGACTTTGAATGCCTTGCTTCTGGAAGCAGGGCATCGCCTGTCCACTTGCCACACCCCATCTAAAGCATGAAGTTTCATGGCCCCCCGATGCCCTAAGCTGATCTGCCCGTATCAGCAGGAGTTGCAGTGCTCTTATACCGGAAGTTGAATAAGATTGTCAATAATAAAACTGACCTAGACCGCTTCTTTCAATTTGTAAAATGATATCAAAAGGCACGGCAGGTAATTGGAAAGGACATATACGCTCGGTCTCTACCAGGCTGGACAGTTTTTTTTAGACCGTCTAATTTACTTTACTCCCTTACCGGGGGGAGCTGGAAAAATTATCCGGGGGCGATCGGTTTCGAGAGGGCTTGTGGAAAAGACTTAAGACCCAGCCTGAGAGACTTCAACCAAGGATGCTCGAATGAAGGGACCTGTGAAAGAGGATAGGCATTCATCGTTTGCCCCGGTTGGATGATCGTGGGCGGAGGTTTATGGCCTGAGCGGTAGGAGAGTGAGCGAAATCAGCATCGCCGGAAAAAGCCCTTATCTGCCGCCTCCCGGAGAATCATCCGGATGTCTGCAACCTTCGGTCCATCCATCCCTAAACTCAGCTCAAATCGTGAGGGGGAGTGCACTTCTACCTCCCGCTCGCCGTCCAGGGCGATGATCGAGGGGCAAAACATTACGGGCACCCTTTCTTCCGGTTCCAACACCCGGTAGCCCCTCACCGGCACGTCCGTGATCAAGCCGGGAGCAATGGGAGCCCTGATCTTCTCCCCCCCTGGGCCCAATTCAATCATCAGCCCGAAGCGATCTTTGCACCCCACGGGCTTTAGAGCCGCCCCGATGGCACTGAAACCAATCGCCCCCGGCTCCGCTCGCGTCAGGAAAACCTGCTGGATCTCCTGGATATCCCATAGAGCCCGCGCTCCGATAAAATGCTTGTTCACCACCACCGAATCAATAAGGGCCACGTCGATCTCTTCCCCTGCGGAGAGCAATTTTAATTTTTTCATCGTCATGGTTACTTTGGCGGCGTCCACAATTTTTCGGGCTAGGATTCCTGCAGCCATCCCGGCCGTTGTTCCTTCCGTCATAAGGGAAAACACGTTGTTTGTGCCCGTGGAGATCGGGATCAAGGGAATTTGACCGCAGGTTTTGCTGACGACTCTGTTGGTTCCGTCGCCCCCCAGGGTAATGATGCAATCCACTCGCCTTTTTTCCATCCATTGGGCAGCTTTGATTGAATCGTCCTGAGTTCCCTGGATGTCAAAGTCTATGATGGTTACCCTGGAAGATAAATCACCACGGCGCAACTCTTCCAGCGCCCGGGCCCCAAGCCCGTAATAATCCGGCATGATCAGGATTTCCTCTACGCCAGTTGCATCCAGGGCAAGGATCAACCGCTTTACGATGTCCACCTTTTCACTGTTCGAAACCAGGGTGGCGTGCGAAACAAGGCGACGGATATCCTTTCCGGAAGCAGGATTGGCAATAATACCGACCTTGCTCATCTATTGATCTTTTACCTCCGTTTCAAGATTTGATGGATTCGTAAAAATTCTAAGAAGACGTATTTCTGTCATTCCGGCGAACCCCGGATCGGGTCCGGGGCAGGCGCCGGAATCCAGTTATTTCAAATCCTTAAAAATTCTCTGGACTCCGGTTTCCACCGGAGTGACGACTTTTTGCGAGATCATCAAGGTTAATGATCTCGTAAAAAGTAAGATTTCCCCTTCACGCCTTGGCGTGACGGGAGGGGATGAAGGGGAGGGGGATAAATAACTTATTGAAATTTATTTATTCTTCACCCTCACCCTGACCCTCTCCCGTCAAGGGAGAGGGGGTATTTTTTACTTTTTACGAAATCATCAAGATTCGGTCGTTCTCAGTTCAGATTTTGCCCTGGGCGATTTTAAATTGGCAATGGCAATAACCTGTTTGGAGTATTTTTACCATTTTTTTAAAAAAATGTAAAATTATTCATGAACTACTTTGCCGCCAGTCAATCCCATTCTTGTTAAATATTGACCTTGGCTTGGATCAATAGAATGACGAGAGAAGCCAGAAGATTGGGCTGGCCAGATTTTTCCACCAAAGCTGTGGAAAAGTTGTGGAAATGTTTACGAATGAGGCAGATAATCGCCAAAAATTTTATAAATTTTAGCGACTTGCCAAATTTGGGACCATTAAAAAAATTAATAATATTGATGTCTTATATGTAATATGCGCTCTGGGCCTTGGTTTTTGGGCCTTGAGAGCTGAAAAATGCTGAATTATCAACAATCTCCATATGGGTATTTCCGAAAACCGCTGGAAAAAGACCATCTTCGATCCATATTGCCCGCAGATCTTGATCCGGTGCCCTTCTTGGAACTGGGTTGCTGCTAAAGTGGCCCCGTTCGGCCTGATCTTCAATATCGTGGTTAATTGGCCCTCTTTTGGCGGCTGAAATGGCCGAGAGCGGAAATGGATGTAATGGCGAAAGTTGGTTTATCCGCAGACCTGATGGTGGTGAATCTGGGTCCATTCCCAATGAATACCCAGTTCGCTGTTTCATTGACTTATCTCCCTCTTGTTGTTTATAATCTATCGAGAATTCCGAATTTACCCCATGATAAAGTGAGAAAATGAATCCTCTAGGAATCCTTTCTAAAATTCCCTTCTTGAACCGTCTTTCCTTACGTACCAAGCTGGTCTTCAGTTTTCTTTTCGTGGTGATCGCCGGCGGCATCCTCTCGTCCCTTATCGGCACGCAACTCGTCGCTAACACTATTATTTTGCAAGCGCAAAATAAGGTTAAATATGATCTCAGCACCGCCTGGTTAGTTTACAATGAGTCCATCGAGCATGTCCGCTACGTGGTCCAGCTCACCGCTTCCGGACGAACCATCCCGGACTACCTGGAATCCGGCCGGTTGAGAAATTTGGCAGATTTTCTGATCAAGCGACGGAAAGAATTTGGACTGGACGTTCTCACCTTAACCGATGCCCGGGGGAAAGTGGTCTTGAGGACCTACCATCCTTTCCACGTCGGGGATGATCGATCGGCCCATCCTTTGATCCAAAGGGCTTTAAATAAAGAACCCGTGGCTTCCACGACCATTCTCACGCGGGAGGAATTACAGCTGGAAGGGAGTGATCTGGCCGAGCGGGCTCTTATCCTTTCGATCCCCACTCCGAAAGCCAAGGAACACCCCGAAGACCGGGAGATTTCCGGGATGATGCTTAAGGCCGCCGTGCCGGTGCTGGGTGAGAACGGCCGCCTCGTGGGAGTCCTCTACGGGGGAGTGCTCCTGAACCGTAATTACCAGATTGTCGACAAAGTGCGTGCTCTGCTTTACGGCGAGGGGCAGTACCAAGGGAAGGAGATGGGCACGGCCACGATCTTCCTGGGAGGACTGCGGATCTCGACTAACGTTCGTAATGAGATGGGGGAACGGGCCATCGGAACGCGAGTCTCCGAGGAAGTCTTTGAGGCGGTGCTCGGGAAGGGACAAATTTGGCAAGACCGGGCCTTCGTCGTCAACGATTGGTACATCACCGCCTATGAACCGATCCGGGACGTCACCGGAAGGATCGTGGGCATCCTTTATGTGGGCATGCTGGAAGCCCCATACATCGACCTGAGGAACAAGGTCGTCTACAGCTTCTTTGGCATCGGCGTCCTGGGCGTCTTCCTCGTCCTCCTGCTCTCTTTCTTCATCACCACGGGAATCACTCGGCCGCTGCGCGAGATGGTGTGGGCTACCCGGAAGATCGCAGAGGGCGACCTCACCCTGGAATTGCCCATTTCCTCCAAAGATGAAATCGGACAACTGGCCGAGTCATTCAATCATATGCTCGTCCGCCTCAAGCAGGCCCGTCAGGAACTGGAAGACTATGGCCGGACCCTGGAAGAAAAGGTGGAACGGCGCAGCCAGCAGCTCAAGAAAATTCAGGTGCAACTTATGCAGTCGGAGAAATTGGCTTCTCTCGGACGGCTGGCCTCCGGCGTGGCCCACGAGATCAATAGTCCTCTCACGGGCATCCTTACTTTCTCCCACCTGCTGATGCGCAAGCTTAAGGATAATCCCGAGCTACAAAGGGAATTGGAAATAATCGTCAGGGAAACTACCCGCGTCTCCACCATCGTGCGCGGCCTTCTGGATTTTGCCCGGGAGAGCAAACCGCAGAAAAGACCCAGCAACCTCAATGAACTCATCCTCCATACCCTCTCTCTGGTGGAACGCCAGTCGGTCTTCCAGGACGTGCGCATCGTTAAAAACCTACACCCGCAAGTTCCGCTGGTCCTTCTGGATGCCAATCAAATCCAGCAGGTTTTTATGAACATCCTTTTGAACGCCGCCGATGCCATGCCTGCCGGGGGGACGCTCACGATTACCAGCAACCCTGAGGATTCTTTTGTTCAGGTTCGATTTACGGATACGGGAATCGGCATTCCCGAGAAGAACCTGAACAGAATTTTCGACCCCTTCTTCACGACCAAGGCGGACAAGAAGGGAACAGGGTTAGGTCTCGCGGTCAGCTACGGAATCATCGACCGCCATCGCGGCCAAATCGATGTGCAGAGTGAAGAGGGCAAGGGGACCACCTTTACCATCAAATTGCCCTTGCAGGCCTCGGAAGAAATGCCCCTGGTGTGATCCGGAATCCTTCCGCGATCCGCCTTTAGCTTTGCCTTAAGGAAATACAGACGTTAACCAGCTTAAAAGTCTATTTTTTTGGCCGATTGCTGACCGTCGAAAACTGAATGTTTATGGGATGATGAATAATGGCCTCGGCGAAAATACTGGTCGTAGATGATGAAGAAATCGTCTGCCTGAGTTGCCAGCGCATCCTAGCTGAAGAAGGGTATGAGGTGCGCACGTGCCTCAGCGGCCAAGAAGGCTTAAAGCTGCTTTCAGAGGAGCCATTTGATTTGGCCATCGTGGATTTGAAGATGCCGGGCATGGACGGCATGGAGGTCCTTCAAGCCATCAAACGAGATTACCCACAGATCCCCGTGATCATGATCACGGGATACGCCACGGTAGAAACGGCCGTGGAAGCCATGAAATCCGGGGCCTTCGATTATCTGCCCAAACCCTTCACTCCGGATGAGGTGGCGGTGGTGGTTAAAAAGGCTTTGGAAACTCGGAGTATGATGCTGGAGAACCTTTACCTGCGGGGTGAAATCCAGGCCAAGTACCGCTTCGAGAATATCATCGGCACCAGCGAAAAGATGCAGGAAATCTACCGCCTGATCGCGAAGGTTGCTCCTACGAACAGCACCGTGCTCATCACCGGGGAGAGCGGAACGGGCAAAGAGCTCATTGCTCGGGCCATCCATTACAACAGCCAGCGCAAGGATCGTCAGTTCGTTCCAGTCGATTGTGCCGTGCTCTCCGAAAACCTTCTGGAAAGTGAGCTTTTCGGTCACATCAAGGGTTCCTTCACGGGAGCCATCGTCACCAAGCCCGGGCTTTTCGAAGTGGCAGATGGCGGCTCCCTCTTCTTGGACGAGATCGGAAATATCAGCCTGGCCATGCAAAGCAAACTTCTGCGGGTCATCCAAGAGAGAGAATTCACTCCGGTCGGTGGAACGAAGCTGAAAAAGGTAGATATTCGACTCATCGCCGCCACCAATAAGGATTTGCCGGAAAAAATAAAAGAGGGAACCTTTCGCGAGGACCTTTACTACCGCCTCAACATCGTCCCGATCCCACTTCCTCCTCTTCGGGAAAGGCAGGAAGACATCTCCCTCCTGGCCCAGCATTTTCTGAAAAAATATTGCCAAGAGCTGGGCAAGAACCCCCAGAGACTTTCCCCAGGAGCCATGGACCTGCTCATGCGCTATTCTTGGCCGGGAAACGTGAGGGAACTGGAAAATCTCATGGAGCGGGTCGTCATCATGAACGATGAAGAAGTCATCCTGCCCGGGCATTTCCCTTCTCCCCTGCAAGAGAGTTCGGAGGGAATTACCTTCAATGTTCCCAAGACCAGCGAAGAACTGAAGGAGCTGAAGAGGCATCTTAGGGACAGAGCCGTGGAAGAGGCCGAGAGGCTTTTCGTCTTGGGGGCGCTTACCCGGAATGAATGGAATGTTACCCGTTCCGCTAAAGAAGTGGGCATGCTCCGGCCAAACTTCCAGGCGCTCATGCGGAAACACAACATCCGGGCAGCAGACCGGGAAGAATGACAGCTTTTTGGCCGGATCGCCCAGTGTGAACTCCAGCCTTGCATTGCATGAAAATAATATACAATGCATATTTTTCCAACATATTAAAATTGATGATCTCGTAAAAAGTCTGGAAAGCCGTCACTCCTGCGAAGGCAGAAGTCCAGAACTAGATGAATTAACTGGATTCCCGCTTTCACGGGAATGACGAAAATGTGACCAAAAACCTTCTTACGAATCCATCAAAATTAAATAATTTATTTTATTGGTGCATGTTAATTACATGCGCTCCTGGAATTTAGTCGACCCCTTCGCTCCCCCATCTAATATAAATTAATATTTAAATTCAAATACTTAAAACGAAAATAGAGAAATAATTCTGTTTGGCATGGCAGTTGCTATCTTCAGAGCAAAGCTTCTTGATCGATTCAATTTCTCCGAGTGGAGGAAAAAATGGAAGATGGAAATATCCTGATAGTGACCGCCGATGAGCCTTTCGGAGAATATCTGTACCATCAGTTAATCGACCCCGGTTGGACAATCTCCCGAGCTGGCGGGATCAGCGAACTCCTTATGAAGGTAAGGGGGGGAGAGGGGGATGTCCTTCTTCTGGACAGCAGCGTGGAAGGGATTCCCTCCTATGATCTCATTTCCCTAATCAAGAAGATCAATTCCCGGTTGCCCATCATTGCCCTTTGCGAAGATTCATCTATAGAAATGTCCAAGAGGGTCCGCCTTGAAGGTATCTTTTTTTTAGCCATGAAACCCATCGACCCGACAGAACTTCGCGCGGCCGTTGGGGATGCCATAAAAATGCTCAGTCAACAAGCACAGAGGAGGGAAAATAAAATGGCCAAAGTAATCGAATTCCGCGCCGCAGGGGAAATCGACCTCTCCAAGGTCCGCGAAGTCTCCCTTGAGCATGAAGGGAAAAGAGGAGATCTGCTCATCGTTTTGCAGAAGGTTCAGGGTATTTTCGGATACGTTCCCAAGCCGACGGTCGAAGTGGTGGCCCAAATTCTCGGCGTATCGACGAGTGAAATCTTTGGGGTTCTCACCTTTTACAACCGGTTCCATCTGACTCCCCGGGGAAAGCATACCGTCCGGGCTTGCCGCGGAACGGCCTGCCATTTCAAAGGGGCGGGCGAGATCATTGAATCCATCCGCAAACACCTCGGGTTGCAAAAAGAAGACACCACCAAGGATTTCCTGTTTAGCCTGGAAGAAGTGGCCTGTTTGGGCGCCTGTGGAATTGCCCCGGTCATGACCATCGATGAGGAGACGTTCGGGAATCGCACGCCGGCTATGGCCTTGGAGGTCATCGCCCGGTACGAAGCCGCTGAAAAAGTGGCCGAAGAAGTACCCGGAGAAGCAGTGGAAGAGAAGAAAGCAGCTTAAAGAAAAGCCAAAGACTTTGAGCCGGAAAGCTGGACCTCTGGCCTCCGGCAGCCGAAAGGAGGACACCATGGCAAAGATCGAAAAAATTGAGGGATACGCAGCGGATCGTTACCTTCATGAAGGTCCGGCAATCCGCTTGATGGAAGCCAATAAATACCAAGAGTTCATCTCCCGGCAGCGGCGAGAAGTATTAGGCCACTGCGGAACGGTGAACCCGGAAGACATCGATGCCTATGCAGAGAGTGGCGGATTTAAAGCCTTGGAGATGGCGGTGACCGCTATGATCCCTGAGAAGGTGGTAGAGCAGGTCAAACGAGCGGAGCTAAGAGACCGGAGCCCGATGGCCCGCAATACTGGCTTGGACTGGGAAGCTTACCGCCGTGTCCAGCATCTCCCCCATTACGTCGCCTCCAGCCGATTGGGTGGCTACTCAGAAGCTTGGATGGAACGGACGTTGCTCGAAGGTGACCCCTTTGCCCTGATCGAAGGCATGGCCATCACAGCCTATGCCCTCGGTGGCGTGGGGAAGGGGATCATTTACCTCCCGGCAGCATACAAGCCTCTGGCGTTTCGCCGGATGACCCGGGCGATCAATGCCGCCCAAGCCCGCCGCTACCTCGGCCGGAACATCCTGGCTACGCCCTTCAGTTTCGACGTCGAGATCCGCGAAACGGTGGGTGAAGACTCCCCGCCCAAGGAGCACAACCCATTCATATGCGGGGAGTGCAGCCGGGCTCTTTTCGATCCCGAGGGGACGGCGAAGTACGAAAATTTCAAGAACGTCGAAGTTTGGCCCAGACCTTTCTACGTAAACAATGTCGAAACCTACGCCAACATTCCCCTGATTTTGAACAGGGGAGGTGATTGGTTTGCTTCCATAGGGACAAAGAACGCCACCGGGACCAAAATCTTCGCCCTGACGGGCAAAACCAGCCATCCCTGCCTGGTCGAGGCGCCCATCGGCTCAACCCTGGCCGATCTGATGAAGATGGCTGATGGCGAGGGGCGAGGCATTGAGGGGGAACTGAAGGCTTTCCAGATCGGGGGGCCCAGCGGAGGAATCTTCCCGGGAAGGTTCCAGACCACACCCATTGATTTTGATTCCTTAACCAATATTGGCTGGAAAGTCGGCTCTGGGTATACGGTCCTGATGGATGAGAAAGTCTGCATCGTGGAGATGGTCCGTTATTCCTTGACCCAGCTGGTTTCCGAAGCGTGTGATCAATGCCACCCCTGTGGAAAGGCCTTTAAGAACCTCCTGGCGATCTTGAACCGGTTAGTGAAGGGGTTGGGAGAAGCGGGTGACCTCGAGACCCTGGAGATTTTTGCCAACCGCATCCAATCTCAGGGACGCTGCGAATTCGGAAGAGCGGCGGTGACCCCTGTTCTGACGAGCATGCGTTACTTCCGCGGCGAGTACGAAAGCCACTTAAAACAACGCTGCCCGGCCAATTCCTGCAAAGAGCTGGGCAAGGTTTCCGAGCAGCCCTTGAAACTGGCCGCTTAAGATTTCTCCTTCCACTCCCTGGGCCTTCTCTGCCGGATTATGTTTCTTCCCGAGCAAAGAAGGCCCCCTCCCTTTTGCACCTGAACCGGATCTGCCTTGTCGTCAGCGACCTTTCAGGATGCCGTCCACAGAATAAGAGAGAATGTAAATCGGCTTGACCGTTACGGCTGAGGATACTGATCCATTTTTCAAAGATGCAGGATAGCCGGTGCGGAATTGGTTGCAGCCTGCTATTGGCCCCTTTTACCTTGGGGAGGGACAGCGTCAGCGACGATCGATCGTAGTCCTTGATCCTGAGAGCCAGGGCCTCTGCACATCGAATACCGGTGAAGGCGTAAGTTTCCCCAAAAAATCGACATACTTTTACCTCCTTCTCCTTGGGTGATGCTCGAACGGTCAGCCGCGAAAACAGTCGGGACGCTGTTCAGGCCGGGCCGCTTTCGACAAAATGGCCCAAAGGGGGCTGCAAGTCAATTACGCGACTTCTTATTTCATGCCCAATGAAGATGGTATGACGGGGATTTTCGAAGATCGACGGGACGGAGGGAAAATTGTACGGCCTAACTAACTGATTTTAGTTATTGTTATTCACGGCGAAGACGAGCCTGTTGCGGATGACAAAAATCGAGTTTCGTCATCCACCTTAATCCTCTACGTGTTGGAAATTACATCAAATATCTCTGTTATTTTTTCACGCTATTTCCGACATGCGTATTCTTGGAAGTCACTCCTTTCAAAAGAACGAGGGCTTGGAGAAAAGGGTTCTCCGGCCTCCCGTCTTGATTTTATTTCACAGCGGTGCAGCCGGATTCTCATAAATCGGGATGGGTTTTACGAATTTCGGCTTTTTGTTCTCAACCTCCACGACCCACATCTCAATCTTGGCCTGGCCATTTTCGGAAAAGGTGTAGCGCTGGCGGATGCCTTCGAAATCGGTCTTCGCCATGGCGTCCCGGATTTTCTGGTTGTCCGTTACCGTTGCCGCCCTTTCGAGCGTATTAGCGATGATGGAGAGGGCGTCATACCCCCCTTTGTCGATGGGATTGGAATCAACGCCATATTTTTTCTTGTAGCGGTCCTCGTACTCCAGGGATTTGGGCTTCTTGGGTCCCTCGGTCCAGTAGAGGTACGCCCCGTTTGCGGCATCGCCGGCGACACGCATAACCTGTTCGTTGCCCATCTCATCCGTCCCCAAGATCTTGGCCGTGATTCCCAGTTCCTTGGCCTGCTTCATCACTAAACCCCCATCCTCGGTCAGGGAACAGAAGTAGATAAAGTCAGGGTTGGCATTCTTGGCCTTTGTGAGCTGGGGGTAATAATCCGTTGTCCCGTGTTCGTAGAATTCGGTGACCAAGACCTTTCCCCCTCTGGCCTCCAGGCGAGCCTTGAACTCATCGGCAGAGGATCGACACCAGGCATCGTTTCTTCCGACAAAAGCGCCCGTTTTCACTTTCAGATCCTGGACCGCGAACCGGGTCATCGTTTCCGTCTGGATGGCCGCATGGGACCAGGTGCGAAAGATGTACTTATACCCCATCGCGGTAATTTTCACGCTCGCTGAGATGGGAGTTAAAATTGGAATTTTCTCTTTTTCGGTTATTTCCATGGCGGCCAGGGTGCAGTGGCTACAGATAGCCCCCAGAATGACCGGAACTTTATCTTGCCGGAGCAACCTCTCGGTAGCTGAAACCGCGTCCTTAGCCACGCATTTATCATCGTAATTTACCAGCTCGATCTTATATTTTTCCCCCGCAACAGTGATCCCACCCTTGGCATTAATGTCATCCACGGCCAAAAGGGCTCCGTTGAGGCAGGTTTTTCCCAGATGGGCGGCAGCTCCGGAAGTAGTAAGCAGGCCTCCGATTTTTACGACCTTTTGGGCGCTTGCGTCTGGGCGCCCGAGAAACAAGAAACAAAGAATTGTCAACATGACCAAGAAACTCTTTTTCATACGCCCCTCCTCTTGTATTTCCGAGAATGCGTATTCTCGGAAGTCACTCCTTTAAATGATAGAAGCCTGGCATCGCTTTTCGATGCCAGGCTTTTTGGTACCTTTCCCATCTTTTTCATCCCAAGATGGTTTAAAACTAAAGCCAGCAAATCGGATAAATGGCAAAGCTATTTAACTTTCTTCAGCATTTAAAAGAAGACCGGATTTGGTGATTTCTTAGAGAGAACCGCTTTATTTCAGCAAAAATAGAAAAAAATGTCAAGAATTTTTTTGATTATGATTTTTTTCATGGAAAATTTGGGAAATTACGTTAGACATGGAGTTTTCAAATTCGCATAAACTGCCAAAGAAAAGGATCAAAGATCCTCTCCCTGCTAACCTCTAGGTGATGAATTTCTTTCATTTATTGATTTTTGTTCGTCGGCTCCACCGATAAGGGATATAGGTTCTCGGTAACGGTCTGAGGTTTTCAAATACCTTCCAGCCATCACGATCCTTTTTCAGAACATATGATTGGCGATTTGTTTCCCGGTAGGGATACGTGTACTCATCAGCGTCCTTGAAAATGTTCTTCAGGAAAATAAGATCGAGATTGATGTATAAAGAGCAACCTTCTTGACCGTTCTTAAGGGCTTGTTTCTCTCCGATTCCGATCGGTGCTGTGACACGTGGCGTCGCGCTTACTGCATCGAGGGGAGAAGGGTCTATCTTTGTATCCTCTTTGTCGCCATGGCTTTTCCGCAATAAGAGCTCGTTGACCAAAGAGGTTGAACTCCTTTTGAACCGGCGGAATTTTTTTGACCATAAAGCCCTGAGGGCGTTGAGACGAAATTATTTTTCAGTCTTCCATTTATATGGGGGTTCAGGCGCAGCGCCTCCGCGCCTGAGCCCAGGAGGAAGGCGGGGGAGTTTAAATAATGATTGACTAAAGTGGGCCCATTTCGTAAATTCTGGTTGATGAAAAAGAGGAAATCTCTAATGCCCTACCTGAGAGGAAACCTGCATATCCATACCAACAACTCTGACGGGGCCCACACTTCAGAGGAAATGGTGGCCATTTACCGGGACTTGGGTTACGACTTTATCGCCATCACGGACCATGATTACCTTATCAAGTCTCAGTACTGGGAAAACATCCCCGACGGCAACGGGGACTTGATCGTCTTCAAGGGGGTCGAGTTGGAATACCCGCCCCTTCGCTACCAGCACATCGGGAAGGTCCTCGGAAATGAGGAGACCTTATTTATTTTCAACCACCCGCAGCAATACCGGCTCTCGGTCGAGGAAGTCAACCGGCAGATCGGCGTGATTTCGCGGGACATGCCCATCCACTGCGTGGAAGTCACGGATAAAGGGGTTTATACCAAAATTTACGACACCCCCGAAATTCCACTGCCCAAGATCGCCTCGGACGATGCCCATTGCTCCGACCAGTGCGGTCGGGCCTGGATCGAAGTTCGAAGCCCGCGGGATCGAGATTCCATTCTGAGGGCGATCAAAAAAGGAAATTTTCGGATCGGGTTGAGATAAGCATTCGGCAGGCAACTTTGATCTCTCGCCAAACGGGGCGGCTGAGTGCGAATCGCTGCTTTTTCCTTCCTTAGAGGAAAGAGCTCACATCGCCCTTGCCTTGGCGTAAGACCGCTGGCCTATCCCCCGTCAGGTCGATAACACTCGAAGGTTCCGAAACCAAGACTCCACCGTCGATGACCAGGTCCAGCGCATTTCCCAGCTTGCTGTCAATCTCGGCGGGGTCATATAATACCTCTCCCCCCGCGAACATGGCGCTGGTGCTGATAATCGGGTGGCCCAGCTCCTTGACCATGGCCAGGCAGATCGGATTATTGGGGACCCGGATCCCGGCGGTTTTCCGGCGGGTGAGCATAATTTGGGGGACCAACTTGGTCCCTTCGAGGATGAAAGTGTAGGGCCCGGGCAGGAGGCGTTTCATCGTTTTATAAGCATAGTTGGTAACTTTGCAGTAGAGGCTGATGTCCTTCAAGTCGGCGCAGATGAAGCTGAAAGGGCGAATCTTTTCGCTTCTTTTAATCAGGTAGATGCGCTCGATGCCCCTTTTGTTGTAGAGCGAACAGCCAAAGCCATAGACTGTATCCGTGGGATAAGCAATGACTCCTCCTCCATTCAGCACCTCCACGACGCGCTGGATGAGCCTCGGTTGAGGGTTTTGACGATTGATCCGCAATAGCATTTTTGGCCACTCCCCAGTATGGAAATATTTTTCTTCCTGAAAAATACTATATCTTCCGGAAAATCCCCCCCCAAACTCAACCCGACCTCCGCCCCTAAGTGCCAAAACAAATGCTGAAAAGCCAGGGTTAAGACCAGTGGCTTTTCAGGGTCAGAAGAACCCACCGCCTCTACGAACCTCATCTGTTCTGGCGCGGGAGAAGGGTCATCAGAAGTTCAATCTACCTCGACAATGGCTTTGATCTCATTTTTATTGAGCAATACGAACTTGGGGAAGGAATAAAGCCATCCATCCGGCGCCGCCACGTCTTGAATCGGAAGAAATGTACGGTCGTCATTCAGCGTATCCGATACCCGCGATAACCGACTAACCGGATTCGGCGTGGTGATGGTTCCCTCGATGAATTTCGGCGGGTCCAATGAAAGGAACAACCGCACTCTTTTTCTCGTTTTCTCGAGGCCTGTCTTTTTTTCAATCATCGTACCCACCTCAATTTCTTCCGGTAAAAGAGTTCTATGTTGAATCGCGGCTTTAAATGGTTTTATGAACGGAGATCCTTAGTGCAGTCTCCCCGTGATTTTCGCTCGCTTCTCAGGAGGCCATAAAAAACCCCTACCCCTCTTCCGAGAAATGGGGTCTTCTCTGCTCCGGGGCCTATGCCCTCGTCCGGTTTGAAGGACAATTGCCGAGCAAATTTTGAATTTTAGGGAAACTTATCAAATTTTAAGAGGGATGTCAAAGGTTAAAACAAATTCCGCTTGCCCCCAATGTTCCTACCATGTTACATTACTTGGAATGCAGATTCTCGCCGATCCGCGCAAAAAGGCGGGTTTTTCGGCGTCCCCGAAAGAAATTCCTAAAAGGTCGATTTTCAAATGGGTAAAATTATCGTCAACCGCGAGCGATGTAAAGCATGCGCTCTCTGCACTTTAGCATGCCCCAAGAAGTTAATCCTCTTCAGCCAAGAAGCCAACAGTCAAGGTTTTTACCCCGCAGAGCTTAGCTCGGATACAGAATGCACCGGCTGCACGCTTTGCGCCGAGGCCTGCCCGGACGTGGCCATTGAAGTCTGGAGGTAGGCAGTCGGGTGGAAAAGCGACTCTTCATCAAAGGTAACGAAGCTCTCGCCGTGGGTGCCGTGAAAGCAGGCTGCCGCTACTATTTCGGTTATCCCATCACGCCCCAAAACGACATTCCCGAATATTTATCCAGGCACCTGGCCAAGGTGGAAGGTTGTTTCATTCAGGCGGAGAGCGAGGTGGCCTCCATCAACATGCTCTTGGGGGCTTCGGCGGCCGGAGCCCGGGCTATGACTTCCTCCTCCAGTCCGGGCATCTCTCTCATGCAGGAAGGGATCTCTTACCTGGCCGGCAGTGAACTGCCAGCGGTGATCGTCAACATCACCCGCAGCGGCCCGGGTCTCGGGGGAATTTCGGCCTCCCAGGGAGATTATTTCCAGGCCACCCGGGGAGGAGGACACGGGGATTATCGCACCATCGTCCTGGCTCCCCATTCTGTCCAAGAGATGCACGACCTGGCTCTGCTGGCCTTCGACCTGGCGGACAAATACCGCAACCCCGTGGTCATCCTTGGAGATGCAGTCCTGGGACAGATGCAAGAGACCATGATAGACAGGGCCTACCACCCCATGGAACTTCCGGCAAAGGACTGGACTCTAACCGGGGCCGCGGGAAGAAGGCCGCACTTGATTAAATCTCTCTACCTGAAAGAAGGAGAGATGGAGCGCCACAACTGGAAGCTCTTCGAGAAATACCAGCAGATGAAGAAGGAAGAGGTCCGTTATGAGACCTCCCAGGAAGAAGACGTTGACCTTATGGTCGCGGCCTTTGGCACCGCTGCTCGCGTCTCCAAGAGCGCCATCCGGATGGCGCGCCACGAAGGCCTCCAGGTGGGGCTCTTTCGGCCCATCACCCTATTTCCGTTCCCCGAACAGGCTCTGCGGCAAATATCCCAGCGGGTGAAGCGTTTCTTATCCATCGAGATGAATACCGGACAGATGGTGGAGGACGTCAAGCTCTCCGTGGCCGGCGATGCGAACGTGCATTTCTACGGCCATCCCCCCGGCTCCCCACCCATTCCGGAGGAACTTTTAGAAGCGATCAAAAAGGTGTATTGAGGGGTTCCCATGAAGCAAGTGTTTAGACGTCCCCAAAGCTTGAAAGATGTTCCTTTCCATTTCTGCCCGGGCTGTAACCATGGGACGATTCATCGCCTGGTCGCCGAGACCATCGACCACTTTAACCTGCGCGAAAGGACCATCGGCGTTGCGGGGGTCGGCTGCTCGGTTTTCGTCTATGAATATTTCGACCTCGACGTGGCGGAAGCCCCCCACGGCCGGGCCCCGGCCGTGGCCACCGGCCTGAAGCGTGTGCTCCGCGACCGGATCATCTTCACCTACCAGGGGGATGGAGACCTGGCCTCTATCGGTATGTCCGAGATCGTCCACACGGCCAACCGGGGAGAAAACATCACCGTCATCTTCGTGAATAACACGGTTTACGGGATGACCGGGGGACAGATGGCCCCCACTACCTTGCTGGGGCAACAGACGACCACTTCGCCCTACGGCCGGGATTTCCTCCAGGATGGCTATCCGATCCGCATGGCCGAAATGCTGGCCACCCTCGAGGGCACGTCTTTCTCCGCTCGGGTGGCCTTGAATACCTCAGCCAACCTGATGAAAGCCAAGAAAGCCGTCCGGCGCGCTTTCGAGATGCAGACGAATGATATGGGGTTCTCTTTCGTGGAATTCCTTTCCTCCTGCCCGACGAACTGGGGGTTGAATCCCATCAAAGCCAACGAACGGGTGGAGAAGGAGCTCATCCCCTATTTCCCCCTGGGGATTTTTAAGGAACGAAAGGGAACGGACTACCTTTAAAAAAACTCACTGTTGATGGCTTCGTAAAAAGTAAAATTTCCCCTTCACGCCTTGGCGTGAAGGGAGGGGACGAAGGGGAGGGGGATAAATAACTTTTTGAAATTTATTGATTCTTCACCCTCACCCTGAACCTCTCCCATCAAGGGAGAGGGGGTATTTTTGACTTTTTACGACATCATCAAAGTTCAAAATTTAAGGAATTCAATTTTATTTGAACTTTGACCTTTGGCATTAGTCATTTTATCGGAGTGATCGGTGTACCACGAAATTATCATGGGTGGAGTTGGCGGCCAGGGAGTCATGGTCATCGGCAACCTTCTGGCCCAGGCCGCCTTCATGGAAAACTTGAATGTCACCTACATTCCCATTTATGGCGTGGAGAAACGGGGGGGGCAGGCTGACTGCACCGTCGTCATCTCTTCCGAAGAGATTGGCTCGCCCATCGTTGGCTCGCCGCAGTCCTGCATCATCATGAGCAAGCCTTCGCTCATGAAATATGGCCCCCGAATAAAGCCTCATGGGTTTCTCCTGTTGAACAGTTCCTTCGTGGATCCGAAGGAGGCGCCTCGAAATGACCTGGACATCCTGGCGGTCCCGGCCATGGAAATCGCCCAAAACCTGGGGAATGACCGGCTGGGAAATATGGTGGTCATCGGCGCTTTCGTCGAAAAAACAAAGGTCATCGGCCTGGACACTCTGATCGCCGCCCTTTCCAAGACCTTTGAAGAACGTTATCATCCCCTGCTCCCGGCCAATGCCGAAGCAATCCGCAAGGGAGCGGAGTATGCAAGGGCTTTTGGGGCCAAATGATTCAGCTCATGGGGATGAAGGACCCCGGGGAGTGAACTCATGGAAGGAGAACAAAAAGGGCAAGAGCTGAAGGTCGGCGAGAAAATCCGTGACCTCCGCGAGGAGCGGGGATTATCCCTCCAGGAGATGGCCGACCGCACAGGATATTCCTCGGCGCTCCTTTCCCAGATCGAGAATCACATGATCTCTCCCCCGCTGGGCGCTCTGATTAAGATTGCCAAAGCCCTGGAGATCAAGGTGGGGACTTTTTTCGGGGAAGACCCCCGGGAACCTTTTAGCATCGTGCGCAAGCAGGAGCGGAAACACATCTCTCGCTTTGCTTCCAAGGAAGGCGTGAGTTATGGCTATTCCTACGAGAGCTTGGGGTTCGACAAGAAAGACCGGCACATGGAGCCCTTCTTGGTTACCTTAGAGCCGGCCACGGTGAAAAGTGAAAAACTCTCTACCCACGAAGGCGAAGAATTTATCTTCATCCTGGAGGGAGAGATGGAAGCGATCCTGGGTACCCACAAAGACGTTCTCTATCCCGGCGACTGCATCTATTACGATTCCACCATACCCCACAAGGTCCAGTGTCACGGGGACATCCCGACCAGAATCCTGGCGGTGATCTGGACGCCCCAGCCGTAAGGAGAAAGAAAAGTCATGTCCATTCTCTCTTCATCTCAAGCGGAGCAGGAGGCCATCTTCACGGCGGCCAAGATGATCATGGCTGCCGTCATTACATCGCCCAAAGGCCGGGGTGTGAGCACCGTTACGTCTGTCTTACTGCATGGGGAGGAGAAGGAGAGACTGGCCAAAGCCATGGAGGATCAATTTTTGAAGAAGGGTTCCCGGCTGGAATTTTTTAAGCGGGATGCCCAGAACATTCGCCGCTCGGCGGCTGTAATTCTCATCGGCGTCAAGGGAACGATGCCCAAAAAACCAGAGATGCCCTTCAACTGCGGAATCTGCGGGTTTAAATCCTGCGCGGAGTTCATCCGGGCGGAAAAAAAGAAGGGTGAAGATTTTGTTGGACCCCTCTGCGGCTTTCAGGTGATGGACCTGGGCATCGCTCTGGGCGTAGCAGCCAAAATGGCCGCCGAATTAAACATCGACAACCGGCTGATGTACTCAGCAGGAGCAGCAGCCATGACTCTGGGTTTTTTGGACGCAGACCTGATTATGGCCTTGCCCTTATCGGTTAGCGAAAAAAATATTTTTTTCGACAGACCCTAAAATAAACCTAAACATTGACAAAAAACATTAAAGACATCACCCCCACCCTCCCCTCCCCCCTCCGAGGGGGAGGGTTAGGGTGGGGGGGCAAAGGACACCAGGGGTAAAGTCCTGTGACC